>Ga0315291_10000049_pt1 | contig 124996 bp, 104 predicted proteins | sample YL17G12_20_MG_FD_203070 | JGI IMG/M metagenome (GOLD analysis project Ga0315291, IMG submission 203070) | Sediment microbial communities from Yellowstone Lake, YNP, Wyoming, USA - YL17G12_20 | ecosystem: Environmental > Aquatic > Freshwater > Lake > Sediment | place: USA: Wyoming | collected... | reverse complement strand
AAGTGAGTATCTGTTCTCCGTCCAAATACATCTCAAATCGATGAGGGCCTGTCCTGTACTTGAGCATGTCCGATTGGTCGGTTACTCGAACGCTGATTCCGATTTTCCCCTTCAGGCTCACGCGGCCGTCGACGTGAAACTCTCCTCGCCTCTCTCGCTTGGCGTTCACGATCCAGACTCGGCTCTTCCCGTGCACACGCGATGACCGGTCAAGCGGAGTGAAGGCGACCATGTGGAACAAGGGGGGCACCTTGTCATGGAGGAGAGGGGAGAACTGAGGAGAGAGGAAGGGATTGATTGCATTCATCGAAGAATCCCGAAGCTCGAAGTGCAGGTGGGCCGAGCCGGTCCCTGTGTCTCCTGAGTATGCAATGACCTCTCCTTTGGCGACACGGAACATCGCCCTGTCCAGATCGATCTCAAGCGAGTACGCCCTGTTGGTTTTCTGCAATTTTTTGACGTAAACCTCGATGGAATCCTTGAACCTCTGCAGATGCGCATACATTGTCACAAAGCCGTCGTGGTGGCGGAGGTAGAGCATTTTCCCGTAGCCCCGGCGTGACACGTGAATCCGAGACACATAACCACCGCGGGACGCGTACACCGGATACCCCTTCTGATTGTTCGTTGAGATATCAATGCCTTCGTGGAAATGCGTTCGCCGATAGTCGGCAAAAGACGATGTAAGGACCGTGCTCGCATTGGTCGGCCAGAGATAATCCTCGAGATCGGTCCGCAGCGTATCAAACGGGGCATAGATCTCATCAATTCGAGAATTGGGGAAACGGTCCACGCGAGAGGGCGGTGCACCCTCTGACGAGAATCCGGAAAACGCTGTCGCGAGATAGCCGAGCAGGATGAGCAGCGGAAGGTTGGGTGAGAGTAAGCTCAAGTCTTCCCTTTTTCGATTGTGAACGCTCTCTAGATCAGCTTGCCCAAGATGTAGCCAAGTGTAAGACCGGCGAGGAGAGTGACCGTCAATACGCGGTAGTTCAGGACATCCTTGGAGTACCCGCGCTTGATCGCAACGATCGAGACAAGGTACCCAACACCGTTCAATAGCCAGATAAATGGAAGCGAAAGGACATGTGCGACAATCGGTCCTATGATGGGAACGAGTCCGATCCATGCGATGAGGGCAGCGAAGGCCTGGCCAAAGATGCCTACCATCAGGACGACAAATGCGAGGATGCTCTTGTCAACGCCAAAGTAGAATCCGAGAGCGACCAAAAGAGCAATCAGGAGCCACGCGAGAATGGCATTTTGATAATTAGCCAGGAACTGTCTGAACTTGTTCATCAGCGCGTGTCGTTACTGAACGCCCACTCTGAGGGAGGTGAGCACGGTGCCGGAAGGGGTACAGAGCTGGGCCTCCAGGCGATCTCCGGGGACAGTTGAAGCGACGCCCTCAGGTGTTCCGGTGAAGATGATATCGCCGCGTTCGAATGTGAAAAATTGCGAGATGTACGCGATCAACTCATCGACCTTGAAGATGAAGTATTTCGTGTTGGAATGCTGCCGACGTGTTCCGTTGACGGTGAGCTGAATGTCGAGATCGTGCGGGTCCGTGACCGTGTCCGCCGAGACAAATGGAGAGATCGGGGCTGAGGTGTCGAACCCCTTGGCCAGCGTCCAGGGCAAACCTTGTTTCTTCGCTTCGCTCTGGATATCCCTTAACGTCATATCGAGCCCCACACCATATCCGACCACATGGTTAAGCGCATTCCCGCGAAAAATGTTCCTCCCACCTTCACCGATCAGCACCGTCATCTCGACTTCGTGATGAAGCTCTTTGGAAATGTGCGGTAAACTGATCACTCCCCCGTCGCGAACGACGGCTGTTGCAGGTTTGAGAAAGAAAACGGGTGATGTCGGGATGGCAGCCTTCATCTCTTTGACATGCTCGGCGTAGTTTCTCCCGATGCAGAAAATCTTCCGAATCTCAATCTGTTCATCACTCCCGTTGATAGAGGCGCTTGGCATGCGATTCGCTTGAGGAATCCCCGGCTGTCGTTTGGCGCAGAAATATAGTCAAGCTCCACGATTTTCGCAAGGACTTCTCTCCGTCGTCAAGAAACGGACTAAACGAGACATCGCGGGCTAACGCGAGGGTCTGCTTCCTGAGGAGATTCCGCAGAGCTTGAATCGAGACTTTCTTCGCGAACTCGATCGTCATCGATCTCCAGCAACCGTCATTCATCTTGGAACATCGCACAAAATAATTCTTGTTCACATGAAGAAAAACAGGTATCTTGAGAATGCTGATTTCGAATCCTGATGATGCCGACGAAGACGTACAAAGATGCGGGAGTTGACATAGAGGCGGGCGAGGAGCTTGTCCGGCGGATCAGGAAGGATGTCCGATCCACGTTCACACGCAATGTTCTCGCCGACATTGGAGCGTTCGGCGCATTCTATCGCGCAGATTTTCGCAGTATCCGAAGGCCGGTTCTCGTGTCGAGCGTCGACGGTGTCGGCACGAAGCTGAAAATTGCGTTCGCGATGAACAAGCACGACACGGTCGGTCAGGATTTGGTCAATCACTGCGTGAATGACATCCTTGTCTGCGGAGCGAGCCCATTGTATTTCCTTGACTACTTCGCAACGGGAAAACTTGCTCCCTCTGTCGCTGCTCAGGTGATCTCCGGCATCGTTCGCGCATGCAAGGAAAATGCATGCTCGCTCGTTGGGGGAGAAACGGCGGAAATGCCCGGCTTTTACTCCGAGGGAGAGTACGATATCGCCGGCACGATCGTCGGTGTCGTGGACGAACGCAGAATCGTCGACGGCAAGAACGTCAAGCGCGGCGATGTGCTGATTGCCCTCCCGTCGACAGGTTTGCACACCAACGGATATTCTCTTGCCCGTTCCATTTTACTTGAACGATTTCGGCTGGATCAGTATATGGACAGGCTAGGCGCCACACTGGGCGAAACTCTCTTGGCAGTTCACCGTTCTTATCTGAAGGTGGTACACCCGCTCTTATCGACATTTCGAATGCACGCCATGTCCCACATTACGGGGGGTGGCATTGAAGGGAACACGATGCGGGTGATCCCGAAGGGTTTTCGGCTAAACATCAACTGGAATGCGTGGGAACGGCCGGCGATTTTCAGGATTATTCAAGAAGCCGGAAACGTGCCGGAAGAGGAGATGCGAAGGATCTTTAACCTCGGCGTGGGACTGATTCTGATCGTTCCTCCGGCGGATGCGGACCGAGTCTTAGCGGTGCTCAAACGAAAGCGGGAACGGCCGTTTGTAATGGGCGAGGTCGTCCGGGCGTAGCTCTCCATGTGGTCCAAGGAGCCGGTGGCAATGGAATCCGGTATCGGTGAGAGTCATTCTGTCATTCAAGTTATCCAGCTTATCCTGGCGCCGGCAGTGATGATCAACGCCTGTGGTCTTCTCTTGCTTGCAACCAGCAACAAGTACTCGATGGTGCTCAATAGAATCAGGTTGACCAACGACGAGAAGCGAAAGCTGATGAAGAAGGCTGGAGAGCCAACATTCGAGGAGAATCTGCGGCTGGAGAGTGTTGCTCGGCAAATCGAGCATCTCATGGTGCGGGCAAGACTCGTGCGTAACTCGGTGATGTGTTACACCGGTGGAATCGCTCTCTTTATCGTGACGTCGCTGCTGATCGGGGTAAGCTTCTTCAGCGAAGTGCTTCGATCAAATGTTCTGATCACATTAATGTTCCTCGTGGGGATGGTGAGTGCTTTTGTCGGAGTCGTGTACTCCTTCCTCGATGCGAAAAAAGGATATGATGTTGTCCGGTTCGACGTTCTGGTCGATGAATAGAGAGGACACATGATCACGTTGCCCGTTGAAGAAGGCCTACGCCTCAGGACGCTGGACCTCCACGACGCCGAGGAACTGTTTGCGCTCACAGATTCATGTCGCCGCTATCTTCGTGAATGGCTCCCGTGGCTGGACGCGACTCAGAGTGTCAGCGATACGCGCACATTCATCGAGTCGGCATTGCGGCAGCTCGCCGCAAACGCGGGTTTTCAGATGGGCATCTGGCACGCTGAGCGACTGGTCGGGGTCATCGGTTATCATCACCACGACTGGATGAACCGTTCCACGAACATCGGATACTGGCTGGGGGAGTACTACCAGGGTCGCGGCATGATGACAAAATCATGCAGCGCGCTGGTTGAGTATGCGTTTGAGAGCTGGAGCATGCACCGTGTGGAGATTCGATGTGCCGTTGGAAACCTCAAGAGCAGAGGCATTCCCGAGCGACTGGGATTCCAACAGGAAGGGCTGTTGCGGGATGCCGAGTGGCTGTACAACCACTATGTCGATCATATTGTGTACGGCATGCTCGCTGAGGAATGGAAAAGCCCTCTGCGTGTCGGGAACGAGCAATTCGCCAGGATCACATCATCATAGGTGCGTAGGATGGATTCTCACATTTTGGATGGTCAAGAGTGGAACCTTCGATAAAGCGATTCATGTCACCAGACTGGCAAACCCCCGAAAACATCGAATTCCTCTCGCCGGAGGAAATGCGTACGCGCCTGTTGGAGGCGCACGAATTCAACACGCGCGTGAACATGCTGAGCGATCTGTCATTGAAGATCGATGCTGCACGATCGCGCGAGGAAATCATACGGATTCTGAAAGAGGATGTGAAGCGGCTGATCGATGGCGAGTGCGCCTTTGTGAGCTTGCTGAGCCAGAGCAAGACTCATTACGTCATCAACACCCTCTCGCCGTTGATGGACGCCATCGAACTTGACCACAAGCATTTCTCTGTGGACGTTGGCATGCCGGGCTGGGCGATTCAGAACACGGCGGGGATCGTCGTCGATATCGATTCTGCACCCTCATTCCACGCGGCGCTCGAAGGGAAGCTGAAGGACTTGGGGATCAGGTCGCTCCTGATTGTGCCGGTGCAGACGAACGATGAAATTCTCGGCGCGTTGTTGTTCGGTTCTTCCAAACCCAGCGCGTTCATCGATCCTGACTTGTGGCTGGCCCAGCTGCTCAGCCTCCAAATCGGGATTGCACTGCGACATACAAGCCAGCTGGAGCGCGCGCAGAGGCGTGTGGCGCAGATCGCCCTCGTCAATGAGGTTGGGAGCAAACTGACTTCTTCCCTCGATATCGATGAGCTCATGAGCTCGGCCTCGGACGCGATTCAGAAGAACTTCCAGTATTTTGATGTCACAATTTTCCTGGTGAACCGCGATGAGAACGACCTCGTCCTCACCGCACACTCCGGCAATTACATCGATTTTCTGCCGCACGGCTATCGGCAAAAGGTCGGCCAGGGGATCATCGGCTGGGTCGCGGAGCATGGACAGCATGTCCTCGCGAACGATGTGTCGCTGGATTCCCGCTACGTCGCGTACCAATATCACAACACGAACTCTGAGCTCGCTCTTCCTATCGTGATCGACACGGAGGTGATCGGAGTGCTGAACGTCGAGGACACCAAGCTCTACGCATTCGATCAAACTGATGTCGTTGTGCTCAAGACCCTTTGCGATCAAATCGGGAGCGCGATTCGCAACGCCAAGCTCTTTGAACAGATCAAGAAGAGCAATCTGCGCCTCATGGAGCTCGACCGGCTCAAGACGGACTTCGTTGGCATCGTCTCGCACGATTTCCGAACGCCGCTCTCGACGATCATGCTCGCTGCCAAATCGCTTCTTCGCAAGGAGATAAGTCCCGACCGGCTCCGTGAGTACCTCAATATTATCGTCGATCAGGCGAGCAAGCTCAGCAAACTGGCGGAGGACACGCTCTCCATCGCCAAGATCGAGTCGGGTCAACTCAACTATCAGTTCAAGATCGTCAACGTCGAAATGATCATCCAGGAAGCAGTCTCGATGGTGAAGATCTCAAGCCGACACTCGTTCAACTATTCCGTTGACGTGATTCATTCGTACGTGCGGGGTGATCAGAACAAGCTTCGACAGGTGCTGCAGAACTTGATCTCGAATGCCGGCAAATACTCACCGGCGGGCGGACGCATCACGGTCGCCGTTGGTCCGCACGAAGGTCAGCCTGATGAGGTTCTCTTCTCGGTCAGTGACGAGGGGCTCGGGATTCCGGAGGAATACATCGGCAGGCTCTTCCAGAAATACATTCGTGTTGATTCGGGTGAAGCCGGCAAGATCAAGGGAACGGGGCTGGGCCTCTGGATCTGCCGCGAGATCATCAAGGCACACGGGGGCAGAATCTGGGTTGAGAGTGAGGTTGGAAAGGGGAGCACATTCAAGTTCTCGGTGAAGAAGGGGAACTAGAGCCACTGCACCAGAATCTCCCAAGTTCATTTTTTGGGCTTCAACAAACTTAACCTGCGATACCTATTCATCTCGATCCTGGCAGATGCCGGATTTACCGGCTGGATCGCTACGATAACGAGAACCGGAACGGATTGAAGTTCGTCTCGCGATCAAACCAGTCAATTCCCTCCGCTTTCTTCAACTTGCCCACGACCGCATATGTCATCGGTGTGAAAAGAACCTCAACTCCGCACTTGAAGACATAGTTCGAGACGGCAACGGCAAGGAGCATCCCGGGTTCCAGTGTGCCAGTGAACGCGATCGTCACGAACAGCGCTGTATCCACCCCCTCACCCACCAGCGTTGAACCAATCGTTCTTGTCCACAGCCACCTTCCGTTCGTCAAAAGCTTCAGCTTCGCCAGGACGAAGGAGTTTGAAAACTCACCTGCCCAGTATGCAACGAGGCTTGCCAGGACGATCCTTGGTGTTAGGCCGAGGATCTGCTCGTAGGCTTGCTGGTGTGCCCAGTCGCGTGCAGGTGGCAAAGCCCCCACCACTGCAACAGTCAGTGACATCACGCCAGCCGACAGAAACCCAAGCCAAATCACTTTCCGCGATCGTTGGTAGCCGTACACCTCCGTGAGGATATCGCCGAAAATGTAGCTCAGCGGAAAGAGGAGCGTTCCTCCGTCGAACGTGAACCATCCAAGGTCAACAATCTTCGTTGACGCGACATTGGAAATAAGCAACACGGCGACGAAAAGGCCCGTGATCGTATCAAGATGTCGAAACTGAGGCGACGTCATGAGGACCTGCGCTGACGTAAAAAGAAAACCTCCAGGGCCGTCAAACCCTGGAGGCCTGTGACATCATGCGGCTCAGATCGTTACTTCTTAAAGACCTCTTCCTTGACACCCGCATTGACTTTGACTGAAGTGACCGTGACCTCAGAGACCTTCTTGCCATCGGAGGTGGCAACGGTCTTGAACGGGAATTGCACGCCGTCCGCCACGCGGTAGTCTGAAAAGACCTCTTCAACATCGCCGGGGCCTGACGGGGTCATTCCACGTGCGACCTTTTTGAGCACAAACCCGCTCTGAGCGTCGACAAAGAGCCGCATCACATAGTTCAGAGGAGCGTATCGCACGATGACGATGTTCACGGGTTTGCCTTCGATTGTCTCGTCGCGCACGTATTGCGGCGTGAAGTCGGGCTTGTCAAGGTTCTGCAGAACATAGTGGACGTCTCCAATCGTCTGCTTCTGGAATTCATCACGCTGAGAGCCGGGGAGATCCCGAGTGCCCATAGGACCTTTCATCCAGGCGGTGGTGCCGTCGAAGACCATTTGCATCTCGCCCATGGGCGTTTTCATCTGCATCGCCATCTTGTTGGGTCGAACGATCTGTATCTGGGAATCAAGCGTGAATTCGCCCATCGGCGTCACCTGCACCTGCTTGGCGCTCACGGCGATGTCCTTGATGCCCAAGAGGGCAGTGCCGCCCATCGCAGTGAGAGATTTCTTCAGGATGTCTTTTCCTTTCGCGATGGTTTCGGGTGTCGCATCGGGTATCCGCTCAGGCGGAGCCGGAATGGTGATGTCGATCGTCCGGACGTTGGATCCCAGCGAGCTCAGCGGTTCATCAAAGTCAGAATCCTTCCCCACGACAAGGATTGCCAACACCTCCGGCTTCCAGCGCTTCCGCACTGCTTCGTTCACACTTTCCTTTGTCGCTTTCTGGATATCCTGTTGCTGCTTCTGAATAAAGTCTTTCGGATACCCGTAGTACTCAAGCGTCATCAGTTCATTGATGATCTTCCCTTTGGTGTCGTACCGAAAGACGAAAGAGTTGAGGTAGGAGTCCTTGGCATATTTCAACTCGTCGTCCGTGATGCCGTTCTTGATGAAGTCATCAAATTCGTTCATAATGGATCGGATCATTTTCAACGTTGTGCCGGATTTCGTCGAGCCGCTCATCCTGAATGCCCCCGGATAATCATAGCTCTCTCCCCAGAAGCTCCCGACAGAATAGGCGAGACCCTGGTCGGAACGGACCTTTTTGAATAACCGTGAAGCCGCCGCGCCGCCGAACGCCTGATCAGCGACATTGAGCGGGCCGCTCTCGGGATCGTTGAGCATTCCACCCAAATGTCCGAGATAGATGTTTGACTGGTTGACGTCCTCTTTCTTGATGTAGTTGACCGTCTTCTGAGAGGCAAGACGTGTTTGAGGAACTGGAGGCAAGGTTACCTCTTTCCGCTCCCATCCGCCAAACGATTGTTCGATCTTCGCTTTCATCTCTGCCGTATTGAAGTCGCCCCAGAGCGCGAACATCATGTTGTTTGGCACAAAGTACTTCTTGTGAAAGTCGATGAGATCCTGTTTGGTGATGTTTTCGATCGTCGCGTATTCAGTCATCCGAGCATAGGGATGGTTGGGACCGTAGATCAGTCTGTTGAATTCCCTGGCTGCAATTGCCATGACCTGATCGTTGCGGCGCGAGATCACGGAGCGGGCCGCGACCTTCGCCAGGTCGATCTTGTCGTCGCGAAAGGCAGGATTTTTCAGCACATCGGCAAGAATGCCGAGACCCAGATCGATGTCCTCTTTGAGCACCGAAAGACGGGCGCCGCCCGAGGTCGTTCCAACATATGTTTCGACCGACGCACCTACCTTCTCCAGCATTTCATCCAGCTCGTCTCCCGTTTTCGTCGCCGTTCCTCCTGTTCGCATCACCTGACCGGTGATGGAAGCCAGCCCGACCTTGTCTGCCGGTTCGTAACGTGAGCCCGTCCGAACGACGACCGAGCCTTCGATGAGCGGTAGAGTATGATCCTCCAGAAGGAATACGACGATGCCGTTGTTGAGCGTGAAGCGCATTGGCTCAGGAAGTTGAACCTGTCGCAATGCCGGATATTTCAGATTCTTGTAGTGCTGCGGCCTGTTCGAGGTTTGTGCCGCGCCGACAAGCACGAATGCCAAAACCAGTGTTGCGATCGATACTCTGCGTCGTGTTTTCATGGCGTGCTCTCCTTATTTCACTGGCTCGATCGTGCCGATCGTGCGGTTGGAATTCACAAAGACTTCGTTGGCGACGCGCTGGATGTCGGCGGCGGTCACTTCGTTGATCTTGTCCAGTTGCGTGAAGAGGGTTCGCCAATTTCCCGTGATGACCTCGAAGAAGGTCAGCTGGCCGGCCATGCCGGAGTTCGATGCGAGGGAGCGAATGAGATTCGCTCGCGCCCGCGTTTTCACTGCTTTCAGCTCATCGTCGCTGACGGGCTCCTTCTTGATTTTCTCTATCTCCTCGTTGATGGCCGTGAGACACTCATCGTTGGTCTTACCCCGAGCCGGAATCGCGAAGAAGGCGAACAGGTTTGGATACTTCTGCCCGGGGAATCCTGAGAAGCCTGCTGATTGAATCGCCAGCTTCTTGTCGCGAACGAGTGACTTGTAGAGGCGGGAGGTTCGGCCTGAACTCATGATGTCAGAGATCGCATCATACACAGCGTCATCCGGATGTGTGGCAGACCCCTTCTTGTAACCGACGAGCAGAATAGGCTGCGATTGTTCGTGCAGCACCACATTCCGCTCACTCTTCTGCTCGGGCTCAACCGTGCGCACTTCCGGCGGTTTGGGTCCCGAAGGGATTCTGCCGAAGTACGTCTCGGCCAGGCGAATGGTCTCCTTCGGATCGACGTCCCCGACGATGGCAACGACGATATTGGAGGGGACATAGTATTTCTTGAAGAAGGCGAGCGCCTCATCGCGCGTGATCCCTTTGAGGTCGGACATATGTCCAATGACGGGTTCCTTATAGGGGTGCGATTTGAACGCGACAGCGAGGAACTCTTCGACGAGTTTGCCGATCGGATTGCTCTCCGTCCTCATCCGGCGTTCTTCCATCACTACATCCTTCTCCTTGTAGAAATCGCGTATGACCGGATCGAGGAAGCGAGCGGACTCGAGGGAGAACCACAGCTCGAGTTTGTTCGAGGGCAAGCTCAGATAATACTGGGTTGCATCGGCTCCTGTGCCGGCGTTCAATCCGACGCCGCCCTGCTCCTCAATTACCTTGTCAAACTCTCCGTTCTCAACGAGCGCTGCAGCTGCATCCTGCGCCTTTTCGAATGCTTCGCGAAGGTTTTTCACCTTGAGGCTATCGGCACGTGCTCCCTTGACTTCCTCTTCTCTCAACGCGGCCCAGGCCTTGTCGAGTGCGTCGAGTGCGATTTTCTCTTTCCTGTAATCTTTGGTGCCGATATCCGACGTGCCTTTGAAGGCAAGATGTTCGAAGATGTGAGCGAGTCCGGTAATACCGCGGCTCTCGTTCACCGCACCGACATTCGCGTATGTCTGAAATGAGACCACCGGCGCGTCGTGACGGGGCAAGATGAGGAATTTCAAGCCGTTTTTCAGCCGGTGCTCGACAACCTGGTCTTGGACAGCCTTGAACCCGACCTGTCCCCAGAGCCACGGTATGATCAGGAGACAAAGAAGTACGAGAATAAGGATTCGTCGTTGCATGTGGTTACCTCCTCGACGATGTGGAAGATAGATTAGGACTTTGGCTTTCGCTGTTCGAGCCGAGCGCTAAGCTTCTCGTGGAAGCGGCGGGATTTCTCAGCAGACCGGAACTGAGAGTCAATGGCAATATAGAACTCTTCCTTGCTGAACCTGTGTGAGCTGAGCAGCTGTTCGATCTTTCGCCTGTATTCTGCGGTATCGATCGGAGAGGCGGTCGCCTTGAATTGCTCATTCAAGACGAGCATCTCCGCATACACGGATATGAGCTCGTCCTCCCGTGGATCCGCTGTCGGCTGTGATTCGCGGCAACCGGTGAGAGCCAGCACCAGAAGCGCGAGAAGTGGGATTCTGCTTTCCATTTCTACGATGGTCGGCGATCAAGATAAGAAGGAGATGCCTGGAAAGCAAGCGATCAACCTTGCAATCGGTGCGTCCAAAAAGTATATTGCAGGTTGAAGATTGAGCGTTCCATCGTGTCAGACGCATCTCTTCACATTAACTTCAGGGGGCACTATGAACGAGGCTTCGAAGAACATATTGCTGAACACCATCAAGGAATGGGCAAAGTTTACCACGGACAGGGAGAAGTTCACCGCCGTTGCTCAAGAGGTGGCGGTGCTGGCTCGAAAGTGCGTGCACGACAGTCTCGTGTTTCTGAAGGCACAAAACGTTGACGTGGAGTGCGATACAGCAGAATCATTGAAGGTGCTTGGTGTTGAGGTGCAGGTTGATCCCGTCGTCGAAGCAAACTTCCCCAATGTCAAGTCGAGCGTCGTGATGAAGTGCGGGGGCGCCACGCGGGCTATCGTCATCAACCCCAACCTGACGATCTCCGCGGGCGGGACTCCGTTCGCGCACGATCAACTCAAGAAAGGGATCCCACCGGGATTTGAAACGAATGCGGCCGACTTCGTCCGAGACGCGTTCCTCAACGTTGCAAGAACTGGCGGCAAAGAACAACCGCTCTAAAGAGGTTGTCGAGTTTCAATTGCCAATTTGAAATTGAGCCGCGAAGGATGAATTCGAGAAACGACGTCGTTCGTTGGACGATGGCATATTGAGAATTGGTGATTGAATATTCCCATGCCTTTTCAACTTGTTTCCGACTACAAGCCCAGCGGCGACCAGCCTGAGGCGATCAAGCAGCTTATTGAAGGAGTGCTCCGCGGCGACCGCTACCAGACGCTCCTCGGCGTCACCGGCAGCGGGAAAACTTTCACGATTTCGAACGTGATCCAGCACGTCAACAAGCCCGTGCTGGTGATGTCTCACAACAAGACACTTGCCGCGCAGCTGTATGGTGAGTTCAAGAGCTTCTTTCCAGAGAATCGCGTCGAGTTCTTCATCAGTTACTACGATTACTACCAGCCGGAAGCATACGTCCCCGCCACGGATACCTACATTGCTAAAGACTCCTCGATCAACGACGAGATTGACCGCCTGCGCTTACGCGCGACCAGCGCGCTGTTGAGTGGCGACCCGAATGTTATTGTCGTCGCGTCCGTGAGCTGCATCTACGGCATCGGGGCGCCAGAGGAGTGGATCTCCCAAACGCTTTCTCTGCGCAAAGGGGAGAAGGTCGCCCGCAACGCAATTCTCAAGAAATTGCTCGACATGCTGTACATGCGGAACGACTACGAGTTCTCGCGCGGGTCGTTTCGGGTTCGCGGCGATGTCGTCGAAATCATTCCGGGCTATGAAAATGAAGAAGCCATTCGCATAGAATTCTTTGGCGACGAGATCGAGCGGCTTTCCTACATCCAGAAGACGGATGGCAGGATTATCGCTGAGACGGACTTCGAGATCGTCTATCCTGCCAAGCAATTCATAACGACGCGTCCGAGTATTGAACGGGCGCTGAAGAGCATCGATGTGGAATTGAAGGAGCGATTGTCCGAACTTCGCGCTCAGGGCAAACTGCTCGAGGCCCAGCGGCTCGAACAGCGCACGCGATTCGATATGGAGATGATGCGAGAGATCGGACACTGCTCGGGCATCGAGAACTACTCGCGCCATCTGGCGGGGAGGCCGCCCGGTTCCCGTCCCTACTGTCTGCTCGACTACTTCCCGAAGGACTTCCTAACCGTCATCGATGAATCGCACGTGACGGCACCGCAGATTCGAGGAATGTATCACGGGGATCGCTCGCGCAAGGAGACGCTCGTGCAATATGGATTCCGCCTCCCCTCCGCACTCGACAACCGTCCGCTGACATTTGATGAATGGGAATCGATCGTGAATCAGATCATCTTTATGAGCGCAACGCCCGGTGATTTCGAGCTGGAGAAGTGCAAAGGGGTCGTTGTCGAGCAAGTCATTCGTCCAACGGGACTCGTTGACCCGGCAGTGGAGGTGCGACCGAGCAAGCATCAGATTGATGACCTCATCGCGGAGATTCGCGGGCGCGCCGCGAAGAAAGAGCGGGTTCTCGTTACGACGCTCACAAAGCGCATGGCAGAAGATCTCACGGAATATCTCCTGGGTATCGGCGTTAAGGTGCGCTACATTCACTCAGAGGTCGATGCACTCGAGCGTGTGGAAATTCTGCGCGACTTGCGGCTGGGCGATTTTGACGTTCTCGTTGGCGTCAATTTGCTGCGGGAAGGGCTTGATTTACCCGAGGTGTCCATGGTTGCGATCATCGATGCAGACAAGGAAGGCTTCCTCCGCTCCGATCGCTCCTTGATCCAGACGGCCGGCCGGACGGCTCGCAACGTCAACGGGAGAGTCATTCTGTATGCGGATACGGTCACAGGCTCGATGCAACGAATGATTGACGAGACGGACCGCCGGAGACGGAAGCAGGTAAAGTACAACGAAGCCCACGGCATTACCCCTACCACGATCTACAAATCCATCGAAGAAGTGCTTGCGGCGACGGCAATCGCTGATGTTGCTGCTCAGCGTGCCGCGAGGAAAGAGCAGGCAAAAGTCGCTCACGTCTCCGATTCCGTCGTCAAGTATCTCACCGCCGAACAGCGAAAGGACCTGCTCGCTGAACTGAAGGCAGAAATGACGAGAGCGGCAAAGGACCTGGAATTCGAACGAGCTGCTGAACTCCGCGATGAAATAGCGCGCTTAGAAAATGCGCATAGGTAAGTTGTATGCTGAAGGTTGTAGGTTGTAGGTTGTAAGTTGTATGTTGAAGGTCGTAAGTTGAAGGTTACGGTAGTCGACCCGGGTTTTTTGGGAGAGAGATTTCGCAATTCGATAATCAGCAACTGAGAATCTCCGCCGAAGGCGGATGCGCCCGCCTGAACGACGCAGTCGGGCAGGCCTCTGGCCCAGAGAAATCAATCAGGGGAGATATGTCAATCGTCAATCGGCAATCGATTATTGAGAATCTCCTTGAAATTCCCCGATTTCAAACGCGCCGTCAACGGCCTCTTTTTTCCTCTCGTCGACTTCTTCTATCCACCCCTCTGCCTCTCGTGTAGAAAGCTTCTCCTGGATGCCCAGCGGCATGTGTGCCACGAGTGCTGGGGATCGATTCAGCTCGTGCACCCGAAGCTTGAACTGTATCAGGAGACACGCGACAAGCTTTGTGCGTCCGGGACAGTCGATGAGCTGGTTGCCGCATTTGTGTTTGAGAAGGAGGGAGTGTATCAGCATATCGTACACGCCCTCAAGTACTCGGACTGCCAATCGCTTGGCGTCGAGTTGGGGAAGAGGGTGGGACAAGTTATGAATGTTTGGGGAGTAACAGGAGACTACCTTGTTCCGATTCCGCTTCATCGACGCAAGCTTCGCGAGCGTGGATACAATCAGGCCGAACTGATCGCAGGCGGCATGAGTGAGGTGACCGGAATTCCAGTTCGCACCGACCTCGTCCGCCGCAAGAAGTTCACGCAAACGCAGACGATGCTCACGTTGGAAGAACGAAAGAAGAACATGGGCGATGCGTTCGAGGTTGTCCCCGTCACGACACGAAACCTGGAGAACAAGACTTGCATCCTCGTTGATGATGTTATTACAACCGGATCAACAATCCTCTCGTGTGCACTGGCTCTTCGCGCTGCTGGCGCTTCCCGCATTATTGCTGCCTCATCTGCGTTGGCAGAGTGACAGACAACTTACCGAGAACGTTTCACATTCTTCTTGCTCATCCCGCTCGATTCATTTCTCCTTTGATGCCTATGCGCTACTCGCACCAGAACAGAACTTCCCCAATCCCTTCAACCCATCCACAACAATTGGCTACTCTCTCCCCATCGATGCGAACGTGAAGTTGGCGATCTACGACGTTCTGGGTCGCGAGATTCAAGTCCTGCAGAGTGGAGTGCAGGCTGCAGGAACGCATAGGGTCATCTGGGATGGACGCGATTCCGACAATGAGCACGTTCCGAGCGGTGTGTACCTCTATCGGTTGACTGCGGGCTCTTTTGAACTCACGAGAAAAATTGTCGTCGTACGCTGACCCGCTAGCGTGCTAATTCGAATCCAAATTGGGTAGTGTCAGGAGTTACCTGCCCGACTGGATAGAGCGACTTGCGGTCAGGCGGGCCTCCTGACACATGCATTGTTCCGGTCAGGACGTCCGCCAAATAGCGCGGCGGCAAGTAAGTCCTGACCGCACAAATTAGGAGGGCACTGCTGACCCCGTTTCCTTGACTTTCAGTCGATTTGTGGGTAATTTTTTGGGCCTTTTCAAGGCCCATTTTTTATCTGAACGAACGGACAATTCTCATTCCCGGAGGTTTGCTATGGCAGTCAAAGTTGGAATCAACGGCTTTGGGCGCATCGGACGTCAGGTGCTCAAGGCAATTCGCGATTATTATCCGAAGACCCTCGAAGTCGTGGCCGTCAACGACATCGGGGATCTCAAGACGATGGCTCATCTGCTCAAGTACGACTCGAACTACGGCCGGTTCAACGGCAAGATCGAGGTGGCTGAGGGCGCGCTCATCATCGACGGAAAGACGGTCAAGGTCTTCAAAGAGACTGAGCCCGACAAGCTCCCCTGGCGCGATCTGGGGGTCGATATTGTGGTCGAGGGCACCGGCTTGTTCACCATTAAGAAAGACGGTGTGAACAAGAAGGGAAAGACTGTTAAGGGCGCAGAGAACCATATCACGAAAGGCGGCGCCAAGAAGGTCATCATCACGGCCCCGGCAGAGGGCGAAGACATTACCATCGTTATGGGAGTGAATGACAACAAGTACGACCCGGCGAACCACCACGTGGTGTCGAACGCCTCCTGCACCACGAACTGCCTTGCCCCTGCGGCGAAAGTCGTGCATGACAAGTTCAAAATTCTCCGCGGCTTGATGACTACGGTGCACGCCTACACCAACGATCAGAAGATCCTCGATCTGCCGCACAGCGACTTGCGTCGAGCCCGGGCGGCGGCATTGAGCATTATCCCGACGACAACCGGTGCCGCGAAGGCCGTGGCGCTCGTCATTCCGGATCTAAAGGGCAAGTTCGACGGTTACGCGCTTCGCGTGCCAACCTCCACCGTATCCGTTGTGGACTTCGTTGCACAGGTGGAAGTTGCCTGCACGACGGAGGAGTTGCGTCAGGCTTTCCGTGATGCGGCAGCCGGCTCGATGAAGGGCATCCTCGCGGCGGTCGATGAACCGCTGGTGAGCATCGACTACAAGGGCGATCCGCACAGCTCGTCTGTGGACCTGCAGTTTACCTACGTGCTGGGAAAGGAAAAGAACGACTTCTTGAAGGTCGTGACGTGGTACGACAACGAGTGGGGATATTCGGTCCGGACTGCCGACCTCGCCAACATGATGGCGTCCAAGCTGTGAAGACGTTTACGCTCATCATACACATGCGAGGTGAACCATGAACAAGAAGACAGTACGCGATATTGAACTGCGGGGGAAGCGCGTTCTCATGCGGGTCGATTTCAACGTTCCGCTGAAGAGCGGGGTCATTCAGGATGACATCCGCATCCGTGCCGCGCTGCCGACAATCAATTACATCCTCGAGAAGAAGCCGAAGTACCTCGTGCTGATGTCGCACCTCGGCGATCCGAAAAAGGATGCCCAGAAAGCGAAAGAGAAGGCGGAGAAGGACGGCAAGGCATTCGACGAGGCGAAGTACATCGAGGGCAAACATAAGATGAAGCCGGTGGTCGAGCACCTCTCCAAGCTGCTCAACAAGCCGGTGAAGCTTGCCCCCGCTGCCATCGGTCCCGAGACCAAGGCGATGGTCGATGGTCTGAAGGACGGCGAGATCCTGATGTTGGAGAATACGCGCTTCCACAAGGAGGAGACAGGAAAGGAAGCGGCCGACCGCGAGAGGATGGCGAAGGAACTGGCCGCTTACGCCGACGTCTACGTCAATGATGCGTTCGGAACAGCACATCGGCCGCACGCGTCGACTGAGACGGTCGCGCACCATCTGCCGGCCGTGGCGGGCTTCCTGATGGAGAAGGAGATCGAATACCTCGGAAAGGCCATTCAGAACCCGGCGAGGCCTTATGTCGCAGTCCTTGGCGGCGCAAAGATCTCCGGCAAAATCGACGTCATCCAGAACCTCATGGGCAAGGTGGATGCTCTGCTGATCGGCGGAGGCATGATGTACACGTTCTACAAGGCCCAGGGAATGGAAATCGGCAAGTCGTTGTTAGAAGAGGACCGGGTCGAACTGGCCAAGAAGATCCTCGCCGATGCGAAGGCGAAGAATGTGAAGCTACTGCTTCCCGTCGATACCCTTGTGGCGGAGAAGTTCGACAACGCCGCAGCAACGAAGATCGTCCGGGTGAATGCCATACCGGCTGACTGGGCCGGCGTGGATATCGGGCCAGAGACCATCAAGCTGTTCACTGAGGAGATCAAGAAGGGGAAAACGGTCGTGTGGAATGGTCCGATGGGGGTCTTCGAGATGTCGAACTTCGCCAAGGGCACCAATGCCATTGCCCGCGCACTGGCTGATGCGACGAAAGCAGGAGCGGTGACCATCGTCGGTGGCGGCGATTCGGCTTCGGCAATCGCCCAGGCCGGACTCGAGAAGGCGGTGTCGCACGTCTCGACTGGCGGAGGGGCTTCACTCGAGTTCCTCGAAGGCAAGGTCCTGCCCGGCGTGGCTGCACTGAACGACAAGAACTAACTCAAGATCCATAGTTAAGAAGCTTTCGGCTCGAAGAGCGACGCTGGAGGCTTCTTTTTTGTCATCTATTATTCGCGCATCAACGAATGGCTGCCTACGGCAATCAGGGGAACTACTATCGTCCGTCGATGCATGGAGGATTTCAGTTCTTTCCTCCCGTCATCAAGTGGCTGTTGCTCACCAACGTCGCGGTTTTTCTGCTGTTCGGCCTCGGCGGCGAGATGTTCACCCTCGGCGGTCTGCCACTCGCGTACTTCTTCAACTACTATCTCGGACTGATGCCGCTGGGACACGGCTTCTATCCCTGGCAGTTGATCACGTACCAGTTCATGCATGCAGATGTGTTGCACATCCTGTTCAACATGTTTTTCGGGTTGTGGATGTTTGGCATGGAAGTTGAGCATATCATGGGTTCGCGAAAGTTCTTGATCTTCTATCTCATGTGCGGCATCGTTGCGGGATTATCACAGCTTTTCCTCGCGCCCGTTCTGGAGCCGTCGTCGATTGTCGATCGCTTCGGCGGTCCGGTGCCGACCATTGGAGCATCAGGAGCGGTGTACGGGGTGCTTGTCGCGTTTGGAGTGATGTTCCCCGATCGCTACATCTTTCTCTATTTTCTGCTTCCGATCAAAGCGAAATACTTCGTTTTCGGCCTGATCGTCCTCGGCGTTCTCTCCATTGGCGGTCAAAGCGCCGTTGCGAACCTCGCCCATCTGGGTGGTGCACTGGCCGGCTACGTCTACCTGCTCTTTCTGGGCCGTCGGTACCCCTTCCAGCACACGATTGATCGGATCGGCTGGTGGATTAACTCGAAAACGACAAAGCGACAGACAGATGAGTACGAAAATATCGTTGAAGCAAAGGTGCACGATATTTCGGAGGGACGCAGAACCGAACAGGATGCAGTGCAGGCGAAGATCGATGAGATTCTCGATAAGATCGGCCGCGGTGGGTATCAAAGCCTGACAGAAGAAGAGAAAAAGATCCTTTTCGATGCGAGCAAGAAACTGAACTGAAAATGTTGTGGCGATGAATGGCGAACACGATTTCTGAAATCTCCGTGACTCAACCGATTCCTCACCAGACGTACAAAGTCGGCGGTCGTCGCAAAACCCGTCAGGTCATTGTTGGCGGCGTGAAGATTGGAGGCGATGCCCCGATCTCTGTCCAGACGATGACGAAGACAAAGACCGACGACATTGCCGGGACGGTCGCACAGATAAGGGCGTCCGCAGAGGCAGGAGTGGATATCGTCCGCGTGACGGTGAATGACAAAGAGGCGGCAGAGGCGATGAAGGAGATCGTTCGACAGTCACCGGTCCCCATCGTTGCAGACATCCACTTCAACCACGTGTTCGCGTTGAAGGCGGTCGAGGCCGGAGTTGCCAAGGTTCGCATCAATCCCGGCAACATCGGGTCCAAAGACCGGATTCGGCAGGTCCTGACGGCGTGCAAAGACAAGGGAATACCGATCCGGATCGGAGTGAATTCCGGCTCGCTTGAGGAAGATCTTCTCGAGAAACACGGTTACCCGACGGCCGAAGCGCTTTTCGAGAGCGCGATGAGGCACGTTGAGATATGCGACGAGTTTGGCTTCAAGGACGTCGTCATTTCCGTGAAGTCGACCGATGTGAAGTTGATGATCGAAGCCTACAGGCTCGTTGCCCGGCGAACCGACATTCCTCTGCACCTTGGCGTGACGGAAGCCGGGACGACGCGGGTCGGAACGATTAAGTCTTCTGTCGGCATCGGAACGCTCCTTGCCGAAGGGATTGGAGACACGATTCGTGTGTCTCTGACTGATGATCCAGTGAAGGAGGTTGAGGTTGGCAAGGAGATTCTCCGCTCGCTGAGCCTTGCCTCGAGGAACATTGAGCTCATCGCCTGCCCCACGTGCGGCCGGCTGGAGGTGGATTTGTTTGGAATCATGGCTCAGCTCGAAGAAAAGCTCGCGGGGGTGAAGAAGCCGGTGAAAGTCGCTGTGCTCGGATGCGTCGTGAACGGACCGGGCGAAGCGAGTGAGGCGGACATCGGTATCGCGGCGGGGAAAGGTGTCGCCATCCTCTATCGTAAGGGGAAAGTGGTCAGACGGGTGAAGGAGGAGGATATCGTGCGCACGGTGCTGGAGGAAGTTGACCGGTTCCAGCCTGAGACGTAAGTCCTCTTCTCGGTAATGCTAAACAGGCCGGATGAACAATCCGGCTTCTTTGTTCTCATTGACTACTGCATCGGTGATTCTATGTCTCAGCCAATCATTGCTCCCAACCTCTTGAAGCGTGCACTGCGCGAAGGTCGATCCGTTATCGGCACGATGCTTATCGAAGTTCGCCAATCTTCTGTGACGCAAATGCTTGCCAACGCCGGATTCGATTTCGTCATCATTGACAACGAGCACGGTGGTTTCAACATCGAGACGATCTCCGACCTCAGCCGGTTTGCGAAGAAGGTCGGCTTGACGCCGATCGTGCGCATTCCGGAGTGGTCGTATGCCCACATCACGCAGCCGCTTGATGCCGGTGCGCAGGGACTGATGATTCCACGAATCACTGAAGCCCAACAGGTTCGTGATGTCATTCACATGATGAAATACCCTCCCGTCGGCAAGCGCGGCTCCGTTGTTGCCCGAGGCCACACAGATCTGAAATCCGGGCCAATCAGCGACGCGATGAGCCTCGCGAACGAGGAATCTCTTCTTGTCGTGCAGATCGAGACCCGGCAGGCGACGGAAAACCTCGAAGACATCCTCTCAGTTCCCGGAGTCGATGTCGCACTCATCGGCCCGACGGACCTCTCGGTCGCCCTCGGAATCCCGGGAAAGATGACGGACCCGATTCTCATCGACGCTATCGAATCAACGATGACTGCGTGCAGGCGGCACAACGTGTACCCAGCAATTCACATGAATGACTTGGAACTTGCCTCGTTCTGGGCGAAGAAAGGGATGCGGATGGTCAGCTTCAATTCCGAAGTTGGTTTCATGATCCAGACGGGCTCCAACGCGGTTGCAGCGATCGGAAAGGCATTTGGCAGATAGACAGTGCACCGTGCGGAAGGATCTGTCGTTCTTCAGGAAAAAGTGTCCGTCGCGTTCTGAACTCAGTTTCAACATTTGCTCACATCATCGAAAGGATGTCGCCTGATGAGAAGGTACTTCATACCGCTGCTGTTGTTCGTTGCTGCATTCTTTATCGTTCCTGGCTGCAGCAAGAAAGAATCGGGGCAATCGAAAGGGGTCACTCTGACGAAGGAGTCGGCTGAACACACAGTCGCAGGCATCGAGTGGTCGTACCCAAGCCGATGGACCAGAGGTGCAGCGCGTCAAATGCGTGTTGCGACGTATTCCGTTCCAGCCGCGGAAGGAGACGCTGAAGGAGGAGAATGCGCCGTGTTCTATTTCGGCACCGGACAGGGTGGAGATGTGAATTCGAACATCGAGCGCTGGGGCTCTCAGTTTGAGAGCGCTGCCAAAGCGGTCAAGACGACAATGCAGGTAAGCGGCATGAATGTGACACGGGTGCAAATCTCGGGCACGTATCTCGCTCCCGCTGGCCCGATGATGGAATCGCAGGGGAAGAAAGAGAACTATCGTTTGCTCGGAGCAATCGTTGAAGCGCCCGAAGGACTGGTGTTCTTCAAGTTCACGGGCCCGGCGAAGACGATTGCAGCTGCGGACACAGAGTTTGATGCCCTCATAGGATCCGTGTCAAAGAAGTGACGCGACGAACGCCGATTCACAGTCCGTAAGGGATCCGCCAGAAAGGCCGGGCAGAATGTCCGGCCTTTTCTTGTTGAAAGCCCCGTCCCTGCAATGAAGTTCCTCTCTTGCGGATGGGGTTTTCTTCAGCTAGAATTGACTGACGCCCGTTCTAACCCACTCATTTCTCCAACCTTATCAAAGGAGGTACCTATGGGAGCTGCGGTCGTTCATTTTGAGGTCAATGCTAGAGACTTCATGCGCGCAAAGGACTTCTATTCCAATCTCTTCGATTGGAAAATCCAGGATGTCCCCTCCATCAACTATGGGATGGTGGATACCGGATTGAAGATGGGCATCAATGGCGGGGTAGGCCAGGTGGATGCCGACAAGCCAACGTTCGTCACCTTCTACGTGCAGGTGGAGGATCCTCAGCGTTATCTTGAAAAAGCCATAAGCCTTGGAGCCAAGGTGGTTCTGCCGGTGACTGAGGTTCCCGACATGGTGACGTACGCTCTCTTTACGGATCCAGACGGATGTCTCGTCGGTTTGGTGAAGGGCCCTCAAACGGCGCCGGAGGAGAAGCCTCAGCCGAAGCCCAGGAAAGCAGCGGCGAGAAAGAAGGCGAAGGCGACAAAGGGGAAGGGAAGGAAGAAGAGGGGGAGAAAGTAAGAAGGAAGACGTAAGATGGAAGACGGAAAGAGTGAGAAGTAGGAAGGGAGGGTCGGCATCTACTTCGAGTCCTTTAACTCCAAACTCTGAACTCAAAACTGGGAACTTCCAGTCGTGAAGGGAGCACACCCTTGGTTTACGCGCAAGAGGCGTCGATGAGACGCCTTTTGTGTTTATCGGAGTCCCTCAAGGCGAGGCGTTCTCACCGAACCCTCGCTTCTGAGATCCCGCACAACGGACAAATCTGAAAGTACACTTGACGTTCCAAACTGCTCGCTTCTCTCAGCATATGACCTCCTCAGATATGGGAATTGTCGGAACAGCGATCTTTGTTGACAATCAGATTTCATGATGATACTTTGAGTGCGCTTTCGCCAAAGTAGATCGAAGGAGACCATGATGCCAACGCCATCAACGTCGGAAGATCAGTCCACAAGGATGCTCATCGGTGGAGAGTGGGTGAGCCGGACGGAGAGAATCGCCGTACGCAACCCATTTGACAACACGCTCGTCGGAGAAGTGCCATGTGCCAACGTGGAAGACGTGAGAGCAGCGATTCATGAAGCGTCCCTCGCTCTTCAACGAGAATTTGCACTCCATGCTCGTTATGATGTGCTTGTGAAGGCCGCATCCTTCGTTGACAGTCGAGCGGAGGAATATGCCCGAACGATTGCGCGTGAAGGCAGCAAGACCATCCGTGAGGCGCGACGCGAACCTCCGCGCGCGGCCAACATTCTGCGCCTTTCGGCAGAGGAGGGTCGCAGGCTGACGGGTGAAACGCTTCCATTCGAAAGCCGCGTCGGGTCGGAGAATCGTGTGGGATACTATTTTCGTTTTCCTGTAGGCATCGTTTCAGCGATCATTCCGTTCAACGATCCGCTCGCTCTTGCCGCTCATAACATCGGTCCCGCCGTAGCGGCTGGCAATTCAATTATCCTGAAGCCAAGTGTTTTCACCCCACTCTCTGTGCTGATGCTCGCACAGGATCTGGTCAAAGCCGGACTTCCGAAAGGGCGCCTGAGTGTCATTACGGGGCGCGGAAGTGAGATCGGCGAGGCGATGGTCAGCGATCCGCGCGTGCGCCTGGTGACCTTCACAGGCGGCGTCGAGACGGGATTGCAGATCAGCCGCTGGACAGGCATCAAGAAAGTTTTGATGGAGCTCGGCTCCAATTCCCCCGTCATCGTCATGGATGATGCGAATCTCGAGCGGGCAGTGCCGGCGATTGCAGCAGGGGCATATGCCCAGGCTGGCGAGAACTGCATCGGCGTGCAGCGCATTCTGATCCACAAGAATGTCTACACTGCGTTCAGAGAGCGGTTTGTTGCTCACGTTTCTCGGCTCAAGGCTGGCCACTCGATGGATGAGGACGTCGATGTTTGCGCAATGATCACCGAGGAGGAGGCTCGAAGGGTGGAGTCGTGGATCAGAGAAGCTGCTGAGAAGGGAGCTCGCGTACTCGTGGGTGGGCGACGTGAGGGCTCGGTTGTCTGGCCAACTGTCCTGGAACAGGTAGCCGAGGGAATGCGCATTGACCAAGAGGAGGTGTACGGTCCGGTCGTGTCCCTTTACCGCGTTTCGTCGTTAGATGAAGCCATCAAGCGCGCGAACCAGCCGGACTATGGGTTACATGCAGCGATATTTACCGAGCACCTCGGCAATGCCTTTAAGGCTGTCCACAGACTGCAGTACGGGGCGGTCATTGTCAACGATTCAACGGACTATCGCCTCGATGTCATGCCGTTCGGAGGGACGAAGTTGAGCGGCGTCGGCCGCCAGGGTATCTGGAGCATGCTTCAGGAAATGACGGAAACGCGTGTGGTGTGTTTTAACCTATAGAGACCTTACCCCTCCGCTCAGGGCAAGCGTTGCCCAAACGAAGCCTGTCCCTCTTCACTTAAGAGGAAACATTCCTTCCCCTCACGGGGGAAGGACAGGATGGGGTCACTAAAACCTCACCCTGGCTCACTCCCAGAAGGAGATGGACATGTTGCACCCCCTCGAAACTTTTCTTACCATTTCGCAGCATCTCTTTTCATGGAGGTTTCGGACGATGCTTCGACCTATTCAACCGCTTTCGATGAGGACCACGCTGCTTGTTTCCATCTTTATCGTCGCGATGCCGGCTCTGCTGCACGCACAAGCCGGGAAGCCCTCATCCACATCTAAGCCTGACCACGCAATTCTCTTTGTTATCGACGGGCTTTCGTATAAGGTTTGGGACAAGCTCTCGATCCCGACGCTGAGAAAGTTGGCCCGTGAGGGTGTTTTTGTCGAAAAGGATTATCTTCCACCTCCCGCACATCCGCAGACGGGGACGTACGCGGAGCTGCATACATCTTCGATCCCGAACCCGATCATGATGTCCGGCACGGTGTTCATCACGAAGGAGACCGGCTATCTCCAGCGGTGTTTTCGTCCCCCGCAGGTAACGGCATTTGTCGTGAACACCACCTCATACACCACACTCAATGTCGGCTACACATACTCCTACCAGCGGGAGGGATCGGATGATGAATCGGTCCGGATGGCGCTTGAATTTGTGAAAAGCGGCAAACCGCGGTTCTTGCGCGTGCACCTGCAAAATCCTGGGTCCGCCGGTTCTGAGTCCATGATGACAGAAAAAAACGTCGACTGGCGCTGGAACATCTGGGCAAAAGATTCACCGTACCGCATAGGGATAGAAAGAGCGGACAGCTTGCTCGGCGTGTTTCTTGACGGGTTGAAGAGCCTTGGCGTCGTCGAGAAAACGGCTATCCTTGTTGTCGGTGACCACGGACAGGACGATGGTGGATGGCATCCGCTTCAATCGCCCGACGCTGCAATCACGACGATGGTCCTCTGGGGTTCGGGTGTGAGGAGTGGGGGAAGGATTCTCTACGCAGAGCACATTGACATCGTTCCGACCATCTGTGCATTGATGAGAGTTGACCCGCCGACGACATCACAGGGCAGAGTGATAGCTGAAGCGCTCGAGGACTTCAGTGGAGAAGCTCCGCCGAGAGCGTATCGAATGAAAGAGCTCGATGAACAGCTTCTGGCTTATCAGAGGCTCGTTGTTGACGTTGCGCACGCCATTCAGCAACTGGCCTCCCTGCAACAGGGATCATTCTACTATCGGATCGATATGATTAAGCAGAATTTCTATGACATTTATCGCTTCACGGAATGGCCGAGGTTCAAGACGATCGAGCAACTCATTGCCAACAATCGAAAAGAGTTGATGGAATTAGCGAAGCTGAGTTCAGAAATCAAGCTAGCACATTGAGGATCGTTCAAAACGAGGTGCTTGCTATGGAGATATCGGTTGTGGGAACAAGGGGGAGAGTCATGGTGCCAGCCGAGGTTCGTCGAAGGCTTGGCATCAGGAAAGGAACGAGGATTGCGTACATGGAGCAGAACGGAAGATTGTTGCTATTGCCGATCCGCAAGGGTTATTTCAGACGTCTTGCGGGAATTCTCGGCACGAAGGGGATTGTCCTCAAGGACCTCATGAGGGAGAAGAGGCGGGAACGCAAGCTGTAAGAACTTTCGGCGCGTCTGTATATGCAGTATCGGTCATCTCACCTGCAGGGACTTCAACGGAATCTCAAGGTACGAAAGCAGACAATGGTCGTTTACTTCTACGAAGCCTTTCAAGAAGAAGCGGATGCGCTGAGATCGCTGCTGGGAAGCGATATCACGTTCGAGCTCACTTCGAAGACGATTCAGGAAACGGGGCACTCGGAGGCCCCTGCCCGACTCATCAGCATCAGAACGCAGTCTAAGATCCCGCCCGAGTGGGTGGAGAACCTAGATGGGATCCTGAGCCGTAGCACGGGATACGATCACCTGATTGCCTACCGCAAGCAGATCGACAAGCCGTTACCGCTGGGTTATCTTGAAGAGTACTCAACGCGCGCAGTCGCTGAGCATGCCGTTTTGCTTACGATGGCACTCCTGAGGAAACTCCCGCAGCAGATGCGACAATTTCCAGCCTTCAACCGCGATGGCCTCACGGGCTTTGAGTGCGCGGGGAAGAACCTCCTTGTTGTGGGAGTAGGAAGAATCGGAGGCGAGATTGTGAAGATTGCCCGTGGCCTCGGCTTTCATGTCAAAGGCGTGGACATCGTGCCCGATAAGCCCGACGTCACGTACGTCTCCAAGCATGACGGTAACTCATGGGCTGATGTCATCATTTGCGCCATGAATCTCACGGACGAAAACAAGGGATATTTCAGTTACGACTTGCTGAGGGGCTCGAAGAGAGGCTGCATTTTTGTGAACATCGCTCGCGGGGAGCACTCGCCGCTCAACGGATTGAGTCGCCTGCTTCGGGAGAGTCATCTTGCCGGACTTGGCCTGGACGTATTCGAGGATGAGGGAAGCTTTGCCACGGCCTTGCGCAGCGGCAGAGCAGGAGAATCTCCGGCGGTTCAGATCGTCAATGATCTTCTTTCACATCCCAATGTCTTACTCACACCTCATAATGCCTTCAACTCCGGCGAAGCGCTCCAACGCAAAGCCGCGATGAGCGTGGAGCAGATCAGGTATTTCCTGAAGCATCGGGATTTCATTTGGAAAGTGGAGTAGCTGGTCTGACTCTCAATTTGCGTCTTAGGGAAGGGTTCTCTAGATTCTGGCTGACGTAGTCTGAGCTGCACGAACATCTCAAGATTTCAATGGGTTCACATGGTAGACATAGTAAATGAGCTGAGAGCAGACGCTGTTCTTAGGCGAAAAATCCAGAAAAAACTGCCACAACTCTTTCATATCGCAGAGCTTGAGAGCTCACGCGCTGGTAAGATTGGAATGGAGGTTGGCTCAGTCTGAGAACGGATTCTCGTGGCTCTGTTCATCTACAAATTCGGGACAGATACATTAAGTTGCCTCGGCTCGGAACAAATCCACGAGGGGTTGAAATCACCGCGGAGGCGTTGGAAGCTTTGGTGAATCATACGCAGACTCTTGCCATAGATATCGAGTGGAGAAGGGAAGATATTCTGTTCAACGCATTCCAACGATGGGTGGAGCATTGGGAACAAGAATAAAGAATTCCAAAAGAGGAACTGCCACTAGCAGTTTTGGGACGACAGGTAGATTCGGTCACGATTCGAGCCGGTTCTACGGTTCGAAACTGTACTCCGACTTTGCCTCAGTCGAAGCTCCGGGTGCGGAAGAAAATGAGTTGCCTGCAAATCTGGTGAACAGGATCATTCTTGGTTCTTCCGAGGTGATGAACGAAATACCGGATAACTGTGTGCATTTGATGATAACATCTCCTCCTTACAATGTGACAAAGGAATACGATGATAATTTGACGCTAGGGCAATACCTTGAACTCCTTCAGAGGTCTTTTCCGAGACCTATAGGGTTTTGGTAAACGGCGGCAGAGCTTGCGTCAATCTTGCCAACGTCGGTAGAAAACCATACATACCGTTTTCTGACCTGGTTTCTCAACTCATGATCAAGATCGGCTTCAACATGCGTGGTGAGGTTATCTGGAACAAGGGTTCCAGCGCCGGTGTTTCGATGGCGTGGGGCAGCTTTCAATCGGCATCAAACCCCGTTCTTCGGGATGTTCACGAATATATCTTGATCTTTTCAAAAGGCGAGTACGGGAGACCAGCAGCGGGCAAAGTGAGTACGATAACCCGTGAGCAGTTCATGGAGTGGACCAAGTCGATCTGGACGATGCCTACAGAGTCTGCCAAGCGTGTGGGACATCCTGCGCCATTCCCGGAGGAGCTACCTTATAGGTTGATTGAGCTCTATTCCTACAAAAACGACATCATCCTCGATCCATTCGTAGGGAGCGGAACCACGGCTTTGGCTGCCTTGAAGTCAGAAAGGAGATATATCGGTTACGACGTGGACAAAGAATACGTGAAGCTCGCTGAGAGACGGCTTCGTGCATACAAGACCCAGGAGAAACTCGACTTCTGACGGGCGACGGTCCGCATATCAGCATTTGGTTGCACAAGAACTGACATGAATTGAAAAGGCGTCAACTAGACGCCTTTTGTGTTTTCTCGTACCATTTAGTTCCTTGCTTGCCCTGGAAGGCTGTCATCAAGGTCAATCGAACTCACGACGCGCCGCCCAACGCAAAGCCGCGATGAGCGTGGAGCAGATCAGGTATTTCCTGAAGCATCGCCAGTTTTTGTGGCAGGTGGAATAACCCGCAAGTAGAACTCCGACTTCTGGCCCCGCTCGGCTCTGCGAGAAGTCGGAGTTCTTCAAACTCTGGAACCTTCCGAAGGTCTGCAAGAGGGCGCTGAAAACCTTCGGAAGGTTTCGGCTCTTCTAGGACTGAGTGCTTGGCTTGGGTGCTTCTTCCTTGCCCGGCACGAATCTGGCAATCACCATTCCTGCGAGGAAAAATCCCGCGATGGTATCCACAAGTTCCGCGATCGTGAACGCATTGCTGAATGCATACCAGTTCCACTGCGGGAGACTAAATGCTGCAAATCCTGCCAGTCCGACCCACAGACTCAGGAACACGAGGTTCCAATAGGGGACTTGCACTCTCGCCAACACCAGACAGATGAAGAGCGCGGCGAGCATGTCGGTGATAAGCTGGATCACAAAGTGGGCTGCATACGAACCCATCGGCCCGACCCGGACCGACGCCAGCATGAAAGGGCCGTTCATCATCTGGTCTTCGGCTTTCTTGTTCGCAGCGTCGAATTCTTCCTGCGTCATCCCGGTTGTGCGCTCAGTCATGTTCGGCAGGAAATACACACCCGAAATCGGCGCGTTGGCGAGAATCGCTTTTGTCACGGCGTCCTGATCCTTGAACATACAAAGCGCCTTGTTCGAGAAGGGAAGAAGCATGTGCGACACTGCGCCCCAGAGAAAGAAGACGATCCCTCCCAGGACCGTTGCGAAAACGAGATTCTTCGCAGACATAGAGTTACTCCTGGTGTGGTTGTTGATGAAATGGAATTATGGAATGATGATCTCTAACCTGTCAGTATCTCCAGCTCGTGGTGTCGGCTCCGGGCGGTGCACTGACACGAATGCGGTCGAGAATTTTCGGCGCATGGATCTGGTGATACATCAATCGCGAAATCCAGATCGGATGCGCGTGATCGCCGTTCCAGCAATGCTCGGCCAGACACTCGTAGTCCACTTCGGCATCGGCAGGGGGATCCTTGAGCTCTCTCAGCACGGTTTCGGTCAAATGGACAGCGTTGTTCAGATAGAAGTTGTCGAGTTCTCCGACGTAGATGTGGATCTTGCCGCGGAGCTTCGGCCCCAATTTCGCCCAATCGCGCTTCAGAATATAGCTTAGATCGTAGTTCTCACGCCAATACTCAGCGACTTTCCTGTCAATCTTCCCGGTCTGCTTGTCCCAGATCGGCTTCGGATATCCTTCGTTGCCTGCCGGGGAGTACACCGCCTGCCAGATGTCCCATTGTCCGCCCGAACGAGCGTTGTCTCCGAGCACGAGCTCGAGCCGGTTCGCCTCCTCCATCGTTGCCGTCACTTCATTTCGATAGTTCCGCAAACCAGGTCGAGGAGTGCTCTTCCACGGGCTATCCATGAAGTAGGCGTTCTCGTGCTCGTAGATGTTCACCACCGTGTAGGCGCGGAAGTCGATCGGATCGGGACACGCTGCCCAGCAACCATTGAACTCATCGGGATAGAAGACTTGTGCGGCGAGCGCCTCCCAGCCGCCGGTTGAGCCACCGTAGAGAAACCTGGCCCAACCCTGACCGATGCAGCGGAATTTCTTTTCGATGTACGGAATGAGCTCATACATGATCGCATCGCCGTAGGGACCGAGGTTGGCTGAGTTGACGGCGTATGAATCGTCGTAATAGGGATTCGCATGCTGGATTTCGATGATGACGAAGCGCGGAAAGTCAGGGCTTGTCCAGTCTTGGTAGAGCTTGTAGGCGTAATCCTGTTGGATTCGGTTGTAGCCGTGAATTCGAAATCGCTCGCTGTAGTCCGGTTTCGAACCTGTGTCGGGCGGGGCCTCTCTCCAGCCGCCGAACGTGGAGGGGAAATGCCCCTGGTTGATGACAAGTGGATAGCGTGCATTGGGATGCTCGACAAACCCGTACGGCAGCAGCACGCATGCACCGAGAGACATGTCGCGACCCCAGAATTTCGAGAGCCGCTCGCTCTTGATTTGGATGTGCTTGACGTACTTTGTGTCTTTCGGAGGCTCGATGGGCGGAATCTCTTTGTCGAGCGCGACTGGGATACTCTGGCTTCGAGCAGGATCGATGAGCACTTTCTTGCACACGCTGTAGAGATTGCCTGGCGCACGGTTCCACTGCTGTCCCTCGCCCCGGTCCATCGGGAGCTTGACCGTGTGCCCATCTGCACGGCGGAAGGTCTCGTATTTGTGGAGCAGTGCCTGGACCCAATACTCTCCGCGGGGAATCTCAAAAAGTGTCTTTCGCGGAAAGCCGAACACCTTCTGATCCACAATGGCCCCCTCGCCCGGCTTTAGGCCATCGACGTTTATGCCGAAGATCTGCTGAGTGTTCGGTCCATCATTCACTTGGAAGCGCGGCTCTCGTGAGCTGTCGGCAGAGATGATCAGCACTACGCGCCCGTCAAGGGGCACGGCGCTGCGTTCTGTCGGAAAAGAGATGGAGAAGAGCGGTTGGGAAACAGCGTGATGAGCCGAAATCGGGATAAGGAGGAAGAGAGCGAAAGCGAGGCGGGGAAGAGTGAAGTTGCGTCTCATGGTCGGGTTCTCCTTCGGGCTTGCGCCCCTTGAATTCCGTTGAGTGTGATGAAGCGGTGACTGCTCGATGATGGTGGAATGTCTGCGAAGTCTAGTTCACCTTTCGCACAACCAGCCAATGCACGCAGGCGATTGCCGTCGTCAACACGATCACGGCGAGCTCGCCGAGCCCCATGGCAATTGCGGGGAAGAACGAAACGAGGATTCCGAGCACTGCAATTGCCTTTCCCACGGGAAGCCGGAAGGCGTCTGCTTGAGGATTCTCTTTTCGGAGTTTCAACACAGCCGCGCAAACTGTGCCATACGTGAGAAGACGGGCCGCTGCGGAGAGAGATGCGTTCCACTCGAAGCTGCCCGCCACGGCTAGTGCCCATACGAGAACCGCAAACACGATGATAGAAACGTACGGCGTTTTGAATTTCGGATGCACACGTCCAAAAACCTTCGGGAAGTCCCTGTGCTCCGCGAATGCGTAGGTGAGACGCGGCACATTCAGCATGGCTGCTGTGATATAGCCAAAGACTGATATCAATGCGCCGACCGTGATGAGCCCGGCCCCTGCATCCCCGATGAAGACGCGCGCTGCAGTTGCGAGGGGTCTGTTCGTACTGTCCGGCGCAGAGACTGTCCCAACGACGACGATCTGAACGAGGACATATACGACAGTGACCGTAATGAGTGCGGTGAAGAGGGCGAAGGGTGTGTCACGCCTCGGATTTCTGACCTCTCCCGTTGGCATCAGGGCAGCCTCGAATCCGCCATAGGCGAAGACGAGCAGCATCACAGCCTTAAGCCAATCGGCTGAAGCGGGTTCCGATGGTTGTGCCGGTGAGGATTTGGCCAGAAAAGCCAAGCCCAGACACACGAAGATGAGAAGCGGGACCAGCTTCGCCGCAGTGAAAACATTACTCGCGGTCGTACCCCCTCGAACTCCGCGATAATTAACATACGCGATCAGACTTATCACGGCGGTCAAAAGGGCGATGCGCGGGGCTGGTGAAGACACGGCGGGCCAGAACTCAGCGAAGTAGTTCACAAAAAGGTTTGCATTGGCGGCCGATGCAGTCAAACGCACGAGCCATGTCAGCCAGCCCACCTCGAGACCAACGAATCTCCCAAACGATTCACGCGCATAAATGTAAGGGCCGCCTGGCTTGCGAAACTGCGATCCAACCTCGGCAAAGCACGCGATGATGATGCCGATGCCGACTGCACCCAGGAGGACAGCATAAGGGCTCGCAGTGCCCAACAGCCCGGCCAGAATAGACGGGAGACCGAAGACGCCGCTCCCGATGATCGAATTGATGACGAGGGCTGCAAGGCTCCATCGCCCGATAGTGCGCACCAAACCTGAGGAGGGCTCTGCGGTGGACATCCGGATGCTCTTCGATGCGTGACTGGTGTCTGGTGGCAAGAAGGTAGGTGATTTCGACCGCGAATGCAACGCCGGCAGGCAAGCCCAACGAACAACAAACCAACAACTAAGAACTAAGATCGATCTTTGATGTTCGGTTCCCGTTGCACCGTCTGACGAGTTTTTCCAAACGGGAGCCAGAGGAGCCAGAAGAGCAAAAGGCCCAACGCGTCTCCAACCAGCACATAGAGCGGCCACGGACCCATGTAATCCAGCAGCGATGCTTCCGTCGGTTTCTCGCAGATGTAGAAGTAGTTGGTCTCGAAGATGATATTGAACAAAGCGATGAGCGCCGCGTAGAGATGGAGTGCGAGAAACGCTCGCCAGACTGAACCTGGGCGAGGCCGCAATTGCCTGCTCCAGGTCAGGAACAAGATCGCGACGATGATGCCGCCGTGTGCGGCGAAGAAACTCAGCGTCAAGTACGACAACGTTGGAGTTGACACATCCGGAGTCAAGACGGCCATCGTCGTGCCCGCCAGACCCCAGTAATAAATCAGCTCATATGCCCATGGCTTCAGGGTGAACAAGGCATAGACCGTCAGCCAAAGTACGAGATCACACAAATGCAGCGGGAGGCTGTAGGGAAACGTGAACCAACCGCGCTCCAGATAGTACGCATACCAGGCGAGCTCAACGATGAGGATCATCCAGGCAAGGAAGAAGCGGATCTTCTGTATCCGAGCTTCTCTACCGCGCGACCACCGCGTGAGTGTGGCAGCGATCGCCGGAATCAGCGCGATGATGACGAGATGAGGAAGGCCGAAGAGCTGGAAGGGGGTCGACACGGCATCGAATGGATGGGTGTTGGATGCTCGACACGAATGTAAATCAAATCGGAGTCGTTTGCAAGGAGATCGGCAGAAGCGAAAAAGCCGGATTCAGCATCCGGCTTTTCGGTTCAAGCGACACCACAGCGATAGTCAGAGATTGAAGTACAGCTTGTACTCAAACGGGTGCGGCATCGTTCCGATCGATTTGATCTCCTCCTGCTTGATCTTGACCCACTGGTCGAGTAACTCATCGGAGAAGATGTTTTCACGTCTGAGGAACTCGTTGTCGAGAGCGAGCGCATCGAGAGCCTCCGCAAGATTGCGGGGAAGAAAGCGCACTTGATCTCTTGACAGGTTCTCAACATTTCCGTCAATCGGTCCGAAGCCCTCCTTGACGGGATCAATTTCGTTCACGACGCCGTCAATGCCGGCGAGAAGCATTGCTGACAGGCAGAGGTACGGATTTGCCGTCGCGTCGGGGGGACGGTACTCGAATCGCGTTTCCTCGGGATTGTTGATGTACTTGGGGATACGAATGGCCGACGATCGATTGCCCATGCCGTACGTCAGTGCGACGGGTGCCTCGAAACCGGGCACGAGGCGCTTATACGAGTTCGTGCTCGGATTTGTGAACGCCGAGAGAGCGGTTCCATGCTTCAGCAGCCCCCCGATGAAATAACGAGCCAGCGGGCTCAGGTTGCCGTATTCTCCCTTTCTGTAAAACGCGTTCTTACCGTTCCTGGTCAGATAAACGTGGAGATGCAGGCCATTACCCGACTGCTGGTACATTGGCTTCGGCATGAACGTGACGTGGAGGTCTTTCTGACGGGCGAAATTGAACAGGGCATATTTCGTGGTGATGATATTGTCGGCTGTGGTCAGCAAGTCGTTGAAATACGTTTCGATTTCTTGTTGACCCCGCTCGCCGCTCTCATGATGATGATATTTCACGCTGATGCCGAACTGTTTGAGAAGCTTGCACGCCTCATCGCGGAAGTCATCATACACATCGAAAGGATTTGCGGCGTGGTACGCGTTCTTCAAAAACTCCTCCGCGTGTTCCACTTCATAGTAGGACGAAGACGTCCGCGTGTCAAAGCGAACCTTCGAGAAAATGTAGAACTCGAATTCCGGACCCCACCACGATTTCTCCAAGCCGATAGTTTTCTTCATCAATTCCTCAGCCCGTCTGGCGAGCCGCCTTCCGTCCTGCGAAAAGGGAGTCCTGATGTGGTCGGTGAGGAGGATGTTCGCATAGAAGCTCAGCGTCGGCGCAGTCCGGAACGGATCAATCACGGCAGAGCTGAGATCGGGCACGAGAATCATATCGCTGTTCTCGACCTTTCGAAATCCGTAGCTTGAGCCGTCAAATCCTACGCCTTCGGTGACGAGTTTGGTGAGAATGTTTGGGAACACCGGCAAAGAGATGTGATGAAGGTAGCCGGTGAGATCGATGCATTTCAGATCGATCATTTCGATCTTCTTTTTCTTGATGACGCTGTTGCAGACCTGTAATTGTCGTGAATCCATACGTTCATCCCATTTCAATTCGTCATGCTCTTCGTGATCGGCAATGCAGTTTATTTCGCTCCAACCTTCAGGTTACCCAGTCCCTGTTTTTTCATCAGAGCTTCGATCTCTTCGATTGTCTTCGGAGCTCCGGCGGAGAGAACGCGTAGCCCGTTTTCAGTGATCAGCACGTCGTCCTCAATCCGGACACCAATGTTCCAGTACTCCTTGTCACATGGGCTTCCTTCCGGAATGTAAATTCCCGGCTCAACGGTCATGACCATGCCAGGTGTGAGCGGTTTGCCGAATATCCCCACGTCGTGCACGTCTAACCCGATGCCGTGACTTATTCCATGCAGGTAGTACTGGCGGGCCTCGCTCTTGTCTTTGATGATGCCGAGCTTCATCAGGCCGTCTGAAATGACCTCAATTGCCTTCTGGCCGGAAGCGTTTCCTGACACGCCGGGCTTGAGTTCCTTGATCGCCTCTTCCTGTGCTCTGAGGACGATCTCATAGATGGCTTTCTGAGCAGGGGAGAAAGTCCCGTTCACCGAAATGGTTCGCGTGATGTCGGCGGAGTAGCCTTGATACTCTGCCCCGAGGTCCATCACGACGACGTCGCCGCTCTTCGTTTGCCGGCGGTTGGCTTCGTAATGGAGGATGCAGGAATTCGGCCCGGATCCGACGATCGAAGGGAATCCCGTATACTCCGCTCCATTCTTCGTGAAGCAGTACTCGATGACCGCTTGAAGCTCGTACTCATACATCCCCGGCTGGCAGCTCTTCATCGCCTCGATGTGTGCAGCGACTGTGGCGTCGATGGCCTTCTGCAGGAGCGCGATTTCAGCTGCCGACTTAATGCCGCGCATCTCCGCAACAGCCCCGAGAAGCGTTTTGATCTCGAGGCCGGGGAAGGCGACCTGTAATTCGTTCTTGACCTCGCGTGACAGGATGTACCGCTTCTCCATGAGCGGATCGTAGGAAAGATCGGGGACGCTCGGAGAGTAATAGAGGACCTTCTTCGCGGCCAGGGCGCGTCTCACGAAGCTCTGCAGCTCACTGCTCGGAAGGGCGACCTGGAATCCGAGTTCCGATTTGGCTCCCTCAAGCCCCATGCTCTCACCCGCGGCGCTTCGCTGTTTCGGACGGACGAAGAATACCTCTTTGGAAGTGGTGATACTATCGACCTGAACGCCCTCGGGTGAAAGCACCAGGTAACTTCTCGGCTCGTTGCAGCCGGTCAGGTACAAGAAGTTGCTCTCTTGCCGGTACTGGTAGTTGACGTCGTTCGAACGATTGTCGGGATCGTTTGCCTTGAAGACAGCGATGGAATTGGGCTCCATTTTGGCAAGCAGCGCAACCCGACGCTGATAGTACTCATTCGGCGTGATGCGATCGATGTTGTCGGGAACTTCTTTCGTCTGAGCGAAGAGCGGAGTGCTCAACTGAAATGCGGTCGCGAGGAGAACAAGCGTCAGAAACCGGAACGGGCATGGTCTTTCCATAGTTTTCCCTCTGCGCGAGAGTAAGAGCTTCACTCTTAAAATGTCGTTGTCGTGACTTACTGGACGAGGCTCGCTGTTGTTTTCTGGTTTGTCGTGCTCGTTTGCGTGAACATCTGCTCGCCGGTTCCAGTCGTCGTCATTTCAGTGTCGCTTGACTGCTCGACCGCCACCAGAACCCCTTCCTTCGGAGCGAAGTAAGCATAGCCTTTTGACTTGGTCGTTCCGTCCACGACAATCTCCATTCCCTGCATTGACCCGGCGCCATATTGCGACGACGTGCCTTCGATCGAGATCTTCAAGCAGTCGTACACGCCGACTTTTTCCGTTCCCACGACTTTGAATTCTGTGTTGGGCTTGGAGACGATTTTCAAAGTCATTCGGGTTACCGTGTCCGGACGCGTGACTTTCCAGGTGTCGCCGACGCCGACCTCTTGATCGGGAAGTTCAAGGAGAATCCTCTGGAACAGATCGGTCGGGTTGAAGCCGGACAGAGGCGACATTGGGGGCAGCTGCGGGAGAGAGTCGATGGGCACAATACTCTGCGTCTTGCCGAGCGAGCTGAATGTCACGCTGGCCCGCTTGCCCAGGAACTGGGTGGGAACTAAAGCTGTGTCCTTCATCTGTGGAGAATCGACACTGAACTTGGCCGCGTCCAGTGTCGCGGTGCACGTGAGTTCTCCTTCCTTGCCGATGTCTTCTACGGTCAATGAGATATTCATAGTTCCTACTGACGTAGACTTGAACTCCTGTCCCATCATCTGTGCCGCGGTTTTGGAATCCCTCGCCATGGCGTACTTGTACGTTGCTCCTTTGGACATATGATAGCGCAGCTTCTCCCCGGCGGAGCCGTAGGAGACGATCGCAGCGCAGAGCACGAACGCGCCGACCAACTTTCTTGGGGTCTGGAACATTGGTGAACTCCTTCATTTGGATAGAAATGACAACTGTGAATTGTCTGATTGAAGAGGCACGGGGTCATAATATGAGAAATTTTTTCTTGAAAAAGGAAATGGACGATCATTTTCCGCAGACTCGCCGGCTGAATCGACACCGCTGCATTTCGCCTCCCTTCTCTGGCTCCTGAGCATTCGAAAGTCCCAAGAATGAGAAAGCACGATTGTGGTTCGATTCACGAGGCAAGCGTCAAGGGAATCTGGCTGGAATGGAGAGAACTCAGCGAAGTATGAGCAGTCTCTTCGTTTCGTGCGAGAGAAGTGCGTGGAGTCTATAGAAGTACACGCCGCTGGCACAGTTCTTCGCCTCCCATCGAACTGAATGCCTTCCAGTATCTAGCTTCCGATCTACCAGAACCGCGATCTCTCTGCCCATGAGGTCGAATACTTTCAGCAAGACGGATGTGGATGTTGGGATGTCGAACCTGATGTTTGTGCCTGTGTTGAACGGGTTGGGGTAGTTCTGAAAAAGGGTGAAGGCTGTTGGTAGAGGAATTTGCACTGGGATGAACGATATCTCTGTTAGAGGACCCTCGTTGTTTTCCTCGTCAACTCCCGTCACACCTGCGAAGTATCGCACTTGCTCGTCAAGATTTTCCAGAACAAGGGTGGTGTCGGAGGTTGTGAACGTCAAATCATAGAATCCGCTTTCTCTGCCGAGGTAGACCTGGTAGTGCTTCACGGCGACATTGCTGTTCCGAGCCCATTTCAACAGGAACTCGTCTGTATTGTTCACACGCGCGATCTCAAGGTTTGCTACCTGCAGTGGTTCGTCTGCGAACGTCGCGACCACGGCGCAAGCTGCCCTTGTAACCTCAGCGCAGTACTCCATGTTGTGATTAGCGAGCACGTCCTGGGCAGAGTGCAAGTACGGACTGAACCGACCCTCAAAAAAGCCGACTGAAGGGAAACCCCTACTATTGAAGCTGTAATCATCACTGCCTCCTTTTTCGGGCTTTGGAGAAAGCACGGTGAACTTCGACGCAATCCTCATTGTTTCGGTCACTTCAGGTGTGAGGCTGTCACAGTACATGATTCTCACGACACTCCCACGAAGCGGCTCAGTGGAATAGCTAATGACATCAAGGTTTATCATCAAGCGAATATCTATCCCGCTTGCCTTTGCCTTACCAGCACAGTCTGAGCTTCCAAACAGACCTATTTCCTCGGCTGCAAAAGTCACGAACTTTATCGTCGATTGTGGCTTGAATCCAGTTTGTTTGAGAGTGCGGGCGATTTCCAACACCGCTGCTGTGCCACTCCCGTTATCGTCCGCGCCAGGTGCTACATTCATCGGATCATCCCAGGGCCTGGTAGCAGAGTCGTAGTGACCACCGACGACGATGACTTTACCTGCGGGAATCGTTCCTTGTACGGTGGCGATGATGTTCTTTTGCCAGGTCGTTACTGGAACATTCTCCCACGTTTTCGTGCACAGAAATGAATCAACAACTACATCCTCATATCCCATCGATAGGAATTGATGCCGAATCCACTTCCAAACCGAATCTCGATTTGGAGCCAGGGCGAACCGAGTTCCGAAATCTTGAAGGTTTTGAACAGAACGCCGTATGCTGTCAGATTGGATTTCAGAAAGGATGCTCCGAACGAGGGAGTCATGCTTGCTGATCATCGGCCCAAATCTTGCAGGGAGATGAGCCTCGAATAGTCGGATCTCAGAAGCAGGCCTGTTCCCTGGTTGCGAGAAACATTGTTCCGAGACAGAAAGCCAAAGGAGAAGCGTGAACAAGCAGTGAAACGCTTGTGGTCGCTTCATTGGGGTCTTGCTCTTGCTAGTATGGCGGGTGGGAAAAGACGTGTGTATCAAGCCCTTCTTAGGGCCAAGGTAACCAATTCCCTCAACCTTGTCAATCTGAAGACGGCTGCCCCACTTGTAAGTTCACTGTTGATCCAAGTATGCTCAGTAGAAAAAAGCCGGACTCGCGATCCGGCTTCTGATTCGAACTCAATACATTAGGGGGTGGAACATCACTTTCGGCCCACGTACACCGTTCCATCCTTCATCACGAAACGAACCTTCTCGAGAGCGTGAATGTCTGTGTCAGGCTCCCCTTCGACCGCGATGATGTCGGCAAACGCTCCGGCTTTGATTACACCGAGCTTGTTCTTCATTCCGAGAAGATCTGCCGCATTCCACGTTGCCGCGCGAAGGACTTGCTGCAGTGGCATTCCGGCGTCAGCGTACGCAAACAAGACGCGTTTCGCACCTTCGCCTTGTGGAACTCCTGATTGGATGTAGTTGTCAGATCCTGCGGCGATGGTCACTCCTGCTTTCATTGCTCGCTGCAATCGGTCGCGTCCAGCTTTGAAATATCCCTGTATTTGATCCGGCGTTGGCTTGTTTTCGCTTCGGTCGCGCTTGAGTAACCGGACAATTGTTATGCTATCGAGATCCGTCGGAACCATCGCGACACCGCGGTCTCGCATCAGCGTAAGCGTTGTGTCGTCAACCTGATACGCGTGCTCGACGGAGTTGATGCCCGCTTGCACCGCGCGCCAGATTGCCGCGTTGTTTGTGGCGTGGGCTGCGACCTTCAATCCGACCATCTTTGCTTCTTCGACAATTGCTTTCATCTCCGCGAGCGAAAGATATCCACGGTTCGGAGTGTTGTTTGAATAGATTTTGATCAGGTTCGCCCCGTAGGTATAATTCTCCCGAACTGCCTGTGCTGCGTCTTCGGGTCCGCGGACAACGCGGTACTCTTCTTCTGCGATCGCCTTATGTTTCTGCAGTAGACCTGGAAATTGTCCCCCCTCCGGGCTCAATCCGGGTCCCGAAACAAACATGCGTGGACCATCGACGCTTCCATCATTGATGGCATCTCGCAGCGCGATATCGCCGAACTGGCCGCAATTGCCAAGGTCTCGGACCGTCGTGATGCCGACGGCAAGAAACGTTCGGGCGCGGGCTGCTCCGTGGAGCGCCCGCAACGGCGTGCCTTCATTGATGACGGCCTTCACTGCTTCGGAAGTCCCGCCTTTGAGAGGGTCCTCCAAATAGAGAAGGTGCGTGTGTGAATCGATCAGGCCGGGGAGCACCGAATATGCTCGCAGATCGATTTCTCGTGCCCCTGCCGGAACAGGGAGATTCTCTCCGACCGCTTCAACGCGCTTGTTCTTGACGACGATATCTCTATTAGCGACGAAGGTTCCCTTCTCACTGTCGAAAACCCTTCCGGCATGGAGTACGGTTGTTCCGGTGTCGGGTGGAGTCTGAGCTACCGTGCGAGAATGCAAGCATATCGTGAGAGTAAGCAGCAGGAATGTCGCGCAAATGCGTGGTGTCTTCATGTGATTGACCTCGCTTTCATCATGATTGTAACAGAATGTGCTCACTTTTTCTTCGTTGCCTTGAAGATACCATTCGGTTGGATGAAACTCATTTCCGTCACACCTTTCTTCTCATCGACGGTAAACCTGACGCTGTATCCCGAGAGCCCTTTGATGTTGAATTCCGTCCCTTTGTACGGCTCAAGGTCATATTGGGGTTGGCCCGGGACGATGAGGACGATCGCCTTGGTTCCCTTGAGAACCACCTTCACTGTCTGGCCCGACAGGTCGTACTCACCAGCCAGCTGCGCAAGGAACTTCGGATCGGTGAATTGATCCGACGGCTTGCGAGTAAACAGAATTTCTTTCGCAAATGGCTCGAGGGGTGCGGTGAATCCTTCGATGTCCCCCTTTGCGTTCGTGAGAAACGTAAACATGAACTTCATGCCCTCGTTATCTTTGGCGGTCGCGCGGAAGACGTCGTAGTGCCAGTGCTCCATTGAGAGGTCAAACGAATTGAACTTCCCCTTCAAGACCTTTCCATCGTGCTCAATGGTGATGGTGCCGTAGCCTGGGTTTTCGTACTTCCCGGCATATTCTGGAAGTGCGTGCGATGGCTTCGTGCCCGGTATCCGTTCGGGATCTTTTTCAGTTCGTTTCTTCTCCTCCTCGCGAGCTTTGTCAATCCGCGCGCGGAATCGTGCATGCCAATCCACCGGGTCAAGCTTGAGCAAAAGGTCTGACGCGTAGAGGCTCACGACGCCTGGCAGCCCTGTTCCGTTCATGTTCGTGAGCACAACCATGCCGATGTTGTCATCGGGCAAGAAGGACACCAGAGCCGAAAACCCGTCGATGTTACCCCCGTGCTGAATGCGAAGATGTCCGCGGTAAGGTTGAATGAACCATCCCATCCCATAGCTGGTGGGCATAAATTCCGTGAACTCGCGCGCTCCCGGCATGACCATCTGCGGCGAGTGGATTTGTGCGAGTCCTGCTTCCGAGATCACCTGCACGTCACCGGCTTTTCCTTTGTTCAGCTGCAGCATGACCCACTTCGCCATGTCCGATGCGTTCGAGTTGATGGAACCTGCCGGTCCGATCTCTGTGATGTTACGGAACGGCATCACCTTGATCGAATCCTTTTCGAGCGTGTACGGCAGAGCGTAGTCGGGCGATTTCTGAGATTCCAAGACTGAGAGATTGCTGTTCGTCATTCCAAGCGGCGTAAAAATCCGGGATTTGACAAAATCCTCCCATGTTCTTCCCGTTACCTGCTCTACAAGGAATCCAGCCGTCATGAACATTAAGTTCTGGTATTGCCAATCGGTCCGGAAATCTTTGTTCGGCTCAAGGTACTGGAGTCGCTCGACCATTTCCTTGCGAGTGAACGAAGAGCCATACCAAAGGAGGTCATGTCTCGGAAGGCCGGAGCGATGAGTGACCAGGTCGCGGGGAGTCATCCGGGCGGATGCGAAGTCATCTTTGAGCTTGAACGCTGGAATATACATCTTGACCGGTTCATCCAGCTTGATCGTGCCATCGTCCGCAAGGATGCCGAGGCATGTCGCAGTGAACGCCTTTGTGGACGATCCAATCGCGAACAGCGTGGTTGTCGTGACGGGCTGTTTCTCCTTCAGGCCTCGGTAGCCGAATCCCTCTGAGAAGATCACCTTCCCGTCTTTGACGATTGCCATCGAAAGCCCAGGCACCTTCCAGACTTTCATGGTCGTATCGATGAACGCGCGAAGCTTCTGTAACGAAGCTTCGAGCGCAGCGGCTTCCTTCGCGAGCTCTGCTTCTTCCTTCCGCGTGAGGTTGAACGCAAACTTCTGTCCGGACTGCGTGAAATCACCCGTGATAGTCTTGCCATCTGCCGCCAGCGCGCCCTTAAACGATGGATTGCCGGGCATGTTCGGGAGGTCGAAGGACACCGCTGAACCCTCGAACTTGATGTTTGTCAGCGGCAGGTCCTTGGCTTGCTGCTGAGGAATGTCGATTTCCCCTTTCCATGATCCATCGCTGTTCTTGGTGAACTCGATGTTGATGCTCAGATCCATTCCGGGGATCTTGATCGCTCCTTCCCAGATTCCTTTGAGTGATTGTTGGGAAAGGACAAAGGAGGGAAGAAGGTAGAAAAGGAAGAAGAAAGTGAGTGTGCGATGCTTCCTCATGTGAAGAAGTCCTATGTTGTGACAGTTGAAGTACGATTCATCCGAAATCGGATGCCCTCCAAAGATACGGATTTCTCTGAAAAAGATTCATCCGGGCGAAGGGGTAGCGTCACCGCGCTCGATCTTTCAGCAACCTTGGCGCAAAAAAAGGTCGGGTTTTCCACCCGACCTTTTGATTGACGTCCGGCGCCACATCGATCAGTCTTGCTTCATTTTCTTCGCAGCGATGAAGTAGAAAATGATGAGTGCGAGCCCACCCCAAACCAGCATGCTTGCCAGGTAAATCGAGTCGCGCAGATTGTAGACCTCATCAAGCCAGGTGGCGATGAGTGAGCCGATACCGACAAACATTGCAAGCAATCCCCACTTCAGGCTCGAGAGAGGGTTCGTCCTAAGCATATCCCCGACGGACATCCCTTTGAAATCAGCAGGGGTCACACCCTTTTCGATCATAGCTATTCGCACCTTTTGCCTCGCCTCGATACACCGCCAGGTCACCAAGCCGACAGAACCGAACACTACCAACACAATGAGAACTGGTTCCATGGTTCTTTTCCTTTCCGTTCATTTGCGAATTGATGTTGATTAGCCCCTTTGGTATCTTTGACCTGAGTTCCGTCGGAAAGGTTTCAAGCAGCGTCCCCTCGTCTCTGTAACCTTGGGCCCTTTTGGATGGTCTAAGAGAGTGCAGGGTCCTGCAAACGAGAATAATGGCCAAACCTGATCAGGAAGTCGTTCGGCGCATTCTAGCCGGGGAGAAACGCGCCTTCGGAGAGCTCGTCGATCGTCACAAAGACAAGGCGATGACGCTCGCTCTGCGCATGCTCAAGAACAGGGAGGATGCTGAAGAGGCTCTCCAGGATGCGTTCGTGCGAGCGTTTCACGCCCTGCCGCGGTTTGAATGGAAGGCAAGCTTTTCCACTTGGTTCTATCGAATTGTGTACAACGTCTGCGCCACAGCGTTAAGCAAGAAGGAAGAGGGCATTCACATCCCTCTTGACGAAGAAGATGAACAAACGCTCGAGCTGCCGAGCGAGGGTGCTCCGCCGGACGTTGAGTTTGCATCGAATGAATTCCAGCAGGCCGTCATGGAAGAGGTGCAGAAGATGCCGCAGCTGTACGGCGCAATCTTCACGCTGTTCTTTGTGCAGGATATGAGTTATGAACAGATTGTGGAAGTTACGGGATTACCGCTTGGTACGGTGAAGGTCCGACTGTTCCGTGCCAGAACCATGCTTCGGAGCGCTGTTACGAAGCGCCTCGGGATAAAGAAAGAGATCACGGTGTAGAATCAAGAAGGGGTCACCAGCGAGGGGATTTGACAATGAACCATCTTACCACCAGAGAGATTCTGCAGTATGTGGACGGAACGATTCTGAACGGGGAGCGCACGTCTGTTGTTTCGCATCTCGAAGTGTGTCCGCGGTGCAGGAAGGAGGTTGAGTTTCAACGAGCCCTGGGGCGGATTGCGCGACAAGAGCCGCTTGAGGCAGCGTCCGAACAACTCAAGGGGCGGGTCATGGAACGCGTTGCGCCGGGCAAACAGCATCTGTGGTTTCAAAAGATCATTGACAATCTCGGCAGTGTCTTTGCGATGATTATTGTGCTGGGTATTCTCGGCTATGCCCTCCTCACACCGACGGCCTGGAAATCGTCGGATCAACCAACGGTGATCACCGACGTGTTGAAGACGTATTCCGACCTCTACGGCCAGGCAAAGCAGTATCTCAAAACTGAATCCACAAAACTGCAGAGCACGTGGACTCCAAGTTCTTGGACGGGTTCGAACCGACTCATCGCTCTCACGTTGCTCTCTCTCGTCATCCTGATTGCGATTGACGGTCTGGTTCTTCGCAAGATTACGAAGTTGCGACTGTAGACAACGCCTCGATCACCTCGCTTCGCGGGCGTTTGCCAGTGGCGGACGCCCGTTGCTGTTTTCGCGCCTCTCCGCCTTTTCGACTTTTCTTTGACTCCTTTTTCCTCTATATTGACACATGAGTTTTTCAATTCGGGCCGTGCTCGTATCTCAGGAACACTGCACGTAGGGCCAGCATAAGGGATTCCTTGTTGTCAAAACGACTCAACATCTTCTTTATCGGTGATATTAATGGCAAGCCGGGTGTGACGCTAACGGCGACTTTGCTCAAACAGTATGCAAAGAAGTATGAAATTGATTTCTGCATAGCGAACGGCGAGAACGTGAATGAAGGGAAGAGCATCATGGAGCAGGAGGCGAAAGAGCTCTTCGACATGGGTATTCACGTGATCACAACAGGCAATCACGTTTGGGACCGGTGGCAGGTCAAGGCACTCCTTGCAAGCGAGCGAAACATCTTGCGCCCGCTGAACTACCCCAAAGAGAATCCCGGCAACGGCTATGTGGTCTACGACTTGAAGGAGAAAGGGCGGGTGGGCGTCGTCAACCTTCAAGGTCGGACCTATATGCAGCCGATCGATGATCCTTTTAAGGCAGCAGACTGGGCAATCAGCAAGATTGCCAACGAAACAAAGGTCATCGTGATCGACATGCACGCTGAAGCGACGGCGGAGAAAATGGCGCTCGCGTGGCATCTGGAAGGGCGAGTGAGCGCGTTGATTGGCACGCATACCCACATACCCACTGCGGATGCGCGGATCCTGCCCAAAGGGACTGCGTACATCACCGACGTCGGGATGACAGGGCCCTTCGATTCCGTCATCGGGATGAAGAAGGAAATTGCCATCAAGCGCTTCCAGCATCAAATCCCGTATAAGTTCGAACTTGCCCAGCACGATGTCCGCTTCTGCGCAGTGTATTTCCAGGTGGATACTGAAACGGGGAAGACGGTCAAGATCGAACAGGTGATTTTCCCCGCATTCTCATGATTGCCGGCACCGGCGCCGATTGGAACCACAGTAGATTTACTCTCATCATAAGCTTCCCGAAGACTGCTCAAGCGACGATTTCCATTTCTCATCCCAATTCTCCGCTATGCCCGCACAAATCATCGACGGCAAGAAGATCTCCGAAGACATCAGGCGTGAAGTAAAAGAGGAAACCGCGCGACTAAAAGCGTCGACTGGAATCACGCCTGGCCTTGCATTTGTTCTAGTGGGGGAAAACCCTGCTTCGCAGTCCTACGTCAAAATGAAAGGAAAAGCCTGCGAAGAAGTGGGTTTCTACTCTGTAACGGAGAAAATGCCGGCCGAGACTCGCGAGGATGCATTGCTGGAGAAGGTGAGGGAATTCAATCAAGACCCTCGCGTCCATGGGATCCTTGTGCAACTCCCGCTTCCCAAACACATCAGTGAGCACAAAGTGATCGAGTCGATCGATCCGAAGAAGGATGTTGACGGGTTTCATCCCATCAATGTGGGAAAGCTGGTCATCGGTGAAGAAGGCTTTCGGCCGTGCACGCCTGCCGGTATCCAGGAACTCCTCTTGCGAAGCGGCAACGATCCCTCCGGAAAGCACGTCGTGATCGTCGGACGTAGCAATATCGTGGGTAAACCTATTGCGAACATTCTGCTTCAGAAACGGTCGGGAGCAAACGCCGTTGTCACCATTGCGCACACCGGAGCGAAGGATCTGTCCGTATACACGAAGAAAGCGGACATCCTGATTGCTGCGATGGGCAAGGCGGAAATCATCACGGGGTCGATGTTGAAGGAGGGGGTGGTCGTCATTGATGTCGGGTCCAATCGGGTTGACGATCCGTCGGCGAAAAACGGTTATCGCTTTGTCGGCGATGTGCATTTCGAATCTGCATGCAAGGTGGCCAAAGCGATTACCCCGGTCCCCGGCGGCGTGGGGCCGATGACCATTGCCATGCTTCTCAGGAATACATTGCAGGCAGCAAAAGCAAGCATCCAACCTCGACAACCTGCCGGATAGCCCCCGCGGACGAATCATGAACCAGCGCTGGATCCTTGTCGCGCTCTACGCATTTTTCATTGCGGGCGCGATGTGGAATAGCCTAAGAGCATTGCAGCCGCTGCTGATGATGGCAACGCCGGTCGTGATCCTCGTGATTGCGATCGCAGCGTTCGCTCTGACATATCAGATCAACCTGAAGAGTATCGGAGCTGGAGCGGCAGTCGTGGCGTTGGTGTTCCTCTGCGAGGCCTCGGGTGTCAATCTGGGATTTCCATTCGGGGATTACGCCTTCACTAACCTGTTGGGGCCGAAACTGCTCGATGTGCCGCTCATTATCCCTTTTATCTGGATTGGCATCCTCGTGCCGAGTTGGATTGCGTCAGGGAAATTTCTGAAGTACAAACACATCGTTGTTGCGTCCGTTCTTGTGACGGCGTTTGATGCGGTGATGGAGTTTGCGGCAGATGCGCTCGATCTGTGGCATTGGAAGGGGGGACTACCTTCGGAGCTGAACTACATAAGCTGGTTTGTCATTTCATACGTCTCGCTTTCCCTTCTCCAGAAGTACACCGCTGAGAGAGAGGCCAACTCTCTCGTTCCTCATCTCCTCATTTGCCAGCTGCTTTACTTCCTCCTTACGGACGCCGGAATGCGGTTTGTTTTTCCGCTCCAGTAGGGCAGTGCCCTCCTCGCTCCTCTCCGAGAACGGTCTTACGACGCAATAGTTCAAAGCCCGCTTTCGTGCGCGAGGGATCTGAGGTAGCCAAATTCAGTCTCACCGAACAAGGCATCAGGACGGCTGGGCTGCCGGTTCCCCTTTCTTCCTGAGGAACGCACCTGCAACCAGTGAAATGACGAAGCCTGTAATGACGGTTCCGATGAAACCTGAGAACGCTTGCATGAACGGTGTCTGCATCCGTGCTTGATTGTCGAGAGCAGTCTTGATATCAGCTGCTGACATCCCCTGTGCTCTGAACACTTCCTCGCCCATCTGCCGCAGTTCCCTGAAGTACTCGGGAAACACTACCGACGTGAAGAGCATGGAACCGAGAAAGATGATCATGCCGCCAACGAGCGACATCAAGGTGCCGGCACCCACCTGTCCCCAGTAACTCCTGCCTTCCAGGGCCGTCAGTCGGAGTCCCCAAACCAACACGCCGATCTGGATCGGGATCACAACCCAGAACAAATTTAGAAGTGTTGGATGCTTGTACCAGCCTGTGAATCCCATGACAAACGTCCAGACTGCGACTAGGACTCCCAGCACGACGCCCACTCTTGGAATAGGTTTCATGGATTTCCTCTCAGTGATGAGTTACTCGTATTGCTTCTCTCTCGGCCAGATCTTCGCGACAGCCGTTCTTAGATTCTCTTTCGGCTTTCGGCAGAGAAAGACCGGACGGTTGTTCTCGTAAGGCATACAGTAGTCGCATCGTATCGATGCAGGTTGCTCCACCTGATCGAAATACTGCAGGAGATCCTCTCGTGTTCCTCCAGTGACTATCAAGACCTCCAAGTCTCTGGTTCCGTACCCCCAAATCCAATAACTGTTGTGCGGTGAGATGACGGGAGGCAACTCGTATTTTCGGCTGTAGTATTCAACTGCACCGGCCCTCCCATAGTTCCTTCCCCAAAAAACTGTCTTTGTCCTCTCCTCGGGCGTGAGCGACGTGTAGACCTGTGAAATCGTCGCAGCCATGCTTTCCCAGCCAAACATATCGGCATAGAATTGGTGGAGTTCAGAGAGCTCCTTGCTTTCGCTGGACTGCGGTTTGATGCCGATGACATCTGTGTAATCGATGTACGCCTTGACCGGCAGGCAGGGAAGCGTGATCGGCGCCGTAACAAGGCCTCCGATGACGATCAGCACTGGTAGGCCGTATTTGAGCCATGCCCACCGTCTGGCCCTGGAAAGCGTTTCGATCTGAATTCCTCCTGCCGCGAACAAAATCGCATAGGCGGAGGCAAGATATTCGGGTTTCGTGTGAATGTTCGCGACAAGTATGAGAAAGGTGGCGACGAATACAATGCCCAGCATCCTGTACAATTTTCCTCGTTCATCAAGGAACAGGTAGAACAAGCCCGCGAGCCACACGGGAATCGTAAACGGATGAATGATCATGAACTGTCCAACGATGAAATCCAGCGGTGACAGCCCAGAGTATTTCTGACTCGTGGCATTCCTGATGAACTCCAGGTGCGCGAAGTCATGCCGGATGTTCCAGATGATGTAGGGAAGAAAGATGACGAATGCTAGTAGAGCTGCGACATAGGGCCATCGCGTTTTCAATTCTGTTCTGTGCTTGGTAGCAATCAACCCGACGAAGAGCGCTGCCGTGAACCATCCCATGCTGATTTTATTGAGGAGGCCCAAGCCGATGATTACTCCCAGGATCATCCAGTGCTGCGGCTTGCTTTCCTGGATGATGAGAATGAGGACGTACGAACCAAGTGCCCAGAGCAACAAGTCAAAGCAATTCATAGAGTAGATCGTGTCCATTCCAAGGTGGATCGGCGACACGACGAGAGCTAGACAGGCGAGCGAAACAGCGAACGTGCCACCTCCAAGTCGGCGTGCCATATGACCCGTGACGAACACGGTCAGGGCGCCGGCGATGGCTGGGAGGAGACGCAAGGCAAAGAGCGAATCGCCCAACAGGAATCGATTGATGGCGAGAATGTAAATCGACAGTGGAGGCTGATCCACGTAGCCGAGATCAATGTGGTTCGCGCACGCGAGATAGTAAAACTCGTCACGAAAGATGCCGTAGCTCGCAAAGGCATTTGTGAGCAAATGAATGAGCAGCTTGGCAAGGGTGAAGGTCGCAAGGACAATCAAGGAAGTCCTTGTTGATTTCTCTTTGTCCCTCGTTGTATCCATGATTTGTTATCCTCTTCGCTGATCGGAAGGAAACAGCTTCAAACAGCGTGTCGGTAAGGCTCAGGTGGTTCAGTCAAAAGTCACACGTGGGATCGATCTGTACGAAACCTCCTGATGAATTACTTTCGAGCTGGAGGTTAGCGGTGCTCGATAATTGTAAGATGAAGGGCGGAGTATGGGAATTTCCTTGGAGGACTACCATCCCGCTTACCCGATCACGAGAAGGAAATCGAACTTATGGCTTCATAAAAGCGGCTGAGAACAGCTTGACAGTTTCATCGTTGACCAGCACCCAGATCGAGTACACACCCAGCGCCGTTCCAATCGGAATGTTGATGAGATCAATCGCTGAGACGACCAGGATCAGAATTCTGGCCCACTCCTTTCGCTTCAGCAGCCCGATTCCACCGATGATTCCGGGCACAGAGAGGACAAAGAGGAAGATGCCCACGATGGTCCCGATCGCGGCGAGGATCGCTAATGCTTCCTCGTCGCGCGAGACGAAGCCGATGGCTGTCAGAAAAATGAAAATGAACGCGCCGATGATGATGCCGAATATGCTCAGGCCGATGTGTAGTGCGGCAACCGTCGTGATGTGTTTTTCCATTCTTACTGATTTCTCCTTGATGGTCAACGTGTGCCCCGCGTAGCTTAAGCCCGTCGAGGGCAGAATGCAGTCAGTATGTCATACGTGAGATCGTCAGTTGCTGTTTCAGCAAGGAACCTCTGCGGGTCGTTTTGTGCGCAAACGCTGACATCATTTCTTTGAGCAGCTCCAATAATCACCTCACGCTTATGGATCTCGGGTCCGTCTTCTTACAGGAGGAATTTTTTTGTCACTTTTGCCACAGTGCTCTTGACGATTCACAGATAAAGCTCGCGGTTTCTGTAGCACTCCTCGAGAGAAGGGCGAGAGTCTCCGTGCGTGAGTTTCAGCGTAATGACGCCTTCAAGCGAGAGATCCTGGATTCGTTTCTTCGCGGTTAGGCTGTCTCAGCGAACAACCTCGCGAAACCCGGGTAAGGTGCTAACGGGACAATGTCGAAGTCAATTAGTCTTTCTCTGACGAGCAGAGTGAAAGCGTGAATCATTAAACGCGCGAATCTCATACGAACTCCTTCCAGTCATCTCTGACTTATGAAAACCGGCGCGAGTGTCGTAACAATGCTTGACTTACCAAGAATGACTCAGTCCACCCATCGATGAGAACCGCGTGTCACTCTTCAAGCACTTTCTGAGAGGGCGCCCACTTCTTCTGCCACGAAGGATAATTCTTCAGCGCTTGTTCGGGTGCGTACGTGTACCATTCGTACCCTGTCCTTCGTTCCCTGTCCACGTCCGCCAGCGAGTATACCGGTTTTCCATCTCTGTTAGAGAATAGCGGCGTATTGGTGCTCAGCTCGTAGAACCTCGCCCAGATGGGGGGGACCTTTGGATCCCGGACCACGACTCTGTCAAAATCTGCGGTATGATACTTGAACTGCGTGGTGGGCGCCTTGACCTTCTGCACTCTGATGCCGCGGACTTTTGAATTGTTGAACCATTTCACGGCGCTCTGCACAGAGGCAATGACTTCTCCCGTCGGATGATCGAGACTCATCAAGAAGAGCACGATTTCGGCGCTCTCACCGCCACAGACCGCGGCCGGCTCAAACGTCCTTGCCGCTCGGGGACGGTAGTCCGCATCATCGTGCTGTTGACACCATGCGGTAGGTCTGCCGTTTTGTACGATCTGACACTTCAGGATGCAGTCGAGCCCCTTGGCGAAGGCACTGCGAACCTGATCCCGGCGTGCACGATCAACAAAGGCGTAGTACGGCTTGCCTTGGACGATGTGGTGCAATGCATTCATCACTCCGATCATGGCACCGTCATTGAACGTTATGTATCTCCTGTAACCGCTACTGTCCGGATGACACTGGGGCCATCCGCCATTGGCATACTGTGCTGCCAGGATGAAATCTAATCCCCTCAAGCATGCATCCTTATATCTCTTGTCCTTTGCGATGGAGTATGCCTTCGCCAGGTACTCAACTTGAGAATGCGTTGCACCGTTATCGAATGTCGTGTTCGCATCCTTTCTTGCCTTCTTCAGTGCCCTCTCTTGCTCTTCAGTGAGGATGGCAAGCATGTCGTAGTTCTTCGGCCAACCCCCATTTGTCTTCTGGTACAGAAGAATGTTGTCAGCGATCTTCGTGATGTCGGTGCTCTTGTACCTCTGTTGATTGGACAGAGGCGTTATGACCCGATCTTCATCGGCAATCGAATACCAGTGATGCGCGCTATCCCAGAAGCCGATAGTGTCGATGTTGGCACCACTTGTACTCTTCACTTGGTATTGGGCATGGAAAGATGCCTCGCGCCAGATCGAGATTGTCCGGAACTGGGATACGGTTTGTGGAACGACAAGCATCGCAAGAACCAGGACTGCAGGAATCGTCGTGTTCATTTTCGTCACTGCTTGGTTCCCTTCATATTTCTTGATGACGAGGCACTTCAGCCCCCTGTCGCTGACAAGTTTGTTTCCTTGTTCGTGGTCTATGCCATCCGATTCACCCTCACGGAAAGAAGAAAACGCAATGGCGGTATGACGGCTATTATTTCTCCTTCAACCAATCCTTGAGGATTGCTGATTGAAGAGGATTCGGGTTGGCGAGAAGAGCGATACGGAAGCTCCGTTCAATCTTCATTCCCAAGATGACCGCGACATCGCGTTTCAGGTTGCGGTGCGAAACGAGGACCCTCAGCGTGTCTCCCGGCTTTTTGGAATTGAGGATTTGAGCCAAGACCTGCGAGCTGGCTTTGATGCTGTCCAGTTCAAGGATCGCATCCTGAGCGCTGAGGCCAGCACGCCACGCCGGAGAGCTCCATTCGACGCCTGATATGATCAGGTTTCCGGTCCTCTCCTGGGCAGTCGCCCCGAGATACGCGCCGGGCAGTTCCTTGGGCGTGACATCAATATCCAGACCGGCATAGGCGAGGTACTTTGGATAATCAATGTCCTTTACAGTAGAGGCATACTCAAATATCTCTGGCAGCGGGCATCCTGCCGTTTTTTCGCAGACATCGCGAAACTCCTTGTCTGTGAAACCTCTCCTTTTTTCTTTGTAGAATTTCTGATAAAGAGTCCTCATCACGTCGTCAAGGGACCTCTTGTTTTTCGTCTCGTGCCGGATCTTGAGATCCACCAGCATCCCCAGCGCACACCCTTTATCGTAGTACGAGATTGTGGTGTTGGCAGCATTGTCCCCTCGGTTGAAAAACTGTATCCAGGTGTCGAAGCTTGATTCGGTTGCCGATTGGAACAGATGACCGGGGATGTTCTCGTAGCTCGCGATACTCTTCCGCAGCCGCTCAAGGGACTCGTCCCTCGTCAGTAGTCCGGCTCTATTAAGGATCATGTACTCGTAGTACACAGAGATCCCCTCGGAAACCCAGAGCATGTCGGTATAATTCTCCTTGTCGTAATCGAACGGCCCCAGCGCAATGGGACGGATCGCCTTGATATTATAGAGATGGAAAAACTCATGAGCAAGAAAACTCAGCCAGCTCTTGTTGCCCGCCGGGTTGTTCGGGTTGTAGACTGTACCGCTGGAAAAAACCGCCATAGAATTCCGGTGTTCGAGGCCGCCTCTCCCTTCACCCATAATGAGAAAGGTGTAATGCTTGTAAGGTATTTCGCCAATGACTGCCACAGCAGCCTCCACCATCCGTTTAAGGTCGGCTATGAATCTCTCGCGGTCCAGACTGCCGGGGTTTTCCATGGCTACGAAGTGAGGAATTCCCCGAACCTCGAACGAGAAGGTCTCCTGGTTACCGAGCAGTATCGGACAGTCGTAAAGAACATCAAAGTCCGCGGCGAAGAACGTATTGGGCTGTCCACGAACAGGATCCAGGCCGGTGGAGATGTTCCCCCAGTTTTTGTACGGTTTCACAGTGACACTCACAGGATGCTGGATGCGCCCGTCGACATGCATGAACACGCCTGCCGGAGAAACGTAGCCACGGCCGTCGTCCAAGAAAGGGTCAGCAACCGACTGTGTGAATGCATACACGTCGTAGCTCACGGTGATCGGGTTCGCATTGCGGGACTTGATCCGCCAGGTGTTTTTCGATGTCTTTTCCCATGGAAGTGAACGCCCCTTCCCGTCCACCGCGCGGAAATTCAACACGTTCCTGGCGAAATTCATGATCCAGTAATAACCCGGTGTCCAGGCAGGCATTTTGAAATCCAGTGTCTCTCCTCTTATTTCTTCGCAGCGGAAGACGACATGATAATAATGCGTGTTCGGCTGCTCCATGGACACGGTGAATGCCATGGTCCCTTCCGGCTTCTGACCAAGGACAAACGTCACTGGAACAAAACAGAGTACAGAAAGCACGAGCAGCCTACACATGCTCTTCTTCAGTAAGCGCGTTTCTTGTCGTTCATCTGAATTCATAGTTCTCCCGGCAGCCAGTCTTTGCCCATTTCGGTGGTTTCTAATGTCCTGTTCATCGACGGGTGGAAGTGTTGAGCTAGCTCGTTTCATCTTGCGCTGCGTCGCCGTCTTGCGTGTCAAGCGCCGCCACTCTTCTCGATCGATGCATGCAAGGTGGCTTTCAACCCCAATGATGTCGTGAAAATTGCATCACCGACTTTGGCCTTAGTTTTCTTGATATCCTCTTGACTGCCATCCACAAAGACCATGGGGATTGCCCGTCCGGCTCTGTATGAGCGTATTCCGTGAGCGGTTTCGCGGGAATGTGAAGGACGCTTTGCGAGGTCGAAAACCACAACGTCGGGCAGGCTCTGAAGAACTTTCTTACCTCCCCGGGCCCCATCCTCAGACTCCACTTGAACGATCCATCCAGCCGATCGGAGATCCTTCGTTCGCTCACGCGCCGAGGCACTATCCTATTCGAAAAGAAACAGTCTGCGTTTGCTCATATGCTTTACTCACCTTCCTTTGTTCGCTGGTGGCGCATGATGTGGTGCTTTGGGCTGTTCGCTGAAGCTGGCACACGAATTAGTGACTGAACGTCACACGGTGATGCAGTCGGTGCTCCAGAAATAGAGGATAATTATTTTTCCCTTGAGATTCCCGGAGCTAATTCTCTCACTGTTCAGAGTAATGAACTCGAAGGCGGGCGCTATTCCATTCGTGTCTTTTATGGATAACGCTCTTTGTGCGTTCAATGAGGTTGGAATCAGATAAAGAAAAACAAGGACGTGAAAAAGTATTCTCAAAATGCTATCTCCTTTCTTACGACAGTCAATCATTCCGTGCAAACATGTCACCAATCAGGTAGCACATGATCAGTGACTTGTACGAAGCGAGCAAAACAATCTAGCAAACGACGCACATGAGAACTGCGATCATATTTACACTATTGTTTCTCGGCAAGACGCTTGATACCCTCCATCGTGTTTAGCGCTCTCTTTCTCATAACCCGACGAAGTAACAGGACGTTTAGCAACTTGTTCTTGAGCGCGACAGGATTGTAGTATGCCTCAAACTGCAAGATCGCGGAATTATCGCCTTGAGGTAATACGGTCGTGTCAACAATGAAATCAGCAAACATCTTGCTCAAGCCCCAGGTGTCTTCAGGCATTGCCGTTGACAGTTTATGATTTGGAATGTATTCGACGACCTCTTCGACACAGCTGCCTTTTCTGCCTTCCAGGATGTTGCACTGATATTTGACGCCTACTGCGCGTTTACTTTGACCCGAAAGAAGGTCAACCTTCCCAACTTCGGGGTGATATTGCGGGATCAATGAGATGTCGTCGACAATTTCCCATACTCGTTTTGGGGTAGCATTGATTACAATCGTTGCCTTCCACTGAAATTGGCCTTTCACAGTGATTCTGTCCTTCATCGTATTGACCTTTCGAAACCTATTCGCGTTGTTCGCCTAACGTCTCCGGTGGCAACTCCGCGCCGTGTGTCGTGCCTGCGGATGAGGCATTTTGAAAGGCGATGAACGACCATCACCAATCTCCCAGCCCAACACATGGAGTGGAGCGAACACCATGAATGACGCCAAACTCCGTTTCGTGCAAGCCTATCCAAATGTGCGAACGTCGTTGCCACCGCCGTCAGGCGAAGGCGAATTGTCAAGACCGCAACTGCTTTAGAACCCCGAGTGTAATGCGTACAGCTTTCATGTCAGTTTTTGTTTTGATTTCGAGCCGCAACGGATAGCCTTCAGGATACTTCTTCGCGGATGCCAGTTGCTCCCTGGTCTTGGGAGGCAGGTTCGAATTCAAGAGTGCTTCTTTTTCGTTCTCTCTCACGGCAAATCCAATTCGAAACGAATTCTCCAGTGGTGTTAGATAAAGCAACGCTTTCCCTTTATGCGTCACTTTAAGTTGCCACCCAAGCGTTTTGCCATAGTATTTCCACTCGTAGGGGTAGCCCTCTGTCAGTTCCAACACTTCTTTGTAAGCAGGGTGGAGCTCGCCGAGGACCTTGTGGAGCATCCGTTCTTCGGGAGGGATTTCCTTTTGGCCAAAATACACGATGTTTACAAGTTTTCCCATTTGAGCGTCACCTCCTAAGATTCACAGAGAAGTGGCTTTCGACTAACTGCGGCAACACGCAGTGGCACGCCGAACTATAAAAGATCAATTTCTTGTGAAGGCGTGCCATTGAGCGACCTCTTTAATCCTTATCAATATCACTTACCAAGAGAGGGAGCGTCATTGTTTTGGTTGCTATGCGTTCGTGGCCGCCCCAAAATGATTGCTTGAAAGTGGTTCACAAGTTTGTTAACTTTGTTCGTGCGGACACTTGAGTTCTACCGGACACCGGCAGGACGATCGCCTGTCGGGGAATTTGTTGACTCTCTTTCAGATCAGCATGCCCAGAAAGTCGCGTGGGTGCTTCGATTGATAGAGAGGCTTGAGATTGTCCCACAGCAATACTTGAAGAAACTTGTTGGCACAGAAGATCTCTGGGAAGTTCGTGTGCAAATTGGGGGCAACAGCTATCGGTTGCTGGGATTCTTTGATGGTCCGCAACTTCTGATCCTGACCAGCGGCTTCGTGAAGAAGCAGCAGAAGATCCCTGTGCGCGAAATTCAAGTGGCACATCAGCGTCGAACTGAGTATCTCGAAAGGAGGAGTAGGTCATGAGTGATGTGGAACGGTACATTGAGAATCGCAAGAAGCGCAGCCCCAAGTTTGCGGAGAACTTCGAGTCTGGATACGAGGCATTTGAGTTCAGTGTGATGCTTCGCCAAGCAAGGGAACGAGCTGGCATAACGCAAGAGATGATTGCTAAGAAACTCCGCACGAAGAAATCTGCCATTTCCCGCATTGAGAACCACGCCGGAGACATCCGGCTCTCCACACTGGAGAAATATGCAAAAGCCTTGGGCAAGAGGCTCAAGGTCCAACTCGCCGATTAAAGCCTCCGACTGCCGCCTTGGGGGCGGCCATGACACATAACGTTCAGGCAAACCGCCGTGCCGGACCGCCACGTATGAATGATTCATTTGTCGTGGCGGGACGGCATGGAGCGAGCCCGCCCGACCGAACGATGTTTGATCTGAGGTTCGGTCGTTCGGGCGGGCACTTTGCATTCAGCCAATCTTTGTTTCAACATCGCTTATCCAGCGTGCGAGCGCCGGTTTGCCGTTTGATATTTCTAAAAGGTCTCCTATGAGTCAGGAGAAATGAGTATGATTGATTGCCACACCGATCACATCATGACTCACCAACTCACAGGAGGTTCTTATGTTGTACTCAGGAGTGGACCTACACCGCCGACTGATTGCGATCTGCACAGTCAATGAAACTGGAACGATTATCGCTCGCTCAAAGATGAAGACAGACCCCGAACTGGTCACTGCCTACTTCCAGCAATGGCCTGATCAGCATCGTGCCGTTGTTGAGTGCACAATTGGCTGGTATTGGTTCTGTGATCTCATGCGCTCACTCGGTGTCGATGTGGTCCTAGCCCATGCAAAATACCTGAAGGCCATCTCCTATGCCAAAGTGAAGACCGATGCTGTTGATGCCGAAACGTTAGCCCAACTGCTTCGAATGGGCTATATCCCGGAAGCTCATCAACTCCCGCCGGAGTATCGTGCGATGCGGGATCTCCTGCGACAACGAATGGTGATGGAGCATAAGCGAACCAACATCATTCAGCGAGTCACGAGCATCCTCGCTCAGTTCAACATCACCGACCTGCCGTTTTCACCATACCAGTCCGGCTTCGCCGACTTTCTCAACCAGTGCCCGATCCCTGAGGAATATCGGATGACGTTGATGATGTACCATCATCAGTGTCTTCAGACAACCGAGCATCGCAAGCAACTCGAAAAGCACTTCAAAGCACACCTGCGGCCAACTCCGGCTGTGCAGCTCTTGATGTCTATCCCAGGCATCGGTGACATCACAAGCTCCATCATCGCAATGGAGACAGGAGACATTCGCCGCTTCGCCGATGACAAACACTATTGCTCCTACTGCCGGCTCGTTCCTGGCGCCAAGGACTCTGGTGGCAAGCACAGTCATCGCTCAGGCTCGAAAGACGGCAGCCAGTATCTCAAATACGCCTTCACTGAATCTGCCATCAAAGCGATGAGGTTCTACCCTGAGATCAAGCACTTTGCTGCCCGACTCGAGCGCCGGGCCACCAAAGCCATTGCTCGCACCGTCGTTGCCAAAGAACTGGCGAAGATCAGCTACTATGTCTTAAGTCGACAACAAGAGTTCAAAACATTCAAAGGCATCGAGATCAACAAACTTCGTGACCCGCCAGAACGCGCAGCGGGCTGGCTGGCCTCGCATTCGTAAGCCCGTGCGCCTAACTGGTGGCGTCTAAGTCCTCCGCCCGTTTGATTGGGATACGAGTGCGACGCCGATGAAACATCTGGGACGTGCTGGAGATCTGTGCTGAGGCCAAAGCCCGGTAAAGCTTGCCCTGAGCTTGCCGAAGGGGTGTTTGGGACCAGTTCGAAGTCTGCTCTGCCCTCATTCAGGGATGTCTCCTCGGTGGCCGGTGCAGCTGTCGATCTTTGTCTTCAAAGAACAGAAGTAAACTCGTTGCTATCGCAACGAGATGGGTGAAAAGTTTTCTCTTGACTCCGACCTTTTATAAAGTGTTAGGCGGTCGTTGGTTTGCGGCGAAAGTGGAACGCAGCTGACGCGGCAAACAACAACTAATGATAGACTAAATGTGTGGACAGGCAACTCAGCCTATTTGTTGGCAGCCTTTTGAGTGACGTTCTTCCCAGATTCATGGCCGAAAATCACTTTCCACTGACCTGCGATTCGTTTGAAGACTGTTGTGTAAGCTCCTTCATAGTTCACAACCTGCCCTGCCTTTAGAACGAGCTGAGAACCTCCTTGCCAGGCACTTATTACCACTTCCTTGGAAAGGAATATGAACTCCTGCTTCGTTGTTGTCCATTTGTAACTTGCCAAGGAAGAAGTATCAGACCAAGCTTTCTTCATTGCTTGATAATCGAGTAGCAAACCGTCGCCGTTGATATATATGCAATCAGGAGAATCTGAGTAGTACTGGACGGATCCCGCGATGTCCAACCGGTTCCATCGGGCAACGATGCTATCGGAGATCGCCCTGATTTCACTTTTGATTTGATCTATTTGCTGCGGAGTCAATTGGTCACTTTGTTGCGAAGTGCATCCCAGACAAAGAAGCGATAAAGCTGCAACGAATATTGTCGCTCTCATGACAGCCTCCTAAGTTGAGATTGGGAAACGCGCCTGACTAGTAGTCCAGGCAAATAGAATGATTGGAGCACGTGAAGTCATTGTAATACTTGAAGCCGCAAACCAATGCCGCCTAACGTGTGCACAAACCACGCCGTGCCGCACTCCACGCTTTTCTATCAAATGAGTGCGGCATGGAACGAGCACAACTGATTTTGATCTGAGCTTCGACATAGCCTATCATAATGAGCGAGTGTCGTGGTTTGTGCTGTTATGTGAAGTTGTTTTGCGCACGATTGTTTCAACATTGGCGTTGTAGCAGTCGAATCGGATCCAAGAAATCGTTGGTCCACAACCCAATTGAACGGTTATCTCACGACGATTACTGAGATAATCGTTCCGACAACGACTACCCAGAGAATGTCCACTTTGAGAAGTAACGCCCCAAGTGCGCTACTGGCAAGGATAATGCGCGCCAAATCCCAATGGACATTCCCTGCAAAGCGGATAGTGACGGTCAGAAGAAGGCCGACAAAAGAACACAAGATACCAGCGAGCACTTTGCTGAAATAGGGCGATGCGCGTAGTTTGTCAAAGAAAGGTACGAATCCAATAACCATAATGAATGATGGGAGAAACACGCTCAGCGTAGCAATGAGGCCTCCCAGTAACCCATGCAACCAGTAGCCTACAAAGGTCGCAGTAATTACGATCGGCCCTGGGGTAACTTGCCCTAATACGATTCCATTCAAAAACGTCGGACCATCCATCCAGCTACGTACATGAACTATTTCGTGATACATGAGGGGGACAGAGGCAAACCCACCGCCAAAGGCAAACAGGTCTATTCTGAACATAAGCGCGGCTATATCGAACAACATTGGCTGAAAGAGATACAGGGCAACAAATCCTGTTACAGTAATTGCCACGAGGAAAAAAAGAGGTTTCATAGAACGAAATGGTCGCCCTGGATCAACATAAGACCGCGGCAGAATTGGCTTGCTCGGGACGAGCACTAGCCCCCCGAGAGCGGCCAGCACAATCACGATGATTGGATTCAGACCTACGCCAAAGAGAGCCGCGGCGATAGCTGCGATGAAGGCTCGGTTCCAACCTGTTATGGAGGTATTGGCGAAAGACAGCGTTGCGTTTGCCACAATGGCGACAATGATTGCCTGAAGGCCCTCAAAGGCCGACACGACGAAAGGCAGTGTGCGCGTTTGTGCGTAGAGAGCCGACAGCGTCATCATCAAACAAAATGCGGGCAGACCGAAGCCGATGAAACTCGTGCCGGCACCAATGGTTCCCCTTGCTCTGAGCCCAACATAGGCTGCTGTTTGCATGGCAGTCGCCCCCGGAATCGTTTGACACAGAGCGACGCCATCACGAAAGTTTTCGTGGTCAAGCCAGTGTTTGTCATCCACCGCCATCTTACGAATGTAAGCCACCATAGATGGCCCACCAAACGCAGTAGCACCTAATCGCAAAAAGGACATGAATAATTGCGTTAGTGAGGGCTGCGGTCTAGAATGCATGGTCATAGGAACGTCGCCTGATGTGTGCGCAAAACAATTTCACATAACGTTTAGGCAAAACGCCGTTGCGGCCCGCCACATACAAATGAATCAATTTCCGTGGCGGGACGCAATGGAGCGAGCACTTTACATCTAGCCAAACTCAGTTTCAACATCGCCTATCCAGTGTGCGAGCGCCGTTTTGCCGTTTGTTATATGCCGCCGCACAATCCTCTTCACGTCGAGTGTGCACTTCCCTCATCTCTGCGAAGGCTGCAATGGCCTGGATCCGAACATCCCAACGGAATTGTGAGCACGTTGGAGCCTGTTCTAGATTGCTCTACAAATCCTCCGGCATCTGGCCTTTTCTGAAAAATCCTCTTACGAAAAGCCGAGCAGACGATACCACCACTTTTTGTCGCGGTGGCATATAACGTCCGCAGCAAACCGCAGTGCCCCGCCGAACTATTAACGACTCATTTCTTCGTGAGGCGGGGCATTGAGCGAGTGGAAGAGCTCAATACTAGCCTGCGAGCGTCGGTTTGCTGCTTGTTAGCTGCTGCCGCCTACCACCATCACATTGAGTTGGCAGTTCCCTCATCTGAGTTCTCGGCGGCGCACGTTCTAGACCCCAGCATTGGTTCAGCCAAGCAACTTACTTCTGCTGAGGAGATGCCCAACCTTCCGAATGCTGGCCGCTGTTCTGGGCCAGAATGTCTTTTTCACTAAAATCATTCAAGAGCGTTTCCACCATCCTCCGGAAACAATAGCAACCAAATCTAAGCCTGAGTGCGCCGCCGAGTGTGAGCAGAAAGTTCTTCCAATGATTGTGGCGGTTGCAGCTAACGTCTGCAGCAAACCGCAGTGCCCCGCCGAACTCATAACAACTCATTTTCTCGTGAGGCGGGGGATTGAGCGACCACAATATTACTTATCAAAAGAAGGAGCGTCATTGTTTTGGTTGTTATGTGCCCGTGGCCGTGCGGCGATGTTGACAATGTATACCATTTGCCATATATTAGATTGTGGACATTCTCTGGGACGAAGCAAAGAACAAGAAGCTCAAAGAAGCACGCGGCATCTCGTTTGAGGATGTCGCCCAGATCATTCTCGACAAGAAGTATCTGGCCGTGCTCGAGAATCCGGTACATCCGGAGCAGATGATCTTCGTTGTGAAGTACAAAGCATATACGTACGTGGTTCCATTCGTCATTGACGCTGACGACAATATCGTGCTCAAGACAGTCTTCCCGAGCAGGAAGTTTCATAAGCTATATGGAGAGGAAAAGCCATGAAAACAAAACTTGATTCGTTCGAGCGGCAGATCGAGACTTCTGCGAGCTCATATCGCCCGCTTTCCAAGAAGAAGCAGCGGAAAGTAGAAGCGATTATCGCTCGGGTACGCAAAAGCCGCACAGTAAACATACGGATTGCAGAGAGCGTCCTGGAAGAACTCAAACGACGATCCCAGCGAGAAGGTCTTCCGTACCAGACGTTGATTTCCAGCATCCTTCATAAGTATGTGACCGATCGATTGGTCGACGAAGAAGCCGTCCGCAAATCCCTCCGATTATTGCAGCAATAAGTTTGCTCATCTGGTTCGCGAACCGCACGGCCATGGCACATAACGTTTGTGGCAACACGCAGTGGTTTTTGGCGCTAAGAAAAGAACGATTCCGAAAGTTATGAATGACGATTTATTCGCGCCAAAAACCATTGAGCGAGTCAGAAAGCTCGATAGTAGCCCGCGAGCGTCGTGTTGCCGCTTGTTATGCGCCGCGGCCCCTTCTGGAAGAATGAACTCAAGATAGATTGGCAGATGAAGTCGCGAACTGATTGATTTCTACTCACTTGGTATTCTCAGGTTGCCACGATAACGCGATGCGGCTAACCTGCGGCCGGCGGGTTAGGCCGCTGCCGTGCTCGCCTTGCGCGACCGATACCAACACAGCAGGAACAGAAATCCCGGGGCTGCGAACGCTAACCACGCCCAGCCCTTCGGGAGCGTGCCGGCGGTTGCGAGGTGAATCACGTAAAACACTAGCAGACTTCCTATCGTGATGCTCCCTCCAAGGCGTTCCCTCCACCAAGCGAGAACCATTCCAACACAGATCCCAACCGGGAAGAACAGAAACCCGAGCCACTCGGTTGACGTTGTGGGGTTGATTCCTTCACCTACGAGAAAGAGCAACACCAGCCCAATGCTGGCGATGCTCCAGACCCTGGCGGTCCAACGGACCACCCGAGTCCACGCGCGTTGTCTCTCGGTTCGGTTTTCCATACTGTACCTCCCCTTACGGAGACCTTCGCCCATTCTACGAAGTTGGATGCCTGCAATCGTGAAGTGAAATAGCAGGCCTCAAAGCATCCGCAATATCTGCCGGGGCCGTGTTGCCGTTTGTTAGTTGCCGTGGCCCTGCAACGACGTCAAGATTCAGGCCCGCTTATGACACGTCCAAGATCCAATCGTTGTTGATGCTTGTTCGGGAACTTTACGACGATATCATTTCCCACGATGCGAAGACGGCCTGGTGGACTCTCTGACACGACCTGGATGACACCTTCCATGAAGACAGCGCTCATCTGAAGGATTTTGCCTCGCACGCGAAGGTTGAACTTCCCGTTTCCATCGGTTGTACAACGTGGATTGATGGCATCCATGACACCAAATTGGGTAGGTGGGCCATAGACCGTTAGGGCGGAGCCGGATGCATTTCGCGGAGAGAACAACAGTTTTGTCCGGGCTAGGGGCTTACCCTTTGGTGTGACTAGGATCCCGCTAATCCAATAGACCTTGTTGGATTCGTCGATGGCCGTCTCAGAGAAACCGGTCGCAGGAATATCGATGAACGATTTTCCAGTTTGATCCATCCTTATACACACCACACCCGATTGTGCGCGTATCCGAAGAATGATCTTATCGCCAGTTGAGGAGGGCACGTTCGCACCCTCAACAGTCGCCGTCTGGGTTGATTCTTGTGGTCCGACGTCGAACTCCGTGGTGGCCAGCAAGACCTCCCCCCTCGAAGCCAAGCCAAGATTACATGCCTCTTCGTCCAACTGATATAGGTCGGGAACGCGTGCACCCTGCTTCGCGTTCACGAAGGCCCACGATCTCCACTCTCCCTTACCGGCAGAGTCTGGTGCAGGGGGCGCATCTGGCCGGATGTTCTCTTGGACCCACGTACGCAATTTCTCCTCATGGAAAGGCGGGAGCTGTGTCCCAAGCTGGGTCTTGAGGACCGAGGCTCGAAGCTTTACAGTTTTTAGGATTGCCTTGGTGTCCTGCGATGGTTCTCTCGACTTCATCGTCAGATTGAATGCGTAGCGGGTGCCCTGAAGTTTCCCTTCGAGTATCCTTGCAAAGTCTGGCATCGTGCAGTCGAGAGAAATCTCACCCGAAGAGGGGAATAACGAGAGGCCCTTCATTGGGAAATCGCTAATGGGGTAAAGCCGCGTAGTCCCATCGGCTATCGGAGAAACAAACCTGGGCTGAAGTGGGGCCTTCTGGGTCTGCGCGTGAGTTGCTGCGTGCGGCGAGATCAGGCAAACCGAGACAAATCCAATCGCAGACCGCAATAGAATGGTTTTCATTTGAAGACCTTTCAGGATTGATGGTTACCTTGACAAGGGCCATGGCAACTAACGTCCGCAGCAAACCGCAGTGCCCCGCCGAACTATTAACGACTCATTTCTTCGTGAGGCGGGGCATTGAGCGAGTGGAAGAGCTCAATACTAGCCTGCGAGCGTCGGTTTGCTGCTTGTTAGCTGCTGCCGCCTACCACCATCACATTGAGTTGGCAGTTCCCTCATCTGAGTTCTCGGCGGCGCACGTTCTAGACCCCAGCATTGGTTCAGCCAAGCAACTTACTTCTGCTGAGGAGATGCCCAACCTTCCGAATGCTGGCCGCTGTTCTGGGCCAGAATGTCTTTTTCACTAAAATCACATAAGAGCGTTTCCACCATCCTCCGGAAACAATAGCAACCAAATCTAAGCCTGAGTGCGCCGCCGAGTGTGAGCAGAAAGTTCTTCCAATGATTGTGGCGGTTGCAGCTAACGTTTGCGGCTACACGCAGTGGTTTTTGGCGCTAAGAAAAGAACGTTTCTGAAAGCTATGAATGACGATTTATTCGCGCCAAAAACCATTGAGCGAGTGAGAAAGCTGGATAATAGCCAGCGAGCGTCGTGGTGCCGCTTGTTAGCTGTAGCGGCCGTACTGATATCACATTGAGTTGGCACTACTCTCACATCGGTTTTTTGGTGGCGCATGTTTTAGACCTTCGAACTGCGTAACGACCGCTCCCATTTTATCGAGAGAGAACATTATGGACATCTCGAACTCTTGGAAGGATTGATCGCACTGGTTGGATGCGATGTCTTTCACAGAAAAGTTTTTCACAAAGCCTTTTTCATCCTTCACTGAAAACAACGGCAACCAAAACCAAGGCCGAATGCGCCACCGACCACAAGCAGAAGGTCCTTCCAATGATCGTGGCCGTTGCAGCTAACGTTTAGGCAACACGCCGTTGCGAGCCGCCAGTATCGAAACGAATCTCGATTGCTCTGGCGGCGAGCAATGGAGCGAGCACTTTACATTTAGCCAAACCTAGCTTGAATAGCGCCTATCCAGCGTGCGAGCGCCGTGTTGCCGTTTGTTAGCTGCAGTTTGCGCCTCATTAGGCCAAGGTCTCCCACTCATCTGAGAGCAGGTCGTCGAATGTTAAGACGATGTTCTTCGAGTTATCATCTATGCTGGAAATGAGATTGAGGTACGAAGTACTGACATCCAGCTTGATCCACGGTAAATGGAACCGGTTTGAAACGAAAATACCAAATAGTTGCAGATAGAAGAAGAGGACAGATTCCAGGTGTTGGATGTCCTTTCTAGAGACCGTGCAGGAATGGTTCGCATCGTGGATAATGCGATGCCTCTCTTGGAGGATGAAATCCAGATTGAGCTTCCATTCGGGAAACAGAGCGGGCAGACTGAATCTGGCCCAACCATCCCTTTTCGAATTCACGAACACTTCCTCGTTGGTGGGAACATCGAGACTCTTGTGCTCACCGAGAATTGGGCCAAACGCGTCCAGCAAACTGTCGAGATTCTGGAAGTTGAACACGCTTGCTATGTATTCCTCCTGATCGAGCTGAGTGGTCGGGGCATGTCCTAGGACTCTTTTCACATTTGGGTTCTGCGCAAGCTCATCAGCGATGTTTGGATTCCGCTTCAGAAGGAATACAAATACATCTCTGAAAAAGGTCTCCCAACAAGTGACGAGGGAAACGAGGTAGTGCGAAATGATTGTTCTTGTCCAAATCTCAGGTAACTTCTGGGAGATAAGTATGCGAACAAACATTCGCTCAGTGTAGAGATTGCTTGTCAGGTTGAGAAAGGCATTTTCGTCGCCATTCCTGTTAGCACGAAGGGAACTAAGCTTATCTATGAATGACTTCCTAGCCAATCAGGTTGTCCTTATCCAGGTGGCGCAAATTGCAGCTAACTAGGGGAATTACGTACTTCGTCTATTGTTCCAGATCAGCATCATGGGCGTACTCAAGTTGCGTCTATTTCTCTCTAGGCTGTATTATCGTGTCGATCGGACTTCGTAGTGCCGCAAGCTTCTGGCGGCTGACGTGAGTGTAAATCTCTGTTGTCTTCACGCTGCGATGCCCGAGCAGCTCCTGAATGAACCGAATGTCCGTTCCTTGCTCAAGAAGGTGTGTCGCAAAAGAATGTCGCAACGAATGAATGGACACCCTCTTGCGGATCCCGGCCTTTTTCGCCGCTTGTTCGAAAACCTTCTGCGCACTTCTCTCCGAATATCGCTTGCCCGCAGGTTTACCCTCAAACAACCATGCCCTCGGCCTGAACGCCTTCCAATACTCCCTTAATCCGTCCAACACGACGTCCGAGAGTATCGTGTACCGATCCTTCCTCCCTTTGCCCGATTGGATGCGAATCAGCTTCCTCTGGCTGTCGATGTCCTCTGGCTTTAGACGCACGATCTCACCTACCCGCAGCCCTGCGGAATATGCAATCATCAAAAGCACGCGGTGCTTCAGGTTCCCTACACTCTCGAAAAGCCGCTTCACTTCATCGAGCGACAAAACGACGGGCAGCTTCCGGCTCTTCTGCGGATGTTTGATCCCTCCTAACTCAAAAGGCCGCTTGTATATCTCGGCGTACAGAAACCTCAACGCGTTCAAGGTCTGGCTCACCGTGCCGGCTGAAAGCTTCTTCTCATCGATTTGATGCAAGATGTAGCGACGAATGTCATCACTGGACAACTCTCGAGGATGTCGCGGCGCAAAAAAGTCCGCGAACAATCGGATGCAACTCCGGTACGCTTTCATCGTCTTCGGACTGTAGTTGCGAATCCTCAATTCTCTCCGCACTGCTTCAAGCTCGGAGGAGATCGGAGCGCGGGGCGGAGAGACCTGCTTAGGCTGCGATGGAGTCGTCTTGATTAACCCGAGCCCCACGGCGACATCGTGATCGAGCTGGTGCCAGTCTATGCGAAGAGCAGCGAGCAGCTTCTCGAGCGCTTCCCTCGTGCGCGGGAAACTCCAATATTCCTTCTCGCACTCCCATCTGCGCCCGGGTAAGTTCCTCAATCGACCAATCAAGGATTCCTCGTATGGAAGGCGGACACCAATCCTATCCGGCGGGACGAGAAAGATCTGCGGCTTGAGCGCTGCTTCGGTGTGCTGCGAACCATGAATCGATAGGGGCTTGACCATGCCTTCCTCCTCTTTGTCTATCGAACAACTACTTTCGAATGAAACCCCCTCTAGGAGTAAAAACGAAGCGAGGTAACACCTCGGTCCCGCAGAGCCGCCCAAGGCTGAGAAAAACCAGCCTGTTGACGACGATTTGCTCGACATTCCACGATTGCCGAGGCTCCCGATATCCGTGTCCCACCTGCTAGTCGATCGCGTGCTGCGCCAATGACCGAACGCGGCGTGCCGATGCCGACGTGCTCAATAGAATAGTCCGTGGATCCCCCACGAAGGCAGAGGATTGAGATTTCGATGTGGAGTCCAGAAGACCTCCCTGCTGGGAATTGCTCGGTGAGGCAGCGGTGCTGAGGATGCTGCTATTGACAAAAGTAAGCGACTCCCACCTCATTGTCAAATCGGTTGAGGATCCAGCCCCTCATCCGCAATGCCGGCATCGATGCTGTGCCTGAGGCGAGATGAACCGGCGGTATCCTGCAGAATTATCAGCCCATGGCGCGAGTCTCAACTTCTTTCTTGCATCGAGTCCGGAATCTCTGAGCCCTGGTGAACGGGGCTCGGTCGACTTCGCAAGAACTCCTACGGCCTCCGGACCAGCTCAAAACCCCATCGAACGCCCCCTACTTGTCGCTGCAGCGCTTTCAGGGGCATTGCGCGAGGTGCAGATGCCTTTTCCTCCATCTCCAATCGCTCCGCAACGACTTCAGATGCCTTTGCACGATTTCAGACACCATTGCAGCGGGTCAAAACGCCATTGCGAGAGCTCGACCTGTCATTGCTGCCGCCAAAGCTGACATTGCGGCAGATCACGGCGGCTTCGCAGGACACGAATTTGTCATTGCTTCAAAAAAGTCCCCATTGCACGAACTTCGATTGACATTGTGCAAGGCGAAGATGTCATTGTTACCGGTAAAGACCCCATTGCCTGAGGCCAGATGATCGTTGCAGGAGAAGAAGCTCACGCCGGCCGCGATGTCCGAACCATAGAGACTCGGCTGAAAAGTGATGCCACGAAGAGACGAAGGCACCAGGTGAGATTACTGAAGAACATATCTCACTTGACGTCTTGCAGCTTTGGTGGTTAGATGATAGATCTTTCTCAGAAGATGGATTCGAAAAATCCGCAATGCGAAATTCTCTGCCGCACTTCTGCCGCTGTACGGCATCCCGCTTTCCGAATTTTGTCTGAGCGGGAGTGGCGGATACGCCTCTGGCGCACAAATCCTAAATTCGAATCAAATCCAGATCGGACCACCCACGAGTCACGGATCACGACTTACCACTCACCAATTACGATCACCACTCACCAAGTTTTTCGTATCGGATGCGCTTCGGTGTTGAAGATCGTGCGCTTGAAGTCCAAGGTTTCGGGAGGTGCGAAGAGGAGATAGAGGTACTTCAACGTCTCCGCGAAGAAGTAGCTCTCCATCCGGTCGGAGCGTTCTTTCGTCACGACACTCTTGAGCTCCACGTATCCGCCGTCAACCCGGCAGTATCTTTTGAGACTGTCGAGAAATACCTTGCCCATCTCAAGATAACGAGGATCATTCGTGTACTGATAGAGGTAGTACGCGGACTCCATGATCTCCGGGTTCAAAAAGAATCGCGGAGAGACTACATCCATCTTCTTATAGTCAAACAGCTCCGGCTCGATGCCGCACGTGTTCCACATCTTGAGGCACGACTCCTGCAAACGGATCGCTGCGTGCACATCGCCTGAAAGCGCGAGCACGGCTGGGAAGAACGCGTCCAGCGCGCCGAACCAGGTCTTCGTCCGCTTTCCCGTGTTCATATCCGCGTGGCCATACCAGAGTCCGCTCGGGACCGAGTCAGCAAGATACTTGTTCAAGGCCGCCTTGCTCGAGTCCCACATTCTCCTGAAATCCTGATCATCGAACAGGATCGCGCACTTCACCATATACTCGTAGTACGAATCGATGCACGCGCTGACGTGGCTGTCAGAATCCAGCCATTTCCCGGTCTCCGCATCTATCCACGTCCCAACCAGACCGATCGCGGAACGCCGATTGTAAACCTGCATCACTGCGTTCTTGACAATGTCGTAGTACTCCTTCTTTCCCGTCAGCTTGCTGAGCGTGCCAAATTCTACCAGGAGAGTTCCAACTTCACCCGGATTCGTTTTCGCATTCCGGATGGCGCCGGTCTTGAGGTTGACGTCGACATAAGGAATTCCCGTCGGCGACTTGAAAACCGGCAGCAGGCGCGCTCCCAGATCATCGGCAAGCTTCAGCAGTCGCTGATCTCCCGTCAGTTGATAGCTGGAGAGAAGCCCGCCAAGCAAGCGTATCGTGATTTCGAAGTTCTTGACGTAGATGTCCTGGTCGAACGAGAGGCGCGTGGCGATGAATTCCCTCACCGAGTCCGCCTCCTCCTTCAAGCCCATCAGGATCATTGTATCGAGCGCGTCCAGGGCCGTCATATAGAGCGGCACGCTGTACCAGTCGTAATACGTCTTGCTCAACGGACGCACGCCGTCGTGTCCCCAGGCGTATCTCTTGTACGCGTTCCATGAGTGGAGGAACTCGTTGCGCACTTCTTCGGCAAGACGGGCTTTGTCGATCGCTGGATATTTCTGTTGACCATCAGATATCGAAACAGCAACAAGGATCAATATGAGAAGGAAGAGGGAGGGTGGTCTCATGAGCGTCCTTTCTTAAGAGATTCCCGAAGGGTTGAAGATTTCGCGAGCCTTCATCGTCTGAAGAGATTATTAAGGATGATGGGAATGAGGAAGTAGGCCCAGCACATGCCGGTGAAGACGACTCCGGCCAGCGCGCCGAACGACCAGAGGGCCATCCTGAGCTCGCCCTCGGGTTTCTTGGCGTTCTTGACGGCGAAATACATGCACACGCCGGCTACGATGAGGGCGATGGTGGAAAGCGTTCCGAAGACGATGATGAGAATATTGTCAGGCAGATTGAATTCCCTTCGTAGGTCCAACGGTAGGTCGCCCTTCAGGGCGACATTCACCGATACATTGCTGCCATATTCGTCGGCATAAATGCCGACCCACCAGTGGCCTACCGATCATCCCACCGACCGACGTACCGACGATCTGACGGTAGGTCACCCTTCAGGGTGACATCCACGGCAAGACCGTGCGAACCGAATTGGGATATCGCATTGCTGCGATACTGGCGCCATTGCTGCCGTATCAGTCGGCATGAATGCCGACCTACCGACCGACGTACCGACGATCCGACGGTGGGTCACCCTTCAGGGTGACATCCCCACGGCTAGACCGTGCGAACCGAATTGGGATATCGCATTGCTGCGATACTGGCGCCCATTGCTGCCGTATCAGTTGGCATGAATGCCGACCTACCGACCGACGTACCGACGATCCGACGGTGGGTCGCCCTTCAGGGTGACATTCATGGCAACACCGTGTGAACGGAATTGAGAAATCCCATCAACCCAAAATCATCAAATCCGTCAGCGGGAAGATACGGGCTTCCTAAGGTCTCCGAGAAAAAACGTGCACTCGAGAAGTCGTATTCCTCAGCGTTTTTAACGAGGTTCCATTTCACAGGATTATCGTGAACGTAATTCACCTTTGTCGCGAATTCGGCGGCAGAGCGAACTACCGTGTCATAGAAACCTCCCTGCCAGATATGATCAGGTTTGGTCTGCAGGATCATGTTTATTTTTCTCGCGATCGCGCCATTAATGTGATTCATCAATTTTGAGATAGTCGTGCCGTTCGGCAATTGCAGAAGCAAGTGCGTATGATTGGGCATGATGACATAGGCGAACAATCTGAATCGCAACTCATTCTGCTTCTGTCTGAGAACGTCCCTGAAGGCAGCACAAGCGTTTTCATTGAGAAAAGGGCGCATGCCTTTCACGCAGTGCGTTGTAAGGAAATAGAACCCTTCTTCGACCGTAACATGTTGGGGTCGCATAGATCGGAATTGAGATGTCACATTGCGGCGATATTGGTCGGCATGAATGCCGACCTACCGATAATCTGACGGTGGGTCACCCTTCAGGGTGACATCCACAGCTCCCATCGCTGCCGTATCAGTCGGCATAAATGCCGACCTACCGACGATCCGACGGTAGGTCGCCCTTCAGGGCGACATTCACGGTCAAATTTGATCAGATTCTTCGTTCCGCCAAACAGCGGCGGATCTCAGAATGACACTTGGACGATCTTTCCCATAAACAAAATCGTGCCGGAATGATTCTCGCGAATCGCGAACACGAACGGGCGGTCGACCCGAATCACCAGGCCCATGCTCGTGCGGGAAATCTCGACGGATGTGACGGCCGCCGCCTCCGTACCTTCTTCATCAACCTGTACGAAGGTCTTGTGCTTGACCTCGCTGATGAACAACTGCTCGCGCTTGTCTATTTTTGTGAAGTCAGCCAGTGTCGGTGAGAAGGCAATCGCCATCCCCATCGCCTTGAGCACATCGTTGAGCCGCTTTTCATACTCAAGCTTGAACTTAGGGAGATACAACTCGCCTTCCTCACTCGAGAGAGTGCTCGTCCACTCCATCCACCGCTGCTGAGTCATCTGAGCGACGAAGTCGTCGATCTTGGTTCCTGCCTTCGGCAGCACGACGGTCATGCTGAATCCGGCGTCGCCGTACGGCAGATCAACGACTTGAACTTCATTATTCGCGAAGTACCGGAACGTGCCCTTCTGATACATCAACTTGCACGGTATCTTGGAGCCGTCGGGCAGATCGAACAGATCATCACGCGTCAGATTCTGATCGAACCGGTACGTCCATGTCCCTTTGAAATAGATCGCGTTGATCAGGTACATGACCGCATCTCGCGGAATGGGACTTTTGACGATCTCTTTGATCTTTCCGTTCGTGTTTCTGTCAACCCACCCGTTGATCGTGTTGGCCGCATTCGGATCACCAAAGTCCAGACTGTTGACCTCAGCGTTGAAGTACTGAATGTTGACGTCCCTGAACTCTTGTTCAACGTTCAGATCGGGACGGTACCAGATCGAGTTTGCGATTTGAAAAACGACGTCTGGATCGATTCCGGTGAGGAGTGCAATGAGACTCTTGTACGACGCATTGATGTCCGTTTGTGACAGTCCGGCGAATTCCAACGTCCGTGCCATGGAATCTCTCGTCGCGCCGTTTGCACCATTGAGCGTCATCCCCAATGCCATCGAAACGCTTACGGGGGACACGAACAGGTTTTTGCCGGCTTCGTCCCTGTTGATCGTGCTAAAGAGCTTGAAGCCGAACGTGTTGTCCGCAGCGACGAGGGCCTTCTCGACCGAGGTGAGTGGGCGCGGCGGCACGCGCTGCTGGTCTGCCGATGTCCCGAGATCTTTGCAGCTGATTGCGGTGAATACGAGCAGTGAATACAGGATGAAACTCTTCTCCCTCATGGTGATGCACCTCCCTTCGACCTGCTAAAGTACCTACTGCAGTGGGAAGTTACGAAATCCGAAGTGAGGTAGCAAGAACGATGAGGTGAGTGGGGGAGGGAAGCACGAAGCACTGGAGTAAGGAAGTAGTGAGTAGCGGAGTAAGAAAGTAGTATGTAGATGAGTAGATCGACGGCATCGCGTAGGCCGTTGCCAAGTTTGGAAAACGTATCACAGAGGAACGCAGAGAGTAACAGAGGAATTCATTTGGTTCTCTGTGTCTTCTCTGTGTTCTATGTCTGCTGTTTCTTGCCTAAGTCTTTCCTTTCTTGGCATCGTGGATGGCCGCGACCTTGATTGTCTCTCCGTCAGCGGTCCCCTGGACGTCCACGAGGAAGTTGTCCTTCTTCTTGCTCTTCGTCAGGTAGTCAACAGACATCTTGTCGCCCGCAGCATCGAACTTGCTGAATTTTGCGCCGATGACCAAACCATATCCGCTCGCTTTGCAGTCTTCCTCGAGCGCGCAGGACTTGGTGTGCTTCATGGCCTTCTCGGTGGCTTTTTGGGCTTCGCCGCTCTTCACCATGCCCATCGCGCACATCTTGTCGACGAGATAGCCCGTGAAGGTTGATGTACCGCTTTTCGCTTCTTTCTTCACGGACTTCTGCTGACCTGTCAGCGAAACCGCAGCAAAGAGGAAGGCAAACGCAACTACTGAGAGTCTGATGAGGTTCTTCATGGGAATTACCTTTTATGAGTGAATGGTTGATTGGTGAATAGTTAATTGGTCAATTAGTGATTGGTTGATCGGTGATTCGTGCAGTTTCTGATAATTCTTCTTGTGTTTTGGAAGCGACCTCTTTCTGCTATTCATCTGTCGACCTGAGACCTTTCTAACCTTGTTCCCTTGCTGGTGGTTGAAAACTTTGCGCCGCTTTCTTTTGGAAAGCCCCGCGGAGCGGGATCCAAAAGAGGAAAAGCGGCAGAAAGAAAATTCGTCGAAATCGTAACTCCCCGTGTGAAACATCCATCACACATGCCACGATTTCGCTGCGTGGGGTGAGACCGAACTCCTCTCATTCAGCACGAGCAGCGAAATCGAACGCACAGGAGTCCGTCCTCCACACACCGCCAACGATTTCGACCTCTGGAGAAAACAATGTTCCTGGTCCCGAAATCGTGGCCAGCGGGGAGGTGTTTAACCCGTGGGTTCACATATCGGCCCGAATACACAGTCCGTTGGAGATGGAGCTTACTTAACGGGCCGAAATGTTGGCTTGTGGGTTGCAGCATCACCGTGCGTTCGATTTCGGGAAAAGTTTCTTTCTGGCACTTTTCCGTTTTCGGGATCCCGCTCCGCGGGGCTTTCCTAAAGAAAGTGCCAACCATACATATGAGCATTTACAATAAGACAAGACTACTTTTTGGAAAAACCAGCGGTTATTTCGTGATTACTGATTTATCAAACAACGACGGATGTGGAAACGTTTCCTTCAGTGTTGGCTCGACAGAAGTTGGTCCACCGTTGAAGGATCGGATGTCGGAAGCTGGCAGGCGTAATGTTCGCAGATGTAGGCAGTGGCCTTCCCGTCGATCATCTTCAGGGTTCCAATAAATGGGTTGTTTGCTGCCAACTCTGCTTGACCCTCACCCCCATCGGCGAGCATGATAATCTTGTTTGGGATGAACTGTGCGTGTACGGGTTTCAACAGTGCTCGCGTGTGAGGATCATCAGCTTTGCCTGCGATGATGATCTGCTTCGGCTTTGAGTGGCTAAAATCAAGTGCGACGAGGAATTGCGGAGTCGCTTGCGGTGTATCGAGCAGTCGCTCGCCGAAGCACGCAAGCGATTTTCTTGCCATGGCGTTATACTCCTGGTTGTTCGTTACCTGCGCGAGCCGGAGCAGGTTCAGAATTGTGATGGAGTTGCCGGTCGGCTCGGCTCCGTCATACCATTCCTTCGTTCGGATCAAGACGGACTTGTCCCGACCGGATGTATCAAAGAAACCGCCGCGTTCGGCGTCGTAGAAGAGCTTGTTCTGCCGATCGGTCAACGAAAGCGCCGCTTTCAGCCAACGGATGTTGAACGCAGCTTCGTAAAGATCGAGCAATCCCTGGATGAAGAAAGCGTGATCGTCGAGGTGAGCTTCGAACCTTGCTTCGCCGTCTCGGTACCGATGCAGGAGCTCACTGGTTGCGTCGTCCCTCAACTTCTCCAAAAGGAACCTCGCGGCCTTTTGTGCGGCAGCTAAGTATCGGGGATCTTCGAGAATTTGGTATCCTCGTGCAAACGCGGAGATCATCAACCCATTCCACGAGGTCAGAATTTTGTCGTCGAGATGGCAGTGAGGGCGACGCTCACGGGCTTCGAAAACCTTACTTCGCGCAGCTGCAAGAGTCTGCTTGATATGCTCCACAGAAAGCTCAAATTGCTTTGCGAGCTCTTCTGGCGAATGGATGATGTGGAGGATATTCTTTCCCCGAAACACCCCGTGCGGGTCAGCGATCACGTTGCCGGATTCTTCAACGCCGAAGAAACGGCTGAAGACTCGTGCCTCTTCTGGAGTGAGGATCCTGTCGATTTCATCCTTTGTCCAGGTGTAAAACGCTCCTTCTTCCTTTTTCGTTGGGCGCGTTTGACCAGCATCAACAGGCAGGCTCGCCCCAAAGGCATCGTCGGGTAAACTCTCGGCATCTTCGGCTGAGTAGAATCCTCCGTCGGTATCTGTCATCACTCGCAGGACATAGTCGAGCACATCGCGCGCAACGTCGCCGAAGAACTGATCGTGCGTGATCTGATGCGCTTCGAGATAGGAGATAACGAGCTGGGCTTGATCGTACAGCATCTTTTCGAAATGTGGAACGTGCCATCGTTCATCCGTAGCGTAACGGTGAAAGCCTCCGCCGATGTGGTCAAACATCCCGCCGTTTGCCATACGCTTCAGAGTCTCCAGCGACATTTCCAGCGCCTGTTGATTTCCTGTTCTCTTATGGTAGCGCAGTAAGAAATTGAACGCGACGGGTCTGGGGAACTTCGGTGCACCGCCGAAACCCGCATTTCGGACGTCGTAGGTTCTCGAGAAGGAAGCGAATCCATTGTGCAGAGCCCCTTCTCCCGCTTCGGTGGATGTTGTGTCCGTGCTCGCAACTTTGTCGAGGAATTCCCCCAGACGAGCGCCTGCTTCGTCGATCTCTTTTCGATCGGTCGTCCAAATCGTATGAATGTGTTCAAGAACTTCCCGGAATCCGGATCGTCCGTAGTTCGACGTCGGAGGGATATAGGTGGCTCCGAAAAAGGGCTTCAGGTCAGGCGTCAGGAACATGGACATGGGCCAGCCGCCGCTTCCGATCATCGCCTGCAGTGCGGTCATATAGACGCGGTCGATGTCCGGCCGCTCCTCGCGATCAACCTTGATGCTGACGACGATCTTGTTCATGAGCTCCGCGAGGTCCTCGTTTTCGAACACCTCCCGCTCCATCACGTGGCACCAGTAACAGGTGGAGTATCCAATCGAAAGGAAGATGGGCTTATCCTCGCGGCGAGCTTTTTCAAACGCCTCGTCTCCCCACGGAAACCAGTCCACAGGGTTGTACGCGTGCTGGAGAAGGTAGGGGCTCTTTTCGTTGATGAGACGGTTTGGTTTTGTTCCGTGAGGTTGCTCGTTCTTCATGCGTTAACCTCAGAGGTCTCCGTCAAAGATGGGAGAGACATGCCGTAGACCCACATCCAAGGCCAATCTTCCGGTTCATCGGCCAGCCTATGCTTCACAGCGTTGTTGTAGATGTAATCAAGGTGATTGTCGAAGTCTCTCCCGTTGCGGATTATGTGGTCGCGGAAGGATTTTTGCCAGCGGAACCTTGGAATATTGGGCGCTTCGCCGAATCTCCTGAGAAACCGCTCTCGCAGGTTCGACAGGGATCGGAAATGAAGTTCATATGTTTCGGCGGCGAGGGATGGGTGTGCCGTTTTCGTTTTTTGAAAATTCATCCGGAGGCGACGATTCGAATCGTCGCCTCGCGATTCAAGGTTTCGGATGAATGGACGTCCTGTCATCATATTATTTATGTCGCGAGCGACGTTTCGCTTCAATGTTCCCATTATATCAGAATAGTTCGCTCTCCCCATCGGCTGTATCAAGAGATGCATATGATCTGGTAAGACGTTGTAACCATAAAGCTCAAACTCCTTGAGTGCCTCCCCAAACCATAGGTCACACACAAGAAGCTCTGCAAGCATGGGTTCGTTGAAATACGGGTAGCGATGATAGGTAACCGATGTGATGAAGTATGTCGCGCCCTCGACGTAGATGCGTTTTTGGGAGTTCTTATGGAGCATCGGAGAGACCCGAGCCATGTCTCTTGGGGTAAGAAGCTGGGAATCCAGTCGCCTCTACGTTCCGGCGGCAAGGGCTGGTTTTGCTTTTTCGATGAACTCCTTCGGAGGAAGGTAACCGACAACACGTGAGCTCAGGACCTCCTGACCTTTCTTGTCCACAAAGACGATGGTTGGCACGCCGGCAATGTTGAACCGCTTTCTCAGCGCTTCGGAGTCCGGAGAATCAAAGTGCGTGAGGTCCACTTTCAATCGCACGAACTCTGATGTCGCACTGATGACCTGAGGATCGGTAAACGTCTTGCGATCGAGTTCGAGACAAGGGATACACCAGTCGGCATAGAAGTCTATCATCACCGGTTTCGAGAGCTTGACAGCTTCATCGAGCTTTGCATCAGAGTATTGCTGCCAGTTGATGCCTGGCTCGCGGAGCGCGTTGGCAGAAACGACTCCGAACGCGATCGCTACGACTCCAAATGCCCATTTGAATCTGCGCAATCCCGTTTTGTCTCTGCCGGACGGCTCGAGGAACCCAAGGTAGATCCCGCCGAGGATCAAGGCGGCCGGAACGATGTATGCGGAATGCGCCGGGAGGAATGCAAGGGAGAGGTAGAAGAGCCCTGCGGCGGTGAGGATGGCACCGAACATGCGCTCGACCCACACGAGCCAGGATCCGGAGCGAGGAATCTTCTTGAGCATTCCGGAGAACGTGCCGAGAATGAGATAGGGAAAACCAAGTCCCAACGAAAGCGAAAAAAAGACCCAGAAGGCAAATACCGGGTCAGCTCTCGAGCTCACAAGCGTCAGGAGCGCGATCACCGGAGGGCCGATGCATGGAGCTGCGAAGACTCCTACCACCAAACCGCCGACGAACAAGCTGATGATCCCCGTTCCAGTTGTCCCTCCGAGCCGACTCGTGAGCCAGTACGGCATCTGAATCTGATACAGGCCGAAGCTGCTCAAGGCAAGACCGAGCAGAAGAACGCCAATCCCTCCGAGTACCCAGGGACTTTGCAGCAAGCTCCCGAACAACGTCCCGCTGAGTGCCGCGCTCACGCCCAACACCGTATACATCGTCGCAATGCCGAGGACGTACACGACAGCTTTGAGAAACACCTTTAGCGTATTCGTCTCCGTCTGTGTCCCGAACAACGAGACCGTGACCGACAGCATCGGATAGACACAGGGCGTGAGGTTCAGGGCAAGACCGATGAGAAAAATCGCGAAGAATGCCACGAATGAGCCCTTTTCCTCGATGAGCTGGCCAATGTCGCTCTTCGTCGAGGGCGTCGGCGTGCCTCCCTCAATTGCATACGACGAGAAGATGTCGTCGTTGATGGGTGTGGAATTTTCTTTCGATCCAACGATCTCGACAGGGATGTGGACTTCGATAACGGCGGGTGCAAGGCACACCTGGTCGTTGCAGGCCTGGACGCGGAGCTTTGCGCGGAGCGTGTCCTTTCCGAGATTCACTTTCTCTGACAATCTCAGTGTCAGGAAGATCTTGGGCGACCCGGCATAAACGTTCAGCGGTTCGTCAGCGAACGCGAACTTGAGGTTTTTCCCCTTTGGGTACTGAAGATCAGTCAGGATAACGCCCACGCGCTGCTGAACTTCGAGCTCCGTCCCGATCAAGTAATCGAAGGTCGGCGTGCTTGAGTTGATGTGCCAGCCTTCTTCTATCTTGAGGATTACAGCAGCCTTAAACGTGGATCCGGCAGGGACTTGCGCGACGGAAAGCTTGTTTTCCACCTGAACTTTGTTGGCGCTCGAGGACGGGCCTTGAGGGTGCGCTCGGACCGGAAGGAGAAGAGAGAAGAATGCCCACAGTGCTATCAGGCTTCGGGAGGAATTCGGAAATGGACTCATACGTGTTTGTGGTGCTGCTTGTCGACCCTTCCAAACCGAAATGACGATTCGCTCTACAAGAGTGATTTGATTTTCGATTCGAGTTGAGATTTCGTCATGCCGCCGACTTGTTGGCCAACGATGTATCCGTTCTTATCGACAAAGAATGTCGTGGGGATATATTGCACGTCTCCGAATTCAGAGGCAAGCTTGTCACTCCCAATAACGATCGGATAGTTGATGCTTTTCGTCTTCAGAAAGGGGAGAACATCGTCCCATCCCCCCTGGTCAAGCGATATTCCGACGATTTCCACTCCCTTGTTCTTAAAGATCTTGTAGACCTCCGTGAAGTCAGGAATTTCTCTCCTGCAAGGGCCACACCACGTCGCCCAGAAGTTCACGACAACGACCTTGCCTTTCATCTTGCTGAGCTCGTACGTTTTCCCATTTGCGGCACTCAGAGCGAAGTTGGGAGCTTTTCGCTTCGTCTGCGACGGAGAGACCGTGACCAGCAATACACCAAGGATCAGAAGAATTAGCAATGCTAACAGACGTTTCATATGTAGACCTTGATGATGAATAGCCAATGGAATTGAGGTTTCTTCTCCACCAACAAATCTTCCAGGTTTAGGTTTCTCCTGCCCCGCTTCTGTGGAGAATGTCATGAATGTGATGCCGGATTCCCCGGGAAGATTCCCGATTCTCGCTGTTGCGACAGACCATTGTCACCGGACTGACACCTCATTCATAGTAATCGCACGACAGATCGAGAAGAAGTCTCGAGAATGAGCCGGATCAAGCGCGAACTGAAATTAGTATAACGAAGTATCTCTGAAAGGGCAAAGGATGTCGGAGCTGGGTACTGTCCGATTTTCCTCGGCTGTCACGGTCCACACCGTGACAGCATATGCGATCTCGTGGTTACGGTCACGAAATGGTTCGTGACCGCCCCAGTGAAATTCAAATTAGGACACTACTCGGAGTTGCGTTTGTTCAGCGCGAGCGGCTTTTAGCTTGTCGACGCGTCTTCGTTTTCTTGATTTTCCTTTCAATTATGTCTACTTTCACGTGGAGTTTTCATGGCAAAAAAACAGTTCGTGATCGGAATGGACGGAGGCGCAACAAAGACCGCTGCGCTTCTTGCCGATTTGAACGGCAATGTCCTGGTCGAGCAATCCGCTGGCCCAACGAATTTCCAAATCATCGGTGTTCAGAAAGCTTCGGAGGTCGTTCTTTCTTTGGTAGAAGATTGTTGCGGAGAGGTCGGCTGCGCGCCTGGCGACATCCTCGCAATTGTCGCCGGGATCACGGGGGCGGGACGAGAAGGCGATCAGGAACGGATGATGCTGGGTGTGCTCGTGGAAGCGAAGAAGCGAAGAATCGTGATCACAAATGCCGCGATCGAGAGCGACGGACGTATAGCACTGGAAGGGGCCTTCAAGGGAAAGCCGGGCATTATTCTCATCTCGGGAACCGGATCGTTCGCGTTGGCTAAAGACCATAAAGGGGGAATACACCGAGCCGGAGGATGGGGGAGAATTCTTGGTGACGAGGGGAGCGGCTACGCGATTGGGCGCGACGGCTTGAACGCCGTCACGAAACATCTCGACGGAAGGGGGAAGGAGACGCTTCTGACCAAACTGGTCTCTCTGCGGTTTGGATTCACCGATCAGGAAGCCATCATCACAGCGGTGTATCGTGAGAACTTCGACATTGCCAAGGTGGCGCCGCTCGTGATCGAGGCCGCAGAGGCGAAAGACACCGAAGCTGCCCGGATCCTCAACAAACACACCTTCGAGCTTTTCGAACACGTTCGGACCCTCATGAAGAAGATTGAGGAATCGACACGTGTGCGGGCGAAGATCCCCCTCTCGTTTATCGGCAACACCATCAGCACGCAGAGCGTCTACAAGAGAATTCTCGAACACAAGATCGTATTCTCCCTGCCACAAGTGTCGGTTGTGGCCCCCCAGGCATCGTCGGCATTTGGGGCTGTCTTGCTCGCCATTCAATCGGTGAAGAGCGCCCGTGAGTAAAATCTCCGTCGTCTTGCCGTTCAGTTCTCAACCTTATTTTCAGTCAATGCTTCGTCAGTTGATCGATTCCCCTCTTGTGCAGAGAGTTTTCCTTGTCCATAACGGCAACTACAGCGGATCTCATGAGAAATGCGAGGGGGTCGTCTCCCAAACGTATACATCAGGGAGGACGCTGCAACAGCTCCTTGCAAAGACATCGACCGAATACCTCCTGGTTGTGGCGCAGTCGCAGGAACTCCAGCTGGGACAGGCGGCCCTCGAGCGAATGATTGGCGTGATGGAGCAGACCTCTGCCGGAATGTGCTTCTCGGATTACGTTGATGTCAAGAACGGAGTTCGCTCCGAACACCCGCTCATTGACTATCAGTTCGGGAGTATACGCGATGGGTTTGACTTTGGGTCACTTCTCTTCTTCTCCACGGCGGCGATTCGATCGGCGTTGACCAAGTACGGCGATATTGACGATGTCGATGCGGCCGGGTTATATGATCTCCGGCTGAAGGTCTCAGTCGATCATCTCCTCTTCCACATCCAGGAACTGCTCTACACGAAGGTCGAGTCGGATCTACGTTCGACCGGTGAGAAATTGTTTGATTACGTCGACCCGAGGAATCAGGCTGTGCAGAAGGAGATGGAGAAGGCAGCAACGCAGCATCTCAAGCGCGTGGGTGCATTTCTGGCGCCGAAGTTCACGAGCGTCCCGACAATCGACACGGCTTTCCCTGTTGACGTCAGCGTCGTCATACCGGTGAAGAATCGAGAGCGGACAATCGGCGATGCAGTGCAGAGCGTGCTCAAGCAGAAGGTTGACACGAGCTTCAACGTTCTCGTCGTTGACAACCACTCATCCGACGGAACAACAAAGGTCGTCTCGGAGTTAGCATCTCGGAATCCTTGTGTCAAACACCTCATCCCGTCGCGTCACGATCTCTGGATCGGTGGGTGCTGGAACGAAGCAGTGTTCTCCGAGCACTGCGGCCGCTATGCCGTTCAGCTCGATTCGGACGATATTTACAGCGGACCTGATACGCTGCAGAAAATCCTCGACACATTCCGGTCTGGCGATTATGCGATGGTCATCGGTGCGTACAGATTGGTGAATATGAAGCTGGAAGAAATCCCTCCCGGAGTGATCGATCACAGAGAGTGGACGCCGGATAACGGCAGAAACAATGCGCTCCGCATTAACGGATTGGGAGCCCCACGCGCTTTCGATACGGCGCTGCTCCGTCAGGTCAGATTGCCGAACGTCAGCTATGGAGAGGACTACGCCGTAGCCCTTCGGTTGTCACGCGAGTATCAAGTCGGACGGATTTATGAACCTATCTACCTCTGCCGGAGATGGGAGGGGAATACCGATGCGGCGCTCTCGGTCGAGAAAGCAAACAGAAACGATTTCTACAAGGACAAGATTCGCACAATCGAAATGTTGGCACGCCAACGCATGAACCGTCAAGGAGCATAACATGGCACAACTCGTTCGCCGATGGACACTCAAGGACCTCCCCGTCATCCAAGATGTGCTCTGGAAGACCTGGGTGGAATCGTACAAACCCTTTATCTCTGAGACTGATCTGAGGAGCTACTTCTCTGAGCACTACGATCTGCAAGCACTCACGACGCTCTTTAGCAATCCCATGGCGAATGGTTTTGTGGCCGAAGTGGATGGCAAGGTCGTGGGCTTCATGCGGACCGCTCGTGAACCGGAGGAAAACCGCTACTACGTGTCGTCACTCTATCTTCTGCCTGACTATCAGAATAGAGGATTGGGGTGGGAGTTGATGAAACGCGCCGGCGAGGAAGCGAAGTCCTTCAAGCTGGACAGAGTGTGGATTGGAGTGATGGTTCAGAACCGGCAGGCGGTGGAATGGTATGAGAAGAGAGGATACAAGATTGTTCGTACCGAACCCTTCACGATGGGCGAGTCGACAGTTGATCACTATATCGGGTACGTTTTGCTGGAGTCGCTTCTACGACCTCCCGCAAAGAAATCATAGTCCCTCCTCACGGTACACGAAGCAATCCAGAGCGCGCAGAACACGTTGATCCAAGCCAGATCCTTCGCCGTATTTGGAAGGCAGTCCTCTTCGAGTTCTCTCCATGAACTCTCCCTTCAGCTTCTTGAGGAGCAGAAGAAATCGTGGCCACAGCTTGCACAGGGATATGCCTTGCTCTCATCCGTGGGACTCCGCGAGGTTCGTTGCGATGGGTTTTCTGTCCGTCTTCAGTTCAACCCGGGCCGCATCGTCAGTACGGGCGCGAACGTCGATGAAAAGACGATCAGGGAGCGGAGGTGCTTCCTCTGCGTTCAGAACCTGCCCCCTCCTCAGAAGGGTATTCTGTATCAGGGAGAATTCCTCGTCCTCTGCAATCCGGCCCCAATCTTCCACCAACACCTCACGATATCACACATCGATCACATTCCGCAAGCGATCGAACCGTTCGTGCTGACGTTGCTTGATCTCGCTCGGGACATGAGCCCGAAGTTCACCGTGTTCTACAATGGTCCTCGATGCGGGGCTTCAGCGCCCGATCATATGCATTTTCAGGCCAATCCCACCGGATTGATCCCTGTGGAGCGCGAAGCTGCTGATGAGGCTCGGCGAGCTTTTCGGAAGAAGGTGGATGATGTGTCACTCTGGTCTCTCGAGCACTACGGGCGCCGAGTTGTGGTCTTGGAGTCAGCCAGCGAAGAGAGTCTCCGTGCAATGCTTCTCCGGCTGATCAGCGCGCTGCGTTCGGTGACGCATGAGACCGGCGAGCCGATGATGAACATATTGTGTTCATCTCAGACTTCCGGATGGCGCGTGATCTTCTTCCCCAGAAGAAAGCACCGGCCCGATGTATATTTCAAGGAAGGGGAGGAGAAGGTGTTGATCAGCCCCGCAGCGGTCGACATTGGCGGACTTGTCATCACACCGGTGGAAAAGGATTTTAACACGGTCGATGCAACGATGATCCAGGACATTTTTGAAGAAGTGAGTCTGGAACGAGGAAAGGTTGAAGAAGTGATTGCAGGCGTTTGACAATGATACGGGGAAGCAAAGTCAATCTGATAGTGTTCTCAAATGCTATGAAATGATAAACCAAGAGCCCATTATCAAAGTCGGCATCATCGAGCGCGTGCCTAAAGCGAACGGAGTCTTCAACGGCGTCTATGAACTCCCCAGCACGGTTCGGCTTCAGGGAAACTTTCGGGTCCGCAGCGAGGGCGGTCGGGTTGCCCTGTTCGATGACGAAGGGGTGGAAGTCTGGAGACGGAGGGAAATCTCGTGCCGCTCCTTCTCCGGTGGGACCTTTGCGCTCCGAAACGTGACAATCGGCGTCCAGTTCCACTGGGAGCGGAAAGAGGATCAGACCTTTGAAGGCGATTTGCGGTTCATCGCTCACGAAGACGGAACAATGACCGCGGTCAACGAGGTGAGGGTCGAGCAGTATCTCAAGAGCGTCATCTCCTCGGAGATGAGTGCTGAGTCTCCTGAGGAGCTGCTGAAGGCGCAAGCGATCACCTCCCGAAGCTGGCTTGTAGCGATGCTCGAGAAGCGGCAACGGGGAAAGAACCTCGGCGTACCGTCGAGGCGATCCTTCGAGAGCGACGAAGAGATCATTCGCTCGTACGATCGCGAAGATCACACGCTCTTCGATGTGTGCGCCGACGACCACTGCCAGCGCTATCAAGGTGTAACCAAGATTCTGACGATGACGGCGAGCGATGCGGTGGATGCGAGCCGCGGTGTGTTTCTCGTCTACAACGACCAAATCTGCGACGCGCGGTTCTACAAGGCGTGCGGTGGCCTCACCGAGGACTTCGAGAGCGCGTGGGATGACGCGAAGATTGCGTACCTGAGATCGATCTCCGATGCACCGACGGAACATCCTCGGGTGAGGTCGGAAGCCGACGCCCGGGCCTGGATTCTCTCCTCGCCTCGCGCGTACTGCAATACTGCTGACGGCGAAGTCCTGCGTCAGATTTTGCCCTCCTTCGATCAGGAAACGACGGACTTTTTTCGCTGGAAGGTCGAGTACGCGCGCGAAGAACTCGAGGAAATCATTCGCTCCAAGTCCGGGATCGATTTCGGGGTCTTGATGGATCTCATCCCCCACCGCCGAGGTCCATCGGGGAGAATTGTACGATTGAAGGTGGTTGGCTCGAAGCGGACGATTATCGTTGGCAAGGAGCTGGAGATCCGGAAATGGCTTTCGAAAAGCCACCTCTACAGCTCCGCCTTCGTCGTTGAGGTCGAACGAAATGAGCGGGGAGTCCCGGTTCGCTTCACGTTGCGCGGTGCGGGTTGGGGGCACGGCGTCGGCCTTTGTCAGATCGGTGCCGCGGTGATGGCTGCACAAGGCAGGAAGGCCGAAGAGATCGTCACGCATTATTTTCGGGGAGCGCAGCTTCAGAAGCTCTATTGAGATGACTCGACTATTGGGGGTTTCCTATGGACGTGGTTAAACCGACATACCGCAATCCGTGGGTTTGGGTGCCGAGCTTGTACTTCGCACAAGGGATCCCGTACGTCGTGGCCATGAGCGTATCGGTTATTATGTATAAGCGCCTCGGCATTTCGAACACCGATATCGCTCTGTATACAAGCTGGCTCTACTTGCCGTGGGTGATCAAGCCTCTCTGGAGTCCGTTTGTGGATATGTTTTCGACGAAACGGTTCTGGGTGGTTTCGCTGCAATTCGTCATTGGCATCGCTCTGGCAATGGTAGCCTTCGCGTTGCCGACGCCGTCGTTCTTCACATACACGATTGCCATTTTCTGGCTCATGGCTTTCGGCTCCGCGACCCATGACATCGCTGCGGATGGGTACTACATGCTTGCGCTGGAGCAACACCAACAAGCTGCTTTCGTCGGTGTGCGCAGCACCTTTTATCGGATTGCGATGATTACGGGCACCGGTATTCTCGTTGTCCTCGCCGGCCAGATTGAAACCAGCGGCGGAGGAAACATTCCGCTGGCGTGGTCCGTGACATTCAGTGTTCTCGCAGGGCTGTTCCTGCTCTTCTTTGCCTACCACAGACTCATGCTGCCGTATCCAACCACTGACAGGCCAACGCTCAGCGATGCGACGGAGGGTGTGTGGAAGGAGTTTACGCGGACTTTTGCTCTGTTCTTCAAGAAGAAGAACATTGTTGCCACTCTTGCCTTCTTGCTCTTTTACCGGTTTGCGGAAGCACAGCTCATAAAGCTGGTGTCACCCTTCCTGCTCGATGCGCGCGACAAAGGTGGGCTGGGTTTAACGACAAGCGAGGTCGGTATTGTTTACGGCACGGTCGGTGTCATCGCGATGACACTCGGCGGGCTGCTTGGGGGCTGGGTTATCTCAAAGAAGGGACTCAAGTTCTGGCTATGGATCATGGTGCTTTCCATTCATCTCCCCGACGCAATGTTCGTCTACCTCTCGCAGGTTCAACCGGAGAACTTGCTTCTTATCAACGTCGCTGTCGCAATAGAGCAATTCGGCTACGGGTTTGGATTCACTGCGTATGTGCTCTATATGATCATCGTAGCGGAGGGTGAACACAAAACTGCCCACTATGCGATCTGCACGGGTTTCATGGCGCTTGGTATGATGGTGCCGGGCATGTTTAGCGGGATGATTCAGGAAGCGATCGGGTACAAAAGCTTTTTCATCTGGGTGATTCTTGCCACGATCCCAGGCTTTCTTGTGGCCACGATGGTGAAGATTGATCCGCAGTTCGGAAAGAAAGTCGAGGGCACGCAGAAATAATGCGATTGATTCTCTAGGCTTTGCTTCGTATTTTTTCCCACTCAACATTCACACCATCTCCTCATCAATTACGGTGAGGAGCACGATTCTCCCATCGACGATCTGGACGGTTCGCGAATGAAGTGTGTTGCTTTCCTCCTCTTGGCTAGCGTTGCGTTTTCTATCGGCTGCAGCGCCCAAGATCAAGCTGCAAAGGCTCCGGAGCCTCCCCTGGCTCTCCTTCCCCAAGCCGATGATAGCTGGATCGAGTCTACGCTGGCTCGATTGACGCTCGAGCAGAAAGTGGCTCAGCTCATCTCCGTTTGGGCACGGGGGAAGTACTATCCGCAAGACTCGGAGAATTGGCGTGACCTGGAAAGGCTGATCGTCGAGAAGAAGCTCGGCGGACTTGTGTTTTCAATTGGGGATGTGTATGAGTATGCTGTTCAGATCAACAAGTTGCAGAAGCTGGCGGATGTGCCGTTGTTGATTGCGGCGGACTTTGAGTACGGTGCTGGCATGAGGGTCCGGAATTCAACGACTTTCCCCCGTGCGATGGCGATCGCCGCAACTCGCGAGCCTCGCTATGCCTACGAAGTCGGTAGAATCACTGCTTTGGAGGGAAGGGCGCTTGGCGTCCATCAGAACTTTGCCCCAACGATTGATGTGAACAACAATCCCAAGAATCCGGTCATCAATACTCGGTCGTTCGGAGACGATGTGAACCTCGTCAGCGAGATGGGAGCTGCTTATGTAAAGGGGACTCAAGACGGCGGAATGATCGCAACCATCAAGCACTTCCCCGGGCACGGCGATACGGATGTCGATACGCACCTCGGGCTGATGACGTTGAACTACGGCAAGGAGCGATACGACGCGGTGGAGTTCCCGCCGTTCCGAGCCGCGATTCAGGCAGGAGCCTTATCGGTGATGGTGGGGCACATTGCCGTTCCGGCGTATGACACAGCGGCGGCGATCCCTGCAACGGTCTCTTCGGCCATCACGACAGGTCTCCTGAAGCATGAGCTGAAATTCGACGGTCTCATCGTCACCGATGCGATGACCATGCGTGGGGTTTCGGCGCGATACGCGCCCGGCGAATCCGCTGTTCTTGCGGTCAAGGCGGGGACAGATGTTGTCCTGATGCCGATCGACCCGGACCTTGCGATCGATGCAATTGTTGCAGCAGTGCGACGCGGAGAGATCACGGAAGAACGAATTGACTCTTCCGTGCGTAAAGTCCTGAAGATGAAACAGTGGGTTGGCCTCGATCGCGACCGCTATGTGGACGTTGATCAAGTCGCTGCGGTTGTGAATTCCACCGAGCACGAATTGCTCGCGCTGGAGATCGCACGCAAGGCTGTGACGGTGCTCGGGAACAAAAACACCATCCTTCCGCTCCTCAGAATCGATCCGAGGAAAATCCTCGACCTTGTTGTTTCCGACACAGAAGATCCGGGCGAGGGAAGGAGCTTTCACACGCTCCTGCACGAACGACATGCGAATCTCGAGTTCATCAAGGTGGATCCAAGAAGCAACAGCGGAGAGTACGAGACGGCACTGGAGAACGCGCGCGCTGCAGATATCATCCTTTGCCAGCTACATTTCTACACTCGCTCCGGCGAGCTGACGGGATTTGTGAGCAAGAAGCAAAAGGACTTTCTCGTTAAGCTCCTCGCGCTGGGAAAACCTGTCGTTGCGGTTGCATTCGGGAACCCGTATGTGGCGATGGAATTTCCAAAGACGGATGCGTACGTCTGTGCATATTCCAACGGAGCGGTCATGCAGGAAGCGGTTGTGGAGGTTCTTTTTGGTGAAGAGTCCGCACAAGGCAGACTGCCGGTGACCATCCCCGGCGTTTACAGGTTTGGTGACGGCGTGAGCTATCCGAAGCAGGCGCTGGGGAGAGGAATTCCCGAAGAAGTCGGTTTCGATCGCACGAGGCTCAGGGAGGTGGATCAAGTTATTGAATCCGCCATCAAGGACACCGCATTTCCCGGAGCTGCTCTGGTTGTTGTCAAGGATGGCGTCATTCCGTACACCAAAGCGTACGGCTCGTACGACTACGGTGTGTACTCGAAGCGAGTCGATCTTCAGACAATGTTCGACCTTGCCTCGGTTACAAAGGTCATTTCGACAACGAGCGCCGTCATGAGACTTGTGGACGAAGGGAAGATCAAGCTGGATGATCCGGTGATGAAGTATCTTCCGCGGTTTGGTCAGAATGGTAAAGAGAAGATCACTGTGTACAACCTGATGGTTCACAACAGCGGTTTGCCCGCCTGGCGAAAGTTCTACGAATTCTGCTCGACGCCTCAGTGCGTTGTCGATTCCGTTTTCGCCTCGCCGTTGGTCTACAAGACGGGCGATTCGACGCTCTACAGCGATCTGGGTCTCATCACGACGGGCAAGATCATCGAGAAGGTCTCCGGGACGACGTTGGATGGATTCGCGGATTCTGTGCTCTTCAAGCCTCTGGGCATGAACTCCACGATGTATAATCCGCCGCAGCGTCTGTGGAATCGTATCATGCCGACGGAAGTGGATACTTTTTGGCGGAAAACCGGGCAGGCGGTGGTCGGTACTGTTCACGATGAGAACGCCATGGTCCTCGGCGGCGTTTCTGGACACGCAGGGCTGTTCTCCACCGCGCCAGACCTCGCTGTGTTCATGCAGATGCTCCTCAACGGCGGAATGTACGGTGGCAAACGCTATTTGAAGGAGGAGACGATTCGCCAGTTCACGACCAGGCAATCGGCGCAGAGCACACGGGGCATTGGGTGGGACACGAAGGATCCCGCGCGCTCGTGGGCAGGGACCCTCCTCTCGGATAAGACGTTCCTGCATACGGGATTCACAGGAACGTCGGTCGTTGCCGATCCTGAACGAAAACTGATTGTGATATTCCTGACAAACCGCGTGCACCCGACCCGCTACAGCACAAAGATCGCGGCGATACGGCCCCAGGTGCACGACGCCGTCGTCAGAGCTATTTCAAACTCGCGCTAGCGCATCTCCCTTTCTGGATTACACTCGTCCGACGCGGCCGAGGGAACTTGAGGCGCGCACGCCACAACTGACAACCAGGCTCACATAAGGAACAAATCAATGTCAATCCGAAAATTCAAGAACGAACCCCTCACGGATTTCACGAAGCCCGCCAATCGCAAAGCGATGGAGCAGGCACTTGCCAAGGTGCGATCGATGTTCGGGAAGGAATATCCTCTCGTCATCGGTGGGGAGGAGATCTACACAAACGACAAACTCAACTCGCTGAACCCGTCGCGCCCAAGCGAGATCGTGGGCGTTTTCCAGAAGGCGGACGCAGTCCTCGCGACCAAAGCAATCGAGACCGCAGCGGCCAAGTTCGAGGAGTGGAAGTGGGTCGAGCCGAAGAAGCGCGCTGACTATCTGTTCAAGGCGGCCAGGCTGATGAGGAAGCGGAAACACGAGTTCAGCGCGGTGATGGTGTACGAAGTCGGGAAGACGTGGCCGGAGGCGGATGCGGATACTGCCGAGTCAATTGACTTCATCGAGTTCTACGCACGGGAGATGCTCCGCTACGCTTCTCCACAGCCCGTGACAAAGATTCCGACGGAGAAGACTGAGCTGGTTTACATCCCCCTGGGCGTCGGCGTTGTCGTGCCGCCGTGGAACTTCCCGCTGGCTATTCTGACAGGCATGACCTCGGCTGCGGTTGTCACGGGAAACACGGTTGTCCTGAAACCGTCGAGCGATTCACCCCTTACAGGATGGATGTACTTCAACCTGATGAGGGAGATCGGCCTGCCTGCCGGCGTGATCAATTTCGTTTCTGGACCGGGAGGCTCGGTCGGCGATACGATGGTCGCGCACCCGAAGACCCGATTTGTGTCCTTTACCGGATCGAAGGAAGTCGGCACGCACATCTACGAGTTGGCCTCAAAGGTCCAGCCGGGGCAGACGTGGCTCAAGCGCGTTGTCGCGGAAATGGGCGGAAAAGATGCGATCGTGATCGATGAACAAACGGATCTCGCCGCCGCCGCGCAGGCAACGATTGCTTCTGCGTTCGGGTATCAGGGTCAAAAATGCTCCGCTGCCTCGCGAGCGGTTGTTGTAGAGAAGGTGTACGACAAGTATCTGGAACTTCTGAAGCAGAAGGCAGAGAAGGTGCAAGTCGGCTCGGCCGATCAGCCGACGAACTATATGGGTCCTGTCGTGAACGAAGGATCGATGCGCAAGATTCTCGCTTACATCGACAAGGGAATCGCAGAGGGAGGGCGATTGGTCGTCGGTGGAAAAAGAGCGGAGGGAGAAGGATATTTCGTTTGGCCAACCATCATCGCCGATGTAGGCCCGAAGGCGACCATCGCGCAGGAAGAAATCTTCGGGCCGGTTCTCGCGGTGATCAAAGCGAAGGATTTCGATCACGCTCTGGAGATCGCCAACGACACGGAATTCGGCTTGACCGGCGGGGTCTGGACGAGGAACCCGAAGAAGAAAGAAAAAGCGAAAAGGATCTTCCACGTCGGCAACTTCTATATCAATCGAAAGATCACAGGCGCGATGGTCGGCGTCCACCCGTTCGGCGGATTCAACATGTCCGGCACCGACTCAAAAGCAGGCGGGCGAGACTATCTGTTGTTATTCCTGCAGGCGAAGTCCATTTCAGAAAAGATCAAGTGACACGAAGCGTCGAGCGCATGAGCCAAAATGGGTGAAGGATCGGTGGCTCCTCAATACGATACGTGTGACAACTGCAAGGGAGAAGTCACTCTCGACAGCGATTTCTGTCCGCACTGCGGCGTTATTTTTTCGGCCGTAGAATCAGCGAGATGCGATACTCACACCGCGCACAGCGCGACCGGTGTTTGCATCATTTGCCGGAAGCTTGTCTGTGACGAGTGCGGCAAGGTTGTCCATCACCGGACATTCTGTCTCGAACACAGGGGCGTCGAAGTCCAGCAGGACTGGGCAAGGATCTTTCAATCATCCGACATTAACGAGGCGGGTCTTGTGAGGTCGGTGCTCCAATCTGCTGGCTTCACCGTGCAGGTTCAGAATTTCAATTCAATTGGATTTGTATGGGATGGTGGAGGTGACTCATCCCTTTCGCGAAGTGCGTTGAGCAAGCCCGCGAAAGTGCTTGTCCCGATTCCGGAATACATCGATGCAGTCAAGACGCTGCAGGAGTGGAATTCCGGCGACACAATGAAAGAAGAACCTGACACAGAGAAAACGTGAACGAGGTTCTCAAGAGGAGACTCTATGAAGATTCATGAATACCAGGCCAAAGAAATTCTGAAAAAGTACAGTGTGGCCGTCCCCGTTGGCAAGGTGGCATTCAACGCCGACGAAGCCGTCCGGGCCGCAGAGGCAATCGGCGGCCCTGTATGGGTCGTCAAGGCGCAAATCCACGCCGGAGGCCGGGGAAAAGGAGGCGGAATCAAACTCGCGCGGAGCGTTGATGAGGTGCGCGATCGCGCTTCCGAGGTTTTGGGCATGCGGCTGGTGACGCATCAGACAGGCCCGGAGGGGCGTATTGTGAAGCGCCTGCTCATCGAGCAGGGAATGAACATTGCGCGCGAGATGTACGTCGGTATCACGCTCGATCGGGGGCGATCGCAGAATGTCGTGATGGTTTCGACGGAAGGAGGAGTCGAAATCGAGAAGGTGGCGGCCGAAACGCCTGAGAAGATACTCAAGGAATACGTTCATCCGGCCGTCGGCCTTCAACCCTTTCAGGCGAAGAAGCTGTGCTTCGGTCTCGGTCTGAACGGAGAGGCATTCAAGAACGGCGTGAAGTTCCTTCTCAGTCTCTACAAGGCCTATAAGGCGACAGATGCATCCCTGGCAGAGATCAATCCGCTGGTCATTACCCAGGAAGGGGAAGTGCTCGCCTTAGATGCCAAGATGAACTTCGACGACAACGGTCTGTACCGGCATCCGGAGATCGTAGCGATGCGTGATCTCGACGAGGAGGATCCGCTTGAGGTTGAAGCGTCGAAATCCAATCTTAACTACATTAAACTTGATGGTAATGTGGGATGCATGGTGAATGGTGCGGGACTCGCGATGGCCACGATGGACATCATCAAGCTGGCGGGAGGAATGCCCGCAAACTTCCTCGATGTCGGCGGCGGGGCGAGCGCAGAGACGGTCGAAGCAGGTTTCCGCATTATTATGAAGGATCCCCACGTGAAGGCGGTTTTGATCAATATTTTCGGGGGTATCGTGCGCTGCGACCGCGTTGCGAATGGCGTGGTTCAGGCCGCCAAGAATGTGCAGGTCGGCGTTCCCATTGTCATACGGCTGGCGGGGACCAATGCCGAGCTTGCTGCTGAGATCCTCAAGAAATCGGGTCTCAGCTTCCTTGTTGCAGACAGCCTGAAGGACGCCGCCGAAAAAGTCACAAGAGCAATCGCCGCGTGAAGTTCTGCGCCGGAGGCCTGCCCGACTGCGTCGTTCAGGCGGCCGCACCCGCCTTTGCCGGGGAACTTACAACTTGAAACTGAAAACTTGAAACTGAAAACTTCTTACTGATGGGCTGGGATGAACGATATGAACCCGTGATCGGGCTTGAAGTTCACGCACAGCTGCTGACCGAGTCCAAGGCCTTCTGCAGTTGTTCGACAAAGTTTGGGCAGGACCCGAACTCGAACGTCTGTCCGGTCTGCCTTGGGATGCCGGGCGTTTTGCCGGTGTTGAATCTGAACCTGGTCGAGTTCATCATCCGGATGGGATTGGCGACGCACTGCAGGATCGCTCCGCGCTCCATTTTTGCGCGGAAGAACTACTTCTATCCCGATCTTCCGAAAGGGTATCAGATTTCTCAGTATGAGGAACCAATCTGCACTGATGGGCACGTCGAAATTGAACTTGAGGACGGAAGAAAAAAACATATTCGCATCACCCGCATTCATATGGAGGAGGACGCCGGGAAGTCGATTCACGATCTCGACGTTGACACGCTCGTCGATGTGAATCGGTGCGGTGTGCCGCTCATTGAGATTGTCAGCGAGCCGGACATGAGCTCGCCGCACGAAGCATATCTCTATCTCTACAAGATCCGGCAGCTCGTGACGTACCTCGGGATCTGCGACGGCAACATGGAAGAAGGGAGCCTTCGCTGTGACGCGAACGTTTCGGTGCGCCGCAAAGGCGAGATGAAATTCGGCACGAAGACTGAGGTCAAGAATATGAATTCGTTCCGGTTCGTCGAGAAAGCTCTCGAGTACGAAATCAATCGTCAGATTGAGTTGATCGAGAGCGGAGAGCACGTTGTGCAGGAGACGATGCTCTGGGATCCTGGACAGGGCATCGCTGTGGCGATGCGCTCGAAGGAGGAAGCTCACGACTATCGCTATTTCCCTGATCCCGATCTTGTCCCGGTTCTGGTCGCCGATGAATGGATCAATAGAGTCAGAGCGTCGCTTCCGGAAGATCCCACTGAGCGGCGCGATCGTTTTGTCACACAGTACAAAATTCCACACTACGACGCTGACATTCTGACTTCGGAAAAAGCACTGGCGGATTACTTTGAGGGTGTCATCGGGAATCTCAGCGCCAAAAGCGACGAGCAGTACAAGCTGGCGAGTAACTGGACGATGGTTGATGTCCTGCGCGTTGTGAACACGGAGAAGATCGCTATCAACGATTTTCCGATTTCCTCCGCACAGCTTGCTGAGATGATCAACCTCATTGCGGACGGGACGATCAGCGGCAAGATTGCCAAGGATGTGTTTGAAGAGATGCTCAAGATGAAGCAATCGCCGAGAACAATCGTGGAGAAGAAAGGACTCGTTCAGGTGAGCGATGTCTCTGCGATTGAAAAGATCGTCGATGAGGTACTTGCGAACAACAGAGGGCAAGTCGACACATACCTCAGTGGCAAGGTGCAGGTGTTCGGATTCTTCGTCGGTGAAACGATGAAAGCGAGCAGGGGGAAGGCAAATCCGAAGATTGTGAATGAGGTGCTGCGCAGAAAGTTAGAAGCAATGAAGAAGTGAGTAGCGGAGAATGTGAGAAGTTGAGTAATGGAGTAGTGGAGTAATGAAGTGGCGGAGGGGCACTGTACCATGAATAGGTTCAAGGATCTGAAGGTATACAGAAAGGCTCTGCTGTTCACCAAGGCTGCCAGGCAAGTCGTTAAGCGCTTCCCGAAGGAGGAGGTGTTCGGGCTCAGTTCGCAATTCAAGAGGGCTGCCGATTCCATTGTCCTGAATATTGCTGAAGGTGCGGGCAATTCGAGCAAGAGGGAGTTTTCGCGATTTCTGGACTACGCGATTCGGTCGGGTTTCGAGTGTCTCGGATGCCTTGATATTGCTCTAGAAAACGACTTTGTCACGGAAACAACGCATAGCGAGTTGTCCAACCTCGCTAACGAAATTGTTGCGATGCTATACGGATTGCAGAAATCTCTATTAAAGAAGTAGTACTCATGCGCTAATTGGCCCTTTGTTGCATCGACGCAAGCACTAAGCCACCTATCTACTCATCGACTGAATCCCATGCGCCCAAAAGTCATAGCGGGTAACTGGAAGATGAACAAGGATGTTCATCAGACCGAAGAACTCATCAATGGTCTCAAGAAAGCGCTCGACTTTTCATTGACCAACGTCAAGGTCGTCATTTGTCCGCCGTTCACATCTTTGGAAACCGCCCAACAGCTTCTCCAGGGGTCACCGATTGCACTCGGTGCACAGAATATGTATTACGAGGACGAGGGAGCGTTCACGGGAGAGGTGTCAGCGAAGATGCTCAAAGGCGTCGGCTGTCAGTACGTCATTCTCGGTCACTCGGAGCGGCGACAATACTTCCGCGAGACGGATGAATTCATTAACAAGAAGGTCAAGAAGGCACTTGCCTCAGGTCTCATCCCCATCGTTTGCGTCGGAGAAACGCTGGAGGAACGAGAGAAGAATATCACGCATCAGGTTGTCACGACGCAAGTCAAGGGTGTCCTGAAAGACATCTCCGCCGACGACGTCGAAAAGCTCATCATTGCTTACGAACCGGTTTGGGCGATTGGGACGGGCAGAAATGCAACGCCTCAGCAGGCCGAGGAGGTCCACCTCCTCATTCGGAGACTCATCAGCGAATTGTATAGTTCGACCACTGCAGAAAGACTCATCATCCAGTACGGCGGAAGCGTGAAAGCAGACAATGCCTCAGATCTGCTTTCTCAACTTGATATTGACGGAGCGCTTGTGGGCGGCGCTTGCCTCAAGGCGGATTCCTTCGCTGCAATCGTGAAAGCGGCGGCCCGCTAGCAACTTGCACAAATCGTGGAACAACCTTTGAAATCTGGCCTGTTTCACACATTTCAAGCCTTCTTCTTCAATTGAGGCGCCCAAGTTGTTGAAATTTTGACACTTACCCTCAGTTTCGAAAGTGGGAAATCAATAATTCCCATTGATTTCTGGCCATTTCTGTGTTATATTCCCGAGCAAGCCTTTTGGGACGATTCAATGTTGCTGTCCGGGCTTTCTCCTTGTACAGCCGACACACAGAATTGACAAGAAAAGTCCAAACTTTCCTGCAGTTTTCTCCCCTAACGTTACTGGTTTTCCTCCTTTTCGTGGGCCAGCGCGCTTCCGGCCAGATCAGAGTCTACGAGAACGGGCAATCTACGCTGCGGGGCATTGAAGCGAGCCTGCACGTTGACTCTCCCGGACGGAGAAAAATCGATCTTGCCGGCACGTGGACGTATTCCACTGACAATGAAACGTGGAAAGACGTCAAGGTTCCAAGTTCATTCGACTATCGCGGACGTCTCACGTTCTTGCGGAAGTTCACCATCGATGAAGCGACTCTGAAATCCGCTGCGATTGAGTTGGTCGCTTTGGGGATCAATCACGACGCCGAGGTGTATATCAACGATGTGTTCGTAGGAAAGCATGTAGGTGGGTACACGACGATGCAGGTGGGCCTGCCGGAAAACTCGCTTCAGCTCGGCAGCGAGAACACGATCAAGATTATCGCAACCAACACTCTGAGCGCCCGCTCGACGCTGCCACTCCGAAAACAAATTTGGGGCTGGAGGAACTACGGGGGAATCCTTCGCGACATCTACTTGCTGGTGACACCCAAGCTGTGGATCGATCGTGTGCTGGCGCACAGCAGTCTGAGCGGCGATCTCACTCAAGGAGTCGTCAATGTCACCGCAACGCTGACAAGCAATGTCGCTGATGCCGCAGGCGATACTCTCAACACATTGCTGCGCTCCGCGCAAGTTCTCTTCGCCTTGGAGCTCCTTGATAGGAATTCCGGTAGCGTAATGGGCCAGTCCTCTGCTCAACCAGTCAGCATCTTGCCGAATCGGGACCACGAAGTCCAGTCATCGCTTTCCGTTCCATCGCCACACTTGTGGAGTCCTGAGAGTCCCGACCTCTATACCCTCAAAGCGAGGTTGTTCCTCCAACTGGGAAAACAGGTCCGCGTCATCGATGAATTCGAGCGGATGATCGGCTTCAGAAGAATCGATGTCGCCAAGAGCCTCCTGGTGATCAATGGCAAGCCCGCGGTGTTGAAGGGTGTCGTCTGGCACGAAGACTCGCCCAGCCGCGGCGCGTCGTTGACGTATGAGCAAATGGAGAAAGACATCGTGCTCATCAAGACGATGGGCGCGAACGCAATTCGATTTGCGTTTCACCCGCCGCACCCTCACCTGTTGAATCTCTGCAGCCGATACGGCTTGTTTGCGCTGCTGGAGATCCCCGCGTGGAATGTTCCGGCTGAAATACTCGATCAGGAATCGTTCCAGGTGCTCGCGGAAGGGATGGCGGCCGAAATGGTGGAGCGGGATGTGCATCATCCGTGTGTCCTGGCGTGGGGGATCGGCGATGATTTTGATTCCGCAGATCAACGTGCGCGGGGCTATGTTGAACGGATGATTGGCGCGATCCGGAAACTCGATGATCGGCCGATCTATTTCGGCTCTCGCATGCTCACAGGCGATGTTTGTTCCGATCAGATGGACATCGCTGGCATCGATCTCCATACGGAAGATGTGAAGTATTTCAAGAGTTCGATTCTCACGTGGAAGAATGATCATCCTTCCCGACTCGTGATGGTGCTTGCGTACGGGAAAGACGTGCAGCCGAATAACCGTAACGGCTGGAGCGATCCGATGTCACAGCAAGCGCAAGCACGGTTCTTCGAGAGGTTCTACGCCGTGGTGAAGGAGGCAAATATCGCGGGGTCCTTCATTGATTCGTTTGCGGATTGGCGCGGAGATCGGCCCCTGCTCTCTGTGAACAACGGAAATCCGTATGTCCATCCGGTGGGACTGGTGAGCTTCGCTCGCGAAAAGCGGGTCGCGTATGAGACCGTGAGGACGTTGTACAATGGAGAAAAGACGACGGCCCTCCCGATCGGTCGCTATCGCGCTTCCTTCCCTATCGCCCACATTGTGTGCGGGTTCGTTGTCATCTTCGTCCTTGCGTATCTCTACCACTATAACCGGCGGTTCAACGAGACCTTCAAGCGCGCCCTTCTCCGCTCGTACAACTTCTATGCCGACTTGCGAGACGTGCGGACAGCGTCGATACCGCAGACGTTGATTGTCGCAGTTGCTGTCTCAGTAACGCTTGGTGTCGTGCTTTCCGGCATCTTGTATCGCTACAGGACCGATACCTTTGCCGACTACATCCTGACGCAAATCTTTGTCTCCGATGCTCTCAAGGAACGGTTGATCTTAGCAGCGTGGAACCCGTTTGAAGGCATTCTCGCATTCTCCATCGTTCTCCTTGCTTGGTATCCCATTACGGCGGCCCTCATCAAGCTGTTCTCGATGCTGGTGAAGACCCGAGTGTATTGGTATCACGCGTTTGCCATCGCCGTGTGGGGCTCGCTTCCACTGGTGCTGCTCAGTCCACTTGGCATGGCGCTTTTCAAGCTTCTGGAGACCGATTTCTATGTTCTTCCCACCTTCCTGATCATATTGGCGTTCCTTCTCTGGACATTCTTGCGCGTGCTCAAGGGTGCCTCAGTGATCTATGATATTAGTCGCTCAAAGGCATACGCTGGAGGCATTGCGGTGACGGTGCTTGCAGCGGCAGGGCTGTTCATTTACTACGAGAGCAGCTATGCCATCACAGCCTACATCCAGCTGATCATCCACATGGCGCGGAGTCTCGGGTAATGTATCTGTCCAAGCTGGAGCTCTTCGGATTCAAGTCTTTCGCCCAGAAAATCAACCTGACGTTTGATTCTGGGATCACGGCCATCGTGGGTCCGAACGGCTGCGGCAAGACGAATGTGGTCGACGCCATCCGATGGGCCCTGGGTGAACAACGTCCCACGATGCTTCGCAGCGACAAGATGGAGGATGTGATTTTCAACGGCACGAAAAACCGCAAGCCGTTGAGCGTGGCCGAGGTCGCCCTCACCATTCAGAACACGAAGGGCATTCTGCCCTCGGAGTACACCGAGGTGGTTGTGACCCGCCGTGTCTATCGCTCGGGCGAAAGCGAGTACTTCCTCAACAAGTCGCTGTGCCGCCTAAAGGATATTCGGGACCTTTTCATGGACACCGGCATGGGGTCCGACGCCTACTCGGTGATCGAGCTCAAAATGGTCGAGACCATCCTCAGCGACAATGCTGACGAGCGACGACGACTGTTTGAGGAGGCGGCCGGTGTGACGAAGTACAAGCACCGCCGGAAGGAGGCCTACCGGCGACTCGAAAGCGTCCAACACGACCTCACCCGCGTGAGCGATATTGTTCACGAAGTTCAGAAGGCTGTGAACTCTCTTGAACGGCAGGCCCACAAGGCGAAACGATACAACGAGTATGCAAAGCAGGTGCAGACACTTGAGGTCAACCTGCTCGCCCGGGAATACGCGAGCATCGTGACGAAGATTGGCCCTCTCCAAGAGCAGCTCAGCCAGGCTGTCACGGAAAAGACCAAGATTGATGTCGGGCTCTCTCAGGAAGAGGCGTTGCTGGATGTGCTCCGGACTGAGATGTCTGAACACGAAGACCGGATGTCCGAGATTCAGACGGACCTGACCAACCAGCAATCGCGCGTTCATCACCTCGAGCGTATTGTGGCAACCTCGACTGAGCGACGGCGCTCCCTCGCGACCAACATCGAACGATACGAGCGAGAGAAAATCCAGCTCCGCCAGCGGCAGGAAGATCTCAGTCAGAAACAGGAGGAGCTGGAAGTCAAACTCGGCGACGTGCGTCAGAAGACTACCTCGGCGGAGGAAACCTACCGCCAAAAGAAATCTGAGCTCGATCAGTTTGAGCAGCAGCTGAATGTGAAGAAGACCGAGATGAAGGATCATCAGGACCGGGTGATCAGTCTGCTGCATGAGATCTCAGAGTTGAGGAACCGCGAAGGACAGGCGAAGGCGCGGGCAGAAAACCTCCGGGGGAGAATCGAGTACACTGCTGAAGAAAATCAGCTCGCGCGCGAGGAGATTGAGAAAAACTCCGAACTCGTTCTGCACCTCACCGCGGATGACCGCGAGCTGCGTCGCAAGCATGCCGAGGCCGAAGTACGCGTGCATCAGATGGAGGAGCGGAAAGTCGAGCTGCAGAAGGAGCTGGAAGCGCTGCGCGATCGGGATTTCGAATTCCGCAGCATCATCGAACGCAAACACGCGAAGATGGATCTCCTCAAAGGGCTCGTCGAGACCTTCGACGGATACTCAGAAGGCGCGCGGTATCTCGTCACGAGCGACGACTGGAAATCCATCGTGCAGACCACCGTTGGAGAAGCTGCAACGGTTGATCCACGCTACCGAATCGCGATCGAGTCCGCTCTGGGCGAGACCGCTGGATACGTGATCGTCGAAAACATCGACCAAGCGTACGCAGCCATTGAGTTCCTGAAGAAGAGCCAAAAAGGGAAGGCCACCTTCGTTTGCCTTGATCGCCTGCCGAAACTGATGGACCACCGGCCGATCTATAGCGATCCCGGGGTCATCGGATGGGCGGGGAGTCTGGTCCACGCAAGCGACCACTATCGGGGGCTGTATCAGGTGTTGCTCGACGACGCGCTCGTTGTGGCCGACGTCGATGTTGCGCGGCAAATGGTCGGACGGGAAAAGGGGATTCGGTGCGTCACCCTCGATGGTGAGATTGTCACCAACAGGGGCGTGCTGCGAGGCGGTAGCGTCCGCCTTGACGAAGGGGGACACATCGGCCAGCGCTCGCAGCTCGAGGAGTTGGGCGAGGAGATTCGCGCACTGGAGCGTCAGCGGGAGAGGCTGCTGCAGGAGACCGATGAGAAGAACGACGAGTTGAACCATATAGACGTTAAGCAGCTCCTCGAGGAGGCGAAAGAAATCGAGCAGCAGATGACAACGGTCGAGATCCGCATCGCCCAGCTCGAGTTCGAGAAGAAGCGGGCGGCTGAGACAACCGACCGGAACGAAGCCGAAGCGCAACGGCTTCGGGTGGAGATCGAAGCTCTCGAACAGGAACTGAGTACGCTCATGCCTTCCATCGAGGAACTGGAGCAGCGCAAGGCCGACGCGGAGCGGCAGTTCGGCGTCGCCACACGTGAGCTCGAAACGATGGAGACACTGTGGGAAGAATATTCGCGCGTCGCGAACGAGGCAAATGTCCACGTGCTCTCCCTGAAAGGAGAAGAGCGGAGTATCCAGCAGGACATTGAGCATGCTGCATCCACTTTCAAGACGCTGGCGACAACGTTCGAGCAGCGCTCGGCAGATATTCTCGCCGCACGCGAAGAAATCGAACAGCTTGGTCAGGAAATGAAGGAAATTGAAGGAGAATTGACTGCTGCCCACGCCGAGCTCGAGGTCCTCGCCGAAAAGAAGAAGGTGGCGGACAAGGAGGTGGGATCGAAGCGAGGCCAGGTGCACGAGATCGAGATGAAGCTCAAAGACGAACGACTCAAGCACGAAGGATCGTTGAAGGCAGCGTACGACCTGGAGATCAAGATCCAGGAGCTGACGATGAAGGCGGATAACCTCAAGGTGCGCGCGAATGAGGAATTTGAACTCGAGCTCCAGCTCCAGCAGTTCGAGGATAACGAGACATTCGACTTTCACGCCTCTCGAGAAGGGGTCCGTACGTTGAAGGAGAAAATCCGGGCCCTCGGTGCCGTGAACTTTGCGGCGTTCGATGAATACAAGAGCGAAAAGGAGCGTCTCGATTTCGTGAATGCGCAGCGGAAGGATCTGGTGGAGTCAGAACAGACATTGATGGCAACGATCGAGGAGATCAACACGACCGCCCAGCAGCAATTCCTGGGTACGTTTGGGAAGATCCGGGAAAACTTCATCATGACCTTTAAGGGACTGTTTGATGAAGGCGACGAGTGCGACCTGAGGCTAGAGGACGGTGTCGACCCGCTGGAAGCTCGAATCGAGATCATCGCCAAGCCGCGCGGCAAACGCCCGACGTCGATTGATTTGCTTTCCGGAGGCGAGAAAACACTCACGGCCATTGCGCTCTTGTTCGCGATCTACCTGGTGAAGCCAAGCCCCTTCTGCATACTGGACGAGGTCGACGCACCGCTGGATGATACGAACATCGATCGCTTCACCCGTATCTTGCGGAAGTTCTCGGACAATACGCAGTTCATTGTCGTCACGCACAACAAACGCACGATGGAATCCGCCAACGCACTCTACGGCGTGACGATGGAGGAGGAAGGCGTTTCGAAGCTGGTGTCGGTGCGGTTCAATGAGCCGGTAGTGGCCGCGTGACGGGAAGGAGCTGAATCGAGAGCGATGGTGCGAGTGTTCTGTGATTTCGACGGAACGGCTTCTTCCGAGGATGTGGGAAACCAGCTCTTCCGAACGTTCGCCGGAGAGAAAGCTGTTGAGATTGTCCAGCGATACTTGAGTGACGCAATCAACGCACGGCAATGCCTTCAGGAGGAATGCGCGGCGGTCGAGAGTCTCACGCCGCAAGAGCTTGAGCGGTTCATTGAGCAGTTTTCCCTTGATCAGTACTTCAAGGAGTTTGTCGAGTTCTGCGAATCGCGTCAGATCCCTCTCGGTATTCTGAGCGACGGTCTGGATTTCTACGTCGAGCGGATCCTTCGCCGCCAAGGATTCGATCGCATCCCGTTCTTTGCCAATCACGTTGACTTTGTGCAGACTGGCTCCAGAACAACGTTGGTTCCGTCGTTTCCCTACAGCGATTCGGAATGCGACCGGTGTGCCAACTGCAAACGGAATCATCTCCTTACACTGTCGGCGGATGAGGATGTTATCGTCTACATCGGCGATGGGATCTCCGATCGCTGTCCCGTGCGCTTTGCAGACATTGTGTTTGCAAAGCGACGGTTGATCAAATATTGCCAGCAGCAGAACATCTCGTACCACGAATTCCATCATTTTGGAGATGTGCGTCGGCGGCTGGAGCAGATCTTACAAAGGAAACGAATCAAGCAGCGCCGTGAGGCAGCAATGGCGCGGCGCGAAGCCTTCATGCAAGGATGATCGTGCTGGCCGCGGTCTCGTGACTGGATCCACCGCATTGAGCGATTTTCGACAGAAGCTGTTTCGATACCGGGGATATACCCCGATTCCCTTTCTACTCGCGATGGTCACCTTCGCGAAGCCGACAGTCGTGACAATGCTCACCGGGGCTGCCCTCGTTCTCCTCGGTGAGCTGCTTCGTTTTTGGGGCGTGGCGTATGCGGGGAGCCTCACGCGGGCAACGGGCAGCGTTGGAGCTCCGGAAGTCATTGTTTCCGGCCCCTATGCGCATGTTCGAAACCCATTGTACGTCGGCAATATTGCACTGTATCTTGGGATCGGCGTCATGTCGAATGCGCTCGTGCCCTGGTTGCCCATGGTTGCGTTGGCGTACTTTCTGTTCCAATACGCTTTGATCGTCTCGCTTGAAGAAGAGTTTCTCGAGAAGGAATTTGGAGCAGCGTACCTGGAGTTCAAGAAAAACGTGCCGCGGTTCATTCCGCGACTGACAAGCTACACGCACCCTGCGCAGGAGAGACAGAAGCCTCAATGGAGCGAAGGCCTGCGCTCGGAAACGCGGACGCTGCAGGCTATCGGACTCGTTCTCGTCATTCTCGCAGTCATCTGGTACCGGAGCTGATCCATGGTGGAACGCGTGATGATCATAGCAGGTGAAGCGTCGGGCGACCTTCATGGCGCTGGCGTCGTCCGCGAGCTGAAGAGACTGAGCCCCAAGGTCGAAGTGTTCGGCGTGGGTGGAGACAAGATGAGACGCGAGGGAATGCAGCTCATCTATCACGTTAATGAGTTGAGCTTCATGGGCTTCATGGAGGTGCTGAAGCATCTCCCGGTAATTCAATCGGTGAAGCGAACGCTTGAGACGGTGTTGAGATACCGCAAGCCTGAGGTCGTCCTCCTGATCGATTACCCGGGGTTCAACCTTCGATTCGCCGCGACGGCAAAGCGAAGCGGCGCAAAGGTGGTGTACTACATCAGTCCGCAGGTGTGGGCATGGCACAAATCGAGGATCAAGAAGATGCGCGGCATCGTCGATAAGATGCTCGTCATCTTTCCGTTCGAGGTCGACCTCTATCGTAAGGAGGGAGTTGACGCGGAGTTCGTCGGGCACCCACTTCTGGAAGTCCTGAAATCTGATCTGGATCGGAAAGGCTTCTTCAAGCGCTTCGGCCTCGACCCAGAGAAGAAACTCCTCGGGCTCCTGCCCGGGAGCCGCAAGCAGGAAATCGAAATGATTTTTCCGGAGATGCTCAAGGCGGCGCGTGTGATAGCTCAGGAGGAGGGCATGGAAATCGCAGTGGCGGTTGCGCCCACGTTGCAGGAGAAGTACTTCGAGACGTTCTACAATCTTGACGGCGTTCATCTCATCACGGGCGCATCGTATGAGGTGATGGACCATGCGGATTTCGCGCTTGTCACCTCTGGCACGGCGACGCTGGAAACTGGGTTGTTTGGAACACCGATGGTCGTTGTCTACAAGACGTCGTGGCCGACGTACATCATCGGACGGGCGCTGATTCGGGTGAAGAACATCGGCTTGGTCAACATCGTGGCGGGGAAACAAATCGTGCCGGAGTTCATTCAACATCGGGCAACTGCCGCGAACCTGGCGAAGGAAGCGTTGAAAATCCTTCGCAGCGAGCGACTGCTTGCGACGATCAGAGAAGAATTGTCGAAGGTGAAGGGGAGGCTTGGGGAAATCGGTGCATCGCACCGCGTTGCCGAGCGGATTCTTCACGTAGCCTCTGCCTGAAGCTATGCGCGCACTTTTGCTTCCGTTCTCATATCTCTATGGCGCAGGGGTGGCGCTTCGCAATCTGTTCTTTCACATCGGGATTTTGAAAACGCAGAGAGTCTCCGTTCCCGTCATTTCGGTGGGGAATATTTCTGCCGGAGGAGTCGGCAAGACGCCGTTCGTTGAGTTGCTTGCCAGACGGTTCTCTCAACAAGGCCGCAGGGTCGCAATCATCAGCCGTGGGTACAAACGCGTAAGCGGCGGAATCCTCGTCGTCAGCAACGGGAGCGTCGTGTGTGCGGACGCAGATGCGGCAGGAGATGAACCGGCGCAGCTCGCTTCTAAACTCCGCGGTGTTGTTGTGATCGTTGATGAACAGCGGGTGCGCGGGGCGCGACATGCAATCCAGCACTTCGGCGCTGGCATCGTCATCCTCGATGATGGGTTTCAGCATCGGTACCTCCACCGAGATCTCAACATTGTCATCGCATCGACAGACGAAGTCTTGCTCGGTGACCGATTGCTTCCGGCAGGAAATCGACGGGAACCGCTCAGCGCACTGCAGCGCGCTGACATCATTGTGGTCTCGCGGTGCGATGACGAAGAGCACTTTCATCGTGCAGAACAGCGCCTTCGGGACAGGTTCGACAAACCCTTGGTGGGCATGCAAATCCGGGTCAGTGCGTTTAAGAAGGCGTCGTCGGGCTTTAGTGTCGACCTGAGAAGCCTAAGCGGCAAGCGCGTTGTGGCATTCTCGGGTATCGGGAACCCTGAAGGGTTCGAAACTACGCTTGCCTCACTGAAACTCGACGTGAAGAAACATCTCATATTTGCCGATCATCATCGCTTCACGAGCGAGGACGTGAAGTCGGTCGAGGACTCAGCCCGGAAGGCACAAGCTGATTACATCGTCACGACCGAAAAGGACGCTGCCCGCCTGAGCGGGTCGAGGTCAGAGGTGAAAGATTTCGTGGGGCGGAATCCAGTGTACTACGTCGAAATTGAGCAGAACGTGATCGCGGGGGAGCAAGAGTTAACGCAGGCGCTGGCAAGATTTTGAAGAATACAGAGAAAGGACGACAAGTCAGTGCGGATCGGCATAACGGACACGATGGGGTCAAAGCAGAAGTTCGACAATTATACGAACTGGATTCATCGGTTCGACCCGGGTATCGAGTCTGTCACTCTCTCATACAGAAAGCAGAATGCAAACGAGATGAGCAAGGTCGATGGCTTGCTTCTGACTGGCGGAGGCGATGTGCATCCCCGCTACTATGGGATGGCTGGAGAAGTCGCACGGGTGAACGAGAGAGATGAGCGAAGAGATGAATTTGAGTTTGAACTGATCGAACGGGCGCTCGACACGGATTTGCCCATCCTGGGAATCTGTCGAGGTATGCAGGTTATGAACGTCTACCTGGGCGGCTCGCTGATCCTCGATCTTTCATCATCAGGATACGAGAATCACTCCCCTAAGGAAGGATACGACAGCGAACACATCATTCAGGTTGAGACGCCGTCGATGCTTGGTGCGATAACGGGAGCGACAGAACTCACGGTGAACTCCTCGCATCACCAGGCAGTCGATCGGTTGGGAGACGGTCTCATCCCCAGTGCAACGTCGGCTGACGGGGTGATCGAAGCAGCCGAATGGATCTTGAAGGACCGCATGCCGTTTCTGATGCTGGTGCAGTGGCATCCGGAACGCATGAAAGATCCTCAGAATCCAGCGTCAAAGACTATCGCAAAGAGATTCTTGGAAGAGATTCAGTACTCAAAGAACAAAAACGCATCATCCACATCAGCACATTCCATCGAGAAATAAGGAAAGAGAGAAATCGAACATGGCGAAGAAAACCAAATACGTCTACTTTTTTGGCAGCGGCAAGGCTGAGGGTGCTGCCGAGATGAAAGGATTGCTCGGCGGCAAGGGAGCAAATCTTGCGGAGATGACCAATATCGGTCTACCGGTTCCCCCGGGATTCACTGCCTCCACGGAGGTCTGCACGTATTTCTACAAGCATAACAGGACGTACCCCAAGACTTTGAAGGCGGAGGTTGAAGCCGCGTTGGCGAAAGTCGAAAAAGCCATGGGAATGAAGCTCGGCGATCCGAAAAACCCGCTGCTGGTATCCGTTCGATCAGGCGCACGCGCATCCATGCCCGGTATGATGGATACGGTATTGAACCTGGGCTTGAACAACGAGACTGTCCAAGGGCTCGTGACCAAGACGAACAACGAGCGCTTTGTCTACGATTCGTACCGCCGGTTTGTACAGATGTATGGAGACGTTGTACTCGGTCTGAAGCCGGTCCACAAAGATGATATTGATCCGTTTGAAGCCATTATCGAGCAGAAGAAGAAAGAGAGAGGTGTACATCTCGACACCGAGTTGAGCGCGGACGACCTGAAGGATCTCATCGTGCGCTTCAAGTCTGCGGTGAAGGAACGGACGGGGTACGACTTCCCGGAAAATCCGATGGATCAGTTGTGGGGCGCCGTTGGAGCCGTGTTTGGTTCCTGGATGAACGACCGCGCAATTGCCTATCGGAAGCTCTATGATATCCCCGAATGGTGGGGGACTGCGGTCAACGTCCAGACGATGGTGTTTGGCAACATGGGAGAGGATTCGGGCACGGGCGTCGGGTTCACCCGTGATCCGGCCACAGGCGAAGATGTCTTCTACGGCGAATACTTGATGAACGCCCAGGGTGAAGACGTCGTTGCGGGCACCAGAACACCGCTGCCGATCGCGCAGATGGCGCAGCAGAATCCGAAGATCTACGCGCAGCTGGAAAAGATTCGCAAGATCCTCGAGAAGCACTACCGTGAAATGATGGATATCGAGTTCACGATCCAGCAGGGAAAGCTCTACATGCTGCAGTGCCGTGCCGGCAAGCGGACCGCGTTTGCAGAAATCAAGATCGCCGTCGATATGGTGCAGGAACAACTTATCACGGATCGGGAGGCGCTTCTCAGGATCCATCCTGATCAGCTCAACCAATTGCTGCGACCCATTTTTGACCTGAAGGAGAAAGAAGCAACCACCAAATCGGGTCGGCTCCTCGCCAAGGGACTGAACGCAGGACCGGGTGCGGCAACGGGGCGCGTTGTGTTCAACGCGCACGACGCGGAAGTGTGGGCCAAACGCGGTGAGCACGTGATCCTTACTCGCATCGAAACGTCTCCTGAGGACATCAAGGGGATGGATGCTGCAGATGGAATTCTCACCGCGCGCGGCGGTATGACCTCTCACGCTGCTCTCGTCGCTCGCCAGATGGGGAAAGTCTGTGTGGCCGGCTGCAGCGCTTTGGAGATTGACTACTCAACTCATACGATGAAAGTCAACGGTCAGGTCGTCAAGGAAGGCGACTGGATCTCTATTGACGGTACGACAGGTGAAGTTCTGAACGGAAAGGTGAACACGAGGCCCTCCGAGGTGTTGCAGGTCATGATCGAAAAGACGTTGGATCCAAAGGATGCGCCCGTGTATCAGGTGTTCGAGACGATTATGAAATGGTCCGACAAGTATCGGCGGCTCAAGATTCGCACGAACGCCGACCTGCCGGATCAGTCCGCGAACGCGGTTGCATTCGGTGCGCAAGGGATCGGGTTGTGTCGCACGGAGCACATGTTTTTCGGCGAAGGAAAGATCGGTCCGATGCGTGAAATGATCCTCTCAGACACGGTCGAGGAGCGGAAGGCGGCTTTGATGAAACTCCTGCCGCTGCAACGTAAAGACTTCGTCGGGATCTTCGAAGTGATGAACGGCCGCCCCGTGACGATCCGTACCATCGACCCCCCGCTCCACGAGTTCGTGCCGCACGAGGAACCTGCTCAGCGTGAGTTGGCACAACAGATGGGTATTTCCTATGAGAAGGTGAAGCAGCGTGTCGATTCTCTGCACGAGTTCAACCCGATGCTCGGGTTCCGCGGCTGTCGGCTCGGCATCATCTACCCGGAGATCACGGAGATGCAGTCCCGCGCAATCTTCGAAGCTGCTGCCGAAGTGAAGAAGCGCGGCATCCCTGTTGAGCCGGAAGTGATGATCCCGCTCGTCGGACACGTGAAAGAGCTCCAGCATCAGGCGCTTATTGTTCGCCGCGTCGCTGAAGAGGTGATGAAGGAGCAGGGGATCAAGTTCCCATACCTCGTCGGGACGATGATCGAGATTCCTCGCGGTGCCATTACTGCTGATGAAATCGCGGGCGTGGCGGAGTTCTTCAGCTTCGGGACCAACGACCTGACGCAAACAATATTGGGCGTCAGCCGTGACGATGCCGGACGGTTCCTCATTCCGTACGTCGAAAAGGAGATCTATCCGAAAGATCCCTTTGAGGTCATCGACCGTGGGGGTGTGGGCGCAATGATGAAGATTGCCGTTGAAAAGGGACGGGGCACCCGCCCCACTCTCAAGATCGGCATCTGCGGCGAGCATGGTGGCGATCCTTCAAGCGTTGAGTTTTGCCATATCCTCGGATTGAACTACGTGAGCTGCTCACCCTTCCGGGTGCCTATTGCGCGACTTGCAGCCGCACGGGCCGCTCTTCTGAATGACAAACCAGCAGCAAAAAGCAAGAGTGGTGCATCGAAGCGGGCCAAAAAAACATCCAAGCGCAAAGCCGCTCGAAAACGCTGAGATCCGTGCGTTTGATCAATTCACCCGCCTGCCTCCCGCGCGGGATCGGCAGGCGCGCTTATCAAGGATGCAAGAAGCACATCGGATCGCACCTCGATCCTCATCACTTCAAAAAGAGAGGTAAAGAGAGATGAAGCTCTCTGATTTCAAGTATCCTTTGCCGCGCAATCTCGTCGCGAAGTATCCGGCAAAGCCTCGCGATCATTCGAAACTGATGGTGCTGAATCGTGCAGATGAGTCGATTGAAGATCACAGGTTTTACGAGATCGTGGACTATCTGAACAAAGGTGACTGCTTGGTCGTCAACGAGACCAAGGTATTTCAGGCACGCCTCTTTGGGAAGAAGGAGAAAACGAACGCCAAGATCGAGGTCTTCTTGCTGCGGGAGCTCAATGCCGAAGAGAATATCTGGGACGTCATCGTCGACCCCGCCCGCAAAGTCCGGATCGGCAACAAGATTTTCTTCGACAATGGCAAGCTCTGGTGCGAGGTGATCGATAATACCACCTCGCGTGGGCGAACGGTCCGGTTCAACCACAAGGGTGACTTCTTCAAGATCATCGAACGAATCGGCATCACGCCGCTGCCGTACTACATCAAACGCGACGCAACCGACAAGGATAAAGACTCCTACCAGACTGTCTATGCCCGGGTGCTGGGTGCGGTTGCAGCACCGACAGCCGGACTCCATTTCACGAAGCAGCTCCTGAAGAGGATTGAGAACAAAGGGGTGAAAACCGTCCCCGTCCTGCTCCATGTCGGCCTGGGTTCCTTCCGTCCGGTCGAGGTGGAGGACCTCACGAAGCACAAGATGGATTCCGAATACTACGAGATATCGCCTGAGGCCGCTCACTTCATTAACAGGACCATCGATACGCGGCACAGTGTCGTTGTGGTAGGAACAAGCACGTGCCGCGCATTGGAATCGAGCGTGACTTCTGATGGCCACTTGAAACCATCGAGAGGATGGACGGACAAGTTTATCTTTCCACCGTATGATTTCAAAATCGCGGATAAGCTCATCACCAACTTCCATCTGCCGGAGTCGACACTCCTCATGCTGGTGAGCGCGTTTGCAGGCCACGAGTTCATCATGCGCGCCTATAAACGGGCAATCAAAGAGGGGTATCGCTTCTACAGCTTTGGTGATGGTATGTTGATCCTGTAAGCGCGATCTCCACATGTATCCGGCAGCGTGAAGACCGGAGCAGTAGGTTCCATCCATTCCTAGCATGCCAAAAAGTCGACCAAAAGTCTTCGTAGTTGTCCCTGCCGCAGGTGCCGGCACGAGGCTTGGAGGAGCTGTGAAGAAGCAGTTCCTTCTGCTCAGGGATCGGCCCATCCTTGTCCACACGCTGCAGCGGTTTGAGCATTGTCCTGACGTCGATGAGATCGCGGTGGCAGTGCCCGAGGCTTCCATCGCTGAGATGGAGACGCTTCTCTCTCACTATCGGCTTCACAAAGTCAGCAAGATCACCGTCGGCGGTGAGAAGCGTCAGGACTCGGTGTACAATGTGTTGAAGCGACTCCCGCTCCGGCCACCGGATATCGTTCTCGTGCACGATGGCGTGAGGCCATTCGTTGAATCGAAGAGAATATCCCATCTCGTCAGAGCCTGCAAAGAGTATGATGCGGCGGTGCTTGCGGTTCAGCCCAAGGACACGATTCGACGATCGGCAGGAGGCGAGTTCTTCGACCAGACGCTCGATCGAAACGCGCTTTGGCTCGTGCAGACACCGCAGGCGTTCAAGGCTGCACTTCTCCTGAAGGCGTTCGAAAAAGCAAAGAAAGAGAAATTCTACTCGACGGACGAAGCCGGACTGCTCGAACACATGGGTGTGAAAGCCCGGATCGTCGAGGGATCCTACGACAATATCAAGATTACGACCCAGGAGGATTTGGAACTCGGGCGACTCATCCTCGAGCGTTGGAGGGCCAAAGGGCTTATTTGATTGCCCTGGAGTCCTGGTATCTGAAATTCCTTGCTTCTGAAGGACGAAGTCCCTAATTTTATTCATTCATTTTCCGAAGAGAATCGAAAGGCCTAGGCTGAATGCTCAATCTGGCGATCGTCATCCTCCTGAGCTACATCATAGGGTCAATTCCTACCAGCATCATGCTTTCCAAGTGGAAACACGGATTTGATATTCGTACGAAGGGGAGCGGAAATGCTGGGGGCACAAACGTGTTTCGCGTGCTTGGATGGAAGTCCGGTATTCTGGTGACCGTCGTCGACGCCAGTAAGGCAGTGATCGTAACCGTGCTGATCGCGCGATTGTTCTGGGATCCCACGCTTCCCTTCTACAATAGGACACCGTTTGATGATTTCACAATCATCCAGATGATCTGCGGCGCTGCCGCCGTCGTTGGTCACATCTGGACAGTATTCGCCGGCTTCAAGGGAGGAAAAGGCATCGCCACGGGAGCAGGCATGCTCATCGGGATCGCGCCGACGGAGTTTGCGATCTCCGTGGCCGTTTTCTTCATCGTGTTCTGGGGTTATAAGACGGTTTCGCTCAGCTCGATCTCTGCCGCGGTGGCGTTTCCCCTCTCGTTGTTTGTGCGTCACAATATCTTTGGCGACGAGATTCACAGTTACAAAACGCTCATTGTGTTCAGCCTCTCTGTTGCCGTTCTCCTGGTGTATTCCCACCGCCAAAATATCAAACGCTTGATTGAGGGGACCGAGAAGAGAATTACGGGGCTCACTCGGGAAAGAGTGCGCGATACCAACGCCATCTCCCAGTAGGGTATCTCCGGCCTCCCACAACTCTCAGAGTGGAGAGCGGGTCGGGATTCGGCCGGACGACGAAATCCACACATAGACGTACACGCGCAGTTCCATGAAGGTTACCGTTCTCGGTGCAGGAAGCTGGGGAACCACGCTCGCGCTGGTTCTCCTTGGCAACGGCCACGATGTAACCCTCTGGACATACAAGTCCGAGCAAGCCGAGTCGATGCGAGAGCGGCACGAAAACCACGAGTTCCTTCCGGGTATTCACCTTCCCCCAACGCTCAGAATCCACGCCGACATCGAGGAGGCGTCCGATTCCAAGGACTTGATTGTCGCTGCCGTTCCCTCCCAATTCCTGCGGTCGGTCATTCAGAGGATTGCCCATCTCGACCTCAAAAGAACCATCATCTGCAACGTTGCTAAAGGTATTGAAAACGCCACGTTGATGACGATGTCAGAGGTGCTGCTGGACGTGCTGCAGCACGAGAAACGCGAGAACCTGGCGATTCTTTCCGGCCCGAGTCACGCTGAGGAAGTGTCCCGCCAGATCCCAACGGCGATCGTCGCAGCCTCTTTCAAAGACAAAACGGCCAAGATCGTGCAGGAAGCCTTTATGACGCGATATTTCCGGGTCTACGTCAACGAGGACATCCGAGGCGTTGAGCTCGGTGGCGCATTGAAGAACGTCATCGCAGTCGCAGCGGGAATAAGCGACGGAGCGGGTTTTGGTGATAATACGAAGGCGGCCATCATGACCCGTGGGGTCTACGAGATCACCCGTCTCGGCGTCAAACTCGGCGCGCAGCCTCGGACGTTTGCCGGGCTCTCGGGTGTCGGCGATCTCATCGTCACCTGTATGAGCCGTCACAGCCGCAATCGTTACGTTGGTGAACAGGTGGGAAAGGGTCGAAAACTTGAAGATGTGCTCAAGGAAATGGTAATGGTCGCAGAAGGCGTGGCGACGGCGAAGTCCGTGCGAGACATCGAGAAAAAGTTCGACATCGAACTCCCGATTATGACAGAAGTGTACAGAGTATTGTTTGAAGGAAAGGATTCACGCCAGGCAACGCAGGATTTAATGACAAGGGACGCGAAGGGAGAGTAGAGTTCTCTCAGGAACTTTCCACTTATGGCAATGAGGAGGAGGGCAGCCGATTCTGTGTTGCCCTTTTTGCTTTTGGTGGGCTCCAGGAGGTCCCTTTCTCCAGTTCATTACCTTGCTTCTGGTGAGCCTTTTCAGTAATTTTTCGAAGAATTACGATTAGAGGAATTCACCAAGCCTTCCATGCTCGTGCTGGAGCTTCTCGGCATATTTGTTATCGGGTATCTCATAGGCTCTATTCCGACAGGGTACCTCGTCGTGAAGAAAAGAGCGAATGTCGATATCCGGGAAGTCGGGAGCGGTAAGATGGGGGGCTACAATGCGTTCAGCGTTACGAAGTCCAAAACCACGGGGATTCTGGTTGGGGTCTTGGACGCATTGAAGGGACTGGTCGTGGTCTACGGCGCGATGTTGGTTTCCCATGACTCCTTCTCGGCGCAAGCCGTCGCCTTGTTCGGGGCCATTGCCGGGCAGACCTATCCTGCCTGGCTGCGCTTCAAGGGAGGCCGGGGGCTTGCGACCACGGCTGGAGGGTTGTTCTTGCTGGGGTTCAGCTATACTGTCGTCTGGTGCGTGCTCTGGCTTCTTGGTAGGCTGTTTCGACGGGATATTCTTACGTCGAATCTTATTGCAATTCTGTTCACACCAGCCATAGTGGGAGTTCTTCCATGGGGATGGGTCGGTCAGCTGAATGTCAGAAGTGTTGAAGGAGGGATATTCGTTTTTTTCGCGTGCATTCTGAGCATGCAGTTGTTGCTGGCCCACTTCGACGTCGTGCTTGAGGTTTGGAGACATTCGAACGCGGATAATCTGTAAGGAATCTCACTCAACATTTTTTGAGTAGTGCGTCTATGAAGCGATCATTCGCGACAATCTTGCTGATTCTGCTGGTACCTCTTGCGGTTGGCATCGGGATCGGCTACAGTATCAGGCCGTCAGAGGCAGCTTCGGTCACAGGGAGTCACGCTGTTTCTTTCGAGGAGGCGTTTCCGACGTCGGTTCGCGTGCAGGACAAACCCTCGCAGGATTTGGACCAGATCACGGCCTCGAGGCAAAACGCCATCACTCGGGCTGTTGCAAAAGTAAGTCCAGCGACAGTCGGAATTAACGTGACGGAGATTCGAGAACAGCAAGGAATCCTTCAGGTCGATCCTTGGTTCCGGCGGTTCTTCGGGGATGATCCGTTCTGGCGTCAATTCATGGGGCCCCAGCGCTATCAAGTGCGGAGCCTGGGCTCCGGCGTCATCATTTCGCCCGATGGCTACATCGTCACGAACTATCACGTCGCGGGGAACGCTTCCGAGATCACCGTCACGTTCGTTGGCGGACACAGGATGAAAGCTGAGCTGGTCGGAGGGGATCCTCTCACCGATCTTGCTCTGCTGAAGGTCGACGGCAAGGAGCTGCCCTGCGCCAACCTCGGAACCTCTGATGATGTCGTCATCGGCGAATGGGCAATCGCGCTCGGAAATCCCTTCGGTCTTTTCGAGATCAACGACAAGCCGACGGTCACTGTCGGCGTCATCAGCTCCGTCGGCATGAATCTCGGACGTCAGAACAACGCCGTGTATCGCGATATGATCGAGACCGACGCTGCAATCAACGGCGGCAACAGCGGCGGACCGCTGGTGAATAGCCACGGGGATGTTATTGGAATCAATACCTTGATCTTCACCGGCGGCGTAAGCCAGGCGTTCGTCGGATACGGATTTGCCATTCCAATCAATAAGGTGAAGAAAGTTGTCGCAGAACTCCGAAAAAGAGGAAAGGTGGTCCGTGACATCTGGACCGGCTTTGAGTCACAGGCCGTGGATGCACGCGTGGCTCGCTACTTTGGCTTGTCTGAGGTTCGAGGGGTCATCGTGAGCGATGTCGACAGGAGAAGTCCGGCCGAACGAGCGGGCATCAAGGTTGGGGACATTATTCTGGAGGTCAACGGCGACAAGATTAACTCGGAGGAGGAGTTGTTCGCAATCCTGAGTGACGCAAGTCCGGGCGATCTCCTCAAACTCAAAGTCTATCGCGAGAAGAAAATTCTCGACCTCGAACTGAAACTCGAACAGAAATCTTCATAAGCGGGGAAGTAGTCCCTTGATAGCGCGATACACACGCCCGGAAATGGCCAAGATCTGGGACGACCAGAACAGGTTCAAAGTCTGGCTTGAGATTGAAATCCTCGCCTGTGAGGCACAGGCGCAGCTTGGCGTGATTCCAAAAGAGGCCGTCGGTGTCATTCGGTCCAAGGCGAAGTTCGACGTTGAGAGAGTGCTTGAAATCGAAAATGAAGTGAAGCACGATGTGATCGCGTTTCTTTCCAACGTCGGTGAATATGTGGGACCCGAGTCGCGCTTCATCCACCTTGGCATGACCTCGTCTGATGTGCTTGATACCGCGCTGGCAGTCCAGATGAAGCAATCGGCGGAGCTGCTATTGAAGGACCTGGAAGCTCTGAAGGCAGCCCTTGCGAAGCGGGCAAGTGAGTTCAAGCATACGCCGATGATCGGTCGCACTCACGGGATTCATGCCGAGCCGATCACGCTCGGACTGAAATTTGCGCTCTGGTACGCAGAGACCAAGCGAAACATCGACCGGCTGAAGAATGCTCTTCAGACAATCGCCGTTGGTCAAGTCTCTGGCGCCGTCGGAACGTATGCGCACCTGGATCCATTCGTCGAGCGCTACGTATGCGAAAAGCTAGGCCTGAAGCCCGCACCGATATCAACTCAGGTGCTTCAACGGGATCGTCACGCCGAGTTCATGAACACGCTGGCTGTCTGCGGCTGCTCACTCGAGAAGTTTGCGACGGAAATCCGCCATCTGCAGAGGACGGAAGTGCTCGAGGTGGAAGAGTACTTCTCGAAGGGCCAGAAGGGATCTTCGGCGATGCCGCACAAGCGAAACCCGATCACGTGCGAACGCATCACCGGACTCTCGCGTGTTCTGCGAGGAAATGCCCTGGCTGCAATGGAGAACGTAGCCCTCTGGCACGAGCGCGATATCACCCATTCATCGGTCGAAAGGGTGATTATCCCTGACAGCTGTATTCTCCTGGACTATATGCTCGTACAGTTCACTAAAATCGTCGAGCAGCTTCTTGTGTATCCGGATCATATGCAGGCGAATATCAACCGAACACACGGCCTTATTTTTTCGCAGGATGTCTTGCTGGCGCTGACGAAGAAGGGCATGAAGCGCGAGGACGCGTATCGGATTGTGCAGGAAGAGGCGATGAAAGTGTGGAAGAACGGTCAAGATTTTGGAAAATTGCTGGAGCAGCGGGAGGAGGTCACACGACATCTCTCGAAAGCGGAGCTGGATGAGCTCTTTGATCCACGAAGAAGTCTCGAACAGGTGGACTATATCTTTCAGCAGGTTGGACTACATTGAATACGAGGTGCTCCGATGGCTAGGAAGTTCCAAAACTACATTGACGGTAAGTGGGTTGATTCAAAATCCGGCAGAACTTTCGAAAATCGGAATCCGGCAAACTGGGATGAAGTCATCGGAACATTTCCCCTCTCCACCAAAGAGGATGTGAACGAGGCAGTCAAGGCCGCGAAGAAGGCGTTCGATTCGTGGCGACTGGTTCCCGCCCCAAAGCGCGGGGATGTTATGCGGAAGGTCGGCGACATTCTCACGGCACGCAAGGAGGAAATCGCCCGTCAGATGACGCGGGAGATGGGAAAGGTTCTTCTCGAGACTCGCGGTGACGTGCAGGAGGGAATTGACACGGCATACTACGCGTCATCTGAGGGGAGGAGGCTCTTCGGTCATACCGTTCCTTCCGAACTCCCCAACAAGTTCAACATGGCAATTCGCGTTCCTATCGGAGTCGCGGCGATCATTACGCCGTGGAACTTCCCTATGGCCATCCCAACATGGAAGATTTTCCCCGCGCTCCTGTGTGGAAACACAGTCGTCTTCAAGGCAGCATCGGATACCCCTGCAACAGCCACAACGCTCGTTGAAATCCTGCTTGAAGCAGGCGTTCCACCCGGGGTCATCAACATCGTGCACGGCGGTGGAACGGAAGTTGGAATCGCTATGGTTGATCACCCGGATGTCGATCTCGTGAGCTTCACCGGCTCGACCTCTGTTGGGAAAAAGATCTCCGAAATCGCCAGCAAATCACTGAAGCGGGTTTCGCTGGAGCTTGGAGGAAAGAACGCTCAGATTGTGATGGACGATGCCAATCTTGACCTCGCCCTCGAGGGCGTTCTCTGGGGTGCCTTTGGGACGACGGGACAACGATGCACCGCGACGAGCCGACTTATTGTGCACGAAAAAGTGTACGACAAGTTTGTGTCCATGGTTGCCGGATCGGCGAAAAAGCTGCGCCTGGGCGATGGGCTGAAGGACAACACCGATGTCGGACCGTGTATCAATGAGAAACAGCGGGAAACGGTTGATGAGTATGTCAAAATTGGTGTTCAGGAAGGGGCGAAACTGCTGACGGGTGGAAAAGCAGCCGGCGGTGACGGTTTGTCGAAAGGCTGGTTCTACGAGCCCACCATCCTTGGCGACGTGACACGCACCATGCGCGTGGCGCGCGAGGAAATCTTTGGGCCGGTGCTGTCCGTTATCAAGGTGAAGACGCTTGAGGAAGCAATCGACATCTGCAACGACACGACGTACGGTCTTTCCTCGTCCGTCTATACTCAAAACATCAACAATGCCTATCGGGCTATTCGCGATATCAAGGCCGGAATCACGTATATCAACAGTCCCACCATTGGCGCAGAGGCGCATATGCCGTTCGGCGGCGTGAAGGAGACCGGAAACGGACATCGTGAGGGAGGGTGGACCGTGTATGATTTCTTCACCGAGTGGAAGACCGTCTACGTGGATTACAGCGGCAAACTGCAACGCGCTCAAATAGATAACGTCGAGAAGTAGGCAATGATCGGTCGTCCGTACATTATCTCGCTCTACGAGCACCAAGAGTTCTTCTGAAGTCGTGAGAGTCTTTCAGGGATTCAATAACGAACATCTCACAACCCAGGATAACGTTATGGTGACTTATGTCCGAGACGACTGCTGCAAAGGTTGAGCGAACTGCACCGTCAGTTCCGAAAGAGGTTCCAACGAAGACTGAATCGAGTCGGGCGCCCGAAAAGCCCACCACGAAGAACCCAGTCAAAATCCTTCCCACGGAAGTTCACGCCACGCTCTCGAAGCATATGCTCGTGGATGGATTCGATCTGGTTGTCGATCTGAGAAGAAGCCAGGGAAGCTACCTCTATGATTCGCGATACAACAAGCGCTATCTGGACTTCTTTACGTTTTTTTCTTCCGGTACTGTCGGGTTGAACCACCCGAAGATGACCACACCCGAGTTCCTCGAAAAGCTTGGCTACGTAGCCGTCCACAAGACCTCCAACTCAGATGCGTACACCGTGGAGATGGCGGAATTCGTGGAGACGTTCGCACGCATCGCGATGCCAGACTACTTGCCTTACGTCTTCTTTGTTGATGGGGGAACTTTGGCCGTTGAGAATGCACTGAAGACGGCATTCGACTGGAAGGTGCGGAAGAATTTCATTAAGGGGTACACGGAGGAACGGGGGAGGCAGGTCATTCACTTCCGGAGGGCGTTCCACGGAAGAAGCGGCTACACGCTCTCCCTGACGAATACAGATCCAACGAAGACCAACTATTTCCCAAAATTCCGTTGGCCCCGAATCCACAATCCGGTGATCCAATTCCCACTCAACAAAGAGAACCTCGCCCGCGTCCAGAAGGCGGAGGCTGTAGCGATTCAGCAGATCAAACAGGCAATCATCAACAACCCGGACGATATTGCTGCTTTGATTATCGAGCCGATTCAGTGCGAGGGCGGTGACAACCATTTTCGCAAGGAGTTCTTTGTCGAACTGCGCACCATCTGTGACGAAAGCGATATCCTTCTGGTGTTCGATGAAGTCCAGACGGGCATCGGCATTACCGGCAAGATGTGGGCGCATGAGTATTTCGTGAAACCGGATCTGATGGCGTTTGGTAAGAAGACACAAATCTGCGGCTTCATGTGCAGCAAGCGCATTGATGACGTGCTGGAAAATGTTTTCCACAAGCCGAGCAGAATCAATTCGACATTCGGCGGCAATCTCGTGGATATGGTGCGGTTCCAGAAGGTCCTGGAGATCATCGAGGAGGAAAAGCTCGTGGAGAATGCCCGCAACGTCGGTGCGCATATCCTGCTGAACCTGGAAGAGCTGCAGAAGGAGTTTCCAGGTTTGGTTTCCAACGCACGCGGTCGGGGCATGCTTTGCGCCATTGATCTGGACACTGCGCAGAGCAGGGATCAGCTGAGGAGCAAGGCGTACGATGAGGGGCTGATTCTGATCGGCTGTGGCGATCACTCAATCCGGTTCCGCCCTCCGCTCAATCTGACCAAGACTGAAGTTGACGAAGGAATGCGGATAATTCAGGGAGCCCTGAAGGAAATCAGCGAGGGAGATTAATCCGAGTTTGCACAATCATTGTGAGGAGTGAGCGTGGAATCTGTTCCGAAAGATCCGAAAGGCGGTCTCGAGCTGAACGCCGACATCGTGAAGGAGCTGCTCGTCCGGTTTGTCCGCGATGAGACCCAGAGTTCCGGGTTTCACGCAGGCATCATCGGCCTCTCCGGCGGCGTCGACTCAGCTGTAAGCGCATATCTGACCGCCGAAGCGCTCGGCAAGGAGAACACCGTGGCCGTGGTCATGCCATACAAGGCGAGCAGTCCGCAGAGTGTCAAGGATGCCCAGTTCGTTGTAGAGAAGCTGGGCATCCGCTCTGAAGTCGTGGACATTTCGCCGATGGTCGACGCGTATTGTGATCAGTGGAATGTCACCGACCGTGTTCGACGGGGCAATGTGATGGCTCGGGCGCGGATGATCGTGCTGTACGATATCTCTGCCCGCGAGAGGGCGCTCGTAATCGGTACGAGCAACAAAACCGAACTGATGGTCGGGTACGGTACTCTCTACGGGGACACTGCCTCCGGTCTCAATCCGCTTGGCGATCTCTACAAGACTCAAGTCTGGCAGCTTGCTCGCAAGCTCGGTGTGCCGCAGAGGATCATCGACAAGACGCCGACCGCCGACCTTTGGGAAGGCCAATCAGATGAGGGTGAACTCGGATTCACGTACGCCCGCCTTGACTCCTTGCTCTATCATATGGTGGATGAAAGGCGATCGGACCAGGAGCTCCTGGAACTGGGCTTCGAGCGGGATTTCATCGAAAAGGTCAAATCACTCATTCAGAAGAGTCAGTTCAAACGTCGCCTCCCTCTCATTGCGAAGGTCTCCTACCGCACCATTGATGTCGATTTTCGATACGTCCGCGATTGGGGAACCTAGCCTGACCATCCGAAGGTTCTCTTGAATTGATCAAGACCTTCGGAGGGTTTATCTCGAATGATCACGACCCTCCGAAGGTTATCAGGGCCACCATCTGATGAAATTTGCAGACGAAGAATACTATCACATCTACAATCGGGGTGCGCATAAGGCTCCGATATTCTTCTCTTCAGAAAACTACCGATACCTTCTCAGTCTGATCCGAAAGCACGCCCCCCATCACAGGATAAGAGTGGTGGCTTATTGCCTCCTGCCGAACCATTATCACCTTGTTCTGAAGCAAGAAGCTCGAGGTTCAATATCAAAGTTCTTGCAGACTGTTTTCAATGCGTACGTTCAAGCCGTGAATCTTCAACGGAAACACTCTGGAACTTTGTTCGAGGCAAAGTCCAAAGCAAAGCATATTCCTGCGGACGAATATGCATTGCAACTGATTCGTTATATTCACATGAATCCCGTTGAGGCCCACCTCACTGACAAACCGGAAGCATGGGAATTCTCAGATTTCTCCGTGTGGTGTGGGCTGCAAGAATCCACAATAACGGATTTAACTCTCAGAGGCGCCTTTTTCAAAGATGGCGAGGAATATCGGGCATTTGTTCAAGCACGGGGGGCTGAAGAGCCTTCCGAAGGTCCGATCGTTAGCACGGAGAACCTTCGGAAGGGTCGGGGGGAGGAACCTTCCGAAGGTCTGAATCGTGGAGACGAGAACCTTCGGAAGGTTCGACAAGGGACGCTCTACCTCGTCGCGACGCCAATCGGTAATCTCGAGGATATCACGTATCGCGCTGTCAAGATTCTCTCGTCTGTCGACCTGATCGCAGCCGAAGACACGCGCAAGACGAAGATCCTCCTCGAACGCTACGGCATCACCAAGCCGATGGTGAGCTACTACAGCTACAATGAACGACAGCGCGCACCCGAGCTGATCCGAAAGCTCCTGGATGGTCACTCCATCGCTGTGGTTTCCGATGCTGGCACGCCGGGAATCTCGGATCCCGCCTTCTACCTTGTCCGCGAAGCGCTATCCCAATCCCTTCCTATTGTGTCAATCCCCGGACCGACGGCGTTCATCTCTGCTCTCATCGCCAGCGGCTTACCCACCGACCGTTTTGTCTTCGAGGGGTTTCTTCCACAGAAGAAAGGGAGGAAAACGAAGCTCGAATCCCTCCGTCTGGAGACCAGAACGATCATCCTTTATGAATCCCCCCATCGAGTCCTGAAGACGCTGGGAGAAATCCAGTTGTACCTGGGCAACCGACAGATCGTCGTGGCTCGCGAATTGACCAAGAAATTCGAGGAAATCGTGAGAGGCCCGGTCGCGTTGGTGCTCGACGAACTCTCCAAAAAGTCCCCCCGCGGCGAATACGTGCTCATCATTGAAGGCGATAAATCCTCTTGACAAGAACGGGCATTTGCCGTATATTGTTAGCACTCTGGCATCAGGAGTGCTAATACTCAGCAGCCTTCCATAAGTTCTTTAATCACCTAAACTTACAAAGGAGGTAATTCCTATGACCCTCAAGCCATTGGCTGATCGCGTCGTTGTGAAGCCATCGGAGGCCGAAGAAAAGACAAAAGGTGGCATTATCGTCCCGGATACTGCGAAAGAGAAGCCGGTATGGGGAGAAGTGATTGCAGTTGGTCCGGGAAGGGTCTCCGACGATGGAAAGCAAATTCCGGTGGAAGTGAAAGTCGGGGATCGCGTGCTGTACGGAAAATACTCAGGGACTGAAGTCACGATTGATGGTGAGGAACTCCTCATCATGCGCGAGAGCGATATCTTTGCCATTATGCCGAAAAAGTAACCTCTGACGAAAGGAGATAGATAGCAATGGGTGCAAAGTTAATCAGCTATGAATCGGAAGCCCGATCTGCTCTCAAGCGTGGTGTCGACCAACTTGCAGATGCAGTGAAGGTGACATTGGGTCCGAAAGGACGCAATGTGGTAATCGACAAGAAATTCGGTGCACCGACGATCACGAAGGACGGTGTCACGGTTGCAAAAGAGATCGAGTTGAGCGACCCCATCGAGAACATGGGGGCGCAGATGGTTCGTGAAGTCGCTTCCAAGACCTCTGATGTCGCAGGTGACGGCACCACGACGGCGACCGTTCTTGCGCAGGCGATCGTTCGCGAGGGACTGAAAAACGTCACGGCCGGCGCGAATCCGATGGACCTGAAACGCGGAATCGACCTCGCCGTTCAGAAGATCGTCGAGGGCCTCAAAGAAATGAGCAAGACCGTCGGCGACGACAAGGAGAAGATCGCGCAGGTCGGTTCGATCTCTGCCAACAACGACCGGGCCATCGGCGAATTGATAGCGAACGCGATGGAGAAGGTTGGCAAGGACGGCGTGATCACCGTCGAGGAGGCCAAAGGAACGGAGACGACGCTGGACGTCGTGGAAGGCATGCAGTTCGACCGGGGGTATCTGTCACCCTATTTCGTGACTGACGCGGAGAGCATGGAGGCGGTCCTCGAGGATCCCTATATCCTGATCCACGACAAGAAGATCAGCGCGATGAAGGATCTTCTTCCCCTGCTGGAGAAGGTTGCGCAATCAGGCAAGTCCACCCTCGTCATCGCGGAAGAGGTCGAGGGCGAGGCGCTGGCGACGCTCGTGGTGAACAAGCTCCGCGGCACGCTGCGTGTCTGCTCCGTGAAAGCCCCCGGCTTTGGCGACCGAAGGAAAGCAATGCTGGAGGATATCGCCATTCTCACCGGTGGCACGGTGATTTCGGAGGAGAAGGGCTTCAAGCTGGAGAATGCGCAGCTTTCGTATATGGGCACTGCCAAGCGCATCACGATCGACAAGGACAACACCACCATCGTCGAGGGTGCCGGGAAGAAGGAGGACATCAAGAAGCGGATCAACGAGATCAAGCAGCAGATTGACAAGACGACCTCCGACTACGACAAGGAGAAACTGCAGGAGCGGCTGGCAAAGCTCTCCGGCGGTGTGGCGGTTTTGAAGATCGGTGCATCGACGGAAGTGGAGATGAAGGAAAAAAAGGCTCGTGTTGAGGACGCTCTCCACGCAACGCGCGCTGCTGTTGAAGAAGGGATCGTGCCGGGCGGTGGCGTTGCGTATCTCCGCTGCTTGAAGAAGCTCGATGAAGCCAAGACGGACAACAATGATCAAAAGATCGGCGTCAATATCGTCCGTCGTGCGCTTGAGGAACCGATCCGCTGGATTGTTCAGAACGCAGGCCTTGAAGGCTCTGTGGTCGTGAACAAGGTCAAAGATGGGAAGGATGACTTCGGCTTCAACGCGCAGACCGAGCAGTACGAAAACCTGATCAAGTCGGGCGTGATTGATCCGACGAAGGTCACCCGCATCGCCCTGGAGAATGCAGCAAGCGTTGCGGCCCTGCTGATTACCACCGAAGCCACGGTGGTTGAGAAGCCGGAGAAGAAGGAGACCCCTCAGATGCCGCACGGCGGCATGGGTGGTGACATGTATTAACACGGGCTACGTAAGTCAGCCAGCCTGGTCGGCCTACTTCGCTCGTTTAGTTGTGCGACACGAACCCTCCTGTTCACGAAGAGCAGGAGGGTTTCTTGTTGGTGGGACAAACATTCCTGTTTGTCCTTAACGGTCAGACAGGAATGTCTGACCTACCAGGGTGTTCTTGCTTGTACCTCCATATTTGGCTACATTGGACGCAGATATGCGCATTCCACCTGAGAAAATTGAGGAGATCCGCTCTTCCAGTGACATCGTCGATGTCATCTCGCAGCACGTCCGTCTGAAGAAGCGAGGGAAGAACTTCGTGGGTCTCTGCCCCTTCCACCAGGAGAAAACCCCGTCCTTCACGGTGAGTCAGGAGAAACAGGTCTACCATTGTTTCGGGTGCGGCAAGGGAGGGAATGTCTATACTTTTGTTATGGAGTTTGAAAAGGTGTCGTTTACCGAAGCCGTTCGCTCGCTCGCGGAAAAGGCCGGGATAACCATTGCTTACACAGATGTCGATCAGCAACAACAGAGTGAAATCGAGAACCTGTACAACGTGTGCCGCTTTGCCGGCCTCCACTTCTACAACAATCTCACAAAGACCGACGAAGGCAGGAGCGCACTCGAATACTTCCACAGCAGAGGCTTCTCAGACGAGACGATCCGGACCTTCGGTTTGGGGTATTCCTTGAATTCCTGGGACGGCCTGCTGAATCGAGCGAAGGAGGAAGGCCTCAGCCGAGACGACCTGCTGAAAGCCGGATTGATCCGGACGAGGGAAGATGGATCGGACTACGATTACTTTCGCGGCCGTGCGATGTTCCCGATCTTTTCAACGTCTGGGCGAGTGATCGGATTTGGTGCACGGAAGCTTCGAGAAGACGACCCGCTCGGTAAGTACATCAACTCGCCGGAGACTCTGATCTACAACAAGAGCCGAATCCTTTTCGGGCTCTTCCATTCCAAAGATGCCGTACGCTCTGAAGACAATGCCCTGATGGTAGAGGGATATGCCGACCTGATTTCGCTCTATCAGGCCGGGATTCACAACGTCGTCGCGTCGAGCGGCACGGCGTTGACAGAGGAACAGGTTCAATTGATCAGCCGATAC
>Ga0315291_10000047_pt1 | contig 126451 bp, 114 predicted proteins | sample YL17G12_20_MG_FD_203070 | JGI IMG/M metagenome (GOLD analysis project Ga0315291, IMG submission 203070) | Sediment microbial communities from Yellowstone Lake, YNP, Wyoming, USA - YL17G12_20 | ecosystem: Environmental > Aquatic > Freshwater > Lake > Sediment | place: USA: Wyoming | collected... | reverse complement strand
CTCACCCGTGTCTCGCCTTGCGGCGGGGCACAGGTCGCTCAACAGACTCCAGCCCGAGTCTGAGTATCTCTAAAGCAGAGTTCATATCTCTGCTCGTTTTGAAACCGCAGTGAGGACAGTGATGTACTCTAACACTTAAATCTTTACTCACCACCGACCCACACTGAGAGCATCTCTGACTCGTACCCCTTGGGTCCACTGCTACTCTGATTCTACCAGCGTTTTCAGCTTTGTAGATCAGAAACTGTATCAGTGTACTCCAGGCAGCATCAGAAATGCTTTTACTGAACTTTTTCTGCTCCAACATTCCTTTGACGTTCAGATCTTCGTGAGCGATAAAATCGTATTTATCCACGAGAGATTTAGCGGCTTTGTGACAAAAATCCTCACGTTTGTTTCTAACGCGCTCATGCACAAAAGCTACAGACTGCTTGTTTCTATGACTTTTGTTTTTCGAAAAGCGCCTCTGAGTTTGAGCAAGAGCTTTTTGCTCTTGCTTGAAAAATCGAGGCTTATCAATCTTAGTACCATCAGAGCACTGGACATAGGTGAGGAGTCCGAGATCAAATCCAACTATTTTACCCGTGCTTGGAAGAGGCTCCGGGCGTACTACCTCACAAGAAAAGTACACAAACCACTTACCCGTAGGAGTTCTCTTAACAGTACAGGTTTTTATAGTGCCTTCGCACGATCTGTGAAAGATAGTTTTAACAGAGCCTATTTTAGAGAGATATGTTTCTCCGTGATGAAGTTTGAATCCAGACTGCGGGTACGTAATAGAGTCGTACCATCCTTTTCCTTTGAATCGAGGGAATCCAGGATTTTCTCCAGATTTACAGCGTCTCCAAAAGGCTTTGAAAGCGAGGTCTACTCTGATTTGAGCATTTTGAAGCACTTGAGAGTACACGTCACTCAACTCAGGTTTTTGATATTTCCATTCAGGAAGTTTATTAGCGGTGTCGTAGAGAGATATAGATTTCTTTTCAATTTCCCAAGCGTTCTTTCTGAGCGCAAGAGTTTCGTTGTAGACCCAACGAGTCTGTTCCAAGATGTTATTCATCTTGGTAGTCTGGAGTTTAGTGGGGTATAGGCGGTACTTGAAAGTTTTGCGCATTAGATGTAATATACAACATTTTGCACAAAGAGTGTTATATATTTTGTATGTGCTGGCTCGCTTTCATCCCACGGCTAAAGCCGTGGGTTTTCTCGCTCGCAGGATCATAATAGGCACATCATAAAATCTATTCCTCTCGATTTCAGATCCAGGTAATGCTGTCGGTCGAAAACGCGATTTAGGATGCCGTTTTAGATATCTACGTTGAGATTTATATGGTAAATTTTGCCACGCAGCATTCTTACTAAACTCACACAAGACTCGACTAGTATAGTTCATAAAAATACCTCCTTTATATATTGGAATTATCAAAATGTTATTATGCCCCAGATGGGATTCAAACCCATGCTCAATGTTTTAGAGACATTGCGTCTAATCACTAACTTACTGGAGCAATTTTTATGCTACTTTCAACTTACTAAACACCTCACCAGTATCATAGCACGCTATTGCAGTCATCTGCTCATCTAGATCTAATTCCTTATAACAAGCAAATGATTTTCCTACATAAGAAAGTTTTTCTGCCCATACGCGAAGAGCTTTTAGATTTTGGACTCCCAGAAAAATAAGATATCCATTATTCCATTCATTAAAAAGCTCTGGATATCTTTGAAAAAACAGTACTAGAGCATGTGTCGCCTGAACACATCTGTATGTCTGTTCAAGATCCTTACGCACCAGAAGGTACATTTTTGGTGTACTCATTTTGTATCTCCTGGATAAGGGCCATATTCGGTTCATTACCTTCGCGAGGTTTTTCAATAGATTCATAAACAATTCCTTTCAACAGACAATAAGCTATATGCTTATGCCGGTAATCATGAACTAGAGCACGGATTTTAGCATAAAATCCGCCGTCCCAACCGTTATTATCTTTTTGATATTTTTTGAGTTCCTGCTTAGTAATTCGAATCGTACAGGCTTGACATTTTAGATAGTTTTTGAGGCATAATAAAGATAACATTTGATACTCCTTTGTTTTTGTTTTATGATTAAATTCAAACAAAAGAGTATCGTCAAGGAGGTCTAAAAACCTATAACATCGATTGATCCTTTTTTAAAGTCTACGAGTTTTATCTTCTTCTTCTTTTTTATCCAGTCTTTTTTTCCAACACGATTGACAAAGTTTTTTATTTTCTCCATTAGTTATTGGTCCCCAATGTTGAATCACTATAGGAGAATTGCCACAATCGTCGCATTTTGCAGTTTCATTATAAATGAGTGCAGTGTCTGCCATATAATTAAAAAAGCAGGGTCGTCACTAAGACTAATAACCGTAGCTCGAAACCGAGCCGTAGGTGACAGATAACAGAGAACTAGAAAACCAATGACATAAAGGGTTTATCGATATCTTTATACCATGTTGAAACAGATTCGTCATCCTCAAACCGGATTGCTCCGGCTCTCAGACTCCGATCTATCTCGGTTGGACAACCCTGCTTCTATTTCTATTGTACAATATCGGTTTTCGCATTGAAATCATCGAGCTCATCGGTGAGCTCATTGATTTTATTCTGGATCTCTTGGACTGCTTTATTCTTAGCTACTATAGTCCATTGAGAGATACGTTTCTGAGCTGCCTCTCCATAACTAGTTTCTGCAAGCCCGGTTTTTGGTTCGAGTTCTCTGATAAAATCGATATGACTCTTCAGTTCTCCCAGCTCCAGGATCTTCTCGAACATTCCTCTCTGGATGTTAGAGACCATGACTCCATTTTTGAGAGTCCTGAGTCTCAGCTTTTTTTCAGAGAGCTCTGTCAAGAGTTCATCAAACTTTTCAGAGAACTCGTTGCCTTCGATCGTGTTCAGGCAACTCGATGCTCTTTTCTGCAACTCTTTAATTTCGCCCTGTAATCTCTTAATTTGTTTCATTGCTCTGACAATCTTCATACGCACTCTCCTCGTTGATTGTAAAAAATAAGATTCGATGGCAGGGCTCGAACCTGCGTCCACGCGGTCCAAGAGCCACGTGCTCTACCACTGAGCTACATCGAATCCAATTCGACATTTGTAGCAAACCCATTTTCTCTATGTATTATCACGTTTTCAGCTATGGGCCTTGATTTCTTACCTGAAAACCACCCTGCTTTTCGAATTATTTTAGCGAGCGCAGGATGTGATACCATAACGCCATGCACTAATTCCGGCGTCGGTTTAAAAGCGACTGCTTCACGTTTTTGTATTGGATACGTCCAATTTTTCTTAATTGGATCAACATTATATTTATTACAAGCATCTTCGACTTTTGACCGCGTGCAAATAGCTTTACCAGAAAACACGTCCCATGGTGCCGGTAAATCAGCCCACACTAACGTGTCAGGTTCGACATTACCACCACTGCTACGATGCCACGCAACCACATCAGCAGCCATTAACCTCATGACTTTACCGAAGCAAATTTTATCTAGTTCGTCTCGCATGTCTAGTGTGAACATTAAACTCATCCAACTTTGTCGTGCAGTGTTCCACGCACCTGCAAGCGCATTCCACGTTGTCGAGTCGTCGCCCTTCGAAACAATCATTGTGGCGCGATCAAATTTACTCTGGATCCATATCGTTGCTAACATAGAAGCTATCTTGCTTAAGACGTCCAACCACGTTATAAGTAACTCCATCTTGTCTTTGTCTGTTAATTTACTTATCACTTCGAAATCGGGCATCACGCGAGCAATTATCCTCCAACCTGCACGACGTGGCTTCTTAGTAAAACGATCGTAAAGCATTTTCGATACGTCATCAAATGCTCTGTCTTGACTTTCGTTAGTAAATACACTCCTGCGATTACGCCTCGCAGTAAAATATGCGACAAAGCAAGCAGCATCACGTGACTTACAAAAGTCGTCATTATCGATTTGATTTGCTAAGCCCGATTTTGATATACAAGTCGCTTGGAATTTATCTTGCTCAATTATATACTTATCAACCTTTTGTTCAAATCGTGCAAGGAATCGAAATAATTTATTATAACGACGACGAGAAATATCTAATTTCCTTTGTTTTCTAGCCAGCTTATTAAGGCGGTTATCTTTAAAATCATTCTTGCCGACTTGCTTATATATTTCTAGAGAAATTCTACGAATTAAGCCTAATACTATTTTTGGATTTGCACAGTCAACCTCTGACAGTTTATACGCGTCTTTAAAAAGTTCCTGAGCCTTATTTACTTGTCTTATCGGTGCGACCGGCTTTTGAAAGTCTGCAGCCATAGAAGTCATTGCGAAAACACCACGCTTTAAAGAGCACTGAGCTACGTTTTTCAATAATTGACGTTCATGATTCGTCAAATCATCTAATTCTGCAAGCACTAGTTCAGCGACGTCTTCTGGTCGCAATCGATGCTGCAATGATTCGAATAAGGCTTTCATCGTGTGCATCATAATAATATAGTCGTATCAATTTACTAAGTTTAAAATCTTTAATGCTTCTTTTTTCTCTATAGAATTTGGTCGTCTATACTTACGATCTTTTACCCAGATATTACCATTTTCTAAATCAATACATACCCATTTTTTGGGACATTTACTATCGATGACAATTGTCCGTTTGAGTTCTTCTTTAACTATTCTTCCAGAAAGAAGTTTTCTTGTTAAATGTTTAGAAATAGTCACATTAGTCTCCCAATAATAGCAAATAATCATGTTTATTAGCATAGAAAGCTGGCGAGAAGATTCGAACTTCAAACTGCCAAATTACGATTTTGGCTTTCTACCAATTGAAATACGCCAGCAAAAATAGACGACGAGCAGATTTGAACTGCTGATGCTGGTTTTGCAGACCAGTGCTTTACCACTTAGCTACGCCGTCAAAACAGCGGAAGATGAGAGAGTTGAACTCCCAACTCAGTACCACTGAGCAACTGTGTAGCAAACAGTCCCGGCTAACCGTTATCCGGCTATCTTCCATCTTTTTTCTTGTATCGTCTCTTCATTAAAATATTTTCTCGGATTACCACAACCTGCGCATGAACAAGTCTTAGTACAATTCCTACGACGTTGTGCTGATTTTTCAACCCAATCAGGATGTTGAATTTTAGTCAAATAAGAATAAAAACGACTAACGCGTTTTTTACTCTTTTTAACTCCGACAAGAAAACGCTCTCTCTTGTTCACAGGATGAGACATAATGACTCCTTTTTGTTAGCACCACTCACTGGTGCATGATACTGGCTGTCATTATGAGCTCCTTTCTGGAATGGCTGGCAAGGAGGGACTTGAACCCCCAACTACCTGGTTACACTTATCTATATGTTTCCATATAGCGTGGACTTTCTCTTCACCATTTCAGGTGCGCCGTGTAAAGTCTCTACGCATAGAAGATTTTTATCTTCCTTGCTCGGGATTGCCATGGATTGCTCTTTAGGTTTCCCCGACTTAGCGGCGTGTTCATCTAAATGTTTCCATTTAGAGCTGCGTTATTATTCACAGCCAGGTGTTCTGCCAAATTGAACTACTTGCCAGTAATTTCAAAGAACTTCATTCATCAAGATCAAGAACAAAAGTTTGAACAGCACATCCAAAAAAACTGTAAAGATCACACGCACACAAAAATATTCGCAAAGTATGCTCCTTAAAAAAATGGTGCCGCCTCCCAGAATTGAACTGGATACTCAGGTGCTTCAAACCTGCGCTGGACCGTTCAGCTAAAGCGGCTCAATCAAATCTTTATGTTCATTTATAAATCGTCTAACTCGTGTATGTGAAACTCCCCATTTATTACTAAGATTTTCAATTGTACCGCGCTTTGTAAAATCACTATGCAAAATGTCATTAGTTCGTTGTGTAATTATAATTTGTCGATCTAACTTCTTCGCTTGCTGTTTTTCAATTTTTAATCGACGTCGGTTTTCTTCAAATTCTGCTAATAATTGTAACCGTCTAGCCTGTGCTTTAGTAAACAAATCTATCTTTATTTCACAGTTTTGTGAATTACTTAAAATGTCTTTGATACTATCATATACTGTCTCTGTGTTATGATATAAATCTTTACATGTGACTCGTAATACTTTAGATTGTCTTCATCCCAATAAAAAAGCTCCATTGACTTTCGCCAGTGGAGCTTTTTTGTAAAAGATTTTGAGTTATCTATCTATGCAAACTCCACCAGTTCGTTTTTGCTATTAAAGCAAAAACTACACGTGCAATTACTCGTATTATTACTCGTGTGTTTGATGGAAGTTTTCATATTACTTTCTAATAAAATTGAATGGATGAAATTCGAATGAAGTTTTTAAAGGAAACGGTTTCGAGCCGTTAACATTTAGTTTCAACAACTAATGCTCTACCATTGAGCTATCCTGTACTTTCATCCTAAGCACCACATTCAATTATGTATCATTTTTAAGATATTTGAATAGATGAAATTCGAATGAAGTGAAAGAAAAAAACGATAAATGGTCGTTTTAGTTGATTTACATAGTTAATGTAATATTCTGAACCTTCATTCATAGCACCATATTCAAAGATCAAATATTCTTAAGTTATAAATATATTATCACAATTATAGTCATAGATTTACCATATTATCAAAAATTATTGAACATGGATCAAAGAGTATTATTATCAATAAACTACATTTATTATCGCTTTATTTTTAAGCTTTATTATAGTAATAAGAAAAAAACTATAACGAAAGGTAAATTATGGCACCCCCTATTATTACAGGTCAAAGATTTAATCCGATGATTGTTGGTAAAAACAAAATCTTGACAGTTCATTTGACTGATTTATTTGTAGACAATCCTGAATTTCCAGATGGTAGCGGTTATGATTGGTCAATTGAGGGTCAAGCAGGTTCACATTATACTGTAGATCAAGGTTCTGGCATAACAGATGAATTTGATGTGATATCTGCGACAGATTATGTCGGTTCATTGTCTGTCGCGACTAGAGTAGATGATGGCGTTGATCCTGTAAGTGGTTGGTTCGGTCTTAACGTGTCTGTAGTCGAAGTGCCGATAATTACAAATCAAAAAAGTTTTCCAAAAGTGTATGTTAGTTCTTACATAACAATCACGCTCGATACACTAATTGTGCAGACTACAAAGATGTACCCACAACAATTTATAATGATTGCATCAGCCGGCACTGGTTATAGTATTGATTCTTCAACAGATAGCAGCGTCAAGATAAAGATCGAGGGTAGTCCGAATGTATTGACACGATCAATATCGATTAGAGTTAACGACAGTACAATTTGGAGCGATGCTTATAATTATATCGTAAATGTCGTGCCGAAACCTCGAATGACAAGATCTGCTCCAATGGGAGCAAGTATTAGCGCGCCTTCACCGTTTATACAGCCATTTAGAAGACAAGCATGATAATGAAACCGTACACATTAAATTTAATTATTTCTGGAGATTTCTCTTTAAATACTATTTATACAAGTTCGCAGATGTACTCATATTTTCTTGCAAAGCATTTTTGCAATTTAAAGCATATAACAGTCAAAAAAATATTAACATCACAGTTAACAGATATTCCTACTGCACAATTTTCATTAATACATGCATTGTTAAGTGAATTGTCTATAGACTATCATAAAATTTCAGTTGCTACTTCAATCAAGACTGCATCATTTTTGGAAATAGCAATTTCACAGATCGATCTAAATTTTACATACGTTAAAAAAGATAATAGCATTTTAATAAATGCACCGATTGAAAAATCTTTGTACACGAATGTAGCAAAAGAAAATAAATCAATTTTACTAGATCATGCTTGGCGAGCACATTTTAAGGGTAATCCTAATATAGATTCTGAATTTGATTGGACATTTAAAATTTTAAATGTATTAGAAAAATTAAAAGACAAGTATAAAATTTACAAGCTTTTTCGTAGTGATGAACAATTAGAATGGTACGAAAAATATCCATGGATCACAATAATTAAGCAAAGCAATTTTAACGATTATTTAAGTAACATTAAAAACAAAGAAATTTTTATTTCGACCCATTGTGGAAGCTATAACAGTACTGTCGTCGATATGCTAGCATTCGGTTCAAAAGTCATTATTCCGCAAGTATACTATACACCTTTAAAAGTGATCGTGCCTTTTATACCACAATATAATATTGATCTATTTCAGCTTCCAATTGTAGAAAGTATAGAACAATTAATTGATGAGATTAAGAAGCCGATTGATCAAAATAACTGGAATAAAAAAATTAATTATTGCACTGACATGATCGATGCAGTTAATATTATAGACAATGAATTTCAAAAATACTTATGAGAATAATTAAAACCGGAAAAATAATAACACTCAGTAACGATCCATGGAGCACAAATTTATTAGATTTTATTAAGTTGAGCCCTCATTTTTTGACTGCTAAGCAATGGGACGAAAATATAGACACGTCATTAGAATCTACATTCTATTTTAAGTGGTTGATGACAATGTTTGATCGAGACGGTACTGTGTGGAATGGCATTTTAAAAAACAAAAATGACATTATTAATAGATGTATAGAATATAAAAAAATGTATCTAGTGACGCCCAAATGGGATGAATCGCGTGAAATTTATAAAAAAGTAGAAAATTCAGATCATTATTATGGATATCGACCAGTAAAAGTACATAACGACGGTATGATAAATGTTTGGGATGGAATGCATAGAATAAGCTTACTAGCTTCTAAAAACTTGCCAATAGAAGTCACGATATGTGAGAGATTACTGGAATGGAACACATTATACAAAGAACTAGAAGATTTGTACCCGAATAAATTTTTATACCAACCGATATTACATCCAGATTTTAGTGATTGGACATTTTCTACTGATGGACGAAAAGAACAAATTATATGTGACTTTTTCAAGAAAAATAAAGTTGACAGTGTATTAGACGTTGGTACATGCCATGGATTTACACTATATAAATTAAAAGATTTAATTAAAAAAGGAATCGGTATAGAAGACAATATAACCAGGTTTAAAATCGCCAATTTATTATTAAAGAAAATAGGATTTGATTGTTATAATAATAATGCGATAGATTATATAAAACACAGTGAATACGTCGATTGTACTTTATGTCTCGCAATGTTCCATCATATTTCTAGATTATATCCGATAGAAGTGTTTGATGAATTTTTACGCACTGTGGCACAGAAAACTAAATTTTTGATTTATACACTTCCGCAGCCAAATGAAGAACAATTTACATGGTTATATGAATCTAAAAGAAGTAATATAGATGAATACATCTTACAAACGACAAATTTCAAAACTAAAGAAATAATTAAAACAAATTCAAGAGACGTTAAAATATTAGAAAAGAACATGTAATGTACGGCGTAACTTATAATCAAGAAAATAACACGTTAAGCCTTGACAAACATGATTGCGGCTTATTGTCAAATGCAAGCGTCACATTTAAAAGCTTGTTATCAATACACGAAAGTACTGTCAAGCCTATAAAAATTTTTTGGCCCCATGCGTCAACCTGGAATAAATCAGATAGATTAGAACGAAATGTGTATGATTTATATTTTAAAACCATAAATAATGACGTAAAGCTCAATAAGCAAAACATTTACTTCAATGCAATGATCGGCGAATGTAGTAAATTCAATTTTTCTGATCTAGCACCAATAAGAGATACTTATTTTAATTTAGCTGATGAAGTAAACAATAGACTGCAATTATTCATTCAAAAATATAACATTGATTTCGAACATACAATTAGTATTCTTTATCGAGGCACAGATAAATTACTAGAAGTGCCTAAAGTTCATCCACAATATTATTTAAAAAACATCAATTTGATCAATGGATTGTCTAACTATAAAATTTTAATACAGACAGACGAACAACAAGTCTTAGATTATTTCAAGCGCCAATTAAAGGACCAATCTTTTTATATTGAAGAGATGCCGTTGGCAAAATTAGATCGAGCAATGCACTTACAACAAAATGCGATTAGTAACTACGAATTGGGTGTTAATTATCTAGCCGTCATTTCTATTCTAAGTAAATGTAAATATGTAATTTTTGACACCAATAATGCTAGCCTATGGACTTGCATTTTTCGAGGCTCTATTAATAACACGTGTCAAATCTATGCTAACATTAATATCTTAAATAAATTCGAGAATTAAAATGTGTAAAGAATTATATTTAGAATTACTAAAAAAATCTTTATTGGACATTATTTATGAAGAAGAAACAGACAGTATATTAAATGGCACATGCTGGCCTAAGAGGGCATTTACAATGATAGGTCATAAACGTCTTAATAATGTACAATATTGCGTCGAAGACGTCATCAAAAATAATGTAGACGGTGATTTAATAGAGACTGGCGTATGGCGAGGTGGAACAGTGATTTTTATGCAGGGCATCTTAAAAGCTTACGGAATCACTAATAAAAAAATTTTTGTAGCAGATTCTTTTCAAGGCGTGCCTGTACCGAGTGACAAGTATCCTATTGATAGTAACAGCAAATTACATTCAGTCGATCTTTTAAAAGTCAGCGTCGAGCAAGTTAAGAATAATTTTAAAAAATATGAATTATTAGACGAGAATGTTATATTTCTTGAAGGGTGGTTTAAAGACACTCTCGCAAATGATTTAATAAGAAAAATTGCAGTCTTAAGATTAGATGGAGACTTATACGAATCGACATGGGATTCATTAACGATGTTATATTCTAAAGTAGTGAAAAACGGGTACATCATCATCGACGATTATAGTTGGGTCAATTGTAGAACTGCTGTTGAAAATTTCAGGAGACAAAATAACATACAAGATCTTATAAACGTAATAGATTCTTGGGGAGTGTATTGGAAAAAATCATGAACAGGACAGACATCATAAATTTTTATACAGAAAGAAAGCAAGACTGCCATTATCTCGAAATAGGTATCGGCCATCCGTCAGCTAATTTTTCAAAAATAAAAGCTGCGTATAAAGACGCAGTCGATCCCGTTAACCCTTGTAATTATCCAATGAAATCAGATGCATTTTTTATTAATAACACTCAAAAATACGACGTCGTTTTTATAGACGGTGATCATAAAGCTGTTCAAGTCATTAAAGACGTCATCAATTCGTTAAAATGTCTAGATGCTGAAGGAATAATCTTATTACATGATTGTAATCCACAATTAGAAATCCATCAAACAGAAAATATCAGTACTCAACATTGGAACGGATCAGTGTGGAAAGCAATCCTACATTTCAGGCAAAATGATCCAGACTTATTTATTTGTACGGTCGATATAGACGAAGGCATCGGCATTATTAAGCCTAATAAAAAGCAAGACTTATTCAAATGTGATGAACCTATCGATTTTTCTTTACTTTGTAAATATAGAAAGCAAATATTAAATTTAATGACCATAGAAGAGTGGCAAGACTTAGAAAAACAATAATTATGATTTACACAGTGACATATTGGTGCTGGAACAAATATATAAATGTTCCAGTGCAAAATGCAACAATGAGTATATCGCCCACTAAAGACGATTGGTTAGTAGTTTTTCAACCATATAGTACTGATCGTCGTCAATTAGTCTCATCGATCATTAATAGGTTCGATTATTCCAAAAGAGTATTGATACATTATGAGGGTCGTTATCGCCAACCTCATGGTTTTCGATTGAGATACCAACAACAATTTGGCAGAATTTATACTTATAACTCGACCGATATAGATAATGATACTGTTAAATATATGCCGATTCCCTTATGGATCACAGAACAAGAGTGTTATCCTACAGGAAATCGTACAAATTTTTTTAGTACTGTTATAACTAATCATTTTCGGGATGGCGAACCGCGAGGTGTGATAATAAATAAACTTAAAGCTTTGGGCATGGAAGTTTATGGTGGAGCCGGTAAGCCTGTACCTTTAGAAATAAAAAATGATACATCAGATACATACGAAAGAAATTTACCGAGATATTCTGCTAAAATTAAATTATTATCAGATTATACATTCGCATTCGCAATCGAAAGTCAATTAGACTTGGGCCATTTGACAGAGAAACCATTTGATGCAATAGCTGCAGGATGTATCTTAGTTTATTTAGGTCCAAAAGATACATCAACGTTTATTCCTAAAAATTGTTATATAGATTACAGAGATTTTTGGTCAGAAAGCGACTTAATGAATTATCTTAAAAACATGTCTCAAGCTAAAATACAAGAATATCAACGGGCTATTGCCAAACACCAAAGAGTGTTAGTTGGAATGAGGACTTTCGAATCATGTATGAGATTTTTATGTAAAGATTTAGGATTCGATTGCGACGCGCCTTATTACGATGATGTAATAGCATTGTCACGCACTTTAGCATCCAGGTCAGAATGATGAAATTACATCTAGGTTGTGGAAAGCGATTCATACCTGGTTTTGTGCATATAGACGTAGTAGAGTTTCCACACATTGATATAGTCAATAGCGTCGATCGACTACCGATGATTGAGAGTGATTCTTGCGATTTAGTTTATAGTTGTCACGTTTTAGAGCATTTCCATAAAAAAAATATAATTGATGTTATTCATGAGTGGTTAAGAGTATTAAAAATCGGAGGGATATTAAGGATAGCTGTTCCCGACATGGAAAGCCTATTACGCGTATACCAAAAAACAGGCGATCTTTCTCTTATACTCGGGCCTATTTTTGGTCGCTGTAATTATCTCTATAATTTTCATTACACTGGATTCGATTTTAACACGTTAAAAAATACGCTTGAATTAGCGGGCGCAAAAAATGTACGACGTTACGATTGGCGATCGACAGAGCATGCCAACGTAGACGACTACAGTCAAGCGTATATTCCGGCAGATAAAATAAACGGAACGCTTATAAGTCTAAACGTAGAAGCTGAAAAATGAATGCACCTTTCTTGTCAGACTTAACAGTCTTCGTAATAAGCAGCGGAAATAATCCCTGTTATAATGATTGTCTGTCTTCACTTGATAATCAAACGGTGTCGTTTAAAATAGAAATTATTAAGAACATTTATCCGATGTCAAAAGCTTTTCAGATTATGATTGATGATTGCAAAACAGACTATTATGTCGAAATTGACGAAGATATGATAATTAACTACAACGGTATTGAGACGCTGTATACTTCGATTAAAAATTCAAACTCGATGGTCGCAATGATCGCATACAAACTTATAGATATGCATCTAGATTTTGAAATTTATGGTGTCAAGATTTATAAACATGCTGTGCTTAAAAAATATCCGTATGATTTGTCATCAATGTCGTGCGAAGTAGAACAACTCGATAGACTGAAAAAAGATGGATTCGAGGTCAAACTATCGAATGATGTAATTGGAAAGCATGCACCCAAATGGTCAAACGAAAGCATTTTTGAAAGATATCAAAATTTGTTAGACAAGTTTAAACAATTCAAATATATATGGATGAGTGACTTGCCCAAGAAATTGTGGTCGATATTAAAAAAAGAACCCACAGAAAATAATTTATATGCACTTCTTGGAGCTTATACTAGTCTAAGCACTGATAATATTCAGACCGGTGAAAAAGACTTTAGGAATAGGCATATGTCATTTGAGAGAATGAAGAGCTTTTTGAATCCGCCGGTAAGTGCAAATCTGTATTTGACATCAAAGTGCAATTTTAATTGTAAATTTTGTTACCGTAATACAAATTCAATTGAACTAGCGACAGATATGACAATAAGAAATGTGCACGATTTATTAATAAAATTTCCTTCTATTAATAGTTTTTGTTGTGCTGGTTACGGCGAACCTTTTTTATGTGATAATCTGTTTGACATAATTTCGTTCATCAAATCTAAAAATAAAATGGTAAGCCTGATAACGAACGGGTCATTGATAATAGACTGCCTTGACAAATTGTTAGCAAATCGTCCCGATTATATCTCGATAAGCTTGAACGCACCAAACGAACAGTTACATAATGAGATAAATAAAACATTCACTTTCTCTAAAGTCGTACAGGGCATTAAACATTGTGTAGATAACGGCTTACAAACTTATTGCTCTTATGTCTGCACGAAGAGTAACTTGAAATACGTACCAAAATTCTTAACTTTAGTTAATTCTTTAGGTGTAAAAACTGTGCACCTATTGAATTTACTACCGCATTTAGCTAGCAGTTATGATGATAAATCATTTTGGCGCGAAGTATTGACATACGATGACAAAAACAGCGTCGACGCACTGTTAGATTTACCAGAATCAAATCTTATTAAATTATATCCAACTTTAATGAGATATAATGAAGTTCGTTGTAATTGTCAGATCCCGTGGACGACGATTGGCATAAACGGTGATGACAGTGTCACTTTTTGCGGGTCAGTCTACGCGCCGAATAAAGAGATTGGTTCTCTTAAAACTTTTGAAAACGTGTGGCAAAACGACAATGCTAGAAAACTTAGAGACAGTTTTTGCGACATTAAAAGCATGAGCGATACGTGCAAATTATGTTTTAGAAATTGGGATGAGTACAAACCGAAAAAGAGCATCATCACTAAACGAAAACTAACAATTTGCAAGATAATAGACCAGTACGGTTGGGCTTATTATTTCGTAGCAAAAGAACAACAGTTATATACCTCTAATATTATAACTTATAAGAGATTAGTTGATGTGATTGACATTAATGCTGATGTAGTTTATATACATGCGCCAAATATACATTTTTCAAAAATCAATGAATTAATTGTAAAATTAAAGCAGAAAGGAATTAAAATTATCGGTGGTTATGGTGGAGAATCAAAACTAAAATATGAAACTGATCCTGACATAATTGTCTCGATCTCCATTAGACATTTAGATTACTTAAAGAATATTTATCCTAACAAAACTGTCGTATTTTTACCAGAATCTGTAGACACGAACTTCTTCACTAAATTCAATAAAACAAACAATGACTTTATTGTAGGATGGGCGGGTTGTGCACGCCAAGTCAAACGACCGTATTTACTAGACAAATTAATCTTTAAGGTCATCAAGAAGAGCGACTGGGGTAGAGAATATTTTGTAGACGGTCAAACATTAGATAAAATGAAAGCGTTTTACCAGTCTATTGATGTATTAGTGTTGACTAGTATTAGCGAATGTATGCCGCGAGTAGTTTTAGAAGCCATGTCTTGCGGCTTGCCAGTGATATCGACAAGAGTCGGATGTATAAGCATACTGTTAGAGAAAGACTGGATAGTGTCTGCGTTGCCTGATGAACAAGTGATTAAAGAAATGAATGAAAAGTTATTATTATTAAAAAATAATCCAGAGTTACGAAAAATTGTCGGTAATAGAAATAGACAACATATTGAAAAATTTTTTAGTTGGACTGTAAATCAAAAATTATGGGACACTACGTTCGAATTGCTCGTACAAAATAGATTAAAAGACATACAGATTTTAAGCGATAATTTTATGCAGTCATTACCAAATTATAAAGAACTAGTATTCAAAAATTTAGAAGCGCAAACTGAACAAATCAATTTTTTAGAAATAGAAAAACCTATTGAACCAATTGCATGCATCGAACAACCACCTTTAATCACTGAACCAGTACCCACTAAACCACCTGCTAAACAAATGTCTACACCAACTGTCGAAATTAAAAAGATAATTAGACCCGTATTCATATCTTATTATACTAAAAATACGGGATATGAAAGTGAATATCCTAAACTAGAAATGTCATTAAAACGATTTAATCTCGATTATGAAATAGTTAGTATACAGTCTCAAGGCGACTGGTTTGCAAATTGTTTTTATAGATCGATATTCGTAAAAGATATGTTAGATAAGTATAAAAGACCCGTAATATGGATCGACTGCGACGCAATAGTTCAACAAGATCCAGTGTTATTCTTATCATTAATCGAGTATGATTTTGCATATCATTTACGACAACGAAGAAATGGCAATTGCGAATTGCTCGGTGGCACGATGTACTTTAATTATACTAACAACGTCTTTATGCTCTTGACAAAATGGGTCGAATTGGTTAATAAAGATCGCAAGAAATATAGATTAGACCAATCATTCTTACACGAAGCTGTGAATTTATTAAAAGGTTTGAAAGTGTTTCACTTACCTGCGACTTACTGCCAAATTTTTGACATCATGAAAGATGAGGGTACGCCTGTGATCGAACATTTTCAAGCATCTAGAAAGTATAAAATTAAATGAATGACACATTAGTTATCATTGGTGGCGGGTCTAGTATTAAAGATTTTGATTTGCATAAATTGGATAATTTATTTACGTTTGGTCTTAATTATGTGTGTCATTTTTATGAACCAACAGCTATTATCTGGATCGATCGAAATTTTTATAAAGATAACAGACAAATGATTGATAATAAAAATTCTATTAAAATAACAAGAGATAGTCGAGATGTTCCTGTCAATATTTTGCAACTATCTGCATCAAAAAAATATTATGGTTCTCGAGGATTAATATTTGGTTTATATCATCCTTATTTAGTTGGATTATTCGCATTATCGTTAGGAATAGCATTACATTTCAAAGAAATTTATCTTTTGGGATACGATGGTCAATTTTTGAATGATAAAAGTCATTTTCATAATATTATACATCGCGGTATGCAAAACGAAGTCGCTTATTTAAAGGGCAATAAATATTTCGAAGCTTACAAAGATGATTTGACTAAAATCTACAACGTTTCACCTAATTCAGCAATTCATACATTTCCAAAGATCACATACGATGAATTTTGTAAAATAATTGATAAGAATGCTATAAATCAACAAGACGCAAAAAAATGGTTAATTACTCAAATCTATGATAATTCAAAAGATTATACTATTAAGACTTAATTTATGAACGATAAAGAATTTATCTTTGAGATTGATAAGAATATTAGAGAAGGTACAGCCGACGTTGACCCTTCTCTCGGAAGATTTGAGCGAACTCCGGAACAAGCTGCTGCAGACTTTGCTCTTGAAGTTTTGTCTCAGTATTATGATGTCGGTGTGGGAGAATTTGACGATCATTTCGTCGAACTCAACCCAAACGGTAACGTGACCGTCCGTCCGAATACTCCTTTTGGAGCCTGGAGATAACAAAATGAAGTCTGCACAAGAGATTAAGAAAGCTTTAAAAGACTGTGATAAGGCACAGGATAAAGATAATCCTAAATTATGTCCTGTGTGGCCAAAAGATGATAATCTTTATTGTGTGGACTGTACGACTTTTGTCGGTGCTGCTGCCCAATCGACAGCGTCTTGTCGGAATGCTCTCAGATGGGTGTTGACTGGTGATCCGGATTCTAAAATAAAATAATATATAAATAACAAAATGAAGTCTGCACAAGAGATTAAGAAAGCTTTAAAAGACTGTGATAAGGCACAGGATAAAGATAATCCTAAATTATGTCCTGTGTGGCCAAAAAGATGATAATCTCTTTATTGTGTGGACTAAATTGTTGAAATAAGTAGTCAAGGGAAACCAGCGCTGTAAAATTGCTCAGGAGGTAATATGAATGAAGTAACGATTACTAAGCCAAACATCCCAGATGCTTTTTGGTCTATAGTAGCAAATAAGCCTGTGGCAGAACCACATCTCCTTCCTGAATCGGCATCACAGGAGAAAATTAACCAGACAATCGCCGCAATATTATCAAGTTTCATCGATAAAGACTCACAGCAGATACCAGCAAGTTATACGGACAGCGGTCCAGAAAAACGATGACATCCGGGAAAGACCCCGCACTTCGCTAAATGGCTGAGGCCCAATAATATGTGCCGGTGAGGTTGAGACCCTCATCGTGCGTATGACCGGAGATAGAAAAAGGAGGCAGATTATGACGTAACAAAAAACTTATAATTAGTGAAGAACTAAAATTAGTGAAGAACTAAAAGTTGATTATTTAGCACGGCGCGCTGAGGTCGTTGTAATTAACCCTCACATAGTAAAGCATTACTAAAAATCAAATGCGCGCATGGAAGCTGGGAGAACCACTTCTTATACTAGATGTTACAGTACAAAATTGGTAACAGTACAAAATTAGTAAAACAGAAATTAGTACAAGAAGAACAAATTAGTAAAACAGAAATTAGTACAAGAAGAACAAATTAGTAAAACAGAAATTAGTACAAGAAGAACAGAAAGCTCGTCAAATTTATTGACGAGCTTTTCTATACATCAGACATTATTGTAAGAATCCACCGGCACGACGTCGTTGCGACAATAAAGTAAAAATTTACGCAAGACGTCGACACTTTGCTGTCGTTTATTATTTTCATAATAAGAAAGTAATGCAGCAGATTCATTAATAGCAGTTGCAATTTCTTTTTGAGTCATGTTCAAGTGCTGACGAATCTGTCTCATTTGTCTGCCGATATCACAACAAATATCGATGTTATACATGATTAGCTTTCATCAATTGTTCAATGCGCGCCTTATCGATAAGCCTTATTTTTTTAGCTTCTCTCATCGTCAACGATCGTCTGTTCCAAACTTTTTGATCCATAAGATTATTATCGAGATTTGACCGGCTGATAAATCGTTTAAAACTAACGTCGTGCCACGGCGGTGTCCAACAGCTCGACCTACAAACGAATACTGCGTCGTAATTATTCGGTCCTGGCAAACCATAATGTGTGTTAGTCGGCCCAATAATGCCTTTAGATTCTTTGTACTTTTCTCGCCATCCAGGATAGTATAAATTTAATTCGCTGATATCACATAAACGCAAACCGTGCTGTCCCCAGTTACTACAATCGACGACGTCAGGTTTATTTTTATACCCGTAATCATGATGCGCATCGAAGCTGTCGACAATACAACCAGATAATTGCGAAATTAAGTGCCAAATTTGTGAATGAGAGTCAGCTAAATATAATTTAGGTCGATTTTTAACTATCGACCAAAAATTTTCAGGAATTGTTGGAATGTATTCGAATAATGCTTCTTTTTTAGTGACCAAATTATGAGAATAGCAACGACAGAACCAAATTGCTTCGTAAAATAATGAATTCTCTTCATTTGCGCACCAATCATAATTATTGATGTCAGGAAAGAAATAGTCCCAATCAATAGATAAAATTCTCATTGTCTCATGTTTCCTATCTGATCAGCTGCCTTATTTTGAGTCCTCGACAGCCACTTCACGCGTTCGTTCTGCATAGTTAAAACAATGCTCTGATTATCGTTATAAACCGGAGCAGCAGAATGCATCGATAAACCGAGTTTAATCGCACTAAACTCTGCAATACTATTGTTTACTGCTTCAATTAACTGAGATTTCGCTTCAATATTGTCGCCGTTTACAAATACTGCAGCGATTCGCGCATTGCCGCCTTTAAATCCTGCATCAGTAAAAATAGCAATTTCTCCTCTTGCTCGTTGTTCGCATTCATTAACGAACTTAGCTAAATCTAGCATCTCTCGCATCTTGTCAAAATGTGATTTTTGTGTGGATTGAACGCTTTGTATAATGAAATCTATCGATACGTTATCTTTAGAATTTCTATTTCCAACAAGTTTGAACTTTATCTCATTGAATTTGTTAATCCAAATATCGTGAGGTCCTTTATTAGACAAGATTTGTACGTGATATGCTGATCGAACTACATCACTACCAAATTTTTCGACAAGCTTACTGACTAATTTTGTCGCGTCCATTTTTTGCTTTCCAATGAATTGATGATTGCGATTTCTGTCGACATGAAATTTAATATTTCTTAAGTACGTTAATTGCTTGTTTTAATTCATTAATTTCAGCTAGAAGACTGTCTCGAAACCAAGATTCAATACGACCTGCATTCTTTTCTTGAATTTTAATGTATGTTTGTAGCATTTTTTGTCTACGACGGAGTATAAAAATTGCTTGTTCAAATTTTTTCATATTTATATCCTTTGAATCTCTACGCTGTACTCATTAGACAGTGCATCTGCACATGTGTCACATAACGGTCCCTTTGGTTCATCTTCTCCGGGAATTTGCACGAACAACGATTCGTGAAAATTACCAGCACGACCTGTTGGATCGCGACATTCACTGCAGAATTGTTCACGGTTCATATTCATAATGAAAGATATTCTTTCGACGTCATCCAAGTTCTTGAGTCAAGGCTAAAAACAGTCAGAACGCTTTGGATAATTACGAACGAGTGAGTGGCCACTATTACCTGACATCCATTAACTATAGCTTCTTGAAATGCATCGACCAATTTTCTTTGATTACGTATCGAAACTCCTGCTTCAGGCTCATCGATCAACAAAAGAGTGTCTTTGAACTTTTTACACTCATCTACGATAGCAAAAATAGTTTCACCGTGCGAACAAAAACGACTAACAATATCGAATTCCGCTTTGATTTCGCCTCGAGTTCGTGGATTTTGTTTTTCAGTATCAAAGAAACGATACTCTACTGGACGAAAATCTATTCGTACTAGACTTTTATTTGCAGCTTCTTCGATCATCAAATGAAAGATTGTAGACTTGCCGGCTCCATTTTCTCCAACAAGCACATTAAGTCCCTCACGAAATTCAATAGCGAACGGTTTGATTTTTCGATACTCCTGGAGCAATTCTAATGATGAAATGAACCTGTTCATAACGCCAATAACCAGTTACGCATGTTGTCATACTCTCGCTGCGGGATATCATTTTTCCAAGACTCCAGATTCATGATGCTCGTAGCAGCATTTTCCGGTAAGAATGTCTTGATCAAGAAAAGAGATTGAGCCTCTGCCGGGGATAAATCCCCGCAGATTCCTGACTGCAATCATGCTGCTGCATGATGCACCTCGTAGGCGGCACCCGCCCCGATAAGGGTGTTTATGGCCGAGTTTACATCTCGATCCAATACGGCACCACAAGCCGAACACACCCATTCTATCACCGACAGTTGTGATAAGCCTGTAGGGCCAGTCAAGGCTTTACAGGCGGCACACATCCTGGTGGAATTTCTCGAATCAGGTTCGACGTATTTCCTACCGCAGGAATTGCTCTTATAGGAAATCATTTGTCGCAACTGATAGTGTCCAGAACTGGACACGGATTTGCCAAATTTCTTTGCAATGCCCTTGATATTATCTTTACTAAAAGCAATTAACTCGTTTTCTTTAACGAGCCGCAGGGACAATTTATGATTGCGGTCTTTCTTCTGGTTAGCAACCCGTTCATGAATTAGTGCCGCTAAAGTTAAGTCGTGTCCCCGTTGCGCTTGCGCCAGCCTTTTTGCGGCCAACTCCAGTTCCCGAGGGTGTTCTATCTTCTCGCCAGTTGATAAAGTCAACAGGCTTTTAAAGCCGGGGTCGATTCCTATCTCTCCGTTGCCGGTGCAGATAATAAGTTCCCGCTGTGCCTTGATAAAAAGGCACAAGTACCAGCCAGAGGCCCGCTTAATAATTCTGCCGTTCTTAATTGTTCCCGATGGAAGGTCCTGTTTGTGATAACGTATTTTCCCGATGCCGGGAATGCTGATGTGATTTTCTTTCGGCGGGTGAATGCGGTCCGGAAAGGATATAGAATTTAATTTGTTTTGCACGCCTTTAAAATGCGGTTTCCCGCTAATCTTTTTAAAACATCTTTTCCATGCCGTATAGACTTGAGATAGAGTTCCTTGAATAGTGTGGGAAGGAATGTCTAATTTCTTCCCGTGATCCGCGAGAAGATTGACAAAATCAAAAGCCGAAAAGTAAATCTTGTCTTGCGCGTTTAGCTCTATCTTCCGCAAGCCCCAATTATAAACACCCGTAAGATTCCACAGCCAACCGTTGAGTGTGGCTTCTTGCTTTTTGTTGAGACGAAGTTTTAAGGTTGAAGTTATCATGATTGGTTTTTGATGTAACGTTGTATGGTTTCTGCTGACACATTAGCGTTGTCAACAACAAAACGAAAAATCTTGCAGGCCTAACCACTGGGGTTAAAACCCCGTGGATTGCGGCCCGTCATCTATTCAGAATTTCTAATTCTGTTTTAGGCCAAGATCGATCAAATTTGTATGTAAGCATGATGTTCCTTGTTGAAATGAAAACAATCTGGAGAAATACGGTTTCTTTTTAATGAGCAACGAGTTTCTTTGGTCATTGACGTTTCTCACTTTGAAAATAAATCATTCTTTGTCAACCATGCCCTGCGACCGAGCCAAACACCGTAACTTTTTACATAACTAATCTGGTGTTTCTCGTGTGCATCTGACCCAAGCGCTATTTTGATACCTAATTGCTTGCACCTCATCATTATATTCTCATCGACATCTAACCGATTCGGCTGACAATTAAACTCGATCGCTACATTACGTTTCTTGCACTCTTGCAAAATAGCTTCGATGTCCATCTCGTGTCCGGGTCGTGTATTTATCAATCGTCCGGTTAAATGCCCGAGGATATGTACCTTACCAGTAGCTATAGCTTTCTTATAAATTTCCGTAACATCCTGTTTTATATTGGTATGAATAGCACCGATCACAATTATTGTTCCAGTTGAGAGAAAAGTGTAATTAGAGTGAATGATTTGAAAGCTGGTTTAAAAACCAGCTTTTTTATGTTTAGAATCATAGATTTTTTATATGATTATTAAAATTATGAGACTTGAAGTCGGTAATGTAAATATCAAAGTGATTGGTGATCTAGATAATAGTATTATCTATGATTTGTCGACAGCAATGACTTATAAGACTTTAGAGTTTAATGGTTTCAATTTTATTACTTTAGAACATCATCTTTTTAATAAATTAAAACAGTCATTTCCTACAGGATTATTTTCAAAAGCTGCTGATGTTTTTGATGCCCATAATATTACATATGATGTCGTGGACAACCGAATAAAACCCGCCGTTAATAAACCGCTAAAACTGTATGGTGTAAAATTAAGACCCTATCAACAAGGTATCGTTGACACGTCTGATGAAAGTCAACGATTTGTAATCCAGATTGCTACTGGTGGTGGGAAAACAATTATTGCAGGTGCTATTTTAGCTAAATTAAATGTTTCGTCGATATTCGTAGTGCATACGGGTGATTTATTTGAGCAGGCTTACGACGATTTGAGAGAATTATTGCGAGTGCCGATTGGTAAGATTGGTGGTGGAACTTGTGATATTCAGAAAATAAATGTGTGTATGATACAGACGATTCATTCAGTGTTAGATAAGAAATATATACCGTTTGATGAGATCGAAAAAGAGCAGATGGAAGAAGATGAAATCGTAAAAAAGAGTTTTATCAGAGATGAGAATGTAAAAAAATTCATACAATCTGTTCAATGTGTGATGATCGATGAATGTCAGCATATCTCTGCTAGAACATATATCGAGACGATAAAGGCTTGTAGGTCTGCGTATTTCAAGATAGCCATGTCTGCGACCCCCGAAACTGGTCAAGGTAAGGACATGATTTTGCAGGCATATGCCGGTAAGATTATTAGCAGAGTGTCGGCTTCATATTTGATTAAGAACGAGTATTTAGTTAGGCCGAAGATTTACTATTTGCAAGGTTCTAAAAATTCTAAGTATAAATTTAGCCGCAAGCGATATAATTCGATTTATAAGACTTATATCGTAAATAATTTGTATCGTAATACATTGATTGTCGATTGTGTTAAACGATTAAAGAGTTTGAATAAGTCTGTGTTGATAACTGTCACAACTAAAAAACATGGTCATTTACTGACAAAAATGATAAATGAAGTCGGAGGTATATCTGTCGAGTTTATATACAGCCATGTTGATAAGATGGTGAGGAAAAAGTATATCAATCAAGTGAGAAATAGACAGCTAGATGTGCTCGTGGGTACTTCTTTAGATCACAATGAAACAATATGGATTAGAAATTCAAAGAGACATGTTGATTTAGTAAAAATTGGTGACTTTGTTGAGAAATATTTGACACATTTTGATGAACAATATGAGACTCTGTCATTTTTGAACAATAAAATTGTATGGAAAAGAATTACGCATGTTCATAGACATGAATGTAAAAATAATGTGTTAAGAGTTAGACTCAAGTCAGGACGAATTGCTTTAGTAACTGAAAATCATTCATTAATATCTTATGACAATAGACAATTGAAGAAAGTATTGCCTGAATTAGGTAATAACATTGTTACTGCTTTGAGACTGCCATTAAATCAAGTTGTTAAAGTAGATAAATTTGATCTTTTGTATGAATTTTCAAAATGTCCATTTGTGGAAAAGTTAGAAGTCCGACTTGACAGGAATCAAAGTTTCATGCAATTCAATAATTCAACAATGAGATTTATTAAGTCTGAATATCTAGTTCTAAAAAAACAATGTCGAGATATTTCAGGTGATACTGAAAAAGATGCAGTAAAGCGTTTAGAAAATAAAGATCAATTTTATAAAGATTTTGTAATATGGTTTAATGAAAATGTTAAGTATAAGAAACGGAAATATAGATGTTCTGTTGATAGTGTTTTAAAATTTAAGCATCGAGACAAGTTAAAAGCTAAGATATTTTACAAAAGAAGTAGAAAGGGTGACTTTGGATTACCATTTATTTTGAAAAATTCTGTAAAATTGGGTCAGATTTGTGGCATGTTAATCGGCGATGGTCACATGACAAAAGGTAGTTTTTGTTTATGTTTTAAGGGACAAACTGCTGGAGTCAAGTTTGTTAAGGAAAAATCTGTTGAGTTAATGGAAGAGTGCTTAAGGACAATTTTTCCTGATTTGAAATTTAAACGAGGTCATGGTGGAACAACAGGAATAAAAATTGCTGGTAAGTTAATGGCTTATTTGATAGCTGATATATTTGGAATGTTGGGCAACGCTTTAGTTAAGAAAGTGCCACAATTTATTTTCAATAGTTCAAAAGAGATTCAAATGGGCTTCTTGTATGGTTATTTTTTGACTGATGGGTCGTTTAATAATAAATACAGTTTTACATTTGTTTCAGTAAGTAAACAATTACTAGATGGCGTGATTGGAATATTACTAAATAATGATATTAACAATTTTTCATTTAAATGTCGTAAACCGAATGTAGATTTAGAAGGTAATTTATTAAAGTCTGAGCATAGAATACGATCTAAAAATTGGGGGTATCAATTAACTGTTAAACATAATTTGTTTGATTTGGGACGAACGCCTGATATGAATACAAGACCTGGACAAAGTTATTTAAAATTAAAAGTAAATGATAAGTTCGCTAATGTACCGATAACTAAGATTGAAAATTTATATCCGTATCAAACAAGTCAACCAAAATATGTTTATGATATTTCAGTTGAAGATACTGAAGTATTTTTTAACGGTCCTGGTGTGTTGTGTCATAATTCTTTGGCAGATGAGGGTTTGAATATCCCAGCACTTGATTCGTTAATATTGGCGGGCGCTGGTAAATCACCGACACGAATGATTCAAAGGATTGGTAGGACATTACGACCATCAGATGGTAAGACAGAAGCTATAGTGATAGATTTTAAAGATAATGTTAGATATTTGTTGGGTCATTATAAGAAGAGGAGAGAAATCTGTGAGCAAGAGAGCGAATTTGAAATAATAGATGGGTTCTAATTATTTAATAAGCAAACTAATTCTAATTACTGTGTCTTTGATCTACTAATTGAAAGGATAAATTATGCGTCGCTTATCAATAGTTCAAAGAGAGTTTACTAAATACGCTAAAGAGATCGAACCTCATTGGTGGTCGAAGTTGTCGTACGAAGAGCAATACTATTATATGAAATCTCATCCTGGCACAAAACTTCGTCCTACGACAAAGCCTCCACAAGATTTAGCAATGGCAATTATCAACAGGAAGAAATATAAAGGTGGATTATCGGACGAAATTGCACAGACACAACATTATTTAGAATATATTAGGGCATCGACACCGAGCGGATATTATGGAACATCGAATAGGACTCCAGAGATAGATAAGATGGTTGAGGAGTCGTTGCGAGAAAAAGGATTGGGCAATAATGGAATTGCTTATTGGTTGACGTCAAGTTCTGCAAGACATATGATGGACGATATGCCAGATAAAAATCAAGCAAAAATTAAAGAAAGGATTGACGATTACACTCGCGATGCTTTTAAAAATGTGACAGTTTGGAGTCATCCAGATCACGGTGGAACACTAGCATCGACGGGTGAATTTTATAGAAAAATGCAAGATGCATTTTGCAAGAGTGAATGACGAACTAATTACAAAGAGGGTTTTATAAGATATTTAGCAGCGATTCAGTCTGTAAGATATATGAATATGTCAGATAAAAATCTAGCAAAAATTAGCCAAATCTCTTGTTAATGGTCAAAACGTTATACAAACGCATAACAAACACAAGCCGAAACTGAAACTGTATAGGTGCGATTAGTGTATCGATGTAATAAACACAAAGCATGTCGTTTCAAATGGTGCTTGCATTGGTGGCTACACAAACGCAGAAGATTAAATTATGACAGTCAGTGGTGCTCAGAATATTATTTTGCGAAGCATGCAAATTGTCTCGATAATCATAGGTGTATTAAGTGGCCACACAAACAATACGGTAGATAATGATCACTCTCGCAGCTATTAAGAAGAACGAAACGGTATGCAAGATGCATTTTGCAAGAGTGAATGAAATAATTACAAAGAGGGTTTTATGAGATATTTAGCAGTGATTCAGACAGAATTTTTGAAAGAAGCTCGTAAGTGGGACGATCTCTCTTATGAAGAACAGAAGGGCTATCTCTCGAGACATCCAAGAACAAAAAGAAGATTAACAGCCAGGCCTAAAGGCGCAGTAAAAAGAGATCTGGATGAGAATGTAAAAGAGGATAAAGAAGCTCAAGAAGCTACTACAAGAGCAAATAAATTAAAAACATCTGACGCACATCACGATGCTTACAAGATACATCATCAATTATACGGACATTATCATAGTAAATACGATGATGCTGCTCCTGATAGAGAAGATATTCTTAACAAAACTAATCATCACGATAATATGCAAAATTATCACTGGGATCAGTATATGAAATTAAGGAGTAATGAGAGCGTTGACGACTTGCGAGGGGGGGATACAGACGTAAAACTTCACGAAACAAAACAAGTCGAGTCTAACACTCCGAAATTAGATAGTAAGCTCGGTAATCTTTTTGATGTTTATTCGTCAGCCGGAAAAGATAAATATAAAGAAGAATCTACAGATGCTAAAAAATTAAATAAAATTTGGCAAAAAGAATTTCCAGGTGAAAGCCATCACGACGCTATAGATCTTATTCATGAGATTGAACGTCATGCAGGATTAGTAGCAAGGACAAGACGGTTTAAATCCACAAGACGTAAACCTCTTTCAAAAGACGAATTTATTCAAATAGCAAAAGATGTATTAATAAGTAATGATGGTAAATTACCAAAAGTCGAAGGTGAAGAAGACCCGAATAGAGAAATAATGGAAAAATACAAATTACCAGAACCGTTGCTTTCAAATGAAATAATCGAACTCAAGAGAATTGAAAATGAGTTACCCGGCGATCAAAAACAATTTGCAAAATATTTAATTCCACATTCAAGACGCGAAATGCATGAAAAACGGTCGATCGAAGATGCAAGCGGTGATAGACCGATTATTAAAAATGAATTTAATCATCCAAATTTTGGTCAAATGATTAGGTATGATGTTCCAACATCCACAAGATTTTCGGCACCTCGCGGCACAAATATGGGCGTCGGTGGATTAGAATTTGCAACGTTTGATTCAGTTGTAGATGCTAAAGATTATATTAAGAAAGCACCTGAACTCGAGAAGAAAGCAAAATTAAGAGCAGAAATCAAGAGAGTAGCTGATAATATACACAAGAGTTATAGTGATTCTATGGGAGACATTGCTGATTCAGCGGCAGCAACAGATTTACTCCGGATATCGCCCCAGACTTGCATGTACTTGGCTCAAGCTTTTGAGAAGTTTCCGAGAGAAGATGTATATGGTCAAAGAATTGACGCGCAAGGTAAGTCGAGTAAATATCTTTATAAAAAAGGTCGTAAATTTAATTTGACGCCAGAACAACATAAAAATATAGCTAATGCATTAGGTGGTCCGTCAGGATTATCAGTAGACAATCTTAAGAAAGCGGTAGCTGATTTTGATGCGTTTGTAAAAGATGTTAAGTCGAATAAAGATATTTTAATCGGTTATCAGCAAGAAGAAGTAGAAAGTTTCTTAAAATATGAAGACAAAATTAAAAGTGTATTAGAAAAAACCGTACCGAAAGTAGAACTGATTAATAAGTTGATGGACCAGCATGGTTATGAGAAATCGAAAGAAGATTTGAAATTGCCTGAAGGGTTTAAATTTAAAGATAGAGCTACAATAGGTGAACAATGGGCAGATCACTTTGTAGTCAGTGATGACGATGATACTATGGAAATGATTTTGTCGCTCGGTAAGCCGGGTGAATATGGGAAATATGGTGGAGAAATTTATTATAGGGTGCCGGGTAAAGGTGGTATTTATAGTTTAGGTGCTCGCGGGACTGATGTCGGTTTGAGTGTGGATTGGAACGATGATAGACCATTTGCTGAAGTCATAAAAGACACGGCAGAAAAAGTTAAACAAAAACAAGATAAAATAGGTCGATCGTTAGACGTCCCTGTCGCGGGTGGCGTTTGGAAGGTGACGCCTGAAGGTATTGAACAGATTAAGAAAGATCTAAGAATGGGAAGATCACACACGTTTGCACCGCACGGTATGGGCATTGGATATCATGTAAGTATGAATAAAACGCAGTATTCAAATAGAGCTGATAAAAGGACCGAAGATGCATTGGGCATCTCACCGTTATATATTGAGCAATATGATCACGACTAATAATGACAAGAAGATTTGATAATTAGAAAGAAAACTAATTATGAAGTATGTAGCAAAAATCCAGGTAGAGTTTCTTAAAGAAGCTCGCAAGTGGGACAAGTTATCGATTGAGGATCAAAAAGCTTACCTCAAGCGACATCCAAAGTCAAAAAGACGTATCACTGCGAAACCCAAGTCTGGTAAGAAAAAGACTACTAAAGCAATTGTAGAAGGTCAACGGGTCCGCTTGAAACCGAATAAACGTGAAGGATGGCCGGAAGAATTTGGTAAAGTCGAGACTATCGAAAAAGGTGATGAATTAGTCATGGTGAGAGTAGACAAGAAGTACCGTGATAGTAAGTTTGACCATGCTCTTGGTAAGTATGATGATGGTCTTAGAGAAGTTACTATTGATCAATTAGAGGGTCTATGAAATGTTTAGCAAATCTAAGGTTTAAGTTCTTCAAAAGAAAGCAAGTATTTTATGAAACATTTAGCAAGAATTCAAACTGAGTTTATAAAATTGGCTTTTTGGGACACATTGTCTCGAGAACAGCAAGAGCAGTATTTGAAAGAACATCCCGCAAGTAGGAAACAATTGACTGCTACAGTCGAAGATTTGAAAAGAAAATTTAATCAATTAGATGATCGCGAGCTTGAATTAAAACGTAGTCGATTGACGATAACTGGCTTGAAACTCGGTCTTGCTAGTTATAGGAGACGGCAACCACTACACCAACGAGATTGGGTTGAGAAACAATTACAAGCTGTCAATGAGATTATCAAGGAACGCACAACGCAAAGAGATCAAAAGGTACGGCAGGAGTTAAAAGACCAAGGTATGTTAGCTACAGTGTCAGCTGATGATGTCAAGAATATTTTGAAAGATTTAGATATACAAGAGATGTCGGAGTCGCCGATAGCGCACGGGACTGAAAGAGGCATAGCTTGGCAATATTTTCCGGGTTATTACATGACGACAGCTAAACATTATATTGAGGGTAAACCGTCGTTAGTGATATCACCTGATGCTGATAAGCAGAAATTTATGGATGAATTAGATAAAAGGGGCATCACATATAAATTACAGGAACGTACAAAGAATGAGCCTGAGAGTATAATTGTTGGATAAAGAACACTTAAAAGTTGCAGACTATAAACATAAAGACATGGCAAGGAATATACGCATTATGAAACATGTAGCAACAATACAAAAAGAATTTGTAAAACATGCTACGATCCCTGATTGGTGGAGACAGTTATCTGTAGCAGATCAGAAACGATATATTTCTTCACATCCTCACACTTCGTTACGACCTATATATCCTATAAAGATGATTAATGATGTTAGAGTTAGAAGAATACGTCCCGATGCAGCGATGGATACGTCATATAAAGGCGAAATTTCAGCTTCAAAGAGAGATTTAATAAAACTATTTGGAATGCCGAATTTTAGAACTAAAAAACATGGTGATGAATGGGTTTTGGCCATAGGTTCAGCGATTGTAACTATTTATAATGGTTCTAAAACAGCAGAAGGTGAATGGAACTGGCATGTGGGCGGACATCATGACGGTGCTATTGAAAACTTGCAAAAAGTGTTAAAGAAGCCTGAAGATTCTAAGATATAAAAAATTGCTATTTTTTATAAATTAAAGAGGCGCTCAAGAAATTGAGTGCCTTTTTATTGTAAAGTTGACGAAAAATTTTGTTAAAAATTGATCATGAACTCTTACTTTGAAGTCGAAAAAGTTGTTTTTGAAAAGTACATTGATGAATTAAGTAGCGATGCGTTTAAAGTGCTTCTTAAAATGATTTATCTTGCTCGCACTAATGATAATGATATGCATATTAGAAGCGCTAGAGCACTGAGAAAATCTGTAGGCATTAATATCGCTTATGCACATAGCATTTGGAAAGAATTGGTTGACAGTGATTTAATAACTAAGAAAGAACGGCAAGATTCAATAACGTATGTATTAAACGGTCGAAAAATTAGACAAGATAATGCTGAATTTTCAGAAAATGATCAGCTTAGGAATATTAGAGTGACAGTTTTTGCTAATGAACAACAGCAAGAAGAGCAAAGAGAGATATCTGACGAAGTGATTAAGCAAAAGATTCAATTAGTGATTTCTGAACCTGATAATATATTAGTCGACTCGCTACTTAAAACGATTAAATTGATACAAAAACATTGTCGAGAACGAGATAAACGTTTTACTCTTGGTACGATAGCTCAATTTTTATTGGACCTCTCAAATTTCGATAAAATTACTTTAAAAGAAGTTTGTTACAAATATAATAATAACCTTAAGATAGCCGGACTACGAGGATTTAGATATGTCGTCAGGATGGCTGAAGGCATATCGGTGGAAACTAAAAATAAACCCCATATTGATGAAGAACAGGTCACAAGAGACACTGAAAAACAAAAACAATCTGGCGAAAAACAGTTCGCAATAAAACTTGCGATCGGCAACATAATCGGTAATGCTGTTTATGCAAAATTTCTTAATAATAATGTTGATGAATTACGCAGATTGTGGAAATTAGGCTGTAAAATGTTACGAGACGAACAGCGAGAAAATAAAATTTACGATGGATACAATTGGTTGAAATCTAACGAATAAAAAAGTATATTATGCATTATGAATCAACACAGAAAATTCCTCGATCATTATTTTCGCATGTACGAGATGACGGAGTTTGACGGCACCAGGCACGTCTTAAAAGAAGAAAATAATGAACTCAAGCGGCACATGCTCCTAGCTAATATTCCTGCTAATTATTATTCTTATACTTTTAATGATGTAGTTGACACTTGGAGTAACGATGTCGCAAATGATGAGTCTATTCAAAATTTTACGTTGTATTTTGAAAATCTTGAAAAAGCAAAAGATAATGGTACAGGGCTATTTTTATCGGGTACTCATGGTTTAGCAAAGACAACGGCTGCCGTCGTCGTATTAAAGAAAGCGATCGAACAAAAATTTACTGTTTATTTTATATCGATGACTGATTTAGTTGACTTCATAACGTCAGGTTGGAAAGAATACAATCTAAAATTAAAATATCAATACATCATGACAAGTGTTGATTTTTTAGTAGTTGATGACATTGGTCGCGATTATCATATACAGACTAATCAATCAACACAATTTTTAGATAAATTATTTGTGACGCGCTGCAATCAAAAGAAATGTACTATATTGACATCTATGCACGACATTACAGCATCATCGACAATTTTTAACGACTCATTAGTGACGTTATTGAAATCGAGTTTGATTGAACTTAGGATAGTCGGTTCTGACATTCGAGAGGAAAAGTCGAAAGTCTTACTTGAACAGTTGAAGCGACCTATGAATGGGAAAAAGGGTCACCGTGTCTGAGAAGATATTTACATCTATAGCTGGCGAAAATAAATTACTTAAAAGTCTGATTAATCACGATGTGATCGATCAACAAGCTGCTAATCGTAACATTGAAAAAGCTATAAACAGTAATATTTCTCCTGATTGTTTTACGACTGATTTTAGGGGTTGGTTATTCTCTGCAATAGTGATACATTATCATTCGTATTCTTCAGCTTTAACCACTGATCTCGTCAATCAAAAAATCGTTAAGAAGTACAAAAAAGAGCAATCGATAGCTGATGCAAAAGCATTATTCGAAAAGATATTAAATAGGAAATTTGAGCAGCAAGAATTGGAACCGATTATCGATGACGTAAAGAATTTATCTAACATTAGAAAAATATTTGACGTCACACAAGGCATATTAAACGAACTTCGATCTATTAAAGAAGGCTCCAGAGACGTAAGTGCTGCGCCATTAATAAGAAAGTTAGAAGTAACATTAGAACAATTAAATGATCAAAATACTCGTGAGAGGATAATTGAAGAAGACGCATTCCAGAATATAGATGAAGATATTGCGTTAATAAAAGACAGGCACAATAATCCAGAAAAGTATAAAGGCATTGACACTGGTATCGAGCCATTGACGTTAGCGACTAGCGGCTGGACGGGCGGCGATTTGATAACAGTCATGGGCAGGACCGGACAAGGTAAGTCTATCGTGTTATTGAATTTCGCATATGCGGCTTGGGAAACTGGATCTAATGTAATGTACGTGACAATCGAGATGCCGATATTGCAACAAAAAAGGCGGTTATACTCGAGGATGACCGGTATACCTTATTTTAAAATGAAAAATGCAGATTTATTGACAGACGAAGAATTGATTTATATTGAGCAAAAGATTAAGGAAGAAAGAGATAAGCGCGAAAATGTTTTTTTAATTTTAGATGCACCGTCAATGTGTAAGGCGAGTTTTATTGAATCTAGAATTAATAATTTTGAGAAATCAAGTGGTAAAAAAATTCAATTAGTGATCGTCGATCCTATTTATTTGATGAAGCCTAATAAAGAAGACGATGATCCAGTCGGTGCTATCTCTTGGGATTTGAAATTATTGGGAAGAAAGTTGGACGTGCCAGTGATAAATGCGAACCAAATTAACAGGGAAGGTCACAAGAGACATTTACAAGGTAGAGACATGGATGCTATGGATTCAGCGAGCTCTGATAGGTTAGGTCAAAATTCAGATATTATGTTGGGTATATTTTCAGATGAAGCACAGTGGCTAAAAATGTCGATCGTCAAGTATCGAGACGGTCGGGGTCCTACATTATTCCTGAAACGAAAATTTGATGTAATGAAAGTAGAATATGATGTCGATTACAATCCGCACGACGAGATAATGGCTGAAATTACAGGTCAAAGTAGCCCTGAATAGAATTGGCGAATAGTAACTAAAAATGTGTACGATATATCACTCAGACATGTTGTATTTAAATATTTTGTCTGTGTTAACATTGTTAACGAAAAGGATAACATAAATGGCAACAGACGAACGAGGTCAATTGTTTGACAGTGGAATAGTTAAAGATATTTTGACTGCGGGTATCCTTTTGTATTTAATGGAAAAGCACGAAGAGATAAATGAAGATGAAGTCGCGGACTTCGTCATAAAGAATTTTTCACACATAATTGACTCTATAACTCACTAATGTCTGCGGGCAAACCATACAACGATATATTAACCAGCAATCATGATAACATCTGCCCTCAAACTTCACTTCAATAAAAAGCAGGAATCCACGCTTGATAATTGGTTGTGGAATCTGACGGCAATTTATAATTTTGGATTACGGAAAATAGAACTTAACGCACAAGATAAAATATATTTTTCTGCTTTTGATTTTGTAAATCTTCTCGCTGATCATGGAAAGAAACTGGAAATTCCTTCACACACTATTCAAGGCGTTTTGTCTCAGGTCTATACGGCATGGCAGCGGTGCTTTAAAAAGATTAGTGGAAAACCGCGCCTCAAAGGTGTGCGGAACAAATTAAATTCCATATCCTTTCCAGACCGCATTCATCCCCCAAAAGAAAACCATATCAGTATTCCTGGTATCGGTAAAATACGCTACCACAAACAGGAGTTGCCTAAAGGAATTATTAAAAACGGACGCATAATCAAGCGTGCTTCCGGTTGGTACTTATGCCTTTTTATTGATGCGAAAAGAGAACCAATAGCTTGTACCGGTAATGGGCAGATAGGGATTGATCCCGGTTTTAAAACTCTGTTGACCCTCTCTACCGGAGAAAAGATAGAACATCCGAGGGAACTGGAAGCTATTGAAAAACGGATAGGACAAGCGCAGCGGGGCCATGATAAGCAACTTGCCGCCAGACTTTCTGAGCGCAGAGCAAGCCGCGTCAATGATAGAAATCACAAGCTGTCACTTCGTCTTGTCAAGGAAAATGTTCTTATTGCTTTTAGCTCTGATAATATTAATAGTATTGCCAAGAAATTCGGTAAATCTGTGTCCAGTTCTGGACATTACCAGTTAAGAAAAATGCTTTCGTACAAAAGCAGTTCGTGCGGTCGAAAGTATTTAGAAATTCCGTCAAAAAACTCCACGAGGATGTGCTCGGCTTGCGGGGCCTTAACCGGGCCAAGCGGTCTCGCACAACTCTCGGTAAGGCACTGGAACTGTGCTTGTGGTGCACAAAACGACAGAGATATAAATTCTGCCGTTAATGTTCTAAATGCTGCGGTCGGAGCGACCGTCGAGGTGCTACATGCAGCAGCATGATTGCAGTCAGGAATCTGCGGGGATTTATCCCCGGCAGAGGCTCAAAGAACTTGTAAAATTGGGTGTCGTACCAATAAAGTATTCTTTTAGAAACAATTTATTGAGATTGAGAAAATGCCGAAGAGACGCATAGTTATACCGGCGATAGTTGCGATGGCTAATGAATTAAATAATCGCGGAGAACGTTCACTAGTTCAACAAGCTAATGCGATTGTGTTAACAAATAGATATTTAGATAAACTTAAAATTAAGAAATTGCCTGTGAATTCTAATAAACTAGAATTGCAAGACAAGATTGCTAAATTCAAATTCTTATGTGCAGGAGGACGCAATGGAGATTAAGTTGAAGAAGTTGTCAATACCGTACAAATTAAAATTTGTTGAATCTGTAGAAGTGGTCAAAGGTCTGGTCGAAGAACAATATGAAAAGATTAAAGACCAAATTTATGCTAACGGATTTCGCAAGGGCCATGTACCTCGTGAAGTAGCTGAAAAACAACCCCATTTTAACAGGTTCACTGCTTATCGAGAAGTGTTTGACATATTATATAAGAGAGCTCTTGAACAGGAGAAGTTAGAAGTAGTTGACGCGACTGATTTTGAAGTCGTCGGTCCATTTGAAGATAATATACCGCTAACAATCCAGGCTACAGTATACTTAAAACCAAAAGTCGAATATTTTAATATCGCAGACGTGAATGTAGTCAAGAATGTGACGATTATTTCTGAACAAATGGTTGACGACCAAGTTAAAGCTTTACAGCATTCAAAAGCCTTGTTTACTAATATGCTCGATCTAAATTATGAAATCAAAAGAGGTGATGTGTTAATAATTGATTTTATGGGCCAAGTCGACGGCAAATCATTTTCTGGTGGTACAGCTAAGAATTATAAATTTGTAGTCGGTGAAACAAAATTTATTAGCGGTTTCGAAGAACAAATGGTCAAGTTGAAATTGGGCACAGTTGGTAAAGTGGTGACGAGATTTCCGACAGATTACCAAGTAAAAGATTTGCAGGATAAAGAAGCTGAATTCACTGTTACCATTAATAAAATAGAATCGAAAACTATTAAAACTGTCGAACAATTAGCAGTTGATGAGGATCAGACAGTCGATCAATTTCGATCAACATTGCGTGATAAATTAATCGAAGATTACAAGAAGATAGATGAAGAGAATTTTGAATCAGACATTTTGACACAATGTGTGACCAAGTCAAAAATAGAGTGCATACCGAATGCAATGATTGAGTGGGAATTAGCAAATGAATGGAATCAATTTTTGTATCGGATGGGGACGACCGAAGAAGAATTTGTGAAAAAGAACAAAAATGGTAAAGACGTATTTTACGCTCAAAAGAGACCTCGAGTCGAAAAAGCTCTAGAAGTTAAAATTTTCTTAGATCACATTTGCCAGATTAATAATATAACAGCGACAAGCGCTGAGGTCGAAGAATTTGTTTTGAATAGAGCAAATACACTCAATAAAAATAAAATAGAAATAGACCAAATTATTGAAGATTTAAAGAAGGGAAATAATTATCGTGCTAGCGAAACAGCTGTTAAGCACGAGAAAGCGACAAAAATATTAGTAAATACAGTAAAAGAACGAAAATGATTAAGCTCGATTTCAATTTGTCTGCTTCTACGATCAACTATTTTTGTACGTGCCCATGGGCTTTTAAACAAGATAAAATACTTAAACGAACTGCGATAAAAGCACCGAGCGCTGCATTAGTATTAGGTCAAGCATTTCATAAATTACTCCAGACATTTTATAATCAGCGTACGTTTCAGACTCACGATTTATTTCAAAATTGGGAAAAGTTTTTTGATATAGAAATTAAAATGCAGAATGCGCAAGATATAGAATTGAAGTACGCTAGGGCTTCTGGTTTTACAATAATAAAAAACTGGGTTTCAATGGCAAAAGCTAATGATTGGTTACATGAAGCGATTGGTTCTGAACTTGAATTTAAACAGGCATATAATAATGATAAATTCGAAATTGATGTTCATGGCTATATAGATCTAGTGACTGAAGTCAATGGCAAGATTTATGTATTAGATTGGAAGACAGGAAAACATAATGAAGAAAAACACAGGTTGCAAGCGTTAATTTATAGTTGGGCCCTCTATAAACAATTCGACATAGTAGAAGAATGTATTAAGTTCGTGTATCCATCAAAAAAAGAAAATAGAATAGTCGACGTACATGTTAAAGATGAAGATTACTATGATGTTAAGAAAAAAGTAGATGAGATATTTCAAGCAATAAAGGCTGATGAATTCAAAAAGAAGCAAAGTGATAATTGTAAATGGTGTAACTGGATTGATTGTTCATTTAATATTAATGAAAGTCTTAAAACCTTAGTAAAAAAATTAGAGGAGGAGCAATGAGATATGTACTGTACATTGAAAAGATCGATAACTTAGAATCGCACAGGACTCAATATTCTGCTAAAGATTTTAACAGCCACGATGAGGCAATAAAAAAATTTAAGAAGATTGTACAAAATTATTTATTAAGGAATTATAGTCAAGTACATTGTACAGTGGCATATAATGGTAAGGACATTGCAAATTTTACAATCCTGCGAGCGGGAAAGCCCACGGAGCGAGTCTTCGAGCGTCTTTAGCCGTGGGATGAAAGCGAGCCGTGCCACAAAATAAATTCTACACTTCTTTTAAAATGATGTATATTAGATAAGTAGGAGGTATCTAATATGCCAAGATTGAAAAAGTCAAACAAGGCTACCTACAATCTGGGCTATCATCTAATCTGGTGTCCCAAGTATAGGCGCAAGGTTTTAGTGGGGGATGTTGAAAAAAGACTCAAAGAACTTTTCTATGAAAAGGCGAAAGAATTCTCTATCATCATAGAGAACATAGAGGTCATGCCAGATCATGTCCATCTTTTTGTTAAATGCTCACCAATACATTCCCCTCATTTGATTGTTAAGCATCTCAAAGGATACAGTTCAAGAATAATGCGTTTAGAGTTTCCAAAACTAAAATCAAGAATGCCTTTCCTCTGGACTCGATCCTACTACTGTGAATCTATAGGTCACATTTCAGAAGACACCGTCAAGAAATATATTGACGACCAAAATTACAAATGATCCTCACGATCAAAATTAAACATGGCGTAGATTTATCCGCCGAGCTTGAAAAGGCTCGACAGATAGCCCTATTTGCTTTAAAGACAGGTTTGAGAAGTTCCAAAGATGTTAAACATTTCGGATTGAAATCAGCACTGTCTAACCAGATACTCAAAAAGTATAGTGCTAACAAAAAACTTAAAAGGATCAACAGAGTCAAGTTGACTGTACCAAGTCAGTCCATCAAGATTGATAAAACGGAACTAATCATACCATGCTTAAAGCTCAAACTCCCCACCACATATTTCAGATATGAGCTCCAGAAAATAAATCAGATAGAACTTGATAAGACTTACGCCTACATCTCAGGAGAAATCAAAGAACCTGATCTGATTAAGTCTGAAAACTATCTCGGTGTTGATTTGAATACTAAGGGGCACTGTGCAGTTATTGGGATTCCTTCTACTGGGTCGGTTGTCAAACTTGGGAAAAAAGCTCTACATATACATACAAAATATAAAAGCATCAGAAAAAAGCTACAGAGCCAAAAGAAATACAGAAAGCTGAATCAGATTAAACGTAGAGAGTCTGATATTGTTAGAGATTTGAATCACAAGATTTCAAAGAAAATAGTCTTAACAGCAAAGGAGAACAATTGCTCAATTAAGTTGGAGAGTCTTAAAGGAATCCGAAACAATAAAAAACAGGCTCGATCTTTCAAGTACTCCCTATCCTCTTGGTCTTATTTTCAGCTACTGATGATGATTCAGTACAAGGCCAAAAAGTTTGGAGTAGGCGTAGGCTTAATTGCTCCCGCATACACTTCTAAAAAGTGTAGTAGGTGTGGGACTATAGGCATACGAAAAGATAAGAGCTTTATGTGTCCTTCGTGTGGACACGTAGATCATGCGGATGCTAACGCAGCTTTTAACATAGCTGCGTGGCCTCTAATTGATCCATTGCATACAGACAGGGATGTATGCAAAGGGAGCACTGATGCCCCGCAACGTGGAGTTGTCCTATCCAGCGGCGTAGCCGCATGATTAGACAGTGAACACGAGAACCCAACGACTTTAGTCGTGGGAGTACGTCAGAGAAAAGAGATTGAGTCCACAGATTGCTACTCGAAACTTTTTAAATAGGGAGCAACATGCGTAACATGTCGTTATTGATTATCGTCTGCTGTTCGATTGTGAGTGCGACTGCATTAGATTCATTAGTGAGTAAAAGTGAGTCTGGTAGAATTAGAGCACATAGGCAGCCTGGTTTCATACAGCTCCAATATATGCCATTAATACCGTTGACATCGCCCGACAAGCTGTTTGCAATGCGTGACTCTATAAAAGATACGACGAGAGACACTAACGCTATTTTAAGACCTTTATATTTAAGTCGCAATTTCCAATATGTGACAATCCACGAATATGATAAAGATATGGAGCAGTTAGATAACCGAATTTTAGAAACGAAAACTTCATTAAATAAGGTGACGACTATTTTAGAAAATTTGCAATCACAGTCAGATTCTCATCGCAAAAACCTCGATTTTGTTGTTAAAGTCATAGAAGGATTAGTGGCATTAATCGGTGCAATTTCTACGCTTATTGCGACAATGTACGGTCTTAAAAAGAAGAAAAAATCTACGCAATAAACGGCCTATAGAAAGAAAGCTGTAGAGTATATTTCTACAGCTTTTTTTGCTTATTTTCATAAATCTACGTGTTTCTGTATGATTAGATTTAATAAGGAAAATGGAAATCCTCCATCATTTGAGATATAATTCTAAGATAATTTGGACGTCTGTTTATAAGACGGAAAAATCTGGTTGTAGCGCAGTAACTATAAGACGGACAAATGAAGATGGCTCAGAAAGCTATGCTTTTAGTTTTAATTGGCAGGATGTTAATAATAAAAAGCAATATCTTTATTCCGTAACAATTGATATTGATGATAATAAAGCTGTTGTGATCGTGACGCCGGCTGATCATGTAGTGGAATTGAAGAATGTTAAAGTCAAAGCAACTGTGACTAATATTATGATTTCTGGAATATGGATAGAAGATAACTGGGAATATGAATTTATTTTAAGTGGTGAACATTTCGGGATCGGACGCTTATTTCTGTGCTGGTGAACATAATGGAGAAAAAATGAAAAAAAATGTCAAAGATGAAGTTGATCGATTAGCATCAGAAATTCGGCTTCATCGATATCTTTATTATAATAAGGAACCTCGAATTTTGGATGGAGTTTACGATGCTTTATTAGAAAGATTGAAACAGCTCGATCCTGATAATTTAGAATTGAAGAAAACCGGTGCACCGCCAGATGCTGAGAACGGATGGCAAAAAGCTAAACATTCTATGCCAATGTCGTCATTAGCAAACGCAATGTCGATTGCTGAATTTGAAAAATGGGCTGATTCAAGTCGTATACAAGGCAAAGTTTTAGTGCTCGAAGACAAATTCGACGGTGCATCAATAGCCTTGAATTATATCAATGGTGAATTAGTACAAGGCATCACTCGAGGAGACGGTCACGTCGGTGATGAGATCACTATCAATGCTAAGAAATTGAAGTTTGTAAAACAGACATTACCGGAAAAAATCACAGCTAGCATTCGCGGTGAAGCAATGATGTTAAAAGTCGACTTTGATAAAGTCAACAGCTTATCGACTAAAACATTTTCAAATCCTCGTAATGCTGCAAATGGCATAATAAAACGGTTTGACGGTCAATTTCTCGAATATGTTTGCGTGATCGTTTACGATATTGTTTCACCCGATATCACATTTTCATTTGAAACAGAAAAACTTGATTATTTGTCAAACACATTGGGATTAGTCACCACTAATTATAAATTAATTACGCCGGCAGAAGTCATTCGAATTCGTCAACAATACATGGACACAGATCGAGAAAAACTCAAATACAATATTGACGGTTTAGTCCTTAAGGTCAACAGCATTTCGCGACAAAAAGAGCTCGGACTACATCCAAACGGTGACCCTAAAGGTCAAATTGCCTTTAAATTTGATGCGCGTGGCGTAGCAACAACATTACTCGATTGCGTATGTGAAGTTGGCCGGACAGGAGTCATTTCGCCAAATGCAGTTCTTGAACCAGTTAATATTGATGGTTCAATAGTAAAATCAGCGACTCTTCACAATTTCGATGAGATTGCCAGGTTAGGCGTCGGCATTGGTGATACCGTCTTAGTTATTAAATCGGGAGAGATAATCCCTAAGGTCATCCAGGTCATCAAATCTGTCGGTAAGAAAATCGTTGCGCCTACGAAATGTCCTTCTTGCGGTGGTCCGGTGACTCGTGATCCGGAGAGCGCGTATTTGAGATGTGATAGCGATAATTGTGTAGGTAAAGAATTTCGTAAATTACGTCACTGGGTCGATGTTTTGAAAAAACGTATGAGTTTAACAGACATCGGTGAAAGCACGATTGAACAATTGTACGAGAAAAATCTTATAAAAGATCCTGCAGATTTTTACGATCTCACTATACAAAAGGTCGCAAGTTTAGATCGATCAGGTGAAAAATCGGCCACGAAAATAGTTGAAGGTTTTGGACGATGCAAAGAAATGGATATTGTTACTTTTTTATGCGCGCTAGCAATTCCCACTCTCGGTGAGACAATGGCTGAATTAATTACTGATGAATACGATTTATACGCACTTATGGAAGAAGTGACTGAGCAGGATTTGGCAAAAATTTCAGGAATCGGTCCGTCGCGAGCTAAAGACATAGTCGAAGGGCTTGAGCAACGACGACCTTTAATTGAACGGTTAATGAAAAGTGGTGTTAAAATTAAAAAGCTCGTTGAAGTCAAATTGGAGTCTAATAAATTGCAAGGTAAATCGTTTCAAGTGACCGGACCACTAACAAAGATCGATCCTAAAACGAATAAAGCTTATAGAAGAGAAGATTGGTACGAATTTGTTGCGGCAAACGGTGGTGAAATTAAACGAGTGAACAAAGAATTAAATTATTTGCTCGTATGTCGATCAAACAGTAATAAGATTTCAAAAGCGGCTGCATTAGGAGTTAAAACAATTCCTGAAGCCGATTTTTGGAAAATGGTGGAATAACAATGCACAAAAATGTTAAAATCACTGCTGCCGTTCCCGTTCGTATTTGGACATTAAAATATGAACCATTTATGTTTGGTGGCGATCTTCATCAACCTGTTTTTACTATGGCTATTCCTTTACAGACAATAACAGTGTCCGGTTATGTTCTTCATGTTTTTAAGAATCTTCATGTAAAGAAATATCATATAGCAGAAGGGACATCGGGTGCGCTAGTTGGTCATGGAAGGACAGAGGCTGAAGCTATTGCAAAGGTCACGACTGACATATCGACTGGAAGCAAAAAAGTGATGAAGAAGCAAGTCTCTGATGCTATTCGAAGGGGAAAAAATGCAAGAGAAATAAGTCAAGACTTATTTTTCAAATGTATATCACATTAAGAATATTATGATCGGTATAACTGAGCGCGGTGACCCTGCTATTAATTTACAATGGATGCCATGGGTCTTAGATTTCAAGCCTGCAATTTTAATATCGAAAAATCCACTTAAATTATTTTATTTGCTTAAGACGATGATAAATGAAGCACCTGAAGTGTATCATTTTACACCGAATGTTATAGTTCATACGACAATTACCGGTTTTGGTGGATCGATAGTCGAACCAAATGTGCCTATTGTTGAAGAGTCGTTAAAAGGATTTAAGAGTCTCTGTGAATTGCTTGGTCCGGAAAGAGTAGTACTGAGGATCGATCCAATTATTCCGACAGATGTAGGGATAAATACAGCTTATGGTGTATTACTTCAAGCTCGACAAATTTTTAAGACTAGAGTTAGGATATCATTTATTGATCAATACGAACATGTGAAAAAGAGATTTGAAGAAAAAGATATAAAATTACCGTGGTCGACTTTTCATGCGCCATTAGAATTAAGGAAAAAAGCGTGGGAGAAATTAGATAAACCTGAGATTTGCGGTGAACCTGATTTTGAATGCACAGGCTGTATATCTGCTATAGATTGCGAAATATTGAACGAACGACCTATTGATAAGTCGTTTAAGCAAAGGCCATGCTGCGCATGTCTTGGTAATAAAAAAGAATTGCTTGAAAACAAGCAGCGCTGTGCTCATGCATGTCTGTATTGCTATTGGAAGAGCACAGAATAAACTATGATGATATCGACAGCACTAAATGACGCAATAAGCATTGTTAAAGAGCTGCAAAGGCATGGCTATCAGGCTGTATTTGTTGGTGGGTTTGTCCGAGATAAAATAATGCAAAATGAAAGTAATGACATCGATATAGCTACTAGCGCATTACCTGATAATGTTGAAATGATTTTTGAAAAAACTGTTCCTGCTGGTAAATCATTTGGCGTCATTAGAGTATTGTTGAATGATTATGAATTTGAAGTGGCTACTTTTAGGATAGATGGTCGTTATCTCGATGGTCGACGACCTGAAACTGTTACTTTTTCTTCAATGCAAGACGACGCAAAAAGACGTGATTTTACTATTAATGGGTTGTTTTACGATCCGATTGCTGATAAATTTATTGACTATGTTGATGGTCGTAAAGACATACGAGACAAGGTCATACGATTTATTGGCGATCCTCAAGTAAGAATTGATGAAGACAAATTACGCATTTTACGAGGCATACGTTTTGCAGTCAAATTTGATTTTACTATAGAATCAAATACTTATGAAGCTATAAAGTTCAATGCTTCTAACATCGTAGTCATTTCACAAGAACGAATTCGAGATGAGCTCGTAAAATTATTTAGGATCGGTAAGCCTCGAATAGCATTAAATTATTTGTTTGATACTGGACTAATTAATTACATTTTGCCTGAAGTTGAAAGAATGAAAGGCGTCCAACAGCCGACACAATTTCATCCTGAAGGAGATGTATTAGAACATATTATTCGTACAATGGAAAATTTATTTACGATGAATCCATCTGATGAATTAATTTTTGCAGCATTATTACATGATGTCGGTAAACCTGCGACGAATGAATGTACTGATAGAATTAGATTTCCAGAACATGCAAAAGTCGGAGCTGATATAGCGAGGGATGTTTTAAGTAGACTGATGTTTTCAAACGACTTTATAGATCATACTTGTGATTTAATTTATCAGCATATGACACCTATGAGTATAAAAGAAATGAGAAAGTCGACGCTGCGTAAGTTTTTAGGGCAAGATCACATAGATGATATTTTAGCGCTGCTAAAAGCAGATTCATTAGGTGGTAATGGTGATTTGACAGAATGGGACTTTGCAATAGCTAAAAAAAATGAATATTTAAAAGAAGAAATTAAACCATTATCATTTATAAATGGTAGGGACTTAATTGACATTGGTTTTGTTCAATCGCCGTTAATTGGAAAAATTCTTAGAGAGATATATGATAGACAATTAGAAGGTGAAATCACAAATAAAGATGCAGCGATAGAGGCTGCTAAAGCATTAGTCGGAAAAAGATGAAAAAAAGGTGATTAAAAAGATTTCCAGCGACGCACTGGCTCCTGCAACTACTAAAGAATTTTTTATTCAAAGAAAAATGAAAGGAGACTATATGCAAGATTATATCGAGCTCGGATCGGCACCCAGTGATGAAGACTGCGTGCAAGTGTCAAGTGATGATTCGACGTATTTTGAAAAAATGAGGGTTGAATGTTTACGCTATAAGCAGTTTTTAGCGACTCTTTTTCCTAATATTCCTAAAAATTGTATGTTTGTAACAAAAAAGTTTCTGCACGATTTCGGACCGTATTTAGAAGTTGTAATTTATTATGAAACAAATGATCAAGCATCTGAAGACTATGCCCTTAATATAGAAGGGCATTTACCTCGTAAATGGACAGATACAATCGATATAATAATGCAAAGCGCTTGCAAAGTTTAATTCTTTTTTAAAAATTCATTTCGACGATAAAATGAGTGATTATTGTTTGGAGAATAATGTTTGTAAAAATAAATTAAAAGGTTTAAAATGGCAACGACATTAACGACAAAGAAAAATGTTGAAAAGAATGCGACTGAGAGTAAATCAATGGTGTTGACCGGTGAAGCCCTTATAGCTTTTATTTCTGGCGCACAGACCAACATCGGTAAATCGACATTCTATAATTTAAAAGACGAACAACGACAAGCTATGATTGATCAGCATGCACCTGTCTTTACAAATGCTCGGTCGTTTTATTCTTTGATGATGTTGCCGACGGGCGTTAACGATGTCAATAAACAATTAATAGCGTGGACATTGATCGACAATTCTTTACCGGCGACAGAAACTTATATTAAAAATGGATTGACTCATAAATATTCTGCGTTTTCAAAGTGGGAAAATGAACTAATTCTCCAAGCATTCGATAAGATGCCTGTTACTCGAGTATTTGATTTTTTAACTATGTTACAAGAGAAAAGAGTCACTAAAAAGAGAGCAATGTTTTTGATTCACGAATATCTTCGTAAGAACAAAAATAGATGGTCGTTGTGGGCGATTAAATATCGCAATGAATTTAAAAGAATTCTTTATCACGCGCATACTAATGGTGATGAGCAATTATTGAAAATTTGGCGGTATTTAAAATACAACGAATATGAAAACTGCTCGCAATTGATTAAAGATTATGTAGCAGTTCAAAATGGCGATAAAGAAAAGTTAGCAAAGCTTCCTGCTACAGTGGCAGAAGGTTTTATGTCGAAATTTAAGATTAAGCCGGAAGACTTTTGGAAAATGTATAAGGACGAAGGTGGGCAGCTTACTGCTAAAGAAAAACGACTCAAAGTAGAATCTGTAAAAGCTGTCGGTGTTGATACTGGTTTTGATATGAGGCAGGCGAAGCTTTTTGATTTACTGGTGTATCTGAATTCTTTAGATAAGTTACCTAAACCGGTAAATCAAATACGAGAGTTACTTGAAAATAAAGCAAAAGAAATTGCTAAAAATATTTCTTTTACATTAGATGATGTCGGTCTTATTTTAGATACATCAAAAAGTATGTATGGAACAAATGAGACTAAGTATCATCCAATGCTTCGTGGTTTAGCGATTAGTATGGTGCTTAAACAAGTATCGACGAATTTCAAAGAATATAGGACGAACGGGAATAATGATGAACTATTTCCGACATTAAAAGATCAATCTAATTATGCTGATGCATTTATGCAAGCGTTGAAAGATGGTTGTAAGACGATTATAATTGTCGGTGATGGATATGAGAATTCACCATTTGAGGGTGCGTTACACCAACTTATATTTGCATTGAAGAAAAAAGTCGATGTCAAGAATAAAGTGATGATTATACATTTTAATCCAGTGTTTGCCGCTGAATCAATGGACGTTCGTACTATTTCTAATATTGCAGCGACAGTCGGCGTTCGAGAAGTTAATGGTTTGAATGAGTCGATGTTTCTTGCAATTGCTAAACATAAGCCTGAGCTCGCTATTGCTAAGTTTTGTAAACATCTTCTCACATTACAAAGTGACAAAGCTAAAGAATTAATGCCCGATCAAGTTAGAGAACAATTGATTGAGTCTAAAGGTCATTTTCTTGAAAGCAAATGATGAAAAAATCATATTAAAGTTTATGCAAGTGAGGTTAAAATGCCAGATATGTTACAAATCCAAGAATTACTTGTTGGATATGTTGTTGATCGCAGCAACATTCAGAGCGTCGGTAATATGACAGTGATACCTATAATTAGCGACGTAGAATTCACTAATGTTGCTGACATAAATGATGTAACATTGAAATCTGATCCGCAATATAATACTTTAGAATTTAAAAATGCTAGCGGTAATATTGGTATCGTAATGCAGGGCTGGACGATGATCGATCGAAATCAACACGCTCAAGATCGCACTGTACCTTATGCACATTTAATAAAAGCTGCCAATGCAAAGCTTATACCTGCTAATTGTGTTCAGGCTAGTCAAGCAGGTCATTTTGACATGTCTAAAATTAAACAAGATTCATTTATGATTTTACCGCCGTCATTAAGGGGCATCGCTATTAAAAAAGCAACATTTGAAGAAGCTGATACAGGAGCTTTATGGGATACTTTATCGACGTGGTCAAAAGGCATTGATTGTCGCACTAATGGTTTACAATTATTTTACAGCCAATTTGAAGATCGGCTCGAACAATTTGTAGCACAGTTTGAGCCTGTTAATAAACAGCTCGGTGCTATCGTTATGATAAATGGTAGGATTATTGCTATCGACGTATTACCGAAATATGATAGTTGGAAAAAGAGTTGGCGAGCAATTATTCGTGACAGTTATGGTGCGGAGGCAGTACGTATAATTCAAAATGAAGGTGCTACTATTAATAGTCCGGCAATTGATTTAGAGAAAGTAAATTCAATTGAAGATTTGACGACGCAATATGATCAAATGAAAAATGCATTTCACGACAATGTTCAACACATTGTCGGTCAGACTATTCAATTGAATGTTGGTTATAGAGTACTTGAAAGAATCGGTGAACTAACAATGATGAAATTTGAAAATGAACAGCTTGTCGGCCAAGGCGTCTTGCATGGCGACAAACATTATGTGTATTTGTCATTAGTGAGTACAGAAGGTAAAAGAACGACTGCACCTCAATTTAAATCACTGCGCAGAGAACCTTACGCTGGTAGTTCGTTTCAATTTACGTAGGAGAGTAAAATGAGTGTTATATATTTAGTTGTAGATTTACTCGTGATGCTTATCGTGATATTTTTGTTGTTTAAATTTTGGTTTCTTAAAATACCAGAAGTTAAATTGGCATTTGAGTATTGTACAAGAAAGAGTAGAGCTTTATTAGCTAATGAAAAGGTAACAAAAGATAAAGAGTTACAAGATTTAACAAAAGATGTTGAAGCTAATATAAGCAGTGTAGTCATGCCAAAAAAAGTACGAAAAGCACATACAAGAGCAGCAAACAATTATTTAAAGGAGGATTTGTGAGTGCTACAAGTTTAATTAAACTTATAATTGGCGTCGTATTGTTGGTAATTTTGATACCATTGTGTACAGGGATAGTGGCATTTAATCATCAAGGTGAGTACATGTTTTTGCAGAGTCTTACGGGTCATATGCGAGTTAAAATGAATCCAGGACCGACATTTAAGTTATGGTCACGAGTAGAAATTCTTAAGCAAGTCGTGACTATTAGTATTGGAGATGCAAAAGACAAAAGCTCTGCTCAAATTGAACCAATAGTAGTTCAATTTTGTGATCTTGGAAAAGCTAAATTAAATGGTCTTGTTAGAATTCAATTACCAAATACTGAAAAACAAATCATTGAAATTATTAGACAATATTCAGGTGGTTACGATCATTTTGTAGAAAATGGTATAGTTCCAGTCGTTCAAAACGCTTTTAAGCTAGCTGCGAATTTACGAGGCGCTCAAGAAGCTGCGCAAACGCTTGCTTTAATGCAACAAGATATTGAAGACCAATTAATGTTTGGTATGTATGTGACAGTGCCGATTACTACAATTGATACTGTTTGGGAGACTAATGGTAATGAGAGGATAGCAAAAGTCGAAAAGAAAGTTTTAACTGCGATTGCTCGTGATCCAACGGGACAGCCAAAGAGAACGAAACACATTTTAATGGAATTGGGATGCAAAGTTACTTCATGCCAGATTGGTGTGCCTGACTTTGAAAAAGCTGTTGATGACGCTATTCAGCTCCGAAGAGAACAAGCGCTTAGGACTGAAGTGGCTAAACAAGAAGCATTGAGAGCACAGCAAGAAGCGATTACTACAGAAGCGAAAGGTCGAGCAATAGCAATGCAAGCTAAATGGGAACAAGAGAAGATTAAAGTTGAAGCAGTGACGGCCGCAGAAAAAGATAGAGATGTCGCTATTTTACAAGAAGTAGCAGCTGGACATAAAAAGCAAGCTTTAATATTAGAAGGTGAAGGTGAAGCTAAGAAGCGCCAGTTAATCATGGCAGCAGATGGCGCGCTTGATAAGAAGCTTGCGGCTGTTATACGTATTGATAGCATGTATGCAGAAGCAGTTAAAGGTTATCAAGGTAATTGGGTGCCACAAATTTTAATGGGTAATAGCGATGGTAAAGCGAATAATGCAAATGATTTAATTGATCTTTTAAAAGTAAAAGCTGCTAAAGATCTTAGTGTGGATTTATCAGTAAAAGCAAAATAATTTATCATAGAGAGCACTTGCTGCGCCTTTATTATTTATCATAATTTTATAATCATGTATAAAAACGTAGAAAATAACAGGGAGTTAAAGTGTAGATTATAGTAGTATGAGAAACCGATACGTTTTTAACTTATCCAAATCATAATAAAAACAGGTTTTGCTGCAGCAGCAGTCCACTCCACCACTTCCCATGAGCAGGTAACATTAGAAGTAGAGGTATTTCTGGCAAAATTTAACTCTGTAGTAGAATTAAACTTTAACTTTATTCCGTTTTTATCAGAATTCCAACTATCGCCATCGCTGTCATCATTCTTACAGATGCCTGGCGTGTTTAACGAATGTGCAAAGGAATTGGCTATTACTATGGCAGTCAAGGCATTGGTAGTCGTTGCAGTTCCAGAAGCGACAGCTTTCTCACCCCTCTGTACTGCAATGGAGTCTGATATACTTATTACATAATCTCTGGTAGTAGAGTTAAAAAGAGCAGTATCTCTACTGTAAGTGATTGTCGTGGCGTTTGTAAGATAGGAATTCCAGCAATTTCTATTCTCAAAAGCCCCTGTTGTAGTCGACGAATACGAGAATTCTAAAAATGTCTTCGTTGTTGTTACAGATGTTATTGTAGAGGTGGCTGATGTGTCTGTCGTTAGCAAGGATTTTGTCACTTGCTGTACTGTAGCATTATCGTATGTTATCACCTGCCACTCTACAACACATGGATCTCCAGTAACTCCTCTAACTAGTGCTAAATTCGTGGTAGTACTCAGATAATGAACCATGAAATGCCCTCTACGCATCGTGAAACCATCCATACTCCATGAGCATGTTGACCACGAAGTTGTAAGGCTAGAACTTGTTATAGTTACATTAGCTGACGCTAGATCATCAAGATTCTCAGACCCTCGTTGTACTGTTACACCTGATGTAAATTCAACGACATAGAATTCTACTTGAAGAGTATTAGGATTTGCACTACTTCCTCTTGTAAAGGTTAGAGTAGTGCCGTTAGTAATTGCACCTCTGACACAGTTGTAGTTTGGTTGAGTAGAAGTGTAACCAGAACTAGTGAAATACAGGACAGAATTAGCGATAGTTATAGAAGTAATGGTAGCAGTCTTGCTGGTATCTGTACCAGCAAATGAAACAGTGCCTTTCTGTACTGATTTTATTGTAGCCACTAATTACATCCTATACTGCAAAATAGTCTATATTTGAATTAACGACAAACTGGATGTCGTTATCTGTCGAGGTTGTTCCAGACGATTGAATCGTTGCATTTTGAACTATAGTCCACAACATCTGCTCCGCGACTGGTGCCGCGTCTTTCATAGCTGCTTTAGCCCACACTACTCGTGCAGCATGATTAGTGGTCGCTGGACTTTCGTTGAGAACATCATACGCCGCTTTAGCAACAGAAGATGCTACCCTGGCTTTAAACTCTGCATTTGCCTTAAGATTGTATACGCTTAAAAGACTCATTTGATCCTCCTTATTGAATTGCTTCTAAAGTTACAGTGTTATCGATTCGATAGTCAGTCATTCTTCCTGCTGGTATTGTAAATTTTCCAGCATTAGTAGTTTTTAGTGAACTTGATGCTACTCCATTATAAAAATAGAACCTGTATTTATTCCTACCTGTAGGTGTTCCGATATTGATGTCGAGGTTTCCATTAAATGAAGTATCCGTTCCTGATTTATTAGCAGTAAGAATAGTCATATTGATAATCGCTTCTTCGACTCCATCAGCAAGAATAGAAGTTTTATCGATAGATGACTGTATCCATTTTTTAGCATCTTCGGACGCAAAAGAAATTCCTGTTACGGAGTCGCCAGTCCAGGTTAAAGCTACGGAGTCACCTGCTAAAACTCTCTGTGCATCTGATCCTGTATTACTAATATGATACACAGAATAATCAGCGTCGACTCCACCTAACCGAGCCTTGATATTCGTTAGGATTGCTGCATCAGGTGGATCATCAGGTAAATAAGTACCCGATGTTTCAACTAAAGATTTGTCAGAAATTTTTCCTACGAAATACATGGCAACTCCTTTTTATAGATTCGACTCACTCTCGCTTACTCTTCTTAAATTCTCAAATACTTAAGTTGCTCATCATGTAAGAGTACTTATCAATAGGCTATCAAAATTCTTCATTTCGACCATCGCATGTACAAGATAGACACAAGAGATGGTCAATGTTTATGAGTAGGTAATAAGTGTTTGAGTGAGTAGTGGAGCTGCGATGTAGAGAAATAAAATGCAAGACGTTGAGAGAGGAGAGAGGGAATTTAGTTTACTTTGTGAGAATAACTTTAATTGTCGCTATGTTAATTGCAAAAAAACGTAGATTATAGTAGCATAGATTCTTACCATCTAATTCTATCACTTTCTTTTTCTTTATTAATCATTGTATCACTATGACAAATCCTCCATTCTCTCCACATTCTTGGATCGTCTGGTTTAAACTCTATACGTAATGTTGGTAATTTGCTTGTAGCTGATTCATCTTTAAATACATATATATAATTACTTTTGACATTATCTTTTATTATCAACAATGTTCAAAAATTCTTTTGTGGTAGAGGGATTATAAACTCCTCTATGTAAGATATTCACTGATGCATTATAATCCGCATCAGTCTCATACCCACAATCCACACACTTAAAGAACTCTAACAATCTGTTCTCTTTATGCACAGATCCACATTTAGAACAAGTCTGAGATGTATAAGCTGGATCAATCTTTGTCAAAAGAATACCATTCTCTTCACAAAGTCGTTCTAACTTATTTATTGCCTTTGGGTAACTCCATCTTTGTAACTTGTTCATAAATCTCTTATAAATTCTTTTCTTTGAATTTCTTTTAACATCTTTCAAATTCTCTATTACTATCTGCTTAACATCTCTAAAATCAACATTGTTTATAATCTCATTAATCTTTTTATCTCTTTCAATTAACAAATCTTTAAAATTTCTACTACCTTGTTCCTTATTTGAAATTCTTTCATACAATTCTTCAAACTCTTTTCCAATAAATCTTCCATCAGATGTCACTATTAACTTTTTATAACCCTGGTCTATTCCAATGTCTTTTCCAATTATCTTCTTCTCTGGTTCTTGTTTCTCATAACTATAAATTACAAAATAATGCCCATTAATCTCTTTCAACTTAATACTGCTATCTCTATTCCAATCTTTAAACTTCAAAGACTGCTTATGATAACGTATAGGAAGTCTTATATGCAAAGCTCTTTTTTTGTTGTCTTGAAAGTAAGGCAATCTTAAATGAACAAATTCATCAAATTCTTTTGAATCTTTTTGTATATCAAATAGTCTTGAGTCTATGTTAATTGAAATGTTTTTAATTATTGGTTTTGAAGTTTTCTTTTTAGTCAAATTAGATCTTATAATTTCAGATGCTTGTTTATAGAGTATTTGTTTGTATTGAGAGTGTTTTAAAATATTTGAAGGTAGAATTTTAGAAGATAAGTTCTTTTTTAGGGGTAATTGTTTGTTCCAGAGTAAGTCAATAAAGAATTGAAGGTCTTGTTTGTAGTCTTTGAATAGTTGAGACAGTAAAGTAGACTTTGAATCTGTTTGGTATTTTAAGATATGTTCTGATGATCTAATCATTTTTAAGTTCTTTTATTAATTATTCTGTTTTTCTTTTACTTCTTCGTCTTCCATAGAAAACAGAAGATAAAAGTTGTATATAAATGATAACAGAAATTGAATTTGTCGTTTATATTATGTTTCGTTTTAAAATTAATTTACAAAAATTTTATTTATTAAATTGTAGATTAAAAAATTACAAATCATTCTTTACTTTACTAATGGTCGTTTATTTATGAAATAAAAGTCAACACCTATATGAGTTGCATCTGCCGATGTCAATTGATTAGCTGTATTATTATTAGTATACGTCCATACATACAAGATTAATTCGTTTTTAAATGCAAAATTGTTCGTCGTAATAGCTAATCCAAATATAACTACTTGCTTGTAATTTGCAACTGCTAACGGTAATAACATAATCGACTTTAACGCAGTAGCTTCATTACCACCTCGTTCAATCGCATTTAAAGCTACATTAAATCTAGCAGTGATGATGTCGTCTATTTTCAACATGGATTGATCTGTTGTAGCATATTCTAGTAAACTAGTATCCACGTGACATACATCGTTTGAATTATATTTACCGAGGCTTGTAACGCCAGTAATCGAATCGCCTTTTAATAGATATTCGATATTTAATGGCGTTGGTAAATAAGATATTAATGTTCGTGGATAAGTCTTTAGATCAATATTAGCAGTGACATTACCAGTACCATCAGAATGTATAAAACCACCTAAAGCTTTTATGATTGCATCCAATTGAAGACCTGACGAAGTATCGACTAAGCCTTGGTATGGTAAATATTTATAAGCTATCTTTACCTGGGCTCCATCATGAGGTTCTCCAATATAATCCATATCAACCCATAATTGTTGGCCGTCAATAATCGTCGCATCATCACGAACTTTAATCCAATTATCGATCGGTGCAACGCTACTAGCTACATAAGCATTAACTCTATTTGTCGGGATACTCCTATAAGCCATGACGAAATCTGCCGTATTAGACGATGGCGGCACATATTCTACACCGCTACTATTAACGAGGACAAATAAGTCTATATTGCCATTTGAACTCTGCTTGTATACCGGCGACCACGCACCTGTTGAAACTAGCTCTGTGCTAGTCGGCACGTAGACCATCGATGTAATTTTTGCAAATGAATATTGAGTAACTGCTGTCGGATGCTTAAACACATGACCTGAAATCAATGATGGATTTTGGCTAGCAAATACTTCAGTAGCTATTTCAGTCGTACCAGACTGAGTAGTATAAACGCCTCGAACCATCCACGTCTTATTCGTAGCAAACGGTAAATATAACTCTCTAGTTGTAGCGCTAGTGTTATTAGTAAATAACGTTCGAGTAGAACCGTTGATCGTAGTCGTAGATGAAATGATTGGGGTTATGCTAATTTGTTTGTTATGCTTAGTAAACTGGTAATTTGCGGCATAACTATTGATGGTTGCAGCATGCGTAAAATTCAACTGTTTAGAATGTCTCGATAAATATAACGATGTATTAGCTAGATTTGTACTTGCACGAACAATTCCGCTATGAGGCACATATGAAGTTTGCACAGTTGGAAATGATGCAGCATTTGTATAATCGACTTTTATTACGTCATCAGCTATATAAGACATGCCCTGATTATTTGGATATTGCACATCATATGTGACCCATATTTCTTGGGCAGTTATATTTTCATTAATAGTAAATATAGCAGTTGCAGTGCCTGTATTCAACCACGAGCCTGCTACATTGATTAATCCCGCATTATTTCTATACACAAAGGGTTTCGTGCTCACGCTAGCATCATCTGTGCCTAAAATAATCGTTCCTGCCGGCGATCCAGCAGGCGCTTTAACCGTTATAGTATCTCCAATTTGCCAATTGCCAGCTGCTCTACTAGTATAAAAATCTTGAGAAGGATCAGTGTCGCCGACATTAAGTCTCACAACATTTGAAACGATAGTCGTTTGTAAGTCGCTAATCGTCGTCCTCGTCTTGTCAGCTGCACCAACAATCGAATATCCCGTTATAGCAATGTCACTTAATGCATCGTATTTCACAGCGATCTGTCGTTTAGTCTTGTTCTGGCCAGTTAATAAGTCTTTAATAGCTGTTTTCAGTATCTCATCATAAGTTATTTGCTTACCAAAAACGACATTGTGTCGTAAATCAATGACATCAGCGCTAGCAACTGAATCATAAAATAATCCATCAGGTCTATCTGAAGTTCCACCTATCGCGACATCGGACGCCTGTTGTCCGTTAATATCTTCATCTATGTAAGGCGCTTGCGATCTCCTGAAAACTAATGCGATAGGTATCGCATATACATAACCATCAACGCTCTTTAATTGTAGCCTCGAAGAAGCATCGCCGTTTCCTGCGCGCCACAATCCATAATCGCCCGTCGATGCACCTAAATTTGAAAAGTTAAATGGATTTACAGGCACTAATGCTCCGCCTTGAGCATAAGTTATACTGTCAAATATATTTGAATTTTGCGAATTGAGTATGAAGCTCGGATCATTTTCTTGAATACGAATCCTATATTGAATTTGTACGCGTTTTGTAGTTTCAGGATAAGTAGCTACAATTATAGGATCGATAATATCATCGTCTAATGTGCTTAATGTATTTTGGACATTACCTTCTTTATAAATGTGAGTCGCATCTGGTTTATAGTCTGTAGTGCCACCAGACAGTTCTACTTTCCAAACTTCTAGAAATAAAAAATCATATCTATTATTGCCGCTACCGAGCGATGCAGGATTCAATTCAATAAATGAATCGCCGTGAGAAAGAACGTTGATTTGATGACCATTTACAATAGCAATGTCTTGAGGCATTTGAAATTTGTTTGGCCAAGTAACATCGAACACAAATGACGGCACGTTAAGAAAACCGCTTTGTGCTTGATTAGAAATATATTTTTGAAATTTATCAGATACGACATCAAACAACAAATTAAGCTCTGAATCAAGAACAGGTTTACCATCTTGAAAGACTATCGTGTCAAAACCGTGAAATTCAGGTTGCAATGTTCTTGAAACACCAGTGCCATAGTCTAATGTTGACATTTAATCACTCCTGTCGAGAACTATTTTTGAAAATTCTTTATTAATTATAGATGAATGTTTATGTTTTTGAATAGCTCTTTCTTGACGCAATGCTTTTTCTTTCGAAGGATGACGACCCAATAATTTAGAACCGTCGCTAGTGTATAAACAATATTTTTGTTTATCCGATGGCCGATTGTCTTTGTCTTTTTTTGGACATCGTCTAATAATAGCTTTTGTGTCTATCATGTTAAAATGTTCTGGATGAAATGATTTGTCATATCGATTGATGATTTTTTACCAAACATTTTTTTAATTCTATCAAGAAGCGATTTTCTCTTTTCAGTCGGCCTCTCTAGTTCTTTTGCTTTAGGCTCTTTCTTGACATCGCTGACAGGTACTGTCTTAGTTAATTCTTCAATTTCACTAGCGACATCAGGCGAAGAAGATTCTACTGTTGGTTCTTTAGCTACAGGTTCTTCTTCGACTTCAACTGCCGGCGACCGTTCTTTTTGACGTGCGACATCCGATTGTTGCTGTCTGATGTCTTGAGTTTTACGTCGTCTTTCTTCTAATTGTTCTCGTAAACTCTGGTGTTCTTTTTCTATTTCTGATTCGCGACCCTTTAATTCTTTTAGTCTTTCTTGTATCTTAATACGCTGTTCATCAAGCTGTTTATGAACATCACTCATTCTTTGCTTGAATTCTAGAAAAGCCGGATCAGTCACTCCTTTAAATTCTTCTACCGGTTTTGGTACAACTTTCTTTTCACGTTCAATGAACTTTTGTTCGCCTTTTGTTTTCTCGCTAATTTTTGCATCATCATTCTTATCAATAAAACCCGTTTGCAATCTAGTCGGTCCGCCACCCATAGACGGATCTTCAAAATATCCGTCACCATACATTAATAAATCAGTTGCATCTGGCACACCAATATTTTCAGCATCACTCTTATTTTGCAATCTAAATGTCATCTTTGCACCAATATTAGCCTGTATTTTACCCGGTATATTTTGTTTTGCAGGCGACTGTGTCGCTATAACCATGTGAGCACCAACAGACCTAGCAACTGTTAGCATATGATCAACTAAATTAAATAATTTTGGTGCATTTGGATTGACTTCTTTATTGAACAAATCTTTCGCTTCGTCAACTATCGTTACTATTCTATGCATTTTTTTTCGTTGATCTTCTGGCACAATATTGAATGCTTTCTGTTCATTTGGACTCATTTTCTCAGTATCTTTAGTGACAAATGAGTTCCATTCTTCAATATTTCTAAAACTCATGCCCGTCTTACCACTAATAGTCTTCAAGAACTCATTACGTCGATTGACTTCGTCGCTTAATGACTGCAATGCATCTTCAGCCTCTTTAGCGCTCGTTGCAATCGGTCTATCCAAATATTCACTATCTTTATACTGTGCAAATTCAGCACCCTTTTTAGCAGCGTCTATTAATATTAATTTCGCTTCATCTGGCGATTTACCCATCTGAATTGAATTAATTATGCTTTGATTAAACACAGATTTTCCAGATTTAGTCGCACCTGAAACTATTAAATGAGGTGTATTACTAAAATCGTACGTCACTGTGTTATTATTCTCATCTTTACCAAATGCAATCGGTAATTTAGTCGGATCTTTTGAAGCCTTTACAAATTTATCATTAGTAATCAATTCTTTAAATGATACGGGATCTCTATCTTTCAAATCAGTACCTTTCGGTACGTGCACATCAATGGTATCAGTGTCTCTATTTTCATTAACAGTGACATTTTCTTTTTTACCAATAAAATGACTCAATACTGTTTTACTTTCCGTTGATAATAACTTATGCATTGCTCTAGCTTTATCTTTATCACTTAAATTTTTCAAGCTAATTTTATATGTTACAACATTTGGACTATTAACAACATCTGATATCTCTGAATTACTAATATCTAAAGCTTTCATTGCACGAGATAACGATTTTTGATCTGTATCAATCGTTTTTAATTTTTCTGGATCAGGCGGCAATGGATCATTTAAATCACTAGTGTCTCTATACAAGCTCTTTTCGTTCTTTTTAACTACGGATATTGTCGATTTATATTGTTCGTCTGATTTATCACCAACAGCTTTTAATTTCTCACTTATCTGTTTTTCAATGACTTGCTGTTCTTTATTAGATTTTGTTTCACTCGCTATATCTTTTCGATGCTCTTCGATCTTTTTAGGATCGACTTTCATCTTGACTTTTTCAATTTTCTTTTTTTCAGTAGGCTCTTTTTTTATCTCTTGCTTCTTCTTTTTAAACTCTTGTCTTATCTGTTTCCTGCGCTTCTTAACTTTACTCTTTAACTTATCTTTTTTGTCAACTTTTTTAGTTTTTGATCCCTTCCACTGTTTATATAATTGCTTAAACAACTGTTTTTGGCGCTCATCACCGCTTTTCAATGACTTGACTTTAATTGTACGCTTTTTACCCTTAGCACTTGGATTCGTGACATTTTTATCACCCATATCATTCAAAAAATCTTTGGTCGTACTCTTGCTTCTTTTCAAACGTCTAGCTATCTTACACATCTCTTCAGACCGTGCATATTTTGTAAATTCACATTGTATTAAATCGAAATATTTCATCATTATTCTTTGTTATTGAAAACTATTTTGCTGAAACTAGAACATGATCATGCATTAAAACGTCAATCTCCAAGTACATACGAGAGTCGATGTACTTGGTTTATTCCAGACTGGAAACGTGTGGTAATTTACCATATCGCCTCCACCTGCAGACGTTGATCCCGTTCCACCGAATAATCCCATTTCAACAAGCGCACCGACAGCTTCTGTATCATTAAACGTCGTCTCAAAATCAACAATGTGAGTCCTCGTTAATGACTCGACACCGAGATCATCGACATAATAAGTACGACTAAATCTCTTACGGTCTAATTCATTAACCAATAACGTCTGTGCTGCAGTTGCAATCGGTGGATTCTGCAAATCCCAACCAGGATCACCCGTACCAACAGCTAATACAAATATACCCGGCACATATGAAACTGGAATTGTACTAGTGCCACCATATTCTTTCATTAATTGTGCCATTAAAAATGAAGCCTGATCAACAATGACATTGTGCATTTCTCGACGTTCGATTGTACCATCTCTATGCTTCATCGTCATGAAGATATCACCCTTTTTTATCCATCGATTCTGATTTTCAAATAACATAAATCCTCCTGAATAGTTTAAAATTTCCGTTTTTCAATTCGACCGTCTACATGTCTCATTATACCCACACCTGCACTAGACCTAATTTTCTTAAAATCTTCTTTGAGCTTTGCTGGTGCTTGCTTCTTAACTTGATTTTGAATCTTTTGCATAAATTATCCTCCAAGATCTCGCTCAATCCAGAAAAACAACAAGTCTGCAGCATTTGGAAATATAAATCTATCGCGATTATTATTTGTCAAAGACTCTGCATAATTAGTTGTAAATGGTTGAGCATTTGTTTCGTGTACAAAACCGATTTCATTGTTAATGATAGATACTCTTTCTCTATACGGTATCGCAAATTGCATCATCACTCGTTCGTCTGGTATATCTACAGTCTCTTTAATTAATGCGCCAAAATTTACTTTCTCACGAATGTCAAATTCTACCCGTTCGTGTTTAAAATCATTTACGTTAAAGAACAATCTTTCATTTGGTAAAGTCCATCTCTCATTAAGAGTACCATAGTGGACATTGATAAATATTCCAGATTCGCATATATGAGCATGAAGTTGTTCTGGAATATTATAAGAAATTATTGTATCACTTGGTACATTAATTTGATTTAATAATGCTTTTCTAGTTAAGTCGAATTGACCTGTAGTAATTGTATAAGTATTCGTATATAATCTAAGTTCTCTATATATTACGTATTTATTAAATTTATAGATAATTTTCACTGTCTCTGTTATTAATGGGTTCCTACTTAAACATATCTTACCAGTAATTCCATTAACAGATGTTACACTTATAGGCGGTCCAACCGGTGTCACATCAAGCTGTATGTCTATTGGATCATTAGTTATTGTCGTCTCTAACCAATTCAAAATCGGTTTATAATAAGCATAACAACAATTGTTTGAACCGTCAAACTGTGCCGATACATTTTCAGTTATTATTTCGGCTATCTTATATTTATCTTCGCAATTTGCCCTGACATCTTCCGATGAATGAAAAGCAAAATCCCATCTTACAATCTCATCCTGAATATCTTGCGTCCTAATAATTTCAGAGAACACGTATCTTAACAAGAAATACGTGTGCGCAGGTTTTACTAATTTTACTACAGCAGTCACATCTGCATTAAACTCGTCCCAATTTCTTATGGGCGTAGTGCCGATATCTATATCGACAGAAAACATGAATTGCCATGCGATGTTATCTAAATATTCACGAATAGCCACTGATTGTACGCCAAGAAATACCGATAAGCCTTCAATTAAGCTTTCTTTTGTCGAACCTTTAAAAAACATTTGCATTAACGATAATAATACTTCACGATATCTATCATGCGAAAAATCAGGCCGCGGTTCAAACTTCAATAAATAGCCCAGATTTTGGTATAACAAATCTGATCTCGTTTGATTATAATAATTGTCATTTGCGTAATCTTCAGCTATTTGTTTAGACCTGGCAATTTCGAGCGCTAATGATCGGAAATAACCGTAAAATACAGTCGATTCTGAGTTTTTGTTATAAGTAGTTTCTAACCTACTTAAAATACGATTTACAATGTCGATGTGATATTGATACCATTTATCTCTAAATTCTCTCGACGGTGTCACTGAATCTTTACATGTAAAATAGTAATGTTCAGCCTGCATTGAATTGTTACTAAAATCTTTTGCATCAACGTACACATTTACTAAATAATTATCTTCAAATGTCTCGCTAGGTGTAATAGCGATTAAATAGCCCTTATTACGAGGTATAAAATAAATACTCTTATTGTCTTCAAATGTTGCAACAAACATTGTAAAACTCGGATTAACTGCGACGTGATATAAATTCAAGAATTCTAAACTTGAAATTTGATCGTAATCTTTATTTATAACAGTAGCTGTAAAATCCGGTAATGAATCTAAAAACTCGCTGACTTTTTTAACGGTCGAGTATTCATCGTGCGTCAAATTAACTTCTGCAACAACCACACCGCCCACTGTCACATATAAATTATTATCTAGAACATCTAAATATACATCTGGTAACGACCCGACATACGTGACATCGATAACATTCGTCGTAATAATTTGGTATGTAGTGTTTGCAATTTTTATTGAAACAGTTCGCAGATCGACGCCCGAAATATCATCATCGATAAACAGCATCACATTAGTGTCTCTCGACACATCTTCAGCTTTATTTTTTGGCCAAAATCCTCTTATATATGGCGCAGTCGTATCGACAGGCAATATCCCGACCACGACAGGAATCAATGCATTGCCTGCGTTGTCGTTAGCATAAATGACGACATTTTCTAAATTATCAAAATTCGGAATGCTAGCTACAGGTCCTACAACTACTTGCAACGTGTTATATGGAGCAGCACCCGTGTATGAAAAATATGTCGAATTCTTAGTCGTCGAGTATTCAATATCATCGACGACTATTTTGACAGTGTTAACGTTAATACCAGACAATACATCTGCAAAATTAACAGTCAAATTTGGCGGTGGATTAAATATTAAATTCACTGGATTTATTGAAACTACGATCGGTTTCTCTAAATCTAATTTTAATTTATTAGTCGCAGCCTTTACAGATTCAACATTGCCTGCGATATCAATAGAAAAATATTTCAAATTATAAATATTGCTTGCAGGAAATCTAATTTGTTGTGTTATTGTAAACGATGAGCCCGTAGTCGGATCAGGCGGTATGATGGGATCTACAGCGAACTCGTAATAAGTCCTATACACGCCTGAAGGCGACGCACTAACCGTCAATTGTACGACTGGATTATTCATCCAGCCGCTTATAATATTATCTGTAGTTATTGGTATCGATGTATCGAGTTTAAAAGTGTATTGATTTATAGTCTCGATATTTCCAACATTATCTATACTGTAAAAATAAAGTATATGAACACCTTCAGACGGTATCAATAACGATCCCGGATATAATGCGAACGAACCGGCGTCCCATTTGTAAAAAGTCTTGTAAATGCCTGAATCGGGATCTTGTGCATTTAAAGTAATAAGCGGTGACGATATATACCAACCATTTGTCCCGTCTGGTGCAACGACCACTACAGACGTTATGGGCGCACTCTTATCGACTTGCACGAGCACAGATTCTTTGATTATTTCATAATTACCCGCATTATCGACGCCCCTGTATTTAACAGCATATTGTCCCGTGATTGAAAGAGTCACGAGCACAGATGAATCATATACGATTATATTCGGATCTGATCCGTCAGTACTATAAAGTATCCTGTTAATGCCTGATGCAGTCTGATCTGGTGGCGGTACAAAATCATTTGATGTGATTGTCACTACGACATCGTGATTTACCCAACCAGTAACTGCATTATCTGTAGAAATCGGTGCATCAGTATCTAATTTTAACGTGTTGCGACCGCTTAATTGAGGTATAGAAGTATTTGTCGTTTCTCGACCTCGTTTATCTATAGCAACAGTCGTTATATCTTTTTCACCTTGTAAATTATAAGTAGTCGGCGATTCAGGATAATAATACGGATTAGCCTTGTCAGAAAAATCAAATACTATATCTGGATTATGTATATCACCTATTGTAATTACTTTTGCACCTGAACCTACAGTAGCATCAAATAATGTAGAGTATATACAATCTACTTGAACTATATCACTAGGTGCAGGCAATATAGTCGCAGTGGTCGTGATGATGTTACCACTAAGAGTTTGAACAGTATATACTTCATTCTTAGTGATATTTTCTACACGAGTTTTTAAATACGGTGTAACATCTGATAATTCTTCATATGTCGTGTTTATAAATGGTATTTGATATTGGACCGTATATGGTCCAGGGCCGCTCACGCTTATAAATGTCGGATGATAATTAAAGAAAAATACATTTGGGCTTTTAATATTAATCTTTATTTCTGGTCGTAATGTAGGAATCGACTCATTTAATTTATACCAATCATTATCGCCGTTCGGTACAAAATCAGTCAAATCAGTACTTTTTACTATATTTACATCAACTACGGGCGCCCTATTCAAAACAGCGACCGTAGCACTCAAATCTTTAGTGTCTTCTATATTACCAGCTGTATCAATTGCAAACCATTTTATTGAGCTAACACCATTATCATTTAGATCGACTATCACACCTTCAGGCGTTAATATCGACGGTTCAATATTTATTCCATAATAAACATGGCTGATACCAGTATAAATGTAATCAACATATATTACATCAGTCGCAGCAAAAACTTCGTTAGTATAGATCTTATTATTAGAAGTGTACTTGACAGTTAATGTTGTGCTAGTAGTACTATTATAAACTCTCGAAACGCTTATTAAGAAATTATTTGCAGTCGTTAATTCGTTAATTGCATCGTCTTGCGTCAATATTCTTTCATTTACGACAGTGTATTGTCTATCGTCCACTGGTTTCAAAAATATACGTAACGGATCAGATACTACTATCTCTGGTTTTGCTCTATTTAATGTTAAGACGCCGATGCCCGTATTAGTTAAAGTTATGGCAGTGCCGAGTAACGCATTATCATAAGTGTCTGCAACTTTTATCTGAGTCGCTGATATTGCTATTATATAATAATACCTGTTTGCTAATAATGGATTTGGTAATTGCACCGTGCTTCTGACTTCAAGAACATTGCCCGTGCTTAAATTGTGAGTGACAGATGTCACCAAATAATTATTTAGTAAGTCGACTGTGAAAACCTTTGACGTAGAATCAACGTTTAATGATGTCAAGTATAACATCATCGTCGACCAGTCAGTATAAGTCGTTAGATTTTGTCGCAATGATGGTGTTAATAATGTAAATTCATATTCTTCAGATATCGGGTTGAATTCTATTACGTGAGCCCACGATAATATGATATTAAGATCATTATATTCGTTAATAGCAGTCGCATCAGTGCTAGTTACAGGTTTTATGTTGTCGAAATTGAATAGTCTTTCTTTGGGCGTTTCGACATTTCCAGCGACATCGACCGAAAAATACGTTAATCGAATTATTTTTGATGTATTTGGTAAATGTATTGGCCCGTCTTCAAGATGATATTCGAATGTAGGATTTTCATCAAATTGATAGATAATATGATGAATACCTGAAGCATTATCTGTGGCAGAAAAAGTAATGTCTGGTGTGGTGGTGTAAAAACCGCTACCGTGATCTGGAACAACTGTAATCACAGTTATCGGTGCTGTAGAATCTAAATTATAATTTTTTTCTACTGTTGCAGTCTCTGTATCTGTTACTGCAATCGCTGAAACTAACCACGAACCATCGCTCGGTAATACAAAATGGTTCGTGTAATTTATATAAAGATATGTCTCTGTAAACGTGTGCGGATAAGTGTCTATATTGAGGCCGAACACGACTTCGGTTGCATCAAATGTCCCGGGACTCACAAATTTAATCTCAGACGTCGGCGATCCCGATCCACCAGTCGGTGATGTCACTGTGATGTATCCAGTGCCAGTCAATCCATTAACATCAGTCTGTTTAGCTATTGGTACATCACCACCAACAGTATTATTAATCTGATCAATTATGTCTTGAATAGAAGTCTGAGTCGCATCAACTCCGCGAATATTTATAACTAGTGGATTATTAGACTGATCGATTTCTAAAGCAATAAACGAACCCTGTGACAAATTGATTGTGCCAGTTATATGAACAGTACTTGTATAAGTAGCAGTCGTCGGTTTTGCTCTCGGAGCAATTTTGTATGTGAGGCTCGTAACTAAATTAGGTTTTGTCGTGAGCAAACTGATTTGTGGTGATGATTTATACCAGCAATTATCACCATTAATCGGAAAACTTTCAGTTATTAAAACTTGTAAAGCTGCCGGTTCTATTTCAAGTCTAAACGGTGCAGACTGTTTGACAGATTCGATATTTCCGGCATTATCCACTGAAAAGAATTTTACAACATATAAACCCGATGTCTTTATTTCAAAGGATGTTGCCGGTGTTAAATCAGTTGTCGGCGTCGAACCGTCAGTAGTATAGTAAGTATTTTGTTGACCAGAAGCAGAATCTGTCACTGTAAAAGTGATAGTGACAGGATTATGAGACACTTCGAGCGGAATCGTAATAGCAGTCGACGGCACTACGTTGTCGTATTTAAATGTTCTAGTCTGTACTTCTTCTTTGTTGCTCGCAAAATCTATGGAATAAACTTGTAAATAGTGAATGCCTTCACCAGGGATAGTAAACGATCCTCCTGTATATACTACAAATGTAGCACCGTCCCACGAATAATATATTTTATCGACTCCAGAGACTGCATCATTAGCAGTTATAGTAATTACCGGTAATGTAATATACCAGCTATTTTGTCCGTCAGGATTGATATTGACATGTATAGTAGATATAGGAGTAATACCGTCAATCTTAACTTGCTCAGTCTGAACTATATTTGCCTCATGAGTTGAATCGCTAATAGAAAAATATTTGACAGTAGTGATTCCTTCAGTTTCAATAATAAATGGACTAGTATATAAAGATGATGATGTCGTCGGAATAGAACCATCTAAAGTATAATAAGTAAGTGACGGTTCATTAGTCTCAAAAATAACAGCAAAGAAACTAGTGCACCAGCTAGTAGATATATTACTATTAGTGACAGGAATTGCCAAGATTTACCTCACATTAGATAGTGTTAATTACTAGTGATTTTAAATTCAAATAATCTAAATCTGTCGTTATTATGTCTTTTGACCCAGTTTCATCAGAAACATTATATGCTACAGTTATTGTATATGCCGTAGGATCTGTAACAGTCGAAATGTAAATCGTTCCGTCATTGCTGATATATCCTCTACTCGCACCTGCTGCGACATCATTTGGAGAGCTCACTAGTTGTAATGCTACGTCATTAGCACTAATTCGCCAAAATTTTGAACTATCGCTTGCGCTACCAGCAGTATTATATTTTAACACATGGCTTGGCGTTTTATATGATGTAACAACACCGACTTGATAAACTGACCACACTGTATTTCTAGGTATTATTTCGTTAGCGATGTGCGTTCCGTCTGATATCGCCATCCTAGTTAATGGTAGCATCACGTAATCGACACCATTATTGTCGTCTGCTATTGCAATAATGTCACTCTGATTTATACGTTCACCCATTTTCTTTTGATCAAATAGTGAATTTAAATCATTAGTTAATGCGTCTATTACCACAGGACCACTTGCGTTCAATCTTAATTTAACTGTAAATTCAATGTCAACATCAATCCTATTCGCACTTTTAACTAGAACATCGGCCGTGATGTGTCTTCTTACATCGACTTTATCTTGTATCGTTTTTATTAATGAATTGACATTGTAAGAAACAGTTATCGATTCTCCGTATTTATAACTGATGACCACAGTTTGACCATCACCAATTGTCGACGTCGTTGATCTAGCAATTTGCATGTAATAAAATGGTGTTTCCGGCAAATCCAACACGTAATCGTTATTTATATTGTATGTAATAGTGCCTGCTATATTTTTAACAACTATAGTATGAACGTCTATTCCCTTTTTACTCAATGTTTTATATTCAGTACCTACTAAACTGACATGTTCACTATAATCAAACAGTTCGCCTGCCGGCAATCCTGACGTGCTATCATATATCAATTGAATGCTACGCTGCGTTCTAACTGAATTGCCAGTGAGCAAAATATCATCAACTTTGTTAAATAAATATTGCGTGCCTTCTTGTAAAGGATCGCCCGTGCTAGTAGTAACAGAATTAATTGAATCGACCGGTTGATTACTAAAAATAGCGCTGTCAGCTTTCTTATATTTATAAGTCACTCGAATGATATCTGTTAATGCGATGTTAATTAAATAATTTATCGCATTAGTATTATTAATGTCGATAGATATGCCATTAGATTCTATAACAAATGCTTCAACTACATTACCGTGCGCTAAATTAGCCGTAGTTTCGTTTCCTACTGCACTAGCAATAACGACTTCGCCTACAATTGGTTCGACGTATGAATAATCAGCTGTAATTACATCACTTGAAGTAAGTCCCGTAGGAAATGATATAAAAGAAAACATAATCAATCCTACCTGATGAACACCGACAGTTTTATAATAAATAGCATAATCTACATCTCTGATTAATGTTATCTTCGTTGACGGTTGTATCGAAAGCGCACCGACACCAGAAGTGATTATGTCGATCGCTATACCATTTGTTGCATTGCTTAACGTCGTCGCTAATTTTAATCTAGTATTTGATATTTTAATAACGTAATAATCTGTGTTCGCAATTAAAGGACTTGGTAAAGTACCAGTGCTTGCGACTCTTGCAATATCACCAGTGTGATATACGTGCCCGAGTAATATTGTTAATTGGTCTGTCGACGGATCGATTGAAAACGCGCTGATCCTATTAAGATAAATTTTATCAGTGAATATTGCGACATTTCTCGCTAAAGCATTTGCATCAAGATAAGCACTTATTTCACCGCCTGTCGCAGATGCAATAACGACTTCATTTACGATCGGCACTTTATACTCATAATCTGCAGTAACGCTATCGCCGAGAAATATTTGTGTGTAAAATGTAATCAATCCCGACGACAAATCCAATAAATATTGTGTCTTTGGCATTATTACTGCATTTTTGTATAATGTGAAATTTCCTGTTAAATCAAAAGAATCTGATTTTGTGACATTTATTATCTCTTGAATTAAATATACTGGGTACGATGTCGAAACTTCAGAATTTATTACAAATATTCTCATATTCGTAGCGCTTGCTGCACTCAGTGTTGTAGTATCAATGTTGACGTCTTCTCTATAAGCGCCTTTGAATAAAAATCCAAACGTCTCTACAAAGCTAATTAAGACACTGCCTTTAAAGTATATATCAACTTTACCGTATGCATGTTGACTTCTAACTGCATCGTAGTCTCTTTGCATCAATGTATTTCCTGCATCAACCACTAAAACATCATAAACGTACTGCGTTTCAATCGCAGTTCTTAAATATCCGTCTCTTGTTCCAACATCAAGACCAGTAAATGCTAACATCGCTCGACTAGCAAGACTCCTATTACTTTCAATATCATTTCCTCCTTCAGTCGGCTTTATATTTGTCACTTGCAATTGTGTAAACGTAGAATTGTTAATAGTATTAGAGCCGACGTTCGTCACTTCGCCCGTCGTAATTGCTTGAATAGAAACAGTTAACTCATATCGTTGTGTAACTTCATTAAAGTATTGATCGATTGAACCGATCAACATCTTCGCCTCGGCTAGAGTTTGAAAATTAATAGCCGGCTTAGCAGACGTCGATGTTGTAGATATAACTGTACCTTGTGGAACAGTTATGGTCGCTGTCGGTTCTATCTGCGTATAAAATACAACTTCACCGATCGACGCAGTCGCTGCTTTCCTAAACGTATTAAAATTATTTGCCAGTTTGTCAAACGCAAAATCAATTATAGATTGCACATCACTGTCGTTCGTCAATTGCATCGCAGCTTTCAATTGTTGTTTGTATGTTGACTGCGACACAGCAATTGACGTGCCCGTATTTGTCGGATCATCAATTTCTAATAATGTAATAAATGATTCTGATCGCACCAAAAAATCAATATATGTATAAAGAAATCCAAATTCTGATGCATGAGGATCAATATGAATATCACGAGTCATCGTGCCTGGTTTAATATCAATATTTGGATAACGAGTCAATACATTCGCGATCATTGACTTTGTAACGTCGCTCGTGCTTCTTACTGGAAATTCGACGAGCACCGTCGATAAAATTAATGGTACGTCATAAATTTCAATAGAATATAAGCTTTCTTCATCTGAATTATTGACAGCTGTTAATACATAATATTGAGGCTTTGTATCAAGTAAATCTGAATGTGTAAAAGCGAATATAACAATCTGTGTTATCGTCTCAATGGTCGTAGTTGTACGCTGACCGCCAATTGTCTGGACTGTCGTCGTGCTATTTGTCACTACGTCGTCTATCCTACTATACGTTGTAATAAGTTCATTATTCAATTTAACATAACCGCTAATTCCACCACCTGACGTAGTAGAATTATATATGTTATAACCTTTAACATCTGGCTCTGGATTCGCTGTCCAATTTATTATAATAGAATTACTAGAAGCCTCTGTCGTTAATCCAGTCGGTTGTGAAGGTCTTGCCATTTATAAACTCCTTATTATGATACTGACGTCAACGGCTTATTAAAATACAACGACGTCGTCATTGAGATCGCAGTTGCCGCCTGCGAAACTATCGTCGCAGTTATTTCGTAAAAGTTAAAATCATAATCGCTTTGTTCGACTGTTATGTTACCAAAATAACTAAAAAACTCATTATCTGTGACTTCTTGATACTGTGACTGTTGCATTTGTAAGTCTTTTAATTTTTCTCCACCATCAATTATCTCGCTTTTAAATTTAGGATCATAATATTCTGACGTATGGGCAGTTCCAATAAAAGAAACTAACGATGTTCCCCACCATGGATTAGCTGCATTCGAACCTTTAACAGCTATTGTAAATTTGAGCACGTCTTGCATCAATTTCTGTTCATCAATAACTGTTATGAGTTCACCCAATTTATCATAATCAAAATCGTTAACTTGACCCGTACGTTTACATTTCTTACAACCATTTATATCCACCTGATAATCAACTGAAATTATATCTGCAGGATTACTACTACGATAATTATATGTCACAGTTACTACATCTGTCGTTGTAGGTATCAATCCTAAAACAATTAATCCAGTATCGGCATTAAAATTAACCGGCATTATTCGTTGACCATTAATCTTAACAATAATTTGTGTTATCATCGTCGATGACGGATCAGTATTTAACTTAGCTCTCGGCGGAATGATCGGTTTATTTTTAGTATAAAAACGATCTTCAAGTCCCGTAAATTGATCTGAATCATCTTCATCTTGCACTAAAAAATTATTTGTCTGTTTTGGTCTATCAAATATAATCGTACTGCTTTTTAGTTGTACATCGTTATTAATTTTCCAACCATCATTTGTCAAGTAATAATAAGAAATGATAACGTCTTGACCGATCACAGGTTTTTCTTTAATAGTAATTACACCCGTATCTGCATTAAATGCTTGAACATGGGCCCGATAATTATACGTCACTATCACAGTTGCACTAACAGGCGGTGCGTCTTTTAACATGATCTTACCATGAACTGGTTCGATCGAATCTATCTCCGCTTCAATAGAATTAACTGTGACTGTAACATCATTTTCTGTCAATTGTACTGCATAAATATCATAATTTGACATTAATGGTCGATGTTGTGTTACTAATAATTTATCTGTACCGCCTGTAAATTGAGCCGACGCATCCTCATTATAAACTGTCACTTGCACCACAACGTCTGTCAATTTTGTCGCTATTTGTTTTTTATTCGCACCATTATAAATCGGCGTTCTCGAAACTGAAAAGTTTGAATTTACACCTGTGACTTGACTCGTAACATCTTCTTCAAATAATACTTCTGACTTATTATTTCTGTCCCATACAACACTATTAACTCTAACAGTTACATTGTTATTGTTAGCAACAAAAGAATTCAAGTACACAGTTAAAAAATCTACATCAACTGTATGATCTTCTTCAATCACTCGATGATCACAATACCTTAAAAGTTTTGTGTCATACGACATTAAACAACCTCTTTTTCAACTGTTAAAAAGTCGTGTTTAGAATCAAATAATGAATTTATAGTCTCGATATCAGTCCTAAATTCACCTTTAGATATCCTCAATTGATGGACTCGCTCTTGCAATTGCTCGATCTTATCTATCAATTTTCGCATTTTGTGCTCGTAATAATCTTTTTCTTTTATATTTTGATAAAATGGTTGTTTAACTCTTTGCACTAATAATGCTGCATCTGAATCATCAACCTGAGATTGAATCTGTCTATGAAAAGTATTCTCAAATGATTTCGATTTTGAATTTATTAGATTTGACTGATTTATTACTTCTATTAACGTTTTCTGCAACTTATTCGACTCTAAAATCATGTGATTAACTTGAGCATCAACTTTATCTAATTCGCCCTGTAAAAATGTCCTTAAATTATCTAATTCTTGCTTTGAAAAAGTACCTAAAAAATCAAAAGCCATTTAAAACCTCCAACAAATATACGTGATTATCATTTGAAAAACAATCTTAAAAATTGATACGTTGTTCGAACAGTTTTTGCATCAGGCGCTCCAATAAACAAAACTATACCAGCAGTATAACCGCTCGATCCAGAACTAGGCCCGCCTTCAGCCGATTGAATTAACTGTTTTACACGTTGCGGCCCGCCTGTCGCAGCGTCTATAGACAATATATAAAAACCAACATTACTACTAAAAATTGAAAGCAATGTATCTAATATTTTTTGTATTGTATCTATAAACTTTTCTAATTCTTCAATCTTATTTGACAATAAATCAATGAACTGTTCGACTGTCTGTGACCCTTTTTGTATCGCATCAATCTCTCTATTAACCCATGCTTGTAATGTCAAAATAAAATCGTCTACGGGCTTTATAAGCGACATCATTGACGTCAATGCTATCCAGTTTGGATATAATCCGACACTCTGTTCGCTTAACGATTGATATCCTGCACAGACTCCAGTAGTATCGATACAATAATTAAGATCATTCCTTTTCATTTTGTCAATAGCTTTAACTTCACCACCCATCGATGAATCTTGACACCTATATGCATCAAAAAATGTTTTATTAGATATACATCTATTACCGAGTTTCGTATTACCATTATTTAAACAAACAGTCCCACCATGATATATACATCTGGCATTAGAATAATTGGGACATATACCTTTATTTTCACCACTATTACATTTAAAAGCATCAAAAACGTCCATTTGTTTTGTACATTGCGCCGTATAATCACTAGCGTAATATTCAATTACTATATAATCACCTTGTTTGTACCCAGCATTTGATATGTCGTTTATAGTTAAATATGTATTATTGTTTCTATACGTCACTAATAAATCCCAACCGGGAACTAACTTTGTATCATTCAAAATGTTAAAATATCCTTCCCTATTTAACTCAATATCTGTATTGCTCGTACCACTTGTACCCGTAGAAGTGCCATCGTCCCAGATCTTTATTTCACCATTATCAAAAAATAATGTCGACTTTACAGTCAACTTATCGACTGCAATTCTTCGCTCAGCTTCTGTCGGATTTCTTATAATTATATTATTGATATCAATATTCACAGAGCTAATAAAAAAAGTAAATGTGTTGACTTGCTGCTCATTTGCATCTGGTATAACACCATTTTTATTATATCTAGACTCTGATTGAATAATAATACCGGTTCTATTGATTAATTTAACGATCGGTCGCTGCAACGTGCGTATTATTTTTGTATTTCCTTTAGTTTTAATACATCTAAAATTGACGCATCGATTAAGTGCATCTGTTGCCGGCAATATTTCAATATCAATTCTAGAACCTGTAACTTCATTTGACAATTTACTATATATGTCGCCGAGCTTTGTCCTGACAACATAATAATAATTTTTGCCCAATTGGACATCATCGTCATTAAATTCATAACCCATTGCTTTTGCTGTATCTTTATTGTCTGCATTTTTCCAACCCGTAGCAAAATTTTCAATCCTAAAATGATATTGATCGGCAGCGACTGTACCTATTGGATCTAACTTTCTAAACGTTGTCACATCAATAACATCACCGACATTCGATATTTGTGTCGCAGAATTATTTGGATCAGTGTGTCTCTGAGTAGCAGTCACCATCTTTAACGGCTCTTCAGACCGATAAACTTCAAACCCTTCAATAAGATCTATAAACTTCTGTTTATTAAAAATACCTGCAACATTAAACGTCAAAAATTCTGGTAATTCCCATCGTAATATGACTTGAGAACCGGATATGGCTTCTAATGATTGTGGTTCTTGCACATTTGGTTGCCAATCAACAGCAGTAAATATTTTATTTAACGCGATAATACCCTTTACTACTTCAGAAACATTTCCGGAATCAACTGCAATCACATATGCACCACAAATAGCAGAATCAGAAAACTGCGGTCTTTGACTATCATATAAATCATCAAATGAATCGGCAATCTTCCTTTTAAAATAATCTGATCCACCACCAATACTCGCTAAAAATTTTGCAAAATCGCTCGTATTATTATCGGGATCGTAATATGACGTACTCGGAAATATGGGTAAAATGTACACACCAAATGATAGCAGATCGTCTGTATAGTTCTTAATAACTTTAAATATCTTATCCAAAATAACTTTTAACGCACTTTGCGTATCGATTAATAATACTTTTACTAAATCAACTACTTGCTTAATAAGATTTAACACCGTCTTTAATGGATCGATTACATCATCGATGGCATTTGCTGTAGAAATTATCGCGTCAGGCATCATCGAGCTTAAATTAAATGCTTGCCATTCACCTTTCGGTTGATTGCCTTTTCCTTTAAGTAGCACTTCAACATTAGGATTGTCAGTATTATTCACTATTTTGAGTTTACCAGTAATATAATCTTTCGGCGCGCTTTGCGGTGAAAATATTATCGTAAATTGAGTCGATGCACCCGGTGGAATGCTAGCAAATGACGCCGATGAAATTGAATACGATGCTAAATTCTCTATTATAGATATGTTTGTTATTTGTAATGTCGCAGATCCGCGATTAAATACTTCGAGCATTTTCTGTGAAGTTTCTCTAACGTTTGTCCTATCGAACTCTAACCGAGATGCAACTTCGATTACTGGCTTATTTTTACCAATACCTGTAATAGTATAATTAATCTCGTGTTGCGTCGGATCGTCGCTTATTATTTTTAAACTTTTAGAATATGTAATTTCTTCAGTCGGTTTAAAAGAAACGACAACGTCGTAAGTGCTATTGGCCAATATTGTGAAATCTAATGGCGTAACAGAAAAATAAGCTGAATTAATTTGTAATTGCACATCTAAATTCACAATTGCAGTGTTACTAACTGTTAATATTTTATCAGTTTTTATATTAATGGGCGATTCACCGAAATCAAATGAAGTCGGCAATAATATATGCGAATATGCGCCTTGACCATTGACCGGTATAATTAAATCTGGAGCATTACTATGGACTGTCACAGTTTGATTTATATCAGAATCATTAGTCGGTTGAAATATTATTTCGAGGTCAAACGTTTCATTAGGATCAATACCATATTGACTATTTGCAACAGAAAATGGTAATACACATGTCACGCTAGTAACATATAATTTTACAGTCCCTGTATTTTTAAGCTTGACTTTTTGTGACACAGACTTACCGACTTTTGCTATAAATTTAACTAAAGCGCTGTCTTGAATCATCGATGCTATGTTGGGTATGCCATCACCAGCTAAACTAATTATAAGCGTCGGATTGACATCATCATTAGATAACACTGTTATTGTACCAAATTGTATTCCCGTTCTTTGTGGAGAAAATCCTATACTTATTGTAGTACTTGCATTAGCATGTATATTAAGTGTAAGCGTCGACAACTTGTGATCGTATCTAACATTTAACGATTTATTATTTAATACAGAATTTACAGTTATCACACCGGTGTCTGTATTTACTGAGAACTCATTTACATTTGCAGGATCACCTAACGCATATTGTTCGCCCGTTAAACTATCGACTACAGTCACTGAATCTAGTATTAATCCCTGTTTAGTAGTGTCGACGACATATTTTGAATTAACATACGATACGACTAAATTATCGTCTTCGCCCGATTGCTTGAAATGAAAAGCATCGTTATTTGACGTTAGTTCTACCGATAAATCAACATTGCTGTTATCATTCGTGATAATGACATTTTCAAAACTAGTATCACCGACTGCTACACTACCAAAATTGATACTATCGTCTGATAAATTAATTGTCGGTGCAAATATTTCACCCTCATATCTAATCACAATTGAAGTCGCAATACCACTAACGTGAGTATTAAATTTAAGATCGCTTGCGACTTTACCAACAGTGGATGCCAGTAATGAAACGTCGACTATCGTAGCTTCACCCGGAGCTAACGTTACCGGTAAATTGTTAACTGTAATACTATATGTTGCAACACCCAGCAAATCAGTGACTGTCAAACTATCAATTGTTGCTGTCAATAAGCTTCTATTTATTATTGTTAATTCAGTAATGCTAGTTATACTTTTAGATATATAGTTATTCGTAATTTTGTCAGGTATCAATGTGAATGAATGGTTAACGTCAGCAGATCCTAATAAGTTTACTGCGACTGTCGGACTAAAAATATCATTAGAAATTATCGTTAATACTTCGCTTACAGAACCTACAGTGTCTAATGTAAATGTCACGCTGATCGTGTGCGAACTATGACCAGAAACTATAAAATTATTCTCGGACACAGTAAATGCATTTATATCATTAATCAATACCGATAAATCTACATCTCTAGTGTTTTTCACCACGAATGATAATATTTTTTGTTCGCCTACCTGAATCGTACCAAAATCTAAACTGGCAACGTCGACTACTATTAACGCTGACTGTGAGATGCCGCTTATATTAATGGCATGAGGACTATTATAAGCGTTACTGACAATTGAAATTATACCGGAATATGTGATTTCGACACTTGAATTAACTGTCACAGTTACAACTACTTCATCACCTCGATTAACTATATAAGGATAAGAAATTGACGAAGAGAAAATCGTGCCACTAATTATAGGAAAAACAATATCGTTTATTACTAAATCAACAACGCCGACATTTTGAATCGTAATGTCAAATGTTTTACTAATAAAAATAGTGTATATTCCGATATCGATGTTAGTACTTAATAATTGTATTGCTGGCACAATTAAACCGGTGCCAGAATAGTTTACATTAATGTCACTGCCTGTGTTATTTGATAATGCTATTAAACCAGATATAGTCTCAGATGTCAATGGCAAAAATGTCACAGTAAATATTTGTGATTGTAAAGGAGCAATAGTGACGCTAGAAACGTCTATTGAAAACACGCTATCACCGATCGTTACCGAACTTATGATCAAATTCACGTCAATACTAGTATTTGTAACGCTAAATGTCATCGTCTTATAATCATTGACAGGTACCGACCCAAAACTAAGAAACGAGCTCGATAATGTGTAAGTAGGAATCACTGCTTCACCGTTAACATTAAAAGAATAACTACCTATCGAATCATTCGTCGTAATATTTATCGTCCCACTCTTAATACCGACAGTCGTAGGCAAAAACTTTATTAAGATATCAGCAGTTGAACCGGCATTGACTATAATTACAGGAGACATCACAACAAAATTAGAATCTATCGATAATACGTTAGCAATTAATTGTGATCCATTTGATGCAGAATTACCAATGTTCTTCGATAACGTTAAAGAATCATCGATACTTAATTTCGGAAAATTTAGCGGGCTTGTAATTAAAATCACTATTGGTTCTAAAATATTCGCAGTCGTATTAATCACTTCATCAGGACCTGCAGTGTTAGAGACAGAAATAGTACCTATAGCAAATAATATATCATTTGCAGTATATTTGATTGATATATTTTTCGAACTATTAGCATCGATAGAAAATGCTAACGGTGCTATTTCATAATCCGAACTAGAACTTATTATATTTGTAATATTAACGCTGCTAGCACTAATATTATAAATCGTTACCTGTCTAGTCGATGTCTGACCCTTAGATAATGAGCCAAAGTCTAATATTGATGATGATAATTGAATCATTTGATTGTTCTCATTTCATCAAGTTTCTTATCGAGCTCTATTTTATTCATTTGTATTACTCCGAGACGCTTCAAATTACTTAGTTTATGCACTAATTCACTTTTTTCATGTTCTAATGCTTCTTTTAATCCAACAAGAATGGGTTGCAAAATATTTTGAAAACCAATACTATTAGTTTTCTCCCATTTAATCTGTTCAGACATAATTAAACTCCTAACATTGCTTGTAATTCAGCTATTTTAGTATTATTTTCAGTTATCATATTTTGTTCATTTATAATATTCTGTTCCTTCTCGCCAACTTTATAATACGATCCCGTTTTCTTATTTAATCGTTTGATGACTTCATTCCATCTATCCGTATATATTGTAGCCGTTAACAATGATTCGATAGCGGGTATCCTACTAGTCATCTGCGACAGTCTGGTCGTAATAGATGATTCTCTAATGACGACGTCATTTAATCTTGCATTTAATCGTACATTATCTGTTATAGTAAAATTAGCAGTTATATTTCCTCGATTTTCATAACCCCGGAGCACATTAAATGGTGCTAATTGAATCGATTGATTGCTCACATTTTGCATCGATGTGCAATTGACGCTTGCCAATTCTGTAACTGGATCGCTTATTAAATTGCCGCTTGAAAATCCGACTCTATTCGTTAATGTATTTGAAATAATTTCTATTTTATCACCAGCATTATTAGCCGTAAATTTTAAAAACAAATTATCGCTTGAAACTGTGACACCTGTGAAACTTGATAAAAGCGAAACCATAGTGGCAGTAGTAATCGCAGTATTATTACTAACTGCGCCCGAACCAGACACAGATCCTGTTAATACTAATTTGGTAGATAACGTCCCACCAAGCACGTTAATAGATGAACCTACACCAGATGTACCACACATTAACGTATAAACACCAGAATACGCACAAGTAAAATTAGAATAGCCTAATTGATTATTTACGCTAGCAGCAATCGATGCTCTAACTAAAGATTGTAACATTGCTGCAGTTTCAGTTCCCGAATTTGTAGACATCGGAAATGCTATTGTAATCGCAGGTTCACCATTAATAGATAACGTCAACGTGTCACCGACAATGGCTGCTATAGATGGAGATGCACCAGACGATAAAATCGCCGGAAAGACTGAAAAAGTAATAGTTTGCGTTGGACCGGTAGCAACTTTAATTTGAAACTGTTCACCATTATTAATTAAGAACGTTTCTGGCTTTTTTGACCATAACATTGCTAAACCTAACGTCGTAGTATAATCTGTCGGATAATCGTTAACTATGACATCAAATATCTGTTTAATAGTAGGATACGTCGAAAAATCATAATGAAAATGTTCAGCATCACCGCCAGACCAATATACTACACTAGAAATATATGTATCAGTTATTGTTAACTTTGTATCTATTATAGCATGACCAAAAGCATTTGTCACATTACTCTTAATACTAAATGCCGTCTGAATAAAAAGCTCAAATAATACGTTATTGCTATAAATAAGACTCGCATTATTCATTGGTATATACTTATTATCGGCATATCTAAATTCAATTGCCGGTAAATTATATATTCTATCGTTATTTGGCGCTAGAAATAATACTTGCAACTGTTCTGTCCCGCCTTCAGTAAACACAGCGCCAAATATATAAGAAGCGCTGCTTATGCGTAAATTTAATAAATAATCGTGAGACGACAAATATTGAATCAGACTGTTTTTATTAACTGTCAAACTATTTAGTTCATTTACTAAATTATTATAATTTGCATCAGTCATGCTGACAGAACTATATGCAGTTATCTGCAACTGGACATTTTCAATTAATTCATTTACGATAATTAATTCTTCAGTCGCTACATTCTCCCAGGCGATAATATTTGCTTCATTATAAATGTCATTCTGTGCCTTAATCAAATTGATTAAGCCCGTGCCACTATTATCTTCTGTTTGTAAATATATCAACTCATTCATTGTCATTGCCTGTTCTGTCACAGACACATAATAATACGGCGGTTGATTATTGAAATATGACATCGGTACTAATTGAGGTATTGATGCCATACTGAAAAAATCAGGCCCAGAAAATGATACAATATTACTTGTAAATGTTTTACCCGCTGGCGGGTCAACAAAATTTGCAAATCCCATACATACGGATATATTCCTTGATTTATTCGGTCCCGAATTAAATAACGGTGTAAAATTACTAGTAGCCGTTATTTTAAACGTCGATTTTTTATACAATATAGTATATACATTACTACCAATATTTAACAAATCTTGCAATGCTTCTGCTAATTCAGACTCTGCATAATTGCCGTGTACTAGTGTCACAGTAATCACACCTGAACCCTCATTTAAATCAAATTTGTCATTTGTATTATCTACTCGTAATTTATTACCATATAACTTTGGCAATGAATTATGAGCAGCATAATATTCAGATGTAGTTTGTAAAATTAATTGTCGATTTGAAATTGCGATATTGTTAATCGACAATAATGAATAACATTTATATATCGGATTTAATAAATTAGTACATTGCAAACACGTTTTTTGATTAAGATAATTATAAAGATCTTGAAGAGTCTCGTAAGATGTTTCGTTATTTTTAACATCTGTCGGTGCGTCCATGCCGATAAACGGTCGTAAATCTCTGTTAATATCATCAGCCGGTAATATTTCAACAGAAGAAGTATGACCAAAAGTGCCTGAATAAATTACAAATTTTTGACTATTTGTATAATAAACGCATTCAGCTGTCGTAAACCCACCGGACCCTACTTCTCTTAATTTATTCTGTATCGTTATCGCGATTTTTGGACCATTATTCGGTTGTGCTGGAAACATCGGTCCATCACTAAAATCCTGGCGCCAATCAACACTATAATCATCAATTGCTAAACCCAATGAACTCTGCGTCGCTTTTCTAATATCAGTTATCAACTGGATTTGTTGTGTTTGACCATCAATTTTTACATTTAACTTATTATTAGCATACTTACCTGCAACCATTACCTGATTATTAGTAAACTTCATTAAATTTGACAAATCTGTCAGATTTGTCGACGTTACGACTTCAGCAGTAGAAGTCGGTCCCATAGTGCCTGATGCAATTGTAAAAGTAGCAATGCTAGAATTATAAAAACACTGCGCGTTAGTGAAACCTACAAGTTCTAATCCCTCTTTAATTTTAGCAGATAGTACCATAGCATCAATGACTATTGATTGTTGGTCTACTAAAATGTCTTCAAATATTTTTACATCAGCAGTATTGCCGTCAATAATAATAACTAATTTATTATTGCCTGAATGAATTGTATACGACGATGGAACATTTTTCTCAGACGTCGTCGATCCGTGTCTATCTCGAGTCCAAATTTCAAAATCTAGACCGACAGATTTAGAAACATTATATGCCCTTGATGGTATTATCGGCACATCGACAAATGTAATATCATTCTTTTTAGCAACAAATCGACCATCATTAACTGTGACACTAACGTTTTGTTCCGGCGTCGTTATCCAAAAAGCAGCTTCTTGAACTGGTGCTATTATTGTTTTACCTGATAATAATCGTCTTTCTTCTTCTAATGCATAAATATATGCGTGTTTTTCATCTAAAAATTTTTTCGATACAATATCTGTCAACGTCAATGTGTTTAATTGATTCGTATCGGACACAATGCCGTCTTGTAATTGTTGATTACTGCTTTGCAAATCGTTAATCTGATTCTGTAATAGTCCTCTATCACGTTCAGTTAACTGCGGCATTTTTTCTCCTATACGATTTTACCAGTATCTGTTCCAGACATCGGTATCGGTGGAAGTGCTGGTGGTACTGTGCCTATAGCTATACCTGTAATCGATGTTGTCGCTACCGACATTTGAATCGCAGTGCAAACTCCGATCGAAATGCCTTGCGCTAATTGAAAAATCTTTTGACCCGTGAAACCCATCATTGACATTTGCATCAATATATTATTTGTCATTAACGGCACGACAACACCAGAAATAATTCCTGTACCACTACCAATAGCTACAGGCACAGACGCACCTTGAACTATGGCCATCGACATATGATTTGCGACAGCATTCCCTATTGCACCTGCAAATTGTTGCGACTTTTGACCCACTAAACCCAACGACGTCATTGATGTAAAAATCAATGATCCAACAGTTTTACCGATTACGATCGATCCCGATAATGTGCCAACTGATGTGCCAGCACCTATTGCAAATCCTGTAGATATACCATTATAAACAGCCGATGATAAGACAGTAATTATGACACCATTACCGACTGCTTGAGCCATCTTAAATGTATATTGACCTGTCATACCGGCACTTAACATTTCAGCGTATATTAATTGCGCAAGAATAGGACCAGAAATTGGCATGATTCCTCTTTATATTATGACATAACACTCACTGTCTTTGAGCCCATTAATGGAATGCCACAAATATAATCTAAGTGTGATGGTATTCCCGGTAACCCAGAAACAATACCTCCCTGTGCTGGCATTCCGCCGATTTTTACTAGAGGCGCTTGGACATTTATTGTAGCTGCACTAATTATATCTACTCCAACCATTCCATTTATTGTGACTTTTTGTGTGTCAGAGCTCATATTGATAGTTCCGAGTGTTGATTTTATCGTTATATTACCTGTCGTAATAGTAACTTCAAAATTACCTAATTTAATCGTTATCGTCTTACTCCCAGAAGCAATGTCTTCCTTACTATCACCCAACTTAACATTTTCTGTTATATTGCCTGTAACAACATCGATTTTATGATCTCCTAAAACGATGCTTTCTTCTTTATTACCTTTCGTAATCGATTCTTTAATATTGCCCGCCAAGACTGTCGTCTCTTTATTGCCTAATGACAATGTCTCTTTGCTATCACCTGCGACAATAGTAACTTCTTTACTACCTAATGTTAACGTCTCTTTTTTACTACCTTCAGTTATGATTAACTCATCACCTTTTGTAGCAATATCTGTCCTTAAACCCTCACCCAACTTACTTTGTTTCTGTTTAATGACGATTTCTTGATAATCTCCACCGTAATTTGTCATCTTATCATTTATATAATTCTCGATTTTTGCCCCATGAATATCTTCTTGAATTTTACCCTTAACAATCAAATGGTACGACCCATCAACTGTCGTATTTTTATCACCATGCACTGATTCGCTTACATTACCAAAATATTCTTCTGTCTTAGCATTACCATCAGCATTAGGTGCGTTAACAGTTATATGTAATGACCTATCTAGTACCCATTCGCAACTTTTTAACGATGCTTTATCTGAACCAAAATTCATTTTAACTTTACCGACAGTATCTAATTCTACTGATTTACCACCGACATTTTCTTTTCCAATTGATAACTTAATACTACCATCAGCTGCAAATTCTAACGATCTATTTGCGCCCAGCGGATGTAATGCAGATGACCCAGCTAAATGAATAAACGTATGCCCTTCTTTATCAACATCGAATTTCGTACTACTAGCAAATTTTAATTGATACGCTGATGCTAGATTATAAAACTCATTAGCCTTGCAAGTTATATCATCGACAACAATTCGACCTTCGCCGGTGAATATTTGTGGTCTTAAAATCTTACCATATTTTTCAATCACGCTTTGCTCATTACCTACTAAGGTACCTAATAACTGTGTAACTAATAATCGACCTTTAGACGTGTCGTCTGCAAAATCGCGATAATCATAAGACTCAATAACGTCCAAAACAGCATTTGCGACTTCTCTAACTTCTGTTCTTAATTCAGTAAATGCCTTACCATTTTCATCAACAGATTGACCGTCAGTGACTATGTACAACGGCTTACCATTGTCCATTAATACTGGTTCAATCGCTGGAGCAAATTGACGAGTAATGAGACCATTTATTATCCTAGCAGCATTAGTATAGATACGATTATTAATAGAATTACTGTATATAGTACGATCTGGACTCGAGAATAATATCTCATTAAGTTTTGAATCTGAAATGAGGATACTATCATCGAGAAAAACCTCTGATCCGTGAGTAGACTCAAAGCTAACATCGCCCGGATATTGCTTTCTCTTTTTAAGTCGCCGTACATTCCAGCCAATTTTATCGTGTATACTAGTTAAATCTCTAATATCATCTGTTGTCTTACCATTATTATAAATGTAATTTAATGCCCTATAATATTCATTATCTAGATAAGCGAGTATTATTGGCGTCCCGATTTTATTTGTTAATTTTATGAAACCACAGACGACAATCGATCCTTCTTCGGGCATACCGCCAATAAATGCTCGACCAGTAAATAACGGATTAGTTATCGGCACGCCATGAGACAATATAGGGTTAGATCCAAATTGAATATCGACTAAATTACGTTCATTGTCGACCCTAATAATACGACCAATTTGTAGAAATTTGTAAAAATCTACATATTGACCTAATGAAGGGTCATCTCCTTTTTGCACAAATGCTTTTTGAGGCGCCATATTTATTTCCCAGTCGTTGACGGTACTTTCTTAGCTTTACCAAATGATACCTGATTAGCATCGAGCGTCGAAGATGTTAAAGATTGCTTACTAAGTGCTTCAGTCGACTCTGACGATGGTTGCATTGCAGCTGCAATACTAGATGCTGATCTATTTCCTAATCCTTTTAATATTCTAACGTCTTCAACTTGGTTGAGCGTTAATGGTTGTTGAAAACTTAACACGCTCTTTTGACTGCCCGTTGCTGTCATCAACGTCATTGATGATGCAATTTCAGTGCCTGATTTTTGGGTCGCATCTGAAACTACTATACGAAAATCTTCAGTTAATGATAAATCTCTACCAAATGGAAAACCTTCACCATTCAATATGTACCCTTCTTTATCTGTGACCTGCTGATATATTCGAGGATCTGATGATTGCTGATCGCTCCCATTGTAAATAAATCTAAATGTACCTTGATATTGCAAAATATCATCAAGCGTTTTATATTTATAAACTGGTCGCTGGGCAGTAAAAGTTACAGACTGTGATGGATCGCAAAGTTTTGAAATATTTTTCATTATATTATCAGCATCAGACGACACGTCTTTACCTGCGATATTATTTTGGGTAGATGACGTGCCGTCAGTTTTAGTATATAAATTTTTGAGAATTTCGCCTAGCGCATCTCGTTTTTTCTGTCTTATAGCTGTAACTGTTAATCTAGTCGTAAAAGATTCACCAAATGTAAATTCGTGGTCGATCCCTGTAACATAATAAAATGCATCTTTTCCAGGAAGGTATACTGGATAACCTAATTTTAATTCTGGCCGCCCTTCAATAGAAATCGATCCGTTGACTACTAAACTGTTTCGTCTGCTAAGTTCACGTCTAGCATACAAATAAACATTTTCTACACTTGTAAGAAAATTTGTATTAATTGTCTGTTGTCGTAATCCATATTTTTCTAATTTATCAAAAGCAATTGCAAATCCATGATATGAATTAGCTGTGTCTGGTCCTTGACTATAAAGAAACCCATTTGTCGGCGTGCCTTGCACGTCAATTCTAGTCCACACTTGACTTTCATCTTCGACTATGTTTATATTTTCGATATCAATATCTTCTATAACGTATATAGGATTGCTTCTAGTATCAATGTTATAAAATTGTGGTTTCAATACAACAGTGCCATCAACATCTTGAAAAAATTCAAAATGCATTTGCTCTTTTGCATTGTTCGCGACTTCTAATCTATTTTGTAAATTCGATACAAATATTGGTGCTGACGCAGTGTTAAATGCCTCTGCTCCCTCTGGATATAGCACTGAAATGTCTATCCGCGGCATATCTGTTTTTTGTGTCTCAGTGGCAATGACATTTCCATTGCTATCTACTTTTTTAACAGTGATGACTCGAGTGCCATAAATATATGAATACGCGCTTAAATCAATGCTAATATCTTTTATATTATTTATGTTTGTTCGTCCTGGTCCTTTATAACCGTAAATATATAATGCAGTCGAAAGCGCGCTAAATTTTTCATTCCACTTCTTTATTAATTGATCATTAGCATCTCTAAAATTATCAAATTTAACAGTAGAATCAATGATTGCTTTATCAATAGCTACACTTCTATCAGTGATATTTTTAAAATCAAAAAAGTTTTCATTTATAGATAACGACAACAGATTTGCTATTATACCCGGCGCGCTTGTCTTTACGAAAAATGTTCCAAATGCAGTCATTTGATTGTTCAATCCTGTTTCACCATTTGCATCGAGAGGCATCGTTGAATTATATGCAGACGGTTGAACGTTGACGCTCGTAATTTGTAACCACCTCATCATGTCTTGGCAAGTTATTGTTGTTGTTATAAAATCACCCGCAGTTTCAGACTCAGAAAGATTCGTTATCATTCCCCAGAATACCGGATAATATTGAGGTTCGCCTTGTACTAAAAAACGACCCCTAATATAAATTTCAACTTCCAACATTGTCGACAATACATTTTTTATAGAGCCATATATACCGTCAAACATATATTTCGGTGCCCTAACTGATATTGATGCTTCGCCTGGTACACGATCAATACCTTTAGACACAGAGATGCTACTAACAAAGTTCATAAAGTCGACAGCATCATCGACTATTTGGCCATTAGTATTAATTCGTTTCAATTTAATAGTGCGATCGCCATCGATGTAAATAACAGCATCAGGTGCAACAGTGTCGACTGTTGGTTGTTTGTACTGATTCTGATTCATGAATTTCTCACGTCTATTGTTCTGCTAACAGTAAACTGAAAATTAAACGCAAAATTAAATGGTTTCTCTTCAGTCTCATCAAGCTTAAAAGAATCGAACGATCCTCTATAAACAATATCATCATACGCGACAATAACTCTACCAACTGATTTTATTAAACTACTACCGCCATTAACTTGTGAAAAACTATCCGGCCTCGTAAAATAATTCCTACCATTATTTCTATAGATTTCTATTAAGCTCCTCAAATTACGAAATCCTAACGTGTCTCTCCTGGCATCGACAGTTAAACCGTTTGAACCATAAAACATGGCTGATGTTCCAGAACAAGCTAGTACGTCTAGTTCATCAAACGCAAAATTATGCAAATATGCACCTTGATCTTTAGTCGTCACTCGTTTACGACTTTGAGTGACTCTTTTTGTGAAAGTTTTTTGAAATTCGTCAGGATTGATTGCGAGCATCAATACAGGCGGTGGCTCGTCAATGTCTAATTCAAAAAACATTGGTTTTACGGGTATTTTGCAACCTATAATATTTACCATAAATTATCCTTGAATGCTCGTAATGTCTAATGTAATGTGATCATTTCTTGGCGCACCCGGCTTTAGAACAGTCGTTACATTTCTAAATGATTTAATTCGACCAGGATATAATTCCTGAGTCACTTTAAATGAAAAATCATATTCGAGTTCAAATTGTTTATCGCCTATTTCATTGATAGATAATGAATCGAAATAACCTCTATATACTGCACTATCATAATTCATGACCACTGATCCTTGAGCGACTATCATGCTACTTTTTTCATCAAATAATGTGCCGTTGTTTTTATAAATGTTAACAAACTTTTCAAATTCCATAAATCCTTGAGTGTCTCGTCTATCTTCATTAGTCAATCCAAATTGCCCATAAAAATTTTGAGTGCGACCAGAAGATGACAATTCATCAAGTTCCTCGCCCCAATGCGTCTCACAAAATCCACCAATAGTTCTTCTACGATTAATTAATTGTTTGTAGATCGAACTCAAATTTCGTGGATTAATTTGCATTATTAAATCTGGTAACTTATACTTGTCTGGTAAATCTCTTATTTGCCAGATTATTGGTTTTCTGTTTAAGACTTTATTATTACTGACCTGGACCGGAAAAGGTTGACCCGTAAACTCTTCTGTTACACGGCGTAATTTGTTATCAGTCTCACTTAGCGCAATAATTGTATTTTGTAGACCAGTAATTGTGCTATCTACGCTCATTAGTAACCTACTCGTCTTTCACCATATAGTACTTTGTAAACTATCTGTTCAATTTCTTGCCTATCGCGTTGGTTAACTTGAATAGTTACAGTGTTTATAACATTAGAACCGGCAGTCGTAGTAGCCGTTGTTCCGCCACCAATCGATCTAGCAATATCCGTCGGTCTGGTAATTGCTGGCGTAGTTTTGATTGCTCGCATAAGCATTGCTAGATTTTCAGGACCGGCTTTTCTAGTCGACATAGCATCAAATACAAACTCTTTATTATGAACTAATCCAGCTACAGCATTCTGTGATCCTAAACCAGTATAACCACCAGTAGCGTAATTAGTCTTCTTCTTCTTAACATCCAATGCGGGTTCTGTTCCACCAGTAGCGTAATTAGTCCTCTTAACATCCAATGTAGGTTCTGTTCCTCCAGTAGCGTAATTAGTCCTCTTAACATCCAATGTAGGTTCTGTTCCTAAAATAAATCCCGCAGCTTTATCTTTATCTTCTTTTGACGCCCCTGGATCATTAATGATGTCAGCAGCTGTCTGTTCCTGTACATCTCTTGTAGCTTTTCCAGCTTCTTTCATCCGGCTTTCAGCATCATAAAGAATGTTAGCTACCTTTCCACCAATAATAGGTATTGATTGCACTGTTTGTAAAGCTTTTATGTCACCTTTACTCTCCATTAGCGTCTTTATATTTTTATTAACAGTTTTTTCTTGCGATTCATATAAATCCTTTTGCTTTTCTAATTCTTGCTTCTTTTTAGCATTAGCTTCTTTTTGTATTTTTAACTCAGTTTCTTTAATATCAGTCAATAATTCTGCATGCCTATCTTGTTGTTTTTTCAATTCATCAATAATATCATCACTAAGCTGTAATGACTTTTTATAATCTCTTCCTAACCAATCCATCACTACATCAAAAAATTTCTCAAGAATCATATAAATATTGCGAAGCCATCTTGCTATAGTCTGTTCAATAGTGTCTTGTATTGGTTTTGTACCTTGAGCGATAATGGCAGCTTGCTCTGACGCTTTCTCTTTTGCTTTCTTCTCTTCTTCGTCAGTTATTGACTTACCTATATCACTTAATTTTTTACCTTGAAGAGCATTATCTTCAATCAATCTCCACGTATCTTCCGGCATTCCAAAAACCTTACCGAGTCGAGTAAGTTCAGTCCTACCGAATTTTCTCAATACTTCAGAGAGTTGCTTAGGATCGTTAATATTTATCGTCGCATCTTTCATCTTAACAATGGCTTTAACGGCTGCTTCGACTTGATCCGCCGGTTTAAGCGCTTCAAAAGCCCTAACACTTTTCTCAAAAGCGCCAGCGCCCGACTCAAATATAGTACCACTTAATTTATCAAGTCTATCTTTTTCTTCTTGCAATAATGCTAATCTTTTTTCATCACTGACACTTAATATTTTATGTTGTTGTTCTAATTTATTTCTTTTCGCAATAAGATTATCTATTTCTTTATTTCTTTGATTTTCATTATTTTGCAATTCATTTCGTTCTTGTTCAAGCTTTTTAATTACATCTGTTTGTTGTATTACTAAAAATTTTTGTTCATCAGTCATTGTACTTGATAAAGTCACCAAACTAGTCGCCAACCCAGTAGCTTCTTTTTGACCTAATTTAGACCCTTTAACTAAATTTGACATCGCAGTCGAAACATCTTCAACATGAGTACCATAAAGCATTAATCCTTGTGCTGCATTCATTATACTAGAGAAAAATCTAGTTGTTGTCATATCAGCATTTGCAGCTCCATGCCTTAATGTAACAAACGTATCCATTAATCTAGAAGTGCTAATATTCATGTCTGTAACCCATTCACCAGAAATGGCAGCCATATCACCAAACGTCTTTCCCGACAACATTGCCATGTGCTCGACTTCAACAAATGTTTCAGCGTTATGTCTCATTACATCGTTTAAATTTATACCTGCATTTGTAAGTGCACCGACATTTTGTAATGCTTCATCATATTTCATACCCACTCTATCCCACATTGACTCTAATACTCTAATATATCCATCTGTAGACTTTGCGCCTGCCAAGTTTCCCTTCTCAATTCTAGCCCATGCATCACTACCTGTAGCACCAAATAAAAATAATTGTTTCCTCGCTTCAGCCACTTCTTTATTAAACTTCAATATCGTCATAATTATACCTGCGAGACCACCAAGAGCAAGCAACGGTGCCGCAAGTTTACCAACGACAGCCATTAATTGACCCGCCTGTTCTCCTACAACAGCACCAGGCTTTACTTTCTCAACTAATTTTTCTCGTAAACCTGGCTTTTTAAATCCCAACTCGTGCTTTAATTGCATCTTCTCAGCTCTAATTATTTTACCCCGCTCGAGCCATCCCACGTGTTGACTAGCCAAAACTGCTTTATGTAACTTTAATTCTGCCATTTTATCTTTAAGTTCTTCTTTTCGATTTTTCTTTGACTTTTTAAACATGTCGATATGCTTTTTCTCAAATACAGTCTGCTTTTGATCATAAGAAATATATTTTTTAGCATGAGTTAACGCCTCATCATCCGTCATATAACTATTTGATTTTTTCAATTCAGTCGCAATAGCACTAACCATCTCTGCACGTTCTTTTTGCATAGTCTTCAATTTATCAGTATAATCTACTTCTTCAGCTAATAAACCATTATACTCTTCTTGCTTTTTTGTAGCTTCATCTTTAATATCTGCGTGTTGCTTATACAAATCTTCAAGCGTCGATTCAGTATCTAATCTATCTGCTATCAATTTGTTCTGTTCTTCTTCACTCTTATTAGCTTCTTCTTTTAATTGATTCACGAGCAATTCATAATCTTGTGCTGCCCTTGCCTTTTCATCTTGCAATAACGCTGCTTTATTCATTGACTTTTCATCAGTCTTATCTGATAAATTACTTAACTGCGCATCTATCTTTGCTCTTTTAACCTTCATATCTTGAATCTTACGCTCAAAATCAATTACTTTCTCACTGCTTTTAACATTTTGATCATTAATTCTAGATTGAACCTTTTCTAACTTACTCATGTTATCGTGTATTTTTTCACCAACACTTTTGAGTTTTTGATTAGCCTGATCACTTTCTTTATCAATACTTGTCAATTGCTTTTGAACACCGGTAATCGATTTCTCGACTTCAGTCCATCCAAAATCTATATGCTCTTTACGGAATTTCTCACCGAGATGTTTACTCAATTCTTTCACTCTAGACTCGTCAATTTCGCCAAAATCAACATCTAATATAATTTTAGATTTACGAGCCATTTTTTAACCCTTCTTTTCATCCTTTATTTCAGCAGCACCTCTCGCATCAACTTCATTAAATTCTTTTTGTTCAACAGCCAACTTAATCACTTTATCTAAAATACAATACTCACTAAATAAATAATCCACTAATTCATCACCAAATGACAATACAATATCTAATTTTTGTTTTAACATTCCCTTTGGATCTAACTTAATATCATTAACTGATATTATAGCTCTAGCGACAGTTTCGACTTTCAATGACTGTACACTTGCTTCTGTATCATTATACTTATTACTATTTTCAAATATTTCTATTACTTCTTTTGACATTAGCGGTGCCAAAACTATTTTGACATCGCTGACCGTGACTGCTCTCTCTTGATATTTATACGATTCAAGCGATTTTAATGCATCTAATGCTTTTGTTTCATTTTCATCAGCCATTCTTAATCTCCTTTGAATCTGATTCTTTTTTCATTATCGCCCTTTTTGCTTCTGCGTCTTTTACACCAATAACATTTGTTTGAGCTGTCAACTCGATATTCTTAAAAAACTCATCTAACGATCCCAATAGCTTTGCATATTCTAAATATAATTCATCAACTAAATCCTGACTCCATGTCGAAATTATATTTCTTTTCTCATCAGTACTTAATTTGTCTAAAGATATCTTATTAACATGAGTAATAGCTCTGGATAACGTCTCGAGCTTATGTTGATAAATAAATGCCTGACCCCATAAATTCATACAAGCAATAAACGAATCAGTTTCATCTTTAGCACCCAATGATCTAATTGTAACACTAAAATTAGCGTCAACGATTACATCTTTTGATCTATGTCTTAGCTCAGCTATTGCATTCATTACCAGTAATGGGTCTTCAAATTTTTTAATCGACATATTATCTCCTTTTAATCTATCGTTGTTCTTTTTGAATTTGATTAATCATTTCCTGTTGTTGACTTTCAAATTTATTTTTATTTGAAACTATAATTCTTTCTCTTTTATCAAGCATTGTCTCATTAGGATCTAACGTCTTTTGTAATACCTCAATTCTTTTAACTACGTCTGATTTCTCTTGTTCTTCTTCTTGTAAATATTGTTCAATATATTTCATTGTTTCTTCATCTGTTTCGCCTGTTACTTCTTTAAAAATTTTATCTCTATTCTTAAGTAAACTAAACGAAGTTATCGACACAACATCAGCATAATCAACATTGTTAACAATCCATAATCCTGTTTCTTGGACTTCTATAATATCATCACCGAGCGTCGATACTTGATGAAATCCTACTTCGATACCTTTAAGCGCCGGTACGTCTATAACGATCGCATTAACCATCTTCTTTTCATGTAATATTTTCGCGCGTCTAGCATTTTCTTTCTTTATCCGTAATTGTTTTCTAAATTCGTTTTCCTCATATTCGCGAATGATTTTATCGTGTTCATCTTCAGAAAATGCTTTAACTATCGATTTTTCAACACGGTCGTGATATTGCAGCACAGTTTCGCTTTGCTTCCTACTTAAAGCATCAAATAATTCATCAGCCGTATTTTCAATCATGAGTTTCTCCTTTGAATCTTGTTCAATCTGTTGAATTTCATTTCTTTTTTCTTTAATTGCTTGTTCATCTTGCAACAATTTTTTCCTGCTCTGCACTTGTTGCATCGCCTTTGGATTCACAAATGTGCAAATAGTATCTGTCATATATTCAACTTTATTCCAATCGAGCTTATTTTGTTCGACTGAGTCTTCTTGTTGATTTAAAAAAATCCATACTTGTTGAATATACGACAACCCCCTAGATTCTAATTCAATATTTCCAGTAATAGCGACACTATTAAGACTTGTTTTAGTCGACTTTATTACAGCCCATCGTAACTTTGATTCATCAGTTTTTATAAATTCATTGATAAGCTTTGTGGCTGTACGTACTCGGTCAGCCATTGTCAAGTATATATCAAAAATTTTTGTAATAATTTGTCGTGGCCAATCGTATATAAGCTTTTTAGTTTCATCAGTTATTTTACAACCATTAATAAAATATACTGCTCTTTGCACTGTGTCAACAGCAGCCATTAAATTGTATTCGTTCGGCAAGTGTTCATACGTCTCAATAATACTATTTTCTTCAGCTGTTCCGAGTGTGTGAATTGTGACGATAAATTCATCAAATTTTATTGTTTCTGCAATAAAACCATTAAAGATTAGAGATCTAATATCAGTAAACATATCATCCATAAGATGAATCCTCTAAGTCTAGAAATTAATCTTGATTAATTGATTACATAATTCACCTATTGTAATAGTATAAACTTATTACAAAAAATTTACAAGAATATAACGAAGAATTGAAGAAGAAAAAGGTGCTCTCCCATTTCTGGTCAATGAGCACCTCGGCGGGATTACAGATGTAAAAATTACGTAAGACGAATGAGCTTGCTGATAGTTGTAATGTCTCTATCAACTAGTGATTCACCATAAAAGCCGCGGCCAACGGCTGGATCATATACATCCGTAATATTAACGGTGCAGTCTTGCATTATCGTTGAAGCTCCGATTTCAAATGTGATGTTATAATCCTGCATCCAGCAACCTTCATAGTATGTCTGAATAATATTGCCATTCGACACACCGGCAGTCTTGTTCGAACCTTGCTGATATGTTAAATCTCTTTGAATAAAATCAGGAATAATGATTTGTTCTTTAATATCAAACGGCCACCTGTGATGCTTCAAAGAGCGAACTGCACCAGAAGCACCCGCATTGTAACCGAGCACTTGCATAATGTTTACTAAATACATGACTGCAATGCTAAGCGATCCCGTTAATTCTGTCACACCGACAGATTGTTCGGCGACTCTGTCACCGTGACCAATGCCTCTTACTGGTTCTGTCGGTCTAGACTGAGACGGTGCCCAAGATTGAAGGATTCCAATTTGATTAGCAGTAGGATCAGCCCCGCCCGGATGTGCAGTATATACTTTTACTTTTTGGCTATTCAACAAACTAGTATTAGGAGTTGAACCCTGTTGATAAATGTAACTATTCGATGCCATAAGTTACCTCCGCTTGTGTATGATGTCTTGAATCAATTGTTCTTCATTATTAAACGATTTTACTGAATCATCATCAAAAACTTTCTTGTCACTTTCAAATTGATTTACTGGACCAAGATCGGGTGTCACTCCTTTAGGTTGACCATGCACTTGTTGAATATCTTTACCTGCATTATACTTGTCAGCGTTCGTATCATTGTAAAGATAATTATCTTTATCAAGACCGAGTTGACCCGGATGAACCCTTTCAGCTCCTGATTCAGTAAACAACCAAGAATCATCCGTATCTTTATCTTCCGGATGATCCTTGTACCTAGTATTATTGAAAGCGACCTTCATTTAGAGTTTTGCTCTAATATTGAATGTTATTCTGATATATGATAATTCAAATACTGGTTTATAGAAAGCTTCAGCGACCAAATAATTAGGATCAGTATCTGAAGGTTCAGCAGTAACATTCGCATAATCAGAAATAATCTCTGCTTCTTTTAATGCTGAAAGTGTGGCAGCTAATGTAGAAGCAACGTTACCGGCCGTATTAGGTAAGAATTTCTTACCAATATATTGGTCGAGCGCTGCTCGAGCTTGAATCTGTGTTTCGTCCATGATCGTTATGATATTTGGCGCTTTATTAAATACGTTGCCAATATCAGTCGTCAATGCATGACGAACTTTCATTACTCCAGATTCGTCTTGAATTATTGTTACACCGGCAGAAGCAGTCTCATCCATTTCAACTTCGTCCATGACTCTAATAAGTCTCTTAAAACCAGTAATCGTCTTTCGAGTCATTGGTTCTGCAACATCATACGCTGTACTAATGTTCAATCCTGTAAGCGCAGCAGCCATATAGCTGCCATCGAGAATGTATTCAGATTCTACACCTCGTTCATCTGTCAATCCAATTATTGCACCATCAGGATAAACAGCTACAAGACGACCATAACTAAGAGACTTTGCATAATTTGCAGCGTCTTGAGGTTCTGTTCCAACTGCAAATCCAATAAAAGCTGTCCTTTCTGACCGTCTACGTTCAGACGACATTTGTGCCAAATGTGTTTTAAGTGCAGCAATCACAGTCTGAGATGTAGTGGTAACATGAATAACTCGAGGTTTAATACCATTAACTGGTTTCTCAATTTCCTTAAGCGCATCTATATAAGCTTGGTCTGTCGCAGTGTCTTCGCCCGTTTCTTTTAGCACTTGCTTGCACATAACTGCAACAGCGCCATTAATCATCATCAAAAATGCTGATAATGTAATAGCATTACCAATAGCCAAATCGCCATATTCAGACGTAATATCTTTAAATTTAGTAAAAACTTTAGGCTCAAAATCATCCTTCTGATAATAGTAGCTAATATAATATGTCGAACCAACAGCGGGTTCACTACCAGCTTTATCAAAAGTCTGTATATTAGTTTTATCAGCTGATACTGTATTTGCTGTATCAGAAACAATTACTCTAGCACCGGGAATTACATAATTTGTAATCGACACGCCTGTTTCAAATGGACCTGCTGTACCTGTTCCAGGACCGGCTGATCGCGTGCCAGGCACGTCATCATTATGACATTTAAGAGTAATAGTATCACCACCAGAATAACCGGCATCAGGCGTAATTGTAAATTGAAGTCCGGTTATTGAATCTATAAACGTATGTCCTGTTTTGCCAGTGGTTGTCGTGCCTGTACCTGTACCATCGGGATTTGAAGATGTAACAGTGAATTCAGTCGCGCTTGTAAATGTCAATGTTACGACTTCATCAACGGCTCTATTCTTATTAGCTTTTAAATGAGCACCAAGAGAATCCATCATTGTAGGTGTGACAATAGACGTATAACCGGTGACCTTGACATTATACAATGAGCCTTGAACAACGGTCGTAATCTTGTAAGTTCCTACACCGGCAACACCGGCAGTCACAACTTCAAGAGTATAAGTCTCATCAATTAATTCACTTCTCCAATATGATACTTCTACTCTAGTTGCGGGTGCCGGAATATTCTTGAGATAAATTGTACCCGTAGCACCATCAACTCTTGTGACATCAACTTCAGTGCTATTAACATAAGCTTTAACTTTAGTAGGATCGTCTGTCACGATATCTCTACCATTACCATCAACAATCGGTAAATACCGAACAACACAATGATTTTCAACACCAGTAAATTGACTCGACACGTCTTCTAAAATAATACGATCGTCAACCAAAAGTGTTGAAATCTGAGTATCATCAAAATAGACTGAACCTGAAGTATGAGTTATGACGCTGAGTTTGAAACCCGCACCCCATTGAATCTTATCACCATCAAGAATAATAAAATCAACACCTTCAATATAATTATTAAGATCTGGTGAATCGCCAACAGACAAAACGCTCGTTAAATTATTTTGCGGCAAAAGATCAAAAGTGTCTGCATATTGATTAAACCAATATGAAAGTGTCACTGTATCAGATCCACCGGGCGGATTTGTTAAAACTACAGTACCATCAGTGCCATTGACTTCAGAAATGGTAACAACTAACGAATTTACTTTAGCAACAACGTCAGTGATCGTCGTAGTCGGCGTTCCACTTCCTCGACCATCAGTAATCGGCTTATAATGCGTATAAAACGTTCTATTACTACCTGTAGCTTGATCAGACACATTTTCATTATCGACTTTTGTATCTGTCAATTTAAAATAATACGTAATAGAAACACTATCTGTAGCTGCAGGTGGTATTTGTAACGTGACTAAACCGTTAAGTCCATCGACTCGAGTAACCGGCACTGGATTATTATTGACTTTTACAGTGATGTCTGACACCCTATTAGTAACAATTCCGCTACCCTCACCTGTTACAATAGGAAAATATGTGACTTGGAATACGGTATTTGCACCATCAGCTTGAGATGACACATCTTCATTTGACGCTTTGTTATCTACTGAAGCTGACGAACCGCGAACCATGTCTTGATTCAATAACGACTTTTGTTCTTGACCAGTTCCAATAACGATTGGAATTCTAAGACCACCCAATAAACTCGCAACATTAGGGTCTAACAGCGTTCTGTCATAAACGCCTGGCGCAAGATAACCTGATACAAATGCTGCCATAATAACGTCCTTTCAAAATAGTAACTTATTTTGTTATTCTGGAATACTCAAATGAGGGTGAATCTAATTAAATCTTTTAGTCGTTGGCCGCTATAATTTAGACTATTATAAAGGAAATTGCAATCATAATTGAACTAAAAATAAAACCATTAGAATACCGCCACATATTGACAATCTACGCATTATTATAATCTGCCTATAAAATACCAATAATAAAATAACTATTTAAACAACCACATTTTGAAACCCACTAACATTTTCAACCTGATTATAGTATTAGGACAGGAGATGGGTTCAATCTCGTTTATCTGAAAAGTCATAGAAAATCTTCAACCCTTAAAGGGAGGTTTTATGATTCGTTGGTCGATGCTTCTCGTGTGTCTTATTGTCGGTCTTGCAATGGCAAATCAACCTGTAGATTTGTCGGGCAAAATCGTGAATAACAATGGTAGTCCTGTTGTAAATGCCGTAGTTCAATTGCTGCATACACAACTTAAGTCTACAACGACGTCGGACGGTTCGTACCATTTGCAAGGTACAAAGCTGCCCGTTATTTATAACTTACCAACGCATCAATTAGACGTCTTATCGGTGCAAATAACAGAATCGTTCTTAAACTTTAACCTCGTAAAACCGGCAAAAGTACAATTTAACATTTATTCCTTAAATGGTAAAAGCGTAATGTCAATCAATAAATCTTTACCTGCCGGAAGTAATTTGATATCTTATCCTAAATTGTCTTCTGCTTGTTATATTCTCAAAGTGCAAATTGACAATTCTTTTTACCAAAGCAAAATCATTAATACACAATCGACTAAAATCAATTTAACTAACTGTCAGTCATATTTTGCTTTAGCAAAAACATTGATTGATGCAGACACATTGCAAATTTCAAAAGATAGTATCGTCATAGATGACATTCAAATTTCATCGTTAATTGATACTTTACCGACAACATTCATCATTCAACGAGAAATATTTGGTCACGTGCAAATGACTAATATTGGTAAAGTAGAAGCTGTGTTGTGGGAATCAGATCATCCTACAAATCAGCAAGTATTGAGCCTCGAATCAATGGAAGTGAACGGAACAATTCGATTTAGCACTTTCGCATATTTTGCATCTGACCTGTCAAAAAAATATTCATTATACGTAAAAGTGTTCAATAACACTGATACCAATTACATCGGCTGCAGCAATCAATACAGCTTCTCAAATCGATATGGCAACGTCGATGTCGGTACAATTACTGTCAATCAAATTAATGAACCAGAAATTGGCGCGCTATTTACCTTATCTGAAAAGCAAGTAATTGTTGATACTGCTGCAATTTACGATTCAACGTTCACAAATCTGCTTCTTTCTTTCCTGACAAGAATCGATCACAATTATGAATTGATTATTCATAGTAATATATTTTGCACTTGGCAGAATTATGATTCATTTCCAATTCCAATATACGCTTTTAAAACCAATTCATCGACTTTATTTGATTCAAATTCGACTTATGATACTATTATATTTATAGACACTGTTGAAGCTCATAAATTTCTTCATGAAAGCGGGAATATCTATATTCCCTATCAGAACAGCATTGGTCCAAAATATTTACCGACATCTGGCATTTACAAGAGTCAAGCTATTAAGGAAAAGAAAGCAATTGCCAGTAACGGTCGACAATTTGATGTAATCGAATGCATAAGACTTAATTATGATTTAACAGCGACTTTTCAATTGAATGATTCAGACACGACGATAATTTTAAATGGCACCCAGACTGGTAAGTATATTAATATGAATGATACAATAACAATTACATCAACATTTACTGATGTAGTTCATAAATATCACAAAATGATTAACGGAGCAATTGATTCATTGACTCCGACTATTACATCAGGATTAATAACTACTATTAGTAAACTTGACACTAACACTAGCATCATTAAAACAATGTCAATTAATAATGATTCTGTATCAATTAACGTTTCACAAGATAGTCTTAATTATTCATTCTCATCGATTATTGCTCGACCAGATTATCGACAATAAAACAATAAAAAAGCTGTTGATTTTCTCAACAGCTTTTTTAATAACGTTAGCAGCCACATTATGACGTCATTTATATTCAATAATCATTTGCCCGCAATTGCATACCAAATTTGAAGCTGACAGTTCATTTACAGATTTGAATATATGTTCTTTACCGCATGCACACTTTATATACAAGTCAACTGTGTATACATCAGTGCTAGCTATTTTTATATTTTGTATAAATTCAACTAATTCATTTTTATTTTTAAAATTTTTATCTTTATTTCTAACTATTGAAACATTTTTCGAAAACGAATTTTTTTGTAAACATGTTAATTTTGATCTCATCTTTTACCTCTAAAATCTGTGTAACCCAATTGCATTGAACCCATTTGCCACGATACTGTACCACCGTTGAGAAATGACATATAAAACTTTGAATTCGTGCTTGTGCCTACTTCATAAATCGTCGTGTGCTCACCTATAAAAGCAGGCACATAAATATATGTTGCTACTGGCATTGTCGGTACAGTCGCATTACCGTCAGTGACTAAATATCTAACAGTTGACGCAGACGCATTATGAATATTAATAATAAATTTAGCCTTGCAATTAACTTCTGGTGGTGTAAGTAATCTAACAGAATATTGTGATTGTAATGCAGGAGTCTGTACATTAAACCAATGTAAATTGTAATTAATATTCGTTGATTGTGCAAATATAAAATAATCACTTTGTTGAGTGAATGGTCTTATAAGCGGCGTCATCGTCGAAAAATCTCGCATTACTAAAATAGATCCAACTCGTCGTGCAGCTGACATTGGTGATGTCATTGCCAGTAAATTTGAACCATAAAAAGACGTATCAAATCCAAAATCGCACGAATTTATGTCATCTATATTTGTCACTGCAAATGCATGTAGCCACCGACCAACAAAAACTATAGACAATGCACCAGCTGCTAAAAAAGGATTATCAAATGTAACAGTCGTGCCTGTTTTTGATAGCACCTTTGCAGCCCCTGTAATACCAAAATTGCTATTACCAGGAAAATAGCATTGAAAAATATCGCCCTCCATAATATTAGTTAAATCTGCAGGATTCAATGGCGTAAAATCTGCAGTCGCAATTTCAGTGCCCGTGATAGACAATGGTGGCAAATTAAGAACTGTAGATGCTACACCACCATTATTATTGCCGGCAACCCAGGGAACAAATGATCCCATATTAAGCACACGTTTAGAACAACCTGAACTTTTTATCATTCTATTACTAGCATTAAGATTAATAGCAGCCACACCTGAAGAGAAGTAAATTGTATAAATATCGCCGCCAACTAATTGCCAACTCATTTCCAAACCATCAATATATCCTTCCGGAAAATTACGTGTCCTAATATCATTAATTGATACTACGCCTGTGCTTCTATTACATTCTATTATCGGCGTGCTATCTGTTATACCAGAATTATTACTTCGATTAAGTACTAAGTCGCTGCCACCGTAACCACTGCCACCGCCCGTTTCATTATTATGCATCCCCCACGACCACCGTCGACCAGATATAAGAGCGGTCGTAGCCAAATGCCAATGAGACATAATCGCTGTACCAGCAGTCGGTATATAAGTTGCAAATTCACCACCGGCAGCCATGTTTAACACTAATCTATTGCTGCCACCCTCTGCCGGCGTTCGAGGCATTAAAGTGTCTGCATGAAGTGTACTAGTATAAATACTGCTTACGTATGCATTAAAAAATGGCGAAGCCTGAGTTCCGATTGATGAACTTGCAGTCGATCTTTGTAAGCTGCCAACATATGCTGTTGCTTGAAATCTTACTGACGCCCCGACATCAAGGGCATAAAAAGGATCAGTTGTTATTGCTATACCAACATAACCGGTTGATCTTTTAAAACGAATTGCTACATTTAAAATAGCACCAGCGTCATCATAACATAATAAATACAAATCGCTGCCTGTATTTGCTCCCGATTCAGAATTAATTAAATTAAATCCCCATCTTAAATTAGAAGGATAAAAATCTGTCCACAATTGCCAATGTGCACCACCGCCAAAAATCGTGCCGGGACCAGCTGAAACCGTTACAAATTGTCCGTTTTGCACATTTACAGTAAGATTATTATTTCCACCTTCAGATATAAATTTACCACGAATATTGGCGATCGCCATATCTGTTATATATCCAGAATTAAAAAATCGTGCAGCGTCACCAATCGTAGGCAATCCAATAGCTGATGTAGTGGGATATAAACTACCCACATATAAATTGCCTGAAATTCTTGACCATTGATCTGAATAAGGATCACCAATATCTACTAAATATTCAGGATCAGCATTATAAATACCAATCCAATTAACACTTCGTTTAATTGTAATCGGTGGCATTACTCTACTTTTTATATTACCGGTGTCATCATAATGTCTAATGCATAAATCTGATCCAGTATCAGATCCTTCTTCTGTGCTTAATAAACCAATTGTCCACCTTACAGCAGATGTACCAAAACCTGATGATAATGTAAAATGCTTAACGTGTTTACGACGAAGAACATCATATGCAACGCCAGTACCTTGATCCGTTATATCGATGTATATAGAATGTATAGCATTATATTTTGTTAATGCAAGTGCTATCCATCCAGGACTAATTGCCAAGACATAATAATCAACGCCTTCAACCAATGGACTCGGTAAATTTCCTCCATAGGGTGCATGTATTCTAACTGTTTCACCATATTCATAAACGTTAACGACAGGTATTAAATCGTTTAAAACATCAATAGAAGCCGCGTTGACATAATCGTTAGAATCACTGCCAGCCACATTTTCAGTCACAATTGTACTGATCGTGTCGACGTCATTTATTTTAACACCAATATAAGTATCATCTGTGAAATATGCATTACTGTTAACTTTTAATCTATAATTTATATCAGATTCTGTGTTTATGCCAATATAAGTATCAAAAAACATGCCATAATATGCAGCGAATTTTAATCTACTATAACTGTATTCTTGTAAATAAGTGTTCGCATCGCTCCAATATATAGTTCCATAAGAATTGTACGGTCCTGTTCCTATGAGTTGTAATGTGTTATTGCTACTGTTAAACAGTGTTAATGTGGAAGTAAATGGGCTGCCTGCATTATCAGTCGTGCCAATACCGACACATCCTGTATCACGTTTAATGATGAGCGTTTTTACATCATTTCCAGAATTTCGTCTGTTAATAATTAAGTCTGATCCAGCATTACCGCTATCAGTATTTATTAAACCAATCCTCCACCTTAAGTCACTAACAGTTGAACCGACGCCTAATGACCAATGAAATTTACCAGGATCAGCAGTTGCTGTCGCATGAGTAACTATTTGACTCGCACGAGTATTATCGCTAAGAGAAACACCGCCACTTAGTACACTTGAAAAGAACGACATTCCATAAACATTTAAACTTAAACCGACAGTCGGTGTAACCATTATACCAACATTACTGCCAAAATAAGACTGGACAAACGAACAAAATGGATAAGGTACGAATGTGCCGCCAATACCAACATGACCAACACTATTGACTGTTATCGCACAAATGCCGTTATTGCCGATATAAATTGGTTTGTTAGATTGTTGTTCAATAAATAATGCATTAGCATCATTAGTTGATAACAAGTGATTTGTTCTAGCTTTAGTTATCCCAAAAACTGCACCGGCAGTAAAATCAAGATATGCATTTAAAGATAATCCACTGCTAGGAAAAGGACCTTCTGCTCTAAGATATGTGAAACCATTTAAATTTACATTTCTTACATAATAACCTTGTCCACCTATAGAACCTAAAGAAGTATCTTGAAATACAGTTACTAAATTAATCAATAGTCGCACATTGTCATCATTTAAATTTGAATTGCGAATAACAGTGGGACTTACAAATCTTGCAATTTGATTTGTTGTCCCAAAACCACCACCGCTTGTATAATCAACGTATGTTTTTACAGCTTTTTCAGTCGGTACAGCTAGATCTGAATTACCTGCCAATGTGCCATCATTAGAAAATTCATCAACATCAACGCTGTTCACTGATAATGATGATAATTTTGATGTACCAGCTGTGACGTGTATTGCATATCCTGTTCCACTAGATTTGTTTATTACGATTCCGTCACCTGAAAGTGATTTATTAATTGTAACTGCATCTGTACTTGCAGTGTCGCATGTAATAGTTAATTTCTCTTGGTGTACGTGTGTCTGATCTATAATAGTGACAGTGCCGTGAACTGTCAAATCGTCTTCTATAACAACATTGTCAACGTCGAGGTTTCCCGTGCCATTCGATAATGATTCTAATGTCGATACGCCTTGTTGATATATTGTAGTCCCACCGTCAGGACTTATTATTGGTAATCGTTTATCTGTGATGTCTGCTTGCAAAATTTGGGGATCGCTTGTTCGACGCTGAATTTCTGCAAGTTTAATATATCGATGATAAACATTATTAGCATCTAGTCCGTCGGCCGGTATAGAAGTTGTGCCTTCTGCAACTAAAAAGTCTTGAACTATTCTAAATCTATTTGCAGATTGTATAGCAAGCGATGGATCTTTTATTGAAGAGTCTTGATATTCGCTGCCAGGTTCACTGCTGACTTCAGCTAAATACATGTCGATGTAAACAGTGTCTACTCTTGGTGCAACCGGTACGCTTATGGCCGGTATAGTCGTATTAGTAAAATAATCATCAGTTAACGATCCACCAGACCCTTGTTGTTTATAAGTAATATCACCAAACAATACTAATGGAAATCCCTTAAGTACTAAAACTGCAGGTTTATCAGACGTTCCACCTAAAACTTTAAAATTGCTCGAATTATCAGCGACATTTTCCATTATTTTAAATGAATTAGCACCGAGTGCACAATCACCGATATTTCTTTCTAAATATCGTCTAACAAACTCGAGACCACGGTACGCCGTCTCTGTCAATTCTTTATCAAGAACTGGCTTTCCTCTTTGGACAGCCATGACATATCTTTTACGACCATTATCATCTAAATCAGACAATGAAAACGAATAATCGCCAACATATGCAACTGCAGGATTGCTCACAGAAATCCTCCTATTGTTCCATTAACAATCGTAATGTTAGAATTACAAGAAAAATCAATCAATAAGAAAAGTATTATTGTTCTCGTTGCTTAATAGGGTCATTATATTTCTGTTGATCTGACAATGTGTTTTGAAAGTCATAATAAATACCTTTTTCTTCTTTTTTTGATGGATGACTTTCAATAGTGTTTTTAACGACATCGTCTATAATTTTTTCATCGTTCATAATAATGTCCCATTAAACTTGAGTTCGTGAACCGATAAGAGTATAACGTTGGACAGGTCGAATTAAAACGGGAGTTAAAGATTCAACTGGTTGTAAACCGACTTTATAATCTACGCCTCGTTGTGCGACTGTAAATGATCTTGTTGATCTTATACCAAACTCAGGATCGTCATATTTTCCAAAGTCTTCTACTCTATTTAAAAACACTTGCTTTATCACTCCTAAAATTGGTTGAAATGCTTCCCATTCAACTTCCACTGAAAAAGATAAATCAGCTAAAAATGCTAATTCATTTGACGTCTTAACTTCCTCTTCTTCTGACTCTCCTCCCAAGCTAAAATCACCAATATAAATACCATCATCGACCAATTTGTCTTGCAACACAGACCATAAATACATTGCTGCCAAATCAGCTAATTGTTCTTGAGTATCTGTGTCTTGGGCAACAATCGACAAATTTATTGTAAGTTTCCACTTACCGAGATATGATTTTGCGACTTCTTGCCTTGAAGGATATACGACTACGACCTGTATTCCGCCTTTTTTTATAAAGTTACCAAATGCCATTACTACACCAGGAATAGCTGTATTGTTCGCAGTTTCTGGTTTGATATCAAACTGTTCTGATTGATCAACAATGTATTGATAATCTACAGTCAATTGACCAAAATCATCAATCGATTTTAAAAAAGTAACCTCGCCATTCGCATAATCGATAGTATAATAATCGTCTCTCGGTAATTTTCTAGCAGTTTCGCTTATTATACATTCACTACCAGGGTTTATATTTTTATATTTTAAAAATGCGTGTTTAAATCCACTAGTTTCAATTTCTAAAACTTCATCTGCCACTGTTAAATAAGGCTTTACAATGAACTTTTCATCATCAATCATTTCGACTACATAAAAACCAGGTTTAACTACATTTTTTATATTGTTAACATCTTCCCGAACCCATTCAATCATCCTACCAGGCTGGCCCTTTAAATTAGCCAATGTCGTATAAGAAGAAATCGTACCTTTAAAATTATCTAGAGATAACTTAATTGAATCAGCACTCGCAGCTTTTACAACAATAGCATATTTCGGTTTTTCAGGAAACTGGAACTTATTAGTTATCACTAGATTATTATCACCAAATATAGGATGGTCAATAAACAGTGCCTGGAGCTCTTGAATTATAATTTTCTTTGTGACATTCGTGATACGATAGAACATTATTATTGCTCATTGTTATAACGTACAAAATGATCGACCCTGTATTCTCCAATTTCATCTCCCATTTCACCTTGATATTCAGCAGTATTACCTTTACCAAGTTCAACGCCAACTTTTTCGGGATTATAATCAGCGATAGATATCATATCAGGATTTGAATTTTTTGTTACTTTATATAATGAACCTTTATTCAAACCTTGAACTTGATCAACTAAAGTGACAACATCACCGACATCGAACATTTTTGCTTGCTTAGTAATACAAGCCTCTTTTACAATACGATCAACCACTTTTTCTGTCAAATTCATTCTATCCTCCTTTGTTTTATTCCTCATCATATTCTGACATTGATGCATATAAGCAGCCTTTTACGACGGCAAACATTTGATCTTCTGCTAATCTAACTTCTTTTACTGCAAACGGTAACTTTATCTTTTCAATTTCCTGTTTAAACACCTTATCAAATGACTTTGCCAACGATGTTCCACCGGCTAAAATTATGGGAATTGGTTGTGGAAATTCAGGCACATTTACTGTTTCAGCTAATTTCTTCTCAAAACATTTAACTACGTACGCAATGAAATTTCTATAAAATATACTTATAGATTCTTCATAACGATCTTTCGGCATCAATAAATCTATACCAGCTTCTTTAATCGCTGTCATTTTTGCAGTTCTTTCACCAATAGCTTGTGCAGCACTATCATCAATCCAATCACCACTTCTAGATACTGAAAATTCAATTGACACAGCTCCCATATATGTACAGCACACGTTAACCATTCCGGCCCCGAAGCTTAATGAAAGACCTGTGAATTGTTCTTCATCGAGTTCAGAATAACAAATAGCTCTAGCTTCATTAATTGGTTCTGCCTTAAAACCAAATGACTCAATAAATGATTTAAGTATATTCTCGTGATAAATTATATTGTAATCTGCATCAATTGGCGTTGCCGGTACAGAAAACTTACAAATTTCATTTTCACATGCAGGTTTACCAAGCACATTCTTTATAATTGTTTTTATCATCAATAGCGCTTCAGGTTCGCGAGTGCTAATGACGCCTTTTTGCAATGGCCGTCTAATTTCTTTCTTAAACACATTAGCGAAATTTAAAGCTTCTTGACCGACAACATATAATAATTTGCTATCATCAGACTCAATATAATTCGCTTTATTAGCATTAAGCATATTACGCGCAAATTTATCGTTCTCTATATCAAAAAATGCATCACGTTGAGTTTTTATTTTAACATCACCATTGTCGTCAATTATCGCGCTATTGATAAATGCAGTTCCAACGTCAGCTCCAATTCCTCGTTTGCGATTCTTTTCCATAGCACTGTCTCCTTTTATTAATTTTTTTGGTTGTTTCATGTCCATATATTAATCTCCTTTAATTGTTTTTAATTTTTTTGCAATTGACTTAGCTTTTTTATCTTCCTTTGTCGTTACGATGCCCAAATTGTCTTCATTGATATTTGTTTTTAACTCTTTATCTTCATCGAGATTTATAAACACATCTTCGGGCTTATCGAGTTTAATGATGTCTTTTTGTACAGGTTTTTCAATCGAAATCTTATCAGCCAATTGCTCAACAATCGCAGCAATTGTATTTTTATCAATATCACTCTTCACGACAAAATTATTGTCTTTTGACTGTAGCACTTTTAATTGATCTAATATTGCAGTCGTCGAAGTTTGTAATGTCTTATCAATATAATTTTTAATGTCTTTCAAATCGACATTTTGTTGCACAGTTTGTTGTGCAATAGGTATCTCACTCCTAATAATTTCAGACGAATAGTTATTAGTAGTTAAATTTTTTAAATGTTCTTTTCCTTGAACAATTTCGACCCATTTTTTAGCTACAGCATTTAATAAATCTTGCGATCTATTAGCTTCAGTTGCAGGTATATCAATTATTCTATTATAAAAAACTCTCTTATTAATATCTGTTATCTGCACTTCACCAATAACACGGCCTATTAATCTTACATATTCTGGTACAATTGCCCTCATATGATCAAACCAAATCCTTTCGCCGAGTGAAATATTCATACTAGGCCTTCACTTAATATTATTTCTTTGCATTCATCTTCAACTTTATTTACACTAATATCATAAAAACCTTGGCCCCTTTTAAATCCCGGATGTCGCCACTTTCCTTTAAGTCGAATATCGTTTTCAGTAGCGACTCGAAATATCGTTTTACCTTTTTTCGTCACAATCGGTATCGGACCCTTATCAATCAAATAAGTCATCTTATGTTTTCTAACACCCCTATTTAAAATCTCGGCATAATCTGCACCAATGTCAATAGTGACGCCATTCTTCCTTAATGTTGCACCGACACTTTCTTTTAAATTACCGGTATTAATTAATCGCCTCTTTGTAATTTCAGACCTAAAAATTTTAACACCACGCGTTGCGATTTTTTTAATAATAGCAGCTCTCTTTTTTCTCAATGCATCAGTATCAAATTGAACTAACTTGACTTTTAGCTGCATTTTGCACCTTCAATCCAAATTCTTTTTCAATGATTGAATCTTTATTTAAAATCATTACATCATCTGTAATTAATAATTTCACATTGTGCATCAAAGCTTCATAAATAATTGCTACGACTTTATGTTCCGGCCATATTTTTAATACGCTTGCAATTCGATATTTCTTTTTCCTACGTAAATTTATTATATCATGTCTATTGTCTCGTTCAATATCGTTTTTTAATCGTAAATGATTAATTTTTAATTTCATGGAATAATGAACTTTTCAGCAGTTGTAAACGGTGACGACACTAAATTATAATGCGACTCTTTATAGTCTCGATATTCTTGCTGTACGATTCTCGTATTGTTCTTTTTATCAAACGCAGTCATCATCTGCATGTCGTGTAATGTCGTTCCTGTCTGTTTTGAAGCTTTGCCGACTAAACTTCTGCTCATGTATGTCAATTGCGAATAATCATCATAATTCTTATTCCTGTCATAAATGTCTGGATTATTAATCGTCTTTTGTTCGACGCCTTCAGTGTCGTCATTTAAATTCGTCGTTACAGCTGCTGTTTTATTATAAGTATAACTTACAGTTATAATATCAGTATCGATAAATGATTCATTGGTATAAATTTTATCACCTGAAAAATATTTTACAGTCAATGACGTCGTTGAATTTTTTATTATCTGTAAAATGCTAACTAAAAAATTATTTGACGTCGTCAATTCATTTGTCGCTGTATTTTTTTTACGTATAACTTCATTATCTATTTCATACAGTATATTACCCAACGGTAAATGATCTATATCATTTATCGATGTCTCACGACGTGAACCTAACGCAGTAGGTAATGAAACTTCTGACATATTATGCCACCGTTATTGTTAATCTAGTTGTTTCAAGATTTCCAACACCTGGAACTTTTGCATAAATTTGAATTGCGCCAGCAGAATTTGCTGTCACTAACCCATTTAAAACAGTGACAATAGCTGTCGGCGACGGAATCGTAATCCATTGCACAGTTGTAGTAACATCTAGTGCTGGATCAGTAGAATTTCGATACAGCATAGCTTTTAATTGCAACGTCCCATCGGGCGTGACGCTATCACCAATTAATAATGTTACAGGCGTTGTTGGTGCTATTAGCACCAATTTCGATGTAGTATAATTATTAAAAGTATTCTTAATTTGAAGTCTCGCCTGAGTAAATGTTAATGCTGATAATTCAATAAAAGCATCATAATCATATGTCTGTCTGATTAAATCATTTGCTGCTGCATTTCTAAGAGTTACATCGACGTCTGCTGGGTACATAATGTTCTCCTTTTTAATGTTCTGAATTATAAAACCTTAAAACAGAGAGTTTTCAAAAGTTATAGTCCGTCCTTTTTTACTATCAAAATCAACACCTTTGTCTGTCCTTATTTTATCATTTTCTGTCACTTCTCCATCAATGATAACTTGATCATCAGTATAATGAGCAAATGGTTTTCTTAATCCCACTTGCCTTTGATAATTAAATAGATTTAATGATGCAACAAATTCATATCTTATATCAGTCGAATCAATATGCTCAACAGAAAAATGCTGCTGCGTCGCAATGCCTCTAACTTGAGGTGTAGATATCGGACCAATTGCATACATTTGACTGTTTCTACGAGCGATAAAATCTCTTTGCGTTATAATTGGCGATATTGATGTCCATGTGCTTTCTATATTTTCTAATTTCATACCTCGTTCTTGCATGCTAATTCTTTGTTCAGATTGAAACGGCGAAATCCTAATTTCATACGGCCCTTCATATCCACCGACAAAACCCGTACCCCAACAAATCTTACAAGAACCAACTTGAGGTTGTCCATGAGTCCTTTCATTACGTTTATAGCATTTACATTTTTCACCCGTAGTCTTTCGAATAAATAATAGCACCCTTTCACCGGCTTGATCAAGCAACCACGAATTACGTCGTATAGCTTCGAGATACATATAATCTAACTTGTCGCTCTGAAGCGTTATAGACGGACACCATTCAAGACGTGTCTCAGAATTATCGCTTAAAACAGCTACCACTTTATAAAACGGTAACTTGCTCAAATTCATTTTTATTGAATTAACATTATACTGATATGTAACCGTAACTAAAGATTGAACCGACGGTAATGGTGGTTCGTACCATGTTTGTAAAGTCTGATCGTATTGTCGTTCTGTATCTAAAATTATTACGCCTTTTAATCCATCAACAGATTTAATGGCAGCTTTTTTACCATCAATAAACACTTCAACATCAAATAGTTGATCTGTGTACAATTTTTCAGTTCTACTAGTTGCTATTGGCGTATGTCTAACTTGAATACTGTAATTGCCTCGTACATCTTTTATTAATGGTAATTTTGCGTTAGCTGTGGTCGCCTGAAAATAAAGAAATTTTATATTTATACCAACATTAGAACTTTTTGCATAAAATTTAACCTGGATATCATTTCTCGTAAAATCAATATAAGAATCTAATAGTACCCATGTGCTACCATCATAATAATAAGTAGAAATATCAGAATTAGTCGGACCTGATCGAACAATTCTAATGCTTCCTTCTCCACCTGATATTAATATTCTGACTATACCAATTCTAGTCGAATCCACAAATGCTTCGCTAATAATGTAGTCTGTTGCTTCATATCTAACTCTCGATACTTTAACATATGAATATTGATTATACGACACGATAAATGCGCACTCAGAATGATCAATTGAATCTGTTATCGGCCAATCATATAATTTATATGCAGTTTGTATATCGAAATCTCCGGATAATATAAATGCTGATTGAAAATATGCTCCACGATTGTTACCATACCCATCAATAAAATTTATACCGTCTGATTGATTAAATAACCTATCAGGATCAATTGCATTCCATTGATCGCTATTAACAATTTGCCCGCTAAAATCAGTATTGACATCAATTAATGTCGAAAACCTAAATTGATCTGACACGTCTTCTTTAAGAATGACTCTATTAAGATATTGATCGCGATAAAATGTCGTCGTTACCAAATCGGTATTAATTTTTACAAACGTTCCATCTTCTTTAGAATAAACATTATCTGTCGTCAATACATCGTGAGACACAATGTTTTCTAAATATTGTGCATCGACTTGAGACCGATAGACGTTATAACCCATAATTTCAGATTGCATCGGCATCATATCATCCCATGAAATATCTACAGTATTCTTAATATATGGAAAATTAACAAATACGTTTGTTGGTACAATGTTATTTTCTTTAGAACTAATAACGTATGTTTCTTCTTTAACGCTTTCTTGATTACCAAACTCATCAATTGCAAAAAATTTCAATGTCGAATTTGAAGTGACTTTAATTATAGTACCAGAACTATCTTTACCTGCATAATTCGTTAATGTCGGTATCGAACCATCAGTCGTCCAATAAATTGTCGCAGGCTCACTGCACGATAACGTTATAGATATTGGATCATAATATGTACCGCTTATAATACTTGCTGTAGTGACTGGTACTACATGATCGTCAACCGATGCATCAAGCTGATAGACTTCGACATGCACATAATCTCTATTGCCATCAGAATCGATGCTAAAAAACTTTAATGTTGTGTTTTGCGCGATGACTATTGGACTAAAATACACAGTAGAACTAGTTGTCGGCATTAAACCATCAATCGTATAATAAATAATACTTGATGGCTTACTTACAATTAATCGTACGAGTTGATGAGACGCATACGTTCCACCTTTAGGATTCGCAATCGTAGACGGTGCAACAGTATCGTTAATTATCACAGTAAAATGATAAGAATCAATAAATGCGTATCCATTATTATCATTAACTGACAACCAGACGTTTATTATTTGACCATGAGTAAATACGACCACGTGTTGAACATAAACATCATAGCCGTGAACATTATTATTTATTGCACCTGAAAAACCTGTCTGAAATACACCGTTAATTAGTGCATCGATGCCATTAATTTTTACATTTATTGTATTTTTAACAGCCGTGGTCTGTAAATTACGTATCTCAAAATAAACAGGCGTCGTCTGTGACACACCGGTGCTATTTTTATCAGGTGAAAACGATTGAAACTTTAACATGGATAGACCTCAATTAATACTTTGTCAACGATAGTTTCTTCATCAGTCTTCAAATATTTTTTCTGTAAATATTGTCGTATCACTAACCAATCTATACTATTCATACTTGTTCTATCATCAATACTATAATCAAAATAAATTTTATTACTAGTTTGAAAATCTAAAAATGGTGCATTTTGATTTATTGCATGAAATTTAATGTTATTTCTACTTAAAAAGCTTAATGCATTTTGCAATGCGACGTCATCACGACACGTCCACAAAATGCAGAAAAAATATTGATACATCCAATCTAGCACTTCTTTTGCATGAGGCAACAAAACAAAATCTTTTGTCACATTAATCAATGTCGGATCTTCTGCTCGCACAATCGTACCGTCAAAATCAATTGCCACGATAATCTTGTTGTTCATAATTCACTCACGTATTTTCTTAGCGAATTTAAATCATTGAATTCTTGAAACGACTTACCAATCGCTTTTAAAAATTCTTTTTCTTTATTCGTTAAATCTCCGCCTTTATAAAATATCACTTTATCAGCCTTGACCATAGCAGCACACTCATCATAAATGTTATTAGTCGGTTTCCAATCGTCATCATACGGATCAAGAAATACTAAATCTTTATACATTTTCTTTAAATCTTTCCGCCACGTATTATCTTCGACCTCACCACCCAAAAACACTGAAATCTTTGACGGTTTATCTATACTTGTCTCCATATCACTAGTCAAATTTGCATACTTAAATGTCTTCTTAATTTTCCAATGCTTCGGCACTCTAACTTCATTTGCTTCGCATTCAGCCACAATCTTATTACCGCTGTCTTTAACGTCGACGTCCCATTTGCCAGGCAAACTATACCGCAGTTTCTCTTCAGGCCTATCGACATTATCGGGATAAAAACTATCAAACATCTCTTTCGAAACTTCGGTCTCAGCTTCTTGATGCAACGGATAATGCTTCACGCCGAGACTATATTTCGGCTCATCATCTGCTTCTTTTTTCATCCTAATACGAGCATAAGCGACAATATTATTATTACCATTATTACACTGTCTTAATGTGCCTTGCTTGATAAGCGTCGGTTTTAGATCTTTACATTCGTCCGGCAATTCAGACAATTCGAAACGCTTCTCATTCTCCTTGTGAACTGTTCCACTCATGTCATCAGCGACTAATTTCAAAAATTCGACCTGAATCCTCGCGAAATGTCTCATTATTCTTCCCTCTTTAAAAATGATTGTAGTTTTCTTCGTTCTTCATCTAAATCTTTTCGACCTTCGTCATCTTGGTCGAAATACAACCAACCTTTATTAGTGAACATTCTAGATTGACCTAAGCTATGTTCCTCATCGCCAAGTTTTGGTACTTTAATTGAATGATTTTGCCTATCACCCTTAGGATGTTTTTTCATGTACTCTTCAAACTCTTCTTTTGATGAAAAAACAATAGCATATTTCAAAAATTCACGCTGAATACTTGCAAAATATTTCATAACTATTCTTTATATTCGCCAATTCAATTTAGGAAATTTATCTTTCATATGCTCCCAAAAATTTTGATCTCTAGGATCAGACACGTACACTGGAATATCTTTCTTTTCAGACCCAAGAATTGCATCATTAATTACTTTTACCATCGCTGAAGAATAACCCTTACCACGATCTTTTTTATTAACACTAATCGTATTAAATTCTACGTGATCATCGCTCAAATTAACATTTATCCTAGTATTTAGACCAGACACTCTTTCATCTTCTGCTACTACTTGATAATTATCGTAAAAATCTCTACCAATATTAACACTAGTAATAAACGGCAAACCTCTCAAATCATCACTAATAGTATCACTCAAATACTTTTCAAATTCTGTTTTTATATTTCCTAACACATCACTCTCAAAATCTCGAAACACTTTATACATCTTCAAACTCTCGTCATTCAACTTACCGGTCATCTTATAACTAAATAACTCAGCAAAATCTTCATCATAATCTTCATCTAACCCATATTTATTCATTATCTCGATTATCTGGGACTGATATTGACTATGAAAAACATGATGACCCAACTCATGATACACTACGTCCTCTAAAGTAAACTCTCCGCCCTCATCTATCACTTTCATATTTAAGTATACATTACCATTAACTGTAAAACCATATTTTGGCACACCATTATGATTCTTTAACACTTTCCTCTTATCTACATCCGTTAATTCTTGCAATGGCTTGATATCTCTAACGGGCAAGCTTGAAAAACCTAACTGCTCAAATTTTTTAATCGCTTCTTTTTTAACCTTATCGATCTCAATCTTATCATTAGGTCGTTTCTTTAACTCTTGAAACTCTCTATTGGTTATAATTTCTGCTGGATACTTTTTCCTAGCCCTCCTATTCAATATTTTCAACCAATAATTAATAGCCTTCCTGTCATTTCGTTTGATCGCCTGGTCCAAGAAATACTGCGCATCATTTGAATATTTCAAAAACTCAGTTTGAATTTTAGCTAGATGTTTCATTTGTAGTATTTATTGGTTTCAAAAATTCAAATTCTTTATCTAATTCTTCAAAACATTTATCTTTGTTCATATAATAATGATGTTCTACAGGTTTTACTATTTTATATTTTAAGCTTAACTTATCATATAAAGATAATTTACCATTCCAATCAATATCATCTTTTCTACTCAAACCATCAATCTCAATATATAAATCATAATCTGGTAAATACTGATCTGCGTGCTTTATTGTGTCACCGATTCTAGCTTGACATATGTGTCGTATATTATTATGTATTAACCATTCTTCAACATCTTGTTCATTTAACGACCACCATTTATGTCCATCAGAAGCTGTACCATAATAACCAAAATGCTGTTTAACGCCAAATTTGATTAAGTCAGGTTTTAATCCTTTAGACTTACATTCATTACAAACAACAGTCGTTCTTCTTTTATCAGCTATCATTAACTTGTCACAAACAATGCATCTTTTTTCTACACGTCTAACTTTATACGTTATATTTACTCTACACTTAGTGCATACATAGGTTTTGTAATTATATGTTTTTTTATCTTCATCATTGACAGTCTCTCTATTACCACAATATTTGCATTTGAACGAATTTTCTTTAAATTGCCGTTTTTTGTATTTAGCTTCATGTTGTTCTGATTTACATTTATCACAATGAATAAATGTTATGTGACCACTTTTAACCTCGACATCACAACCGCAAGTTAAACATTTTCTAATAAATACCGTTTTCTTTTTTTCAAACTTTTGTAATTGCTTTTGTTCTTCACAATTATCGCATATTACAATAGTTGCAAATCTTGTAGTTTGTACATTGGCTCCACAACGATAACAAGATCGCAAATATATTTTATTTTTTAACTGTTCCTTTTCTTCTTCTCTATTGTTTCTACAATCAAAACAAACAGTTGTATTGCCTATGGGAAAATTATCTCTATGTAATATTCTACAGCATCGACTACATCGTGTATGAGTTTTTAACATTTCTACTTTTAATTTACATTCAGGGCAGTGATATTCTCTTGAATGTATATCTTTTTCAAACTCTTTTCCGCAATTAGTACATTTGTTTTTCGATCTTTCAATTAATGTTCGTTGTCGATGTTTTTCTTTGCATTCTTTACATCTAAAGAATGTACTATACTTATTAACTCTAACTTCTGTACCACAATCTTTGCATTGATGAATGGCTAAGTCCACGTTTCACCTCGTTGTTAATGTTGTTGTTTTTAGGCCTCCTATGGTTAATATTATATGCCGTAAAACAAGATTAATTTACGTTCGCTATGGGAACTGTAATAGGACACGGTACCATTTGGTCAAAACTATCCAATTTGAATCCTATTGAATCTCGACCCAGTCCAGCGCTTTATATTTTGCCCGCTCGTCCATGGCCCCAAACTAGCCCCTCTGCTATATGTATATCTATCCTGTCGTAATCCGACTGTACAAAGTATTCTCTTTTTTGCAGTCTCGAGTCGTTTGTCAACCATAGATTGAAGTTGGTTAGCTAATCCAGAATATTTGTCTGACCGTCTAATATCTAATGAAATTCCAGCTAATGAATAGTTAAATTCTTCATTAGCCCATAAAATTGACAAATCGTATAATGCATTAACTTCAGCTTCCATTAACATCAATGGTTCCCATGCAGCTGGAAATGTCATCATATCATACGTTGTTGCTGGTGGAAATAAATTTATATAATTACTTGCATCTTCAATATGATTGACTAACGACTCGTCTGGCCACCGATATCCACGTGTTTCAGTAAATCCCGCTATTTCTTGTAATGATGTCGGGGGCGAGAAATGATAATCTCTGTCCGGATTCACATCTCTTAATTTGACTCTCAATTTGAAAATTAATCGTTTTATTGGTTCTGGATATTCCTCATTTATTAAAGTCAGTCTTGAAACAATTTCAAATTCTTCTGGATTTAAAGAAGCCACACTAGAAACTGTTTCTTTTATTTTCCAGACTATTTTATGTGATCCAAGATTTTCATTTGTCGGTACTTGCCATGGAGCAAAATAACTACCAACAGCGAATTTTATCGGTAATCTATCAGGTCCACCGATTAATACTGGTATACCAGACGTCACATCATAAAGATCAAACGTTATACTATATGGGTCTTTTAACCGACCCGTCCTGTCATAAATAAACACATTTAAATTATCTCTTGTAGTAGTGTCGCCACATCTTAATGCATTCATATTTCATCCTTAGCAACATGGATAATTACATGTGCCCGATTGCCTTGTAAAATTCACATACGATCCACAAGTAATACCCCATTGCAAATTATATTGCGAATAAGAATATTGCCAGCAAGCATTTGGATAACCAAAATCTGGAAAATTTCCGGTACCAGATTGACGTTTATTTGGATCATAACCGGTCGGCAAATGTGGCGCCTGACACGATTGTGATCGTGCTTTATACACTGAAAATTCATCTGTTACAGATGTTACAGTGCTATAATATGATTCTTTTATATCCCATACTATTTTAAATGTTCCCATTTTTAATGTAGCAGTCTGCACAGTCCATGGAAAATTAGCATAATATTCACCCGTCGTAAATCTTGTGGCTTGTTGATTCGTCTGAATAGTTTGACCGCAAACACCATAAATAGTGTAATAAACAGAATAAGGATCAAATGGATTATCGTTCATAAAAATATACACAGGAATCAACTTAGCAATAGCTGCAGCAATTGTATCATAACCTTTCATTGTTACGCCGCCAAAATTCATATTAAAGTTCCTAACTTAGTACTCTATAATTTAAAGATGCTAATGTAATAGGATCACTTATTGCATATTCAAGCACTGAAAGTTCAATATCACCATTGTTACCAGGTAATGAAACTGTGCCAAATATTTTAGGCGCATCTAATGAATTTCTTATTTCAAATTTAGAAACAGTACCGGCAATCGACACGATAGTCGTTTTAGGAAATCCGTTAGCTATCGCTTCGCCGTTCGCCGCAGCAGCAAATGCAATTGCATCAAGTGCGATTTGAGCTACGATTACATCAGCGTCAGTCTTGAACATAAGCACTGCACCACCATTAAACAAGCCACATACGGTATCTGTTATTAGATTTTTTGTTATTATGTCGTGTGCAATTGGCATGTTTACCTCTTCAATAAATCATATTTATATGCTGTGTCTATTACTTTTCTACATGTCCATTGATTTACATTAGTGACTTTCGGTATTGAACCTACTTCTAGTCCTGATTCAAGCGCACTAACAATCTTAATAGCATCGCTTTTATTTACTTTATTATTTGACATTTCGTTTAAGAATCTTTGATAGCCCGGTAAATGTTGCCACATTGTAGCCCTTACAATCGAAGATATTAAATTTTCAGTTTTTATATTCATGGTATTGTCTTATCGACCGCGTATGGCACGTTGCAAAATTCACCCGCCCAATATGTTGGCCGTGTTATATCAAATGTATCATTGACCATTTGTGTATCTAAATCTGTAAATCTTTTAAATGCCCACTGTATAAGATGTCGACCTGTTCGAAATATCAATGGATCTAAATGAATGGGTACAAAATAATGACCTATATCATATCTCATCGGTTTACTATTAATCGTTTGTCTAATTATCTCTTTCTTGTTATGCGTAAGATCAAATATCGTATATGAAACAACTGCGGGATCAATCGGCATAACGCCATCAATATCAAAGAAAAATATCTTTAGATCGTCTTTTGTCAATAATTTGCCTAAGTAAATCATGTTAATCCTTAGTAAATTTGACGACCATATTAGAAAAGAATGCTGCTGATGCTACATTATAACTGTCTTCAATCTCAGTATTTGTGCCTTGAGTCGGATGTGTTCCGCTCGCTGTAACAAAATATGTTTCATTTTCTGCAGCAGTATCAGGGATCGTCCACGATGCTAAATATTCACCGAGACCCACTCTAGTCAATGCTGTCGACGGCACATCGACGAATTCAGTATTAGATTCAAAATGAACAATATTATACACTGGACTTAACACGTCGATCGGTTCACGAGTGTTTACGTCAATGAAAATGAATCTTGAATCTGCAGTATCTCCACGTTTAAAAGTTCGCATAAAATATCCTTTTCAATACGTTTTACGGACTATCTCAATTATTGTGATTTTATTAAGGAAGAATTAAGGAAAGAAACTATTTCACTGCATGTACTTCAATTGAAGGAGTATCATAGCCATTATAATTTGAAATAGTAATAATTTTAAACCCTGCATTTTCTATCGTCTTTTTAATCTCTGATTTAGAATAACCCGACCTATGCGTTTGCGCTTCATTTGGTTCTCCGGCTAAACTTTCTTGTATGCCAAAAATCGTGTACTTAAACCATTGCTTAGCTAAATCGACATTAAAATCAACTTCTTTTAACGCCTGTTCTGGAGGATTTAAATAACATTGACAACACAATTCAAAATCAGGTATTTTCAATATTAATTCACAATCATTTTTTAAAACCCTATACCATTCTTTTAACGCACATTCGACTTTTAAAAATTCTAAATGCTCTAATGCATGTTCAGAGTAAATACCATCAATCGTCGAATCTTTATAAGGTATCTTGTCCATAGAATAAATTTCATCTACGCCATTGCACATAAATATATCTGAACCAATATATCCACTAACTCTTTGATTACCGCATCCTAAATTTAATTTCCTCGTTCTTTTTTTATTACTAAAATTAAAAGTCGACCAATCGATAGCTTCATCGAGCATATAATGCTTTTTTAATTTCGCATGTAAACTAGCACTAAACAGTCCGTCTTCTATTACTGCTGATCGTGCAAAAATAATTGCATTCTGTGACACTTTACACGCAGCCATTCGTGGAATAGTCTTCATTTTGTCGACAGCATCAGATAAACTAAACTCAGTATCAATAATTACTGGATTTAATATTACAAAAAATCGACAGCGTGAATTCATCACGCCATTATTACAAGCGTCAAAATAATCTATTTGCTTGTTTTGTTTATCTAATAATGTCACACCTTTAATTAAATTTAAATCTTGCCACGTTTGATCATTGCTACCGGCATCTGAGATAAATAAATTCACACAGCATAAATCGACATGCTTGACGATGACGTCAATGCTAGATCTAATGCCGTCAACGTTGTTATAGTGTGGTATAATTACGTCCACAGCGTCAATCATATTCATAGTTTTTCATGCAATTTAAGCGCTTTGACTTCTACTGAAGGTGTTTTAAACCCATCATAATTTTCAATATATGTAACTTTAAATCCATTTCGTTCAAGCACAATTTTTATTTCGTCTTTTGAAAAACCGCTTTTATGTATTTGGGCTTCATCAGGTTCACCGGCTTGACTCTGTTGGATTCCATAAATAGTGCACTTATACCACCATCGTTTAAACGCATCGCCCGCTGATGCCACATATTGTTTGCAACATTGTTCGAGGTCAGGTATTTTTAAATGTAATTCTGCGCCCTCTTTTAAAACCCTATAAAATTCTTTAATCGCTTTTTCCGTCCTATTGAACGGTAAATGTTCTAAAACATGTTCAGAATATATTGCAGTTACAGAATTATCATCATAAGGTATAGAATCGATACTAAACACTTCATCAACATTCTGACCGGGGAAAACATCAACATTAATGTACCCGTCTTTTCTCCTATTACCACAACCGAGATGTAACTTAATATCACCTTCTCGTCTTTGTTTAATCTGCCATTTTTTATCGAAATAACTCCTGTCACTATTAAGTGCAGCGTCTCCAATATGCCACATCTTGTGCGGCATAGTTGCAATTTTCAATTTCATGTCATTAATCGTATTACAATAATCAACATCGTAAAGGTCTGTCTCTTTTAAATTTTCATCCCAAAATATACTTCTATTCGTCGCCATAAAAAATCTATCTATCACTTGAACTTGCACGAACCTATCTGTAAAAATATTATATTGAACATCTTCATAATTTTTACCTAGAAATAGTTCACCTATTTTATACTTTCGATCTATAGCACAAAAATTATCATCGATTGTCAATGTTGAACCAACAACACCGACAAGAGCAATATCACAGTCTACAGCAAACGCATAAAATAATTTTGTAATCCAATCAACATTTAGTACTTTCACATCTTGATGAACAAATACTTTAATAGCGTATTTTGCGCGTCTAATACCATCATTATATATTTTTGTTATTGATTCAGTACTACGGATAGCGATAATATCTAAATTTGAAAAACCTAATTTTTTCGTATAAACGATTGACTCTTCTAATCCTGGTAAGAAAAAATTGTTATACTGCTCTTCATTAGTCACGTTAACAATAATACTAATCATAGCTTCGATCCTTTAACAGCTATTTGCCATGGCTGAATCTGAGTCTCACCATTTGTTATAACTTTAAAAATATATGGAACGTCTAATAATGACATTCGAGTGATATTTTGAAAACATGCAAGTTGAAATAATTTCTTTAAACGTTGTTCATCATAAATGTCTTTACAATTACCATTATTAAGCAAAATTTGAGAGGCTTCTTCAACAAGACAATTCTTCATACAGTACTCATAATCTGGCACGACGACAATAATATCGTGTTTATATTTTAAAATGTCGTGACAATCTTTCATTACTTGCACAGCTTCATTAAATGATAAACAATTAATAATATGCCCTGCATAAATAAAATCAATAGATGAATATTCAAACTTTTCTTTTAATCGTCTAATATCATAGTTCAAATCAGTTTTTATATTAGTATTAATGTCAATGTTTATAAATCCCGATATGTATAAATCATTACATCCCAAATTTAAACATTTAATTTGTCTAGCGTCAAAAATGTGTTTCCAATCTTTAGCTATAACGTCCCATCGATATTGTTTCATTTTATCGTACGCTTTTTTAGCCCATGCTAATCTATATTCTTCATTAGTTAGCAGCTTAATACTCTCCTCAATAAATTTTTCTTGATAAGTATTCGATTTATTATCACCATCGATTAATATCCCGCTATCACCAACAGTCGTGATTAATCCTGCAAGTTTAGTTGATAATATTGCACATTTAGCTAAACCTGCTTCAACGCTAGAAATACAAAACGTCTCCCAAAACGCTGTAGGATACAACCACGCTTTACATTGCATCTGTTCTTCTGCCAACTCTTCTTTTGACACCCTGCCAATAAACTTTATACCCGGCTGATTTAACAATTGTTTAATTGCGTTACAATATGTTAATTCGTTTTCGTTGCCTCGCTGCTTTATCGCTTGTTCCCAATTATAAAATCCATACGCAACAACTAATTCTAAATTCGGCACTTTTTCACGAATTTTCGGGAACATTTGCAATAACTCATAAAGACCCCGATCAGGACTAGAACTATAAAATATTTTATTGTTCTTCTGAACATTATCTGCATTTTCGTAAAGCTGTTGATCGCTACCATTAGCAGTAAATACAATCTTTTTCTCAGGTATTTTATGATGCTGCATAACGTAAGACTTATGCCAGTCACTCAATACCATGTATTTATCAATTTGCCATTCTTGAATGTTATAATTTGGATCTTGCGACAACCAAATATCGTGTATCATCACATATTTATTTATGGCGTGCAAATATGGAATGGAAAATATGTCTGTAGTGCGCGATGCAATAAAATAATCTATACAATCACATTTGAAGTCATCAATTACTTTACTATAGTGTCTATATCTTTCACTCGTCGACTCTACCACAGTGGCATTCATATCAGCCATGTCATTGTAGACTGTCACATCATAACCTAAAATACTAAATTGTTCAGCTAATCTAGCAGCCCATGTCTCTGACCCTCCCATGCCTTTATTAACAGTATTTTTATCCCATTTTTCCCAAGCCGGTCCTGTATATATTACGATTTTTTCTTTTGCCCATTTATTGAACATACGATTATGATTATAAACATCTTCTTCGTGAAAAACATCGTAGCATTCTTTTTCATATGCACCACGAGATATACCACCGAAATGATAAACGAACGAGTCTATAGCTTGTCCAATCACATAATGATATTTCTTGAGCCGTATGCAAATGTCGCGATCTTCGCAACCATTTTTATATTCTTCATCAAATCCACCAATTTCATTAATAGCTGATCTTACAAAAATAGTTGCATAAGCTGCAATCCACTCTTGTTCAATAAATGTACCTTTAAGATTTTTATTTGATGATTCCATAAATTGATAAAGATCATCGACATCTATTTGTTCCTTTGTCATTCCTGGAACTAACTCGATTCCTTTCGTAGTGCGCATTTGATAAAAAGGTCGACCCTCAATACCGTGCAACCATCCTCTGTCGCAATTGCTTAATACACCACAAGCAGCTAACCGTGGCACTGTACCTAATTTTTCAACAAGGTTATTAAGCCAACCCTTCGAAACAATAACATCAGAATTTAAAATGACGAAATATTTTGATCTAGACACTGACATTGCAGCATTACACGCCTGTGAAAAATTAAGTCGAATATTAGAACTACCAATAATGGTAAAACCTTTTAAAACACTAAAATAGTCCCAGACTTCTTTATCACTGCTGCCTGCATCAGATATTATAATGTGATATGGATAATCTGTATTTAATAATATAGAACTTATACACAATTTTAAATAGTCTAAATTATTGTAGTTCAAAATAATAATATCTACCGGCGTACGCACCTTTATGTCAGTTATAACACTTGATTCAGACTTCGATTCTTGATGTAATATGTCATAAAACAGTCCTATCCATTCATTAATTATAGCTACACTGGTATAATGACTAATTGACGATTTCCCTCGTTCTCCGACTTGTTTTCTAATTTGTCCACTTTTTAATTCAATTAACGCTTTGTACCAGTCATGTTTCGTTTCACATAAATATCCATTTTCTCCGTGACTAATAATTTCTTTATATGCTAAAATAGGTGATGCAATGACAGGCAACCCCAATGACATGGCCGTAGTGACTTTTACATTTGATTTTGCAGGTTGAATATCGACCCTTTGAGGACATAATGAAACATCGCACTTGTTCATTTCTTCGTGCCAAGTATTCATGTCCCATTTTTTAGTTGCATTGTCCCATTCACTTATAACGACTAATTCATAACCCGCAGATTCTATAATATCTTTAAGTACGTCAGTTACTAGAAAACTATTACCGCCCATACCTGCGTAAACTGCTTTTAATTGATCATTATTCTCATAATTATGTTCGACCGGTCTATCTTCAATAGCGTCTTTAATAACTCTAGTCTTATTAATACCATACGTCTTAAGTTCTTGCGATAAATATGTTGAACAACAAGTGACCATATCAAAAGCATTAATATTGTTTAAATCTCCTGCATTATAGAATAATGATTCACAAACATCAATTACGACTTTTTTTCCTGCAGCTTTTAAAGCCGTCGCTAGTTTAATATCAAAATCTGATTTTTGTGTGAAAACAAAAACTGCGTTATTAGCTGTCTCTTGCACAATTTGATTTATACTTAAATGATAATAAGCAGTCACGATCATCGACCGAATGTTCAGTGTAATTAATGCTAAATGACTATTGTAATAACGAATCCTGACGACTGGATTTTGTGTATTAAAAGTCGGCACAAACCATATTACCGATATCTTTGTCGACATTTCAGTCAGTAACACCTTCTGATTATATAAGAAATTTGCATTATTTGGATCACACTGCAATGCTATTCTATTATATTGAAACGACTTATCTTTGTCGCCCTTGTTCCAATAATAAAGTAATGATAAATTCGTAGCAGGTTTTAATTTGTATTGTTCCGGCATTTGAGCAAAACCTGCATCGAGATTCCTCGTCAATGCTTCTTCATTATACTGTATCGCAAGATCATAATTGCCTAAAGCCCTATAAACTTCACCTAATACTAAATAAAGCTCTGCATATTTGTCAGATATTGTCATGCCCTGAAGCGCATAATTTTTAGCCGTTTCAAAGTCGCCTTTAGCTAAATAACATTGCGCCAATTTTAGACAAGCCATCACGCGGTCTTCACTAAAACCATAATTTTTCTTCAAAAAAGCTTCAAGTATTGAATATCCTTCATTTAATAATTCTGGTTTACCAAATAAACCTTCTTCGACAATATCACGACCAAGATAAAAATGATATCTAGCATCATCAGGATGCAATTCAAATTGATGTCGTAAAATCTCAATATTTCGTAATGCGTTAAACGGCTTTATTCGATAATGATCAATGGCAATATCTCTACGCTGACATATTTTATGCATTACATTACATAACAATACTTCATGAATTGCACCGTGCCAACGTAATGAGTCAATTCTACGAAAAATTCTTTCTCGAGGTTGAATGATGTACGGTCGACCCTGATTATCATGAAAATAATTATATGTGATCATGTACACGTCGTGATCATTTATTGTAGATTTTAATTCTTGCAGTTTTTGAAAATTTTGAAGAGTTATGATGTCGTCTGAATCAAGCCAAAGAACAAAATCAGTCGTCATTTTATCGAGGCAAAAATTCCTAGCAGCAGAGAAATCCTTAATCCATTCAAAGAAATATATCTTGTCAGTGTACTTTTTAATTACAGATTCGACTTCTACATTATTAACAGTCATCGTTACGACAATTTCATCAAACAATGAACCCTGCGTAACACTTTTTAAACATCTATCGATTTCAAACACTTCGTCGCTGACTATTATGCTTAATCCCAATGTATGCATCTACATCGTCCTTCATTTAAATATGTTATTATTGACTAATTAAATCATCAATTTTAATTATTCTACCAGATATTTTTCTTAACATATGTGATACCATAATTATGACCCCTATCTGCCCCCATATTAACTGTCATCGGTATGCCATAATTATAGCAATCGCTTATTTGCATTCCTCTAACACCCGTTCCAACAGTAGACGGAATAGTTAAATAATAATATGATCCTGGAGAATTAGAATTTAATGTAGCTCCGTTCCAGTCGCCCGTAATATAATATGAAATTCCTAAAGAATCGCCTGCGTTAAATGTACATGTCCTATTTGTTCTTAATATAAGTCTTTTAACCAAATAATAATGACTATCTAATTTTACTGTATCATTACCATAGAAAGCTAAAGTATCGTTAGAAAAATCTTTTATACCACTTAATCCTGGCCATTTTATTTGAAAAATGCCATTTCCTGTAAAAGTAAGTTTACTTGTCAATGCAGTACTATCATTGCTAGTATCTATAAAACTGCCAGATAGTGCTAAACTTATAAATGCCTGTGGACTTGTAGTTGTTATCTTCTGTCGTTATATAACTTGAAGTTCTTGCAGTATTTTATCGTAAATTCACAGATAGTTAAAATTTGTTATAATTTAACGCTAATGTTACTAATTGTATATTAGTAACAGAATCTATATTAACTCGAATTATATCTTCCGCTGTCCCTGTAGTCGTTCCCCAGCCAGAAATATTAGTATTAGTATTTTTTATGTTAGTATCAATAAATGGTCCCGTCCCACCAATATGCATAGCGTTAGATTGTGTTGGTGGATAATTAGCATACGTATTTTTCCATAATGCAATCGAAATTGATCCTGTCTCTCTAGACAATAATCTCCATGCTGAAAAATTCAAATTATAAGGCAATACAATGTCTAATTTAACACCAGTCGATAATACTGCGCCACCTCCATCTAAAATGATATTTAAAATTCCTGTAGCACTGCCTTCAAGACCTGTTCGTCCTTGAATACCTGTAATTCCATTAGCCCCAGTAATTCCACCACTTCCTGTTATTCCACCAATACCCGTTATTCCTCGAATACCCGTTATTCCTCGAATGCCTGTTATTCCCTGCACACCTTGTGAACCTGTTATTCCCTGAATTCCTGTTATTCCTTGCACACCTTGTGAACCTGTTATAGCCTGCTGACCTGTTATTCCCTGAATTCCTGTTATTCCCTGAATTCCTGTTATTCCCTGAATTCCTGTTATTCCTTGTACACCTTGCGAACCTGTTATAGCTTGCTGACCTGTTATTCCCTGAACTCCTTGTATGCCCGTAATTCCTTGAATT
>Ga0315291_10000045_pt1 | contig 131039 bp, 141 predicted proteins | sample YL17G12_20_MG_FD_203070 | JGI IMG/M metagenome (GOLD analysis project Ga0315291, IMG submission 203070) | Sediment microbial communities from Yellowstone Lake, YNP, Wyoming, USA - YL17G12_20 | ecosystem: Environmental > Aquatic > Freshwater > Lake > Sediment | place: USA: Wyoming | collected... | reverse complement strand
CAAGTTCTTGGAAGACAGCTTTCCCGGATGTACAATTATTCTTTTTGGAAGTTATTCCAGGGGAGATGATATATGGGTTGATGAAAGCCAGGGACACAAATCTGATATTGATATCGCAATAATCGGAACAAAGGGCAAAGAGATAGAGACGACAAAATTTGATAAATTTTTGGAAAGAACAGTAATAATTAATTTTTACCCCTCTTTTAAAGAAATCCATAAACATTTAAGGGATAGCATATTAAATGGAATATTGCTTTCGGGAAGTGTGGACATATGAAACTGCCTAAAGAATTTGAATATTACATAAAGAATGGGATAGTCAGAAAATCCACTCCTGACAAGCCAAGAGCAGATTTTTTAATAAAGGAATCCGGGGTTTCATTGGAAGGATTAAAAGAACGAATCAACATAATTGGTATAAATGATAAAAATGCAAATTCTATAATAAAAGACTGCTATGACATAATAATAGAACTAGTGAGGGCTAAACTTCTTTTAGATGGATATTCTTCCTCAGGAAATTATGCACATGAAGCAGAAATTTCTTATCTCAAAAAAGTGGAATTTCCGGAAAATGAAATATTTTTTATAAATGAATTAAGATACTTCAGAAATTCTGTTATGTATTATGGCAAAATATTAGACAGCGAGTATGCAGAAAAAGTTTTTAATTTTTTAACTAAGATTTACCCTAAATTATTAAAATTAATTGAAAAATGACATTTTATCTGATTGGATTGGGTTTGGACTTGAAAAGCGTAAGCCTGGAAGCCCTGGAAATAATAAGAAAAGCTGAAAAGATTTATATTGAAAATTACACAGTTGAATTTCCCTATGATATTCAGGACTTGGAAGGGGTTGTGGGAAAAAGAATAATTCCTTTAACCAGGATGATGGTAGAAAATGAGAGTTTTGTAGAAGAGGCAAGAAAAAAGAATATTGTTCTCTTAATTTATGGAAGTCCATTAACAGCTACTACTCACATAAGCTTGATATTGAAATGCAAGAAAGAAGGGATAGAGTACAAGATTATTCATAATGGAAGCATTTTTGATGCTGTCTGCGAGACAGGCTTGCAGGTTTATAAATTTGGAAAAACAGCAAGTATGCCGAAATGGGAGGAAAAGCATAAACCAAAAAGTTTTGCTGATGTAATAAAATTTAATCAGGCAATTAAAGCTCACACTTTAATTTTAGTGGATATTGGCTTGAATTATGGAGATGCTCTAAAACAACTGCAGGAAGCATGCCAGAGAAAAGTTAAGCTAGGAAGAGTTGTTGTTTGTTCTAAATTAGGAACGAAAGAAGCTAGAATTTATTATGATTTCCTGCCTGAATTATATGGAAAGGAAGTTTATGCTCCTTTCTGCTTTATAATTCCAAGTGAGCTGCATTTCTTAGAACAAGAAGTTTTAGAAGCAATAAAAGAGAAAATTTAAAAGCTTAAAAGGGTAATTAGTAAAATGTATAATTTCAAAGAAGTGGAAGAAGAAGCAAGAAAACTTGTAAGAAAAGGAGAAATTAAAAAAGCTGTGAGTAACGACAAGAAAAGGAAAAAACTTTTTAGTTTTTTAGAAGGTCCTCCAACTGCAAATGCTCCTCCGAGCTTGCATCATCTAGAAGTCAGGACTTACAAGGATATTATAAACAAGTTCAAGTATATGCAAGGTTATAATGTTCCAAGGAAAGCTGGTTGGGACTGCCATGGTTTGCCTGTTGAAGTGCAGATAGAAAAAAAACTTGGACTAAACAGCAAGAAAGATATTTTGAAATTTGGAGAAGGAAATTTTATAAAACAGTGCAAGGATTCTGTTTTTTCTTATATCGGGGATTGGAATATTTCCACAGAAAAACTAGGTTATTGGATTGATTTGGAAAATCCGTATGTAACATTAACTAATGAGTATATAGAAAGCGTGTGGTGGAGTTTGAAAAAATTGTATGAAAAGAAGCTTTTATATGAAGATAAGAAAGTTGTCCCTTTTTGCCCGAGATGTGAAACTCCTTTGTCAAGCCATGAAGTAGCCCAAGGATATGAAAAAGTTATGGAAAAAACAGTTGTTGCTAAGTTTAAGTTAAAATCAGGAGAATACATGCTTGCCTGGACAACTACTCCTTGGACTTTGCCTAGCAACCTTGCATTAGCTGTAAATCCAAAATTAGAATATGCCTATGTGAAAAAAGACAAAGAGACTTATATTATAGCTAAAGAGCTTGTGCATAAATTTTTTGATAATGAAAAAATAATTAAAACTGTTAAGGGAAAAGAGTTGTTGGGGAAAGAGTATTTTCCTTTATTTTCCTACTTCAAAGACAGAAAAGCTTTCAGAATTTTAGGGGGGGATTTTGTCACACTTGAAGAAGGAACAGGAATTGTTCATATGGCTCCTGCTTTTGGCGAGGTTGATTTTGAAGCATGTAAATTAGCTGGAATAGAGCTAGTCCAACCAGTAGATGAAACTGGAAAATTTACAAAAGAAGTTCCTGATTATGAAGGGAAATTCATAAAAGATGTTGATAATGATATAATTGAGAAATTAAAATATGAGGGGAAAATATTCAGATTAGTTGAGTATGAGCACGATTATCCTTTCTGTTGGAGATGTTCTACTCCTTTAATGTATTATGCAATTAAATCCTGGTTTATTAAAGTTACAAAATATAAAAATAAACTAATTAAGTTGAATGAGAAAATTAACTGGAATCCTAAACATATAAAAGAAGGAAGATTTGGGGAATGGTTAAAGAATGTCAAGGACTGGGCATTGTCAAGAAAAAAATTCTGGGGAACTCCTCTGCCTGTATGGAGATGTAAATGCGGGAATGAAGAAATTATAGGAAGTATTGAAGAGCTTGAAAAATTATCTGGTAAAAAAGTTAAAGATGTTCATAAACCTGAAATTGATACTATTGTTTTAAAATGTAAATGTGGAGGAGAGATGAAAAGAGTTCCTGATGTCATTGATTGCTGGTATGATTCTGGTTCAGCTACATTTGCCCAGTTCCATTACCCCTTTGAAAATGAGAAAGATTTCAAAAAAAGATTTCCTTATGACTTTATTGCAGAAGCTATTGATCAGACGAGAGGATGGTTTTACACTTTACATGTTCTTTCTACAATTTTATTTGATAATATAGCTTACAAGAATGTAATTTGTGCAGGGCATATTGTTGATGAAAAGGGTGAGAAAATGAGTAAAAGCAAGGGAAATATTTTGAATCCTGATAAGGTAATGGATGAGGTTGGCGTGGATGCAGTAAGATTGCAATTTTGTATATCTGATGTTGGAGAATCAAAAAGATTTGGTATAGCAATGGTTAAAGAGAATGTTCTGCCTTTCCTTAATGTGTTGTGGAATACTTATCAATTCTACAAACAACTTAACAATGAAAAAAAATCTATAAATAAAATAGAAGATAAATGGATTTTAAGCAGGTTAAATTCTGTTATAAAAGAGTCTACAGAAGCCCTGGAGGATTATTATATTGAAAGGGCATTAAAACCAATTATGGATTTCATTGTCAATGATTTTTCTAAAACATATATAAAAATGATAAGAGAAAGGGAGGATAAAAATGTAGAGAAAGTTTGTGGAGAAATTTTAGATGATGTTTCTAGATTGCTTGCTCCTTATGCTCCAAATATAACTGAAATTATTCATAAAGATTTTGGAAAAGAATCTGTTCATTTATCTTCCCTTCCTCAGCAAGGAAAAATAGATAAAAAATTAGAAGAAGGATTTGAGTTGATAAAAAAAATTATTGAGCTAGGACTTGCAGAGAGGGATAAAGTCAAAATAGGATTAAAGTGGCCTCTAGCTAAGGCTATAATTTCTTGCAACAAAAAGCTGAATAAAGAATTGCAACAGATAATAGCAAGGCAGTTGAATGTTAAAAAAGTTGAATTAAAGGCGGGCAAGGAAATTAAAGTTGAATTAGATACAAAAATGACTTATGAATTAGAAGCAGAGGGCTATGCAAGAGAAATTGCAAGAAAAATCCAGGATGAAAGAAAGAAAGCGGGCTTAGTAAAAAAAGATTTGATTGATTTAGCTATTGTAGTAGATGCAGATTTAGTCAGTATGTTGAAATCTAAAGAAAAATTTTTGAAAGAGAGGGTAAATGCCAAAAAAATTTTAATTACAACAGAAAAAGAAAGGTTTAAAAACATAATTGAATTTAAAATTAAAGAAAAGAGGCTTGGTGTTACTCTCAAGAGAGTATAATAATCTTTAAAAACATCAAAATCTTGACAAAAAAGTAAAATGATAGTGAAGGAAGAGTTTTTAAGCAGATTAAGAAAAATTTTTGATTTGAATTTATATGAAGTTAGAGTCTGGACAGCTTTATTGTCGAGAGGGGTTTCTACTGCCGGAGAATTGAGTTCTATTAGTGATGTTCCAAGAAGCAGGACTTATGATATTCTAGAAAGTTTGGAGAAAAAAGGATTTATTATAATGAAGCTGGGAAAGCCGATTAAGTTTGTTGCTTTAAAACCTGAAGAAGTTATTGAAAGGGTAAAGAGAAATCTTGTTAAGGATGCTGAAGATAAAAGTAAAAGATTAGAGACTTTGAAAGGTGATGATGTGTTAAAAGAGTTGACAACTTTATTTACTACAGGAGTAAAATATGTTGAACCTACTGATTTATCGGGAAGTTTAAGAGGAAGACAGAATATTTATAATCATATGGATATGATGATTAGAGATGCTGAGAAAAGCATAACAATAGTAACTACAGCAGAAGGATTGAACAGGAAATTAGAAGCTTTACTGCCTAGTATAGAAAAAGCAAGAAAAAGAAGAGTTACAATAAGAATTGCTGCTCCTGTAAATGCCAACAATATAAAAGTTGCTAAAGAGCTAGGAAGATTTGCTGAAGTTAGAAACTTGGAGGGGATGAAAGCCAGATTTGTTATAATTGATGGTAATCAAGTTATGTTCATGCTTTTAGATGACGAGGCAATACATCCTAACTATGATGTGGGTGTATGGATAAATACAGAATATTTCTCAAAAACTTTAGAGCAGTTATTTGAGTTAGCTTGGCAGAGGTTTAAAGTAATAAGAAAGTAGATTTTTCTTTATTGTGTTTTTAGTTTTGTAATTTTTTTCCTTAACTAAACTTATTAATTTTCTTCACTCTTTCTTTTATTATACTCTTATCAATTTGCTTCATTTTTTCAGCTTCTGTTCCTTTCCTCGTCCAGAATTTGCTTATGTTTAATTGTTGAGGTTTAATCTCTTTTATTATATTCAAGCTAGCTTGAAAGTCTTTTTCTTCCTCGCCAGGAAAACCTACTATTATATCTGTAGATAAAAATAAGTCTGGAATTTCTTCTTTGAATTTTTTTACTATAAATAAGAAATCTTCAACTGAATATTTCCTGTTCATTAATCTCAAGATTCTGTTGCTTCCTGATTGAAGAGGCAAATGCAGAAATTTTTTCATTTTCTTATTTTTATAAATTTCAATTAATTCTTGTAAAATTGGAAGGACATTTTCAGGATTCATCATTCCTAATCTTATAATAAATTTTCCTTTTAATGCCAGGATTTTTTTCATTAATTCTAGCAGTTTTCTTTTTTCAGGTAAGCCGTATGAGGCATTATCCTGGCTTGTTAGCCAGATTTCCCTGCAACCTGCTTTTAAATCATTCTGAATATTTTCCAATATCCTCGCTTCCGGATAAGAGAATAGCTTTCCTTTTACAATTTTAGTAATACAAAAACTGCAATTTCCTAAACAGCCTTCTGATAACTGAGTAATTCCTATTTTATTCCTGCATGGAATTTTTGGCAGGCATAATTTCTCTTCCTGGTTTTCTGCCAAAAATTCATCTTTATGATAATTATTTTCATAAATCTTTCTTATTAGCTTGCAAATATCTTTAATATGATGTATCCCAAGCAAGTAAATATTTCTTTCTTTAAACTTCCTTACTTCAGGCATACATCCTGCTAATATTATTGGTTTATTTGGATATTTTTTTTGCAAGTCTTGAATTCTTCTCTCAATTTTCTTTTCAGTTGGCTCTTTTACTATGCAGGTATTTATTACTAGAATATCTGCTATATCTGGATTGTTAGTAATTTCTATGCCTGCTTGCCTGCACAAACCTTTCATTATTTCTGTATTGTTTTGATTGGCAGTGCAGCCGTATGTTTCAAAATAGATATATGCAGGTTCCATATTTACATTTTTACAGATAGCAATCTTTTTAAACTTAAAACCTCTAATTAGAATATGAAAAAATTGAAGGTTTTATTGATTTTAGCTGTATTAGTTATTTCTATGGCATTTGTGTATGCGCAGGGAAAAGAAAATAAATCTCAAGAGAAAAACCAAACCCAGGGCTGTGTCCAGAAAGGAAAATTTTGCTGTATTGGAAGTACTTGTATGAGCTCTGCTCTTTTTTGTATAAAAGGAACACATATTAATACAGAGGGGTGTGACGAGAATTGTAAGCCTATTGCAACTTGTGAGATTTCTAATAATAATATTACTTTCTTGCCTTATCAAAAAAGAAATGAAAGTGAATGCCTGCAAGGATGCAAATGTGTTGGAGCTGTTATGTCTTGTCCAACTGCAGATGGGAAGACAATGACTATACAGGCAGGAAGATCTGGCAATATAATTACAATAACTATTGTTAAGAATGGGAATGAAAGTGAAGCTAATACAACATTAGAAATAAAAACAGAAAATGTTACAAACAACAAGACAAAATTAGTAGCTAAATTAAGCAATGGAAAAGGCGCTGAAATTAAAATTATGCCTGATACTGCTTCTGAAACTGCTATAATAAAATTAGGAATAAAAGTATGCAATGAAAGCAATAATTGTACAATCCAATTAAAAGAAGTTCCAGCAGGAAATAACAAGACAGCTGCTTATGAAGTCCAGGCAGAAAGACATTACAAACTTCTTGCTTTGTTCAGAGTCAAAGCAGAGAACAAGGCACAAGTAGATGCCACAACCGGAGAAGTTATAATTGCTAGTAAGCCGTGGTGGGCTTTTTTAGCTAAAGAAGAAGATTAAGATTTCTGTTGAGATTATTAACTCTAAAGTAGTATCAAAATTACATAAAGGTTTAAAAATTTGTTTCTCTTCTGTTCTATTAGCTGACTGGGACATTTCGGTTGCCCTGGAAAGGGTGTTACCGTAGCAGCCTCTGTCAAGTGTTCAGCTATTAATGCGGCACATGGACTATAACTTGCCACACGAAACCTGCATTTGTTATGCTTGTCTAGGTCGCGAAGAAGATAACCTTTAAAACATGCTGATAGGTTAAGATTGATTTCAGTGGAATGTTTAAGGAACTTTCTTCACCGAGTCCATAAGTCAGCTCATGTTCAAATCAAGAAGATGGTGAAAAGAAAAAAGAGGAAAGTTAAGAAAGTTGTGAATAAAGGAAGAAGAGCTAGCAGGGGAAATAAGAAGAGTAAAGTCAGGAAAATTCTTAAATGGCTTAAATCAGGAAGAAGCAAGAAAAAGAAAAGAAAATAATTGTTTTCTGTATCAAATATAAGAACTTCAAACCAAAATTAAATCTGATATAATTAGACCGAACATCGAGTTATAGAAAGGGGTAATTATTCTTCTTCAACTAAATGCTCATGCCACCAATCTTGATGACTTTTGGAAGCTCGATGAAAGAGAAGCCAGAACTTAAGAAAAACTGAGACCTATTTTGTTTTATGTTTTATTATTTTTCTCCTTTATACTCTTTGATTAAGTCATCTAAATCTTTCTCTCCGCCATAATAATAAGTTTGATAACAAGCAGAATAACATTCATTTTTAATTGCGGGAATATTTATGTCTTCTCCAGCACATAATTTTGTACACTCATTTAGTTTTAGATTTATACATGTTTGCTCAAAAAATTTACCGGCACATTCTGTAGTTTGATCTGACTCGGCAGGATTTTGATTTTCTGTAGAATTAAGCATCTTTAATCCAGAAGATTTTGACTTTGTATCTTCGGGGTTTACACCCGTAATCACCAACAAGACAAAGACAGCGAATAGACATAAGAGAATAGTCAATATCCAGTGTCTTCTGAACCAAGACTTTCTTCTCTCTTGACTTATGTTCTTCATATACCAGAGAAAGCCCCATAATTTATAAATGTATCAGATTTATTTACATCTCTTCCATGACTTCTATTCCTAACATCTGGCTGATTAAAAACGAAAGTCTTTTAAAGTATATTTTATTGCAATAGTTATATACCCCCAGGTTTGCACTGCAACCCTGGGTTTTCATATTTACTTCTCTGTTATAGCTTTAATGCTTGAAATAAACTTTCTTGCATTTTCTATTGATTCATTTGCAAAAGGAAGGTTAGCTTCTGACTTAATTTGATAGGTAAATGTTCCTCTTTTCCTTTTTTCAGATTTAAATATATGCAGAAGTGAGTTTGCTTTGACTGCCTCAGCTTCATATATTTTTAGCAACTCTCTGTCTAAAACACCTTCTTTGGCAAGTTTTTTTAGTTCTTTATATGTTTTTTGATGTTCTTTGGGAGCCGAGGTCTTTATGCCTTTTGTAAGAAGATAGGCTTTACTGGAATAGAAAATAGAATAGTAGGCATGACTTATTACAGAATAAAAAAATGTTTTGTCTTTTTGTATTCCTAAAAATTCTTTGGTTTTATTATCTGTGGATATTTGCAGGTCTTTTTGAGAGAGGGTAAATTCGTCTTCTGCTCTCATTAGATAAAGATTAACTTCTGAATCCATTTTCTATCGCCTCATTTATAATGTCATAATATTTTGACGTATTCTTGAATATAAGCCTTTTATTAAATATCTCTTTTCCGAAATTCGGATTTTTATCTAAGAGCATATCAATAAAGTCTTTGTATGTGAATACCAAACAATGAATTCTCGGAATCATAAGAGAAGTCAAATTTTCAAGAAGCTTTTGCTTTTCAAATGCTCTTCCCTTAGTAATAACAGCCAAATCTAAGTCAGAAGATTTTTTCTGCTTGCCTGCTGCATAACTTCCGCCAACCAGAATGATATCCTCACTAAATTCCTTTGTATTTGTTATTTTGTTTATATTCGGAATATTTGCAGAAATTGCTTCCTGCTCATCTAAAAATGAAAAGAGAGAGATTGTTTTTTGATTAAGCTCGATAAAGCAAACTTTGGATTTTCCTACTTTTTCTATCTTGATAAAAGTTGCCTTCTCCAGTTCAATTATAGCGTTATAGATTGTTGGATAATCTTTCTTTAGCAGAATAGATATTTCCCTTATTGTTTTCCTTAAAAAGATGTTCTTTCTGAAAAGATTCATTATATTTACCTGGCTTTTTTTTATCATCTTAGTTTGGTTATTATATTTATTTTACTATAATATTATAGTATATTTGATATATAAACCTTTTGGTTGTGTCAGATGCAATTACATCTCTTCCATAACTTCTATTCCTAACAAGAATAAAGCCTGCTTGATAATTATTCTAAATGCCTGGACTAATTTTAATCTGAAATTTTCTTCCTTGCTGCCTATTACTTGGCAAGAATGATAAAACTCATTAAAACTTTGGCTTAATTCAAAAGAGTAATTTGCAATTATATGAGGAGCTAATTGTTTTTCTGCTGATTTTACAATTTCTGGAAATTGTGAAAGTTTTTTTATTAAAGCTAATTCCTGTTCTTTTAATTCTGGAATTTCTATTTTTCCTGTTTTCTTTTTTGCTTTTTTTAGAATTGAACTTGCTCTAGCATAAGAATATTGTAAGTAAGGGCCAGAATCCCCTTCAAAATTAAGAGCATCTTCTTTAGTGAATATAATAACTTTATTAGGATTTTGTTTTAGCATTGTATATTTTATTGCTGCGATTGATATTGCTAATGCTCTTTTGTCAATTTCCTTTCCAGGCAATTTAGAATATCTCTTTTTAATCTCAGATTTTGCATAATCTACAACCTCTTTTTTGAATGAAGAGTATAAGATATTATCCCCTGTTCTTGAACTCATCTTTCCGGTGGGAAGCCTGACTAACCCATAGGATATATGGCTGCATTTTTCTCCTTCTTTAAATTTCATCAGTTCTAAAGTTTTGAATAACTGTTTGAGATGCAAGTTTTGTTCATCTGCAACAATGTAAAGACATCTATCTAGCTTGTTTTCCTTGAATTTTTTCTCAACTAAAGCCAGATCTTTTCCAGAATATAGAACCGTGCCATCTTTTCTTAATAAAACCCAGACACTTAATCCATAATTTTCTAAATCAATTATTGTTGCTCCATCTGAGATCTTTGCGATTCCTTTTTTGGCAAGTTCTTCTGAGATTTCCTTGCCTCTTTTCTCAACTTGAGATTCAAAATAATATTTATCAAAATGTGTGTTTAGCTCTTTATAGATGACTTCAAGAGCGTCGAGAGATATTTTTCTTGTCTTTTTCCATAAACAAACTAATTGCCTGTCTTTTCCTTCTTCTAATTTCCTGTTGACCTCATCAACTTCTTCCTGAAGTTTTTCATTTTCTGCCAGTTTCTTGACAGCATCAACATAAATTTCTGCTATCCATGATTCATCTGCTCTAATTTTTTCTTTTGAATGATATTTTTTATAGCACCAGAGCCATTTTGCAACATGCATTCCCGTGTCTCCCTGATAATTTGCACGAATAACTTTATTTCCTAGAAATTCTAGAATTCTTGCCAGACTTTCGCCGATACTTGTGCCTCTGATATGTCCAACATGAAAAGCTTTATGTGTGTTTGCCTGAGAGAATTCAACCATTATCTTTTCTTTTTCTCTGCCTCTTGCAAAATTTTCTTTTTCTTTCAAAATTTCTTTTATTGTTTTTTCTGCCAGAATGTTTTTATTTATGAAGAAGTTTAGATAAGAACCTGTTGCTTTTACCTGAGAAATTTCCTTGCTTAACTTGATTTTTCCTGCCAATTCCTGGGCAATTTGATTTGAATTTTTCTTATATTTTTTTGCTAGTAAAAAGCAGGGGAATGCATAATCTCCCAGTTCAGGAGAAGGGGGAATTTCTATTAAGCTTGTTAGTTCTTCTTTTTTCATACCAGTTGATTTTGCCAATAAATCAGCTATAATCTCTTTCATAATTTATAAAAGAGAAATAGGATTAATAAAGGTTGTTAATAATCTCCGCTATATACTTCATCTAATTCACAATCAACAAAATCTGATGATGATGGCTCTCTTGCTTCTTCTGGTGAAAGTTCTGTAAGAACATCTGATATATCTTCGCTTGATGCATCAACTCTTCGTCTGGGAATTTCTTTTACAGCAATATGATCCCCGGGAACGTTAGGGTCATAAACTTCCCTATGGGTTATTCTTAATGTGCCATCAGGATTGGCTATAAAAGCAACTGGTAAACCTTGTGAATTATACCCTCTTGCAGCATGAACTGAGGCACACGCTTTTTCTAATTTCTCCCTTATATTTTTTAAGTTTTTTTCTTCATTACTTTGCCCTCTTATTTTTCTTGCTTTTACCATTTATTTTTCAAGAAAAAGAAGTATAAATATTTTATGAATTAGAATTACTTTAGCTTGTTTCCACATTCGGGACAGAATTTTTCATCTCCTGTTAAAGGCAGATTACAATTAGAACATCTAGGAATTGGCTTATTTTTTTCAATTACTGCTTTATATCCTGATTTTCCAGAAACTAATTTGCCAAATAAATTTGCAATTTCTTCCTCATTTTTCTGCATTTCCTGCATCCTCTTTTGTGTACTTCCTGAGTCCATAATTTTATTAAGAGTTTATATTTTTAAATCTTTTCTCTTTCTATAATTTTATATTTTCTATCAAATTTTCTCTGTTTAATTAAAGAGATTATACCCTCTACTGTTAATCCTAAACCAGCAAGAAGCCAGAACCAGTCTGAAGAAAAATTGTAAATGTTTAGAAGCTTGATTAATACGCCTATAGACATAATTATCCCGACAAAAATAAATGTTTCATATCTTGCAAATCTTTCCATAAATCTGTCTATTATATTTATTTTTAAATCTTGGTTTTAATTTAGAAGTAGAGAATATAGTTAAGTTTATATCTCAAAAAATATAATTATTACCATGCCTCGATAGCTCAGTTAGTTAGAGCAATGCTTTCGTAAAGCATGGGTCGCAGGTGCAAATCCTGCTCGAGGCTTCAAGAATCAGAAGATTCTTGACAGCCGTCAGAAATCCATAAAAGATTTCTGAGGCTTTTTATTTTCAAAAGATTTATAAGTTGGGCTTAAATTCTAAATTTATGCGGGGGTGCCGGAGTGGCCAAACGGGCAGGACCCAGAGTGCCAAACTTAAGGTTGTCCGGAGAAGGTTCAGGATGAGAAATCCTGTGGCTTAGTGCCTACGTAGGTTCGAATCCTACCTCCCGCATTTTTACAGAGGTGATTTCTAAAAAATGTCAAGAAAAAGAAATCCCTTGCTAAAACCAAAAAGCGATTGTAAAGATTTTTATTTAAATTATTCATTCAGGGAAGCAAGAGTGAGAGCTGGCTATTCTCTTTGCAAATTGGGTTTATTAGTAGGTGTGAGTACAGAAGCAATACATAGTTATGAAAGATTAAGATGCTTTCCTCCAAAAAAAACAGCAAGGAGAATAATTGCTATTTTAAATATGAGATTAGAAGAGAGATTAAAAGTAGAGGATGTTTTTCCAAAAATGCTAAGGGAAATTGATAAAGTAGTAAGAAAAGCAAGAGACGAGGATAAAAAACAAGAAAATGTAAAGTATTTAGGTTCTAATTTAGATGAACTTGAAGATACATTAAGCCAAGAACAAGGATTTTTGTTGGAGGAGACTCCTTTTGATAATGTGATCTATAAAGAATTAAGAGGAAGAGTAGAGCAAGTTTTGCAAACTTTAAGTTATAAAGAATATTTAGTTATTAGTATGAGATATGGTTTAGCTGATACGAGAGGACACACATTAGAGGAAATTGGGAAAATATTAGGGGTATCAAGAAAAAGAGTATTTCAAATTGAAAAAAGAGCAGTTGAGAAATTAAGATTGTCAGCTAGAGCTGGCTTGCTTCTTAGATATTTTTTTGAATAATTATTCCCGATTTTAAGATAATAACAAACTTCAAATAGCACATAGAAAATATATTCTGCAGTGTAGTAATTTTTAAATAGTTTCTTTTTTTAGTTGAGAGATGATTAAGGGGAATGAGGGAATTTTTGGAAACAAAAAAGCAGTTGCTAAAGGATTATATTTATTTTTCATCTTATCAATATTAATAGCAATAGCATTATTAATTACTATCAGAGGAAGTTCTAATAATGAATTAGAAGGACAGTGTAGAATAGTTTATGCAGAGGGAAAACAAACTTTTGGCATTACAGCTAACTGTGATTCAGATGAAGTTGTTACAGGAGGGGGATGGGCTGATCATCCTACCGGAATAGGAAATGAAAATGACCAAGACATATCCAAGCCTCTTGCAAATGGAAAAGGATGGAGATGTTTGGATGATGAGGGTTCTTTAAATGAGGCAAGATGTTATGCTGTTTGCTGTAATGAAAGTTTGATTGAAACAAGAACAAAAAACATTACAGGAAGCTTAGCTGGAGGCAAGAGTGTTTATTGTGAGCAAGATGAAAAAGTTTTAGGAGGGGGATTCTGGGATAAAGCCGGGAATAATGACGACATGGATAATTTATTTCCTTTAGAAAATTTGTCTGGATGGAGATGTGGAGAAGATCATTCCAGTTCTGATTCAGAATGTTATGGTGTATGTGGAAAAGCAAAAGATAATTATGAGTTAGAATGTGTAAGAGAAGAGGTTATTGGAAACCAATACAAAGATAAAAAAGGAGTTTCTGCAAACTGTCCTTTAGGCTATACTCTTACTGGGGGAGGTTTTGTTGATGCTTCTGGAAATGATGACGACCAGGACACAAATATGCCTTTGAATAACAGCTGGTTTTGCAAAGAAGATAATTCTAATTCAAATTCAAAATGTTATGCTGTTTGCTGCAAGTTAGCAGAAGAATGTATCCCAGAACAAGAAATTTGTAATGGATTAGATGATGATTGTGACGGTTTAGTAGATGAGGGAGGTGTTTGTTTAAGCTGCTTGGAAGCTAAAAGTTTAGGATTAATTAAAGGATATATAAATGGAAGTAAAGGAATAATAAATAATTCTCTAGATAAGGAATTTGAAGTTGGTTTGGCTGTATATAAGAAGTTTGATGAAAATATTTCTAATCAGGAATTATTTGATTATGATACTGCAGATGCAGGCAAGGGAATAACTCAATTAGAAGTAGAATTGCCTGATTGTAAGTATCAGATTGATTTATTTTGCGGGCCAGTATTGGAGTCTTTGAATGGAAGTAGATATGGAGAAAGATTGTTTGATGCCAAGTCTGGAGGGCAGGAGTATTGTGAAAAAGGTTGCCAATTTAATTCACAGTGCGGAAATCAAACATATTCTGACAATTACTGTATAGGAAATGTTTTAGTTAAAGAACATTTTATTCCTTTCTGCGATTTTGGAGAATGCAAGGAAAAAAATGAAACTGTTTTTGTTCAGGATTGTGGGACAGATTTCTGCAATGATTTTGGGACTAATTATTGTAAAGAGGGAGATGTTTACCATAATAAAACATGCTTTGATAAAGGGTGTGATTTAGGAGAATGTTTTAATAATTCAAGAATAGAAGAGGGAAAAGTTGAGGATTGTCCTTATGGTTGCAGTAATGGAGAATGTGTAGAGGGGATACATGATGTTGCTTTGGTTGATTTTACTAATTCAAGCGGAGGGATAAGATTAGAATATCCGAATGGAACAGATATTATAGGTGATGCTATTTTAATGTGCAATCATAATTATATTGTAAGAATAAAAGTAAAAAATCTTGGAGCTTTTACTGAAAATATAACATTTAATGGAGAAGTTGATGGACTAGGTATTAATTTTAATAATGTGTCTAATCTTGCCCCCAATGGCAGCACATATAGATATCCTACAGTTAATTTTAGTCTGCCTGCTGGATTTTACAATATAACAGCAGAAGCTGTAATTCCTGTTGATGATAATCTCAGCAATAATATTGCAGAAAGACAAATAGAGATAGTATGTGAAGAAGAATGTATTCCAGAAGAAGAAATTTGTGATGGAATAGATAATGATTGTGATGGATTAATAGATGAAGGATTTGATGTTGGAGAAATCTGTTATGCTGGAGTAGGAGAATGCAAAGAAAGTGGAGAAGAAGTCTGTACTCAAGATGGATTAGGGACAGAATGTGACGCTATTCCTGGAGAGCCTGGAACAGAAGTTTGCAATCAGTTAGATGATGATTGCGACGGAGAAGCAGATGAAGGATTAAATTGTAGTATAATTTGTTATGATGATAGTGATTGCGGAAATGATGGATGCATAGGAGAGCCGAATTATTGTTTTGAAGGAGATGTGTATCAGCATTTTATTTTCTTTACATGTAATAATCCTGGGACTATACAATCTTCCTGTTCTAATGTAACTTTGCCTTTCAAATTAGATACCTGTGAATTTGGATGTGAAGATGGATTTTGTATTCCAGGGCCAGAACCTAATTGTACTAATAATATTCAATGTGGAAGTATAAGCTCAGAATTAGTTTGTATTGAAGATGATTTAGTAAATAAAACTACGACTCCTTTATGTTTGCAGGGAGATTGTGTAAATAATATTACTCAAGAAGTTGAAAACTGTCAGTATGGATGTGATGAAGAAGCTGGAGAATGTCTGCCTCCTCCTGAAGGGTTACATGATGTTGCTTTAGTTGATTTTATAAATAGCACAGGAGGGATAAGATTAGAATATCCAAATGGAACTGATATTATAGGTGATGCTGTTCTAACTTGTAATCAAAATTACATAGTAAGAATAAAAATTAAAAATCAAGGAAATTTTAGTGAAAATATAACTTTTAATGGATTAGTTGACGGATTGGGTATTGGTTTTAATAATGCTAATCTTACTGCAAACGATAGCACATATAGATATCCTACAATTAACTTCAGCTTGCCTGCAGGATTCTATAATATTACAGCAGAGGCTGTAATTCCTGTTGATGGTAATTTATCTAATAACATAGCAGAAAGGCAGATACAGATAATTTGTGGGGGAAATGATGAAGAGGAAGTGAGCCATCATCATACAAGCAGCATAAGTTATATTTCAGATTATTGTGGGGATGGGATATGTGGTGTGGGAGAAAATGAAAATAGTTGCCCTAATGATTGCAAAATAGAAGAAATTAACACGGGATTAGTAAATATGCAGAATATTGCAGGGACATTAAAACTAAACAGTATAAACAAGAGTAGCGGGGGAAATATTTTACTGCCTTTTTTTGTCTTGTTACTTTTATTTTTGATATTGTTCATTTTATTAATTTATTTTATTGTAAAAAGATAATTTTCATCAACTTTGAGTAATAAAAATAAATATTCTTTTTATCACAATAATATTTAAATAGTGTTTTTATTTAACTCAAACATGAAAGGGGAAGAAAAATCAAGTATTATTAATAACAAAAAAGCTGTTCTTAAATTATCTTTGATCAGTTTGGCTTTATTAGTTTTAGTTGGAGTTGCTGTTTATTCTTATTTTGTTTTGGCAACTGCTGTTGTTACAACTGATAAGACAGATTATTCTCCAGAAGAAACTGTTTTAATTTCTGGTTCTGGATTTAATCCTAATACTCAAATAACTGTTTCTGTTACAAGACCTGATTCAAATACTGAATCTGAAAATGTTATGTCTGATTCTAATGGTGCCTTTACATATAATTATCAATTAGATGGTATTACTGGAACTTATAATGTTGTTGCAAGTGATGGAACAAATACTGCCTCTACTACTTTTACTGATGGGAGGAATATAGATAATGTAAAATTAAATGGAGTAAATCAAGTTACAGTTTCTCCTAATGCTATTATCGATGTGGCAATTACTGTTTCCACAACAGGGCAAGGTTCTAATAATGATTGGCAAGGTACAAAATATCAGATTGAAGGCGGAAGTTGGACATGTGTAAATACCCCCGACCATACTACTGGAACTGGAACTTTTACTGAACATTTTAATATAACTGCACCTTCAAATCCTGGAACTTATGATGTGCATTTTAAAGCTTATGATGACGACGACTGTGATGGGGATGGGAGCAATGAATTTCATAGATGGGATGGGATAATTGTACAATCGCAAGCACAATGTGATAGCGGACTATGTTGCAATGCTAATCACACATTTAAATCTGCAGGAACAACATGCAGAGATTCTGCTGGTGCTTGTGATATAGCTGAAACATGCACAGGACAAAGCGCAACATGCCCAGCTGATACAAAATCAACTGCTCAATGTAGAACAAGTGCGGGACAATGTGATGTTGCAGAATATTGTGATGGAATAAATAATAATTGTCCTGCAAATGGATATGCTCCTTTCAGTACAGGTTGTGATGATGGTTTATTCTGCTCAGAAACAGACCATTGTGATGGAAATGGAAATTGTGTTCTATTAACCAACAGAACATGTAATAGTCCTCCAAATTCTTGTTATCTTCCTCAAGGAAGTTGCACTGAAAAAGACCATTGTGTTTATACTTTCTCTGATGGTCAAGGACCTGTAACTTCTGCTTTAACACTAATTCACGTCCCAATTTCTGGGGTATGCTGGATTAATATAGAAGCAAATGAAACAGACCAATGCAGTAATATAGCAGCTGCAGAGTATTTCTTTGGTTCTTGTCCTAATAATAATACAAGAGGAACTGCAATGGATCCTAAAGATGAAAACTTTAATAGTTTAATTGAAGCTGTAATGAAAAATAATGTGAATAGTGGAATATCAGATGGAAGCTTAACTGTTTATGTAAGAGGAAAAGATGCTCAAGGAAATTGGGGTGCTTGTGATATAGCAGCAATAGATATGGATTGTAACCCTCCAGGTTATCCAACCTGTGTTGAAGGTGGAGTAAAAGGAATAATGATAGATGGCATTTGTAATGCAAATGAAAAATTGGTTTGTGGAAATAATCCATTAGTCAAAGCAAATATATGTGATGTGGAATCAAGGATACAATTAGCTGAATACTTTATCGATAAAGACTGTAAAAATAATCGTACTTCTTGCTTGGATTGGACAGGTATTAATATGACTGCGAGTGATGAAAACTATAATGACAGCTGTGAAGATGTTCAGGCTTATGTTAATCTAAGCTTGTTATCAGAAGGAACACATTATGTTATGTTACATGGAAAAGATGGAGCTGAAAATTGGGGGAAGTTTATATTACCTCCTGTTGCTTCATTCATAAAAGATACAAAAGCTCCTATTACAAATAAAACAATAGATTTTGCGGGCGAGGGCGACCCTAATGTCATATGTCAAATAAGCCAAGCAAATAATCAAAATATAACAAACGGATGTTATTATGTTAGGTCTGGAACCCAGATAACATTAACAGCACAAGATCAAGACACTCCTGATCACGAAATTGCTGGAAATGTAACTACACATTATAAAATATGGATAGGGGATGATTGTGATAGTAATAATCCAGAAGATTGGACTGTTCTTACAGAGGGAACGGGAAATACAGTTACCTTAAATGAAGATTCTTGTCATTTAGTAGAATATTGGAGCACAGATGGATGTGGAAATCCAGAGAATAAGCATTATGAATTAGATATTGTAGATAATAAAGGACCAACAATAACTAAGACAGTTGGAACTCCTTCTGTACTTGTAGACTCGGAATGTAATCCACAAGTAGAAGACTGTGACTATTATATAAGACAAGATACACCAATAACATTTAACTGTGTAGACCAAGAGCCACATCCTGTAGATGATGTAACAATAGTTGTAAAGGTACACGCAAATGAAACCGGATTGAACACAACATACCAAAATAATAGTAATACCTTAACAATAAATATTGGCGAAGATTCTACTCACATAGTTACTTATTACTGTATGGATAAATTAATGAATATCGGAGAACTGCATCGAGAAATAATGTATGTAGATACTGTTGCTCCTGTAATAAATAAAACATTAATCGGGCCATATTCAGGAGATTGTTTGCCTGAAGACAGAGAGGATGTATGCTTTATTGATGGCGTTACTCAAATACAAATTATAGCTATAGATCCTACGCCACATCCTGTAGATAATGTTAAATGTGATTGGGATTATACTGTCACAGACGGACAAAAAGTTGGAAGCGGACAGCAAAATGTAATTCCTCCATTCACAATAAATTTCCCAGAAGAATCACACCATGTATTAACAATAACATGCAAAGATGCATTAGGAAATCAAGTTACTGATGTTGAAGATTTCTATGTAGATAAAACTCCTCCTACTACAACAAAAGAATATGGAAAACCTTTCATTACAGACGGAACAAGTGACTGGATAACTTCTCAAACTCAGATAACACTAAGTGCAGAAGACACAGGCCCTCATAAATCAGGAATTGTAGGAACTTTCTACAGAATTACTTTGCTTGGAAGTGATGATGCTTGTTTAAGTGATTCTGTATGCCAGCAACAAACAGGAACAGGGGGATTCTTGAATTATACAGAAAGTCCTTTTACAATAGCACAAGAAAGTTGCCACTTAATTGAATTTTACAGCAAGGATAATGTAATGAAAACAGAGCAAATTAAGAAACAATGTGTATTTGTTGATAATTCTGCACCTTTAACAAATAAAGGAATAGGAACTCCCCAATATCCTTGCAATGAAGGAGAGGAAAAATGCGGAGATGAAGAAGCTAATTGGCCTGCTAAATATGTAAATCAAAGTACACCAATTACATTAAGCTGCACAGATCCTCAGCCACATCCTGTAGACCATGAGAAATTATGTTACAAAATATCATGGGATGTAAGAGAAGAGACAACATATCCAACTGAAGCTTATTGTAGTGAATTTGGAGGGGAGATGAATGATGGATATTGCTGTGATGATGTTAGCGAAGAAAATTATCAATTCCACTTTATGGAAGATTCATTACATAATATTGAGTGGTATTGCAAAGATGCATTAGGAAATGCAGGAGATGTTAACTTAGAATATGATAATATAGACAGCCAGCCTCCGCACATAATAATTTATAATCCAAGCTTTTTTGAATCCTGGGATATAAAAAGATGCGACCAGAGTATTGTAGTAGAAGTATGGGATGAAAAATCAGGAGTAAATGATTCAAGCATATATGCTATATTAGTAAATGAGTCAGGTACTGTAAAGGGGCCTGTTTACTTGAAAAAAGCAATTTACACACATAACGGACATGCTATATATGAAGGATTAATGGACAAGCAATTGCCAGCAGGAGAATATACTCTTCAGGTATTTGCATCAGATAATTTGGGAACTCAAGGAATGGAAGATAGAGATGAAAAGCTCAAATCAGGAGTTTATGTAGAGTTTATAGACCCTGCTTCATGTGTCGTTAATCAACAGACAGGAGGAAGCTGCTTGTTTACTTTCCATGTATGCGCAAGAAATACAACAAGTATAAGTTTCTGGATGACTAAGTTAGGAGAAGATCCAAAACTTATAACACCTGACATGCTTAATGCAATGATATCTGCAAACGGCAACTCAACATTTGTAGGATTATGGGACGGTATGCTTTTAACAGATCCTAGCTTGTTAGATTTAAGTAATGGACAAAAAGTGAATGGAAAAGCAACATTCAACTTGACATTAACTTTAAATAGCAATATTACAAATATGATTGGTTCTGGTATTCAGGATTTGAAGTATAAGATAAAATCTTATGATCCTTAATAAGACAGGGAAAATGGAAAAAGAATTTGTTTTTTTATTTTTTGCAGTTTTATTAGTAGCAACTCCTTTTGCTTTATCATTGACAGAAACAGGAGATTATGAGGGAAATTTGCAAGTTAGTTCAGGACAAGGAAATATAATCATAACCGGTCCAGGACAAATGCCTGCGCATTATTGCGGTAATGGAATAATGGAGATTTCTAATGGAGAAGATTGCGACGGTAGTGACATGCCCTTAAAATTGTGTTCTGATATAAATTCTCAATGGACAGGAAATCTGGCTTGCTATCCGGCTGGAAGCGGGCCTAACAGTTGTAATTACGATGAATCAGGATGTTCTTCTGCAGTTTATTGTGGAGATGGGATTTGTAATAATGGAGAAACTTGCTCTTCCTGCTCTCAAGATTGTGGTAGCTGTCAAGGCGGGGGAAGTGGTGGAGGAGGAAGCCCATCATCATTATCAACATCTTTAACATGTGTAGAGTCATGGCAGTGTTCTGAATGGAATACATGCAAGGGTGGAAAACAAACTAGAACATGCACTGATTCAAACTCATGCGGAACAACAAATTTGAAGCCAAGCCTCGAGAGGGAATGCACAGTTGAAGGGGCATCAGGAGAAGCAGGGATAGGATTAAACACAGGGAAAGCAGGGATTACAGGGGGAGTGATAGGAACATTAGGAACAGGAGGAACAATTGCTTTATTGTTTATTGTTATTATTGGTGTACTTGCCTTAATTGTTTTTTCTAGAGGAAAAAAGAAAAGAAAGTAGTTATAAAAGGAAATAAATTTCTTTAATTTGTTTATTAATAAAGTAGAAAATTAAATTGGTGGTGATGGTACTTTTCTTGCTTCTGAAGAACTATACCATGTGGTAAAAGAATCAAAATCGCTTACAATACCCTTAAATTTATCTCTGTTAATCTGATGGTAAAGCTTGGAAACAGCTTCTTCATAACTTAATCCTTTTTTAGCTGCTGTATTTGAGATAATAGTATATAGAGCCTTTCTTTTCTGGCTTTCTACCATCTGTCTAAACTCTTGTTCATCTTTGCTCCTACTAGCTAAAAGATATACTGTTCTTAAAGTCATGAATCTTTTTTCTTCTAAACTGGGCTTATACTCCTCATTTTTTGTTCTAAGATAATCTTTTATTTTCCCTACTATTTCTATTAAACCCATAAAAGTAGTGTTATAATTGGAATTTATAAATATTTGTTTATGCTAATATATATAATAAAAACCAGAATCATAAACCTTATAAATCCTTAAATTCTAGCATTTATGCAGACTAGGCTGGCAGGTTAGCTCTCTGCCGTTTACAAATGAGCTTTAGGTAAGCTGCAAGGAAGCGAGTGAGATATAGGTTAAAAAAAGCCTTAAGAATAACGTTGAGGTTTTGTCCTGCTCGATCTTGCTTTTGCTAATCTGGTGAGGCCAGGAATGGAGCAACCATAAACAGGAGTTAAGGTGCTTGTAGGGTTGCAAAACTGAGGATTTCTTAAGACACTGTTTAATCTTAATTGAGCAGACTTCCGAGTCTGCACTCAAAAATAGAAAGTTTTATAAGCTTCAAAATACCATAATAATTATATACCCCCCAGGTTTGCACTGCAACCCTGGGTTTTCATATCTTTCTAAAGATTTATTAATCGGATGCTTTTCTGTCTCCTATGGAAAATAAAAAATTTGATGAAAAAATTATAATATTTATTGATGGTAGTAATGTCTATCATATTGTTAAAAATTTATTTCCTGATAAAAGACCAACTGATTTTAATTTCGAGAAGTTTGTTAAATATTTGGCAGGAAACAGAAAACTTATAAGAATTTATTATTATAATGTTCCTTTGGACAGAAAAAAGGATGAAGAAACTTACATCAAACAGCAGAAATTCTTTGATAAGATAAAAAGAATTCCTAATTTCACTTTTGTTCTATGTAGAATGCAAAAGAGGAAAGTAAATGATAAAATAATATATGAAGCAAAAGAAGATGATATTCATCTTGCTGTTGATATGGTTAAATTGGCTTATAACGATGCTTATGACACAGCAATTTTAGTTTCTTCTGATGGGGATTTTGTTCCTGCTGTTTTAGCTGTTAAAGAAAAGGGAAAAAATGTGGAAAATATTGGTTTTGAAAATAAGTTTTCTTATCATTTGCAACAAGAAGCTGATAAGTTTATCAAATTGAGGAAAGATATTGTTGATAAATTTTTTGATTAGTTACCTTGAGTTTGCATTTGTCGTTGATAAAAGGAAAAAAGGTAATCAAAAACTATTTAAACTAATTTTAATTAAGTTAAATATGAAAAGAGGAGATGGAAGAGGCAACAAGAAGGCACAATTCTACATTTTAGCAGCAATAATTATAATTTTTGTACTAATTGGAATTTTTGTTTATGGGAATTATGCAAAAACAAGAAATGATTACACAAAAATTTATGATTTGGGAGATGAATTGAGAATAGAGACAGGATATGTTTATGATTATGGGGTTTATAATGGAACTGACACAGATCCATTAATAGAAAAATGGGCAGATGTATACCAGAATTATACTCAAAATATTGTAGAGGATTGGGTTTTTGTTTATGGCAATGAAGAGGGTGTTACTGCATTATATTTTCAAAAAGAAGATACAGGAGGGATTTGTGTACAGGTTGGCGGAGGAGCATGCATACCAACAACTGAGGTAAAATCAAAGGGGCATAAAGGAACAAAATCTGCAGAAAATGGTACAATACTTGTTAATATTGAGGAATATGATTATACATTTGAATTAAATGAGGGAGAAAATTTCTTTTTTGTTATAAGGGCGGGAGAGTATACTTCAACTTAAAATGAAACTTATTAGAAAGAAAGGATTAAGCGAGATTATAGGATATGTCTTATTAATTGTAATAGCTATTTCTCTTTCCTTGTTGGTTTATGCTTGGATGAAAGGTTTATTATGGAAAAAAACAAAAGCCTGTCCTGATGAAGTTTCTTTGATAATAGTAGATTATTCTTGTAATGCTGCTGGCAGGAATGTAACAATAATTCTTAGGAATAATGGCTTGTTTGATGTTGATGGTTTTATTGTAAGAATCTCAAATGAAGAGGGAAGGCTGCCTGTTAAACTTCTTAAAGAAGGAAACCCTTTAAATGGAAGCAATCTGGGTGAATTTTCTTTTGACAAGAAATTAAGCCCTAATGCAGAATTTACAAATACTTTTTTTTATAGCGAATATGCAAAGATTGTAGAAATAGAAATAGTCCCTTTTAAATACATGGAACAAGAGGGAGAAGTGCTTGTATGCGATAAAGCAACAACAAGACAGAGATTACAGGGATGTGATGAATAAATTTTTAAACTTCAAAAATTACAAAATTTTTGATAGCTTCAAGAATTCAAAATTCTTGACAGTCATCAAAATTCGAAAGAATTTTGAGATTATAAAAAACCATAGGTTTTTTAAACTTAAAATACCTAATGAAAAGATGAAAAAGAGCAAAAGAGGGATAAGTCCGGTTATAGCAACTGTTCTCTTAATAGTAATAGTGGTTGTTCTCGCATTGATAATATTTCTCTGGGCTAAAGGATTTATAAAAGAAAATGTACAGAAAAAAGGGGTTTCAGCAGACCAGGTTTGTAATGAGCTTAATATGGAAGTTAGTTATAATTCAGCATCAGGAGAATTAGATGTGATAAATAAAGGGAATACTCCTGTTTACAGATTAGAATTGAAAAAACTTTCAGGAGGCAGTGTTGATAAGCAGTCAGTTACAGAGGGATTCTCAGTAGGAGAATCAAAAACTATTGAAGGGATAGGAGAGAATTATGATAAAGTTGAAGTTTTCCCTGTTATTCTTGGAGAAGTAAAAACCTCAAAAAAAGCTTATGTTTGCAAGAATAGTTTTAGTACAGCATGAAAAGATTTAGAAAATCTTTTAGCAAACACTAACGTAAATTAACAAAAGATAGTTAATAAGAATGAAACAAAAAAAATTTTCTAAAAGAGGGATAAGTCCGGTAGTTTCTACTGTTTTATTGATTGTCATTGGTATTGCAGCAATAGGAATCATTGTTGGGATTATATTCCCCATGATTAAAGGAAGTTTGGGTAAAGGAAAAAGCTGTTTTGATTTAAGAGAATATTTTAAAATTGCTCCATCTGATGAATTTACTTGCTATAATATAACTAGCGATACTACTAAACTAATGGTAGAAAGAGGGATGGAAAATATGTCAGTTAAGGGTTTTGTTGTAAGCATTGTTTCAGGGGGAGCTTCTACAAGATATGATATTTATGACGGGGCAACAGGAATGCAAATGTTGGAAAACTCTGATTTTACAAATAATATAAAAATTCCAGAACCAGGAGAGGCGAGAACTTACCTTTTCAATACAATAAATGGAATGGGAGCAGAAATAGCTGTTTTGCAGACAGACAATAGCGTATGTGATGCAGAGTTTTATACTATTCCTGAATGTGTAAGCCTACCAAGTTAAAATGAAAAATAACTCGCAGTCTGCCTCATTAATTAAAATGAAAAAAGGACAAGTTTGGATAGAAACTGTTATTTATACTTTAATTGGATTAGCTATAATTGGTGTTTTGTTGAGTGTAATTAAGCCAGCTATAGAAGAGAAAAAAGACCAGATACTAATTGACAAAAGCTTAACTATGATGGAGACACTTCATGATAAAGTTGAGGAGGTTGTCCGTTATGGTACAGGAAATTCGAGGATGATTGAAATACAATTGACGAAAGGAAATTTAGTTATTAATAGTGAGAAGGATAACATAGAATTTTTAATGAAGAGCAGTTATATGTACTCTGAATTAGGAAAAAATGTAAGTATAGGGGATATAAATGTAACAACAACAAAAGAGGACAGCAAGTATAATATCAAATTAGTATTGGTTTACAGCAATCTGAATTTAACATGGAATGGCAAAGAGACTTCACAAATTTTTCAGCCTACTCCTGCCCCCTACAAGATGACGGTGGTGAATAATGGAACAATCGGGCAGCTAATTCAGGTAGATTTCTCTTAATGTAAAAATTTAAATATAGTCTAAGATTTAGATAATAAAAGAGGAACAAATGGAAACTTCAGAAATTAGAAGAGGGAATATAGTCATAGAACTTAATCCGGTATTTCCTCCCTTACCGAGAATAGAAGATAAGACAAAACTGGATGTCAGATATGGGTTAATACCGCCATATGCATTTGTTCATATATATTGGGATAGTAAAAAAGAAGAATTAATTTACGAATTAGAGGAGCCCATACTCACTGATGAAGAGAAGGCGATTTTGGAGAAAGTAGAGACTAGTATGAGGGAAGTAATAAATATAAATGTTCTTGTTGAAAGAACAGTAGAGGCAATGATTAATTATATTGACAGAACAGCTGGTTTATTAATTTCCGAGCTTAATATTAAAATAAAAGAAGAAGCATACAAAAAGATTTTTTATTTTCTTTTCAGAGATTTTATCGGCTTAAATGAGATTGAACCATTAATGAAAGATTATTTTATTGAAGATATTGAGTGTAATGGCGTTAATACTCCCCTTTTCATTATACATAGAGTTTATAGGAATATAAAAACCAATATTGTATTAAGAGATATAGATTATTCAGCGAGTTTTGTTGAGAAGCTGGCTCAGAGATGCGGGAGGTATATAAGTTATGCAAACCCTCTTTTAGACGGAAGCCTGCCGGATGGAAGCAGAGTAAATGCAACTTATACTACTGATATTACAACAAGAGGGCCTACCTTTTCTATAAGAAAATTTACAAAAGTTCCGTGGACTCCGGTTCAATTAATAGCCTTAAATACTTTAAGTCCGGAAATGCTTGCATATTTTTGGCTTCTAATACAGTATAAATGCAACATATTAATTACTGGCGGAACAGCATCTGGGAAAACAACTTTGTTAAATGCTCTGGCATTTTTTATCCCTCCTGAGGCGAGAGTTGTCTCTATCGAGGATACGAGGGAAATAAACCTGTCAAGAGAAAATTGGCTGCCTTCGGTAGCAAGAACGGCGATAGGAGTTGGAAATGTGGGGGAGGTTGATTTGTTTGCCTTGCTTAAAAATTCATTTAGACAAAATCCAGACTATGTTATTGTAGGGGAAGTAAGAGGTAAAGAGGCTTTTGTTTTATTTCAGGGAATGGCTTCAGGACATTCTTCAATATCAACTATGCACGCAGATTCTGTGGATACTGTAATTAAAAGATTAGAAACTCCTCCAATTGAATTATCTCCTACATTAGTCAATACATTAGATGTTGTATCTATAATGAGTCATGCAATTGTCAAAAAACAGCAGACAAGAAAATTAAGAGAGATTGTAGAAATAGTTAATGTAACTCCTGATGGAATCGCCTTAACTAATACTCCGTTTATATGGAATCCTTCAGATGACAGATTTTATTTCAAGAAAGACAGCAAAGTGTTTGAAAAAATTAGCAAGAGATATGGATTAACAGCAGGAGAAATAGAAAAAGAATTTGAGCAAAGGACAAAGCTTCTTTATGAGATGTATAAAAGGAAAATTTTTGGTTTTGAAAGAGTGCAGAGAGAAATTAATGAGTATTTTAAAAATTCTAAAACAATACTTGCCAAATACGGCATTCCTAGCTGATTTTACTTATAGATAATAGATTATTAGTAATATAGTAAGATTTATATACTATTAAATATATACTTATAGTAATACACTAATAAGTAATGATATGGGAAAAATAAAGATTCAGGGATTTGTGTGTGAGAGGTGCGGGCATATATGGACTGGAAGAAATAAAAAAGAGCCGAAAGTATGCCCAAAATGCAAAAGTCCTTACTGGAATACTCCCAGGAGGAAAAAATGAGAACTGAAGATTTGAGTTTAATTGCGCAGATAATGGAATCTTTGGATCTGTCTGCTGATAAATTAGGAGAATCTGTAAAAAATAATAATGTTGAGGATACAAAAAAAATAAAGGCAGAAATAATAAATTTGCAAAAGCAGTTGGCAAAAATAATCGGTTGAATATGGCACTTGAAAATTTGAAGGAAAATATAGGGGTGGGAAAAGAACTTGTTAGAGAATTGATTGTTTTTAATTCTCAGTTTAGCAATTTAGAAAGATTGTATCCTTATGAGGAGAGAGAGGCAGAAAGAAGAATGCTCACTAAGGCTATAAATTCATCTTTAGAAAGATTGAGAATAGTAAATGACTCTCTTCCTAGAATTTTAGAATCAATTTCTCCTTTTAAAAACCTTGCTGGAAAAGAGGAAAAAGTTGAGGGCTTGGTTAAAATAAGCTATACACCAAAAATAGAATCAATTTCCAAGGAGGAAAAAGTATCTGTCACTATAGTGGAAAAGGATAAGGAAAAATTTTTGAAAGAGCTGACTATAAGCCGGGAAACATTAAACAGGCTGAAGAAAGAGAGCAAGGTAAAAGGAACAGATTTTATAGAATTAAGAAAAGCTAATTTTTATGCCAGGCTTTCTAATAAACTATTTTTGAATTTCTCTACAGATTTTTTGAATAAGGGCAGGTTAAAGAAATTGAATTCATATTTAAGAAGAGCAAATATGCCTTTTTTGGTTACTACTTATTTTTCTATGGCTCTCTTTTCCACTTTACTTGCTTTAGCTGCTGCTTTAGTGATATTTATTTTTTTATTATTTTTTACTATAACAACAACATTCCCTTTTTTCAGTTCTCATAGCCCTTCTTTCTTGGGCATATTGATAAATTTTTTAATTATTATCTTAATGCCAGTAATCACTTTTGTCTTTTTTTATTTTTATCCTTATTTGGAAGGGAAAAGTGTGGAAGGCAAAATTAATCAGGAATTGCCCTTTGTAGCAATACATATGTCTGCTGTTGCTGGTTCGGGAATAGAACCAACACAAATTTTTAAGATAATCGCTTTTGGTGAAGAATATCCTGCTACTAAGAACGAGCTGAAAAAAATAATAAATCAGGTTAATGTTTATGGTTATGATTTAATTACTGCCTTAAAAAATACTGCCAGAGAAACTTCAAGCAGGAAGTTATCCGAGTTGCTTAATGGAATTGCAACAACCATCTCTTCTGGAGGAAGTTTATCTGAATTTTTAGACAAGAGGGCAGAAACTTTGCTGTTTGATTATAGGCTAGAAAGAGAGAGGTATACAAAATCAGCTGAAACATTTATGGATATCTATATCAGCATTGTTATTGCAGCTCCGATGATTATGACTTTATTATTAGTATTAATAGCTGTCAGCGGGATAAGCATAGGATTAAGTCTGCAATCCTTAACAGTAGTGATTATTTCAATTGTTGCTTTAATAAATATATTATTTTTGGTGTTTTTGCATTTAAGCCAGCCATCATACTAAAAATGGAAATAAAAATAATTTCAGGAATAACAAAAAGACATTTTATAGGATTGATTATAGCAGCGGTAATAATAATCGCAGACATATTATTTTTAAGCAAAGAAAAAATATTTTATTTTATAATTGGGATTGCTATAATTATAGCGTCTTTGCCTTTTGTTGTTACAGCAGTACTAGAATCAGGCAAGGAAAAAGAGAATAATGAGATGTTTTTGGAATTTTCAAGGAATTTAGTTGAGAGTGTTAAAGCTGGAACCCCTATTAGTAAAAGCATAATTAACTTGAAGGATAAATATTATGGTTCCCTAACTCTGCATGTACAAAAATTGGCAAATCAGATAGCTCTTGGCATTCCTGTGAAAAGCGCTTTAGAAATATTTGCCAGGGATACTGACAGCAATGTAATAAGAAGGGCTGTTAGTTTGATATCTGAAGCAGAAAAAGCAGGCGGAGAAGTTGAGAATATCCTAGATTCAGTTGCAAAATCTGTAAATGAAATTGAGAAGTTGAAAAAAGAAAGGTTAGCTGCTATTTATTCTTTGGTTGTTCAGGGTTATATTATATTCCTTGTTTTTATAGTTATTATGCTTGTAATGCAGTTCAAGATTTTGCCTATGACCTCGGAAATCTCGCAGGGGGGGGCTGAATTTCAAGGATTTGGCGGGGGAACTTATACTGCAGAACAAATTTCAAGCCCAATGCTTTACTTATTGCTGGTTCAGGGATTATTTACTGGTTTGATAATAGGCAAGTTGGCAGAGGGAAATTTAAAAGCTGGAATAAAGCACTCTTTTGCATTAGTTGCCTTATCATTATTAATTTATACAGGAGCTAAGGCATTTTTTTAAAAAAATGCCTTTAATAATAAAAATACAAAACAAGGAAAAATGAAAAGGGGAATTAAAACAAAACAGGGATTTAGCCACATAGAAGTAGTTTTGTCATTTGTAATATTTCTCGGTTTTTTGATTTTTCTTTTTGCAATTTTTAATCCGTTCAAGATTAATAGTAAAAGCGATGTTTATATTGACATAACAGAAAGAGCAATTATGGATAATATTTCTGCAAAAGTTGATTTTTTTACAATGAAATTAAAAGAAGATGCGAGCGGCTGTTTTTATTTTACTTATGGTCTTAATTTAAGCAATATTGTAGTTAAAGATAATAGTTACAGCAGAACAGATGCCAGCAGCATTTTAATAGATAATAAAAAGCAAATAAAGATTGATGGAGCTGGAAATTTCTTTTATATATACTCTTCTGATGAATTTGAAGAAAGTGTGGTTTCTGGCAGTTGTGAAGAATTAACCGGCGACGAGTATAATATAGGTTTATTCAGAAGCTACGAGATGGTTTCTTTCTCAAAATTGAATAGTCTGGCAGAGAATTATAATTCAGATTATCTTAATTTAAAAAAAGGAATGGGCTTGACAAAAGATTTTTCATTTAATGTAAGAGAAAGTTCAGGAAACATTACTCTAACTACAAATAAAAAAACTCCAAAAACAGAAGTTTTTGCTAGAGATAAGCCGATTCAGCTTGTTTATCAGAATGGAAGTTTTAAATATGCTATATTAAATATAAAAACATGGTAGTAAACCTTTAGGAGGTTTCCAACTGTCGGATTTAACAATCCAACACATCAACAAATCACAGTTGATGAAAGAGCAAACCTTCAGAAAAGATAAAAATGGAAAAGAAAATTGTGGTTGCTGCATCGGGATATTTTGATCCTTTGCATGCAGGACATATTGAGTATTTAGAATTAGCAAAAAAACTGGGAGATAAGTTAATCGTTATTGTAAATAATGATGAACAAGCAGTTCGAAAAAAAGGCTTTGTATTTATGCCCCTCAAAGAAAGAATAAGGATAATAAAAGCATTGAGATTTGTAGATGAAATTTTTGTTTCTATAGATAAAGATAAAAGCATTTGCAAATCATTAGAGGCAATTAAACCTGATATTTTTGCCAAGGGGGGAGACAGAACAAAAGATGAGATTCCTGAAAAGAACATTTGTAATAAATTGGATATTAAAATTGTTGATGGTTTGGGTAGAAAAATTCAATCTTCATCAGAATTAGTTAAAAAAGCTAAAGAAATAAGAAAATGAAAATTTTGAAAAATTTTCATACCAAGGAAATTAAAAATTACCTGGAACCAGAAAACCAGAGGGTTTTCTTGGAATTAAAATTTAAACTAAATAAACAAAAATTTTAACAAAATGAAAAAAGATAAAAAAGGATGGATAAGAATTGCCGAAGCTTTTATAGCTGTAACTTTAATTGCATCCGTTTTAGTTGTACTGTATGTAAAAACAGTTCAAATACCCCAGGAAAGAGAAGATCTTTATAATTTACAGAAAACTATTTTAGATGAAATAGCTGCAAATCCGGGATTAAGGAATTATGTATTAGTTAACGACTCTGAGAAAATAAATAGTTTTGTAAAGGATAGGGTTCCTATAGCTTTTAATTTTACTGTTAGAATATGCCAGACAAATGATGTATGCGGTTTGCAGTTTTATGAAAAAGAGATTTATTCCAGCGAGAGGATAGTATCTGCAAATTTAACAGCTTACGAGCCGAAAAAAGTCAAGATATTCATGTGGAGAGAATAATTTACAGTCCCCATAAAAATCTTCTGGATTTTTATGTTTAGAATTATTTTAACAAATTAATAAATAAGCAAATTTATAAGCAAATAATTTCTTTATTGGTTATGAAGTACAAATTCCTTGAGCATACTGCTGATGTGAAATTCCAGAGTTTTGGAAGAAATCTTAATGAAAGTTTCGAAAATGCTGCTTATGCATTAAAAGAAGTTATGTTTGGCAGGATTAAAATAAAGGCAAAGATAAAGAAAAAGATTAAAATAAAGGCAAAGGATAATGAAGGATTATTATATAGGTTTTTAGAGCAGTTTTTATATTTTTTAGATGCGGAGAATTTTATTTTTAATAAAGTTAAAGTTAAAATCAAGGATTTGAAGTTAGAAGCTGAAGTTTTGGGAGATAAAGCTAAAAATTATAAGTTTACAAATGATGTGAAGGCAGTGACTTATAATCAGATGTTTGTAAGGCAAGACAAATCCCGCTGGATTTGTCAGGTTGTCTTGGATGTGTAAATATATAACTATTTAGTAGTTACAAATAGAAAGATTTAAATACCAGTTATTTCTATTAAAAATATGGAAAATTTGGTTATGAAATTGGGAAGTGTTGCATTCACAGCAGGAGCAGCTGGGGCTGGAGCAACTATTGCGGCTTATGAATCTAGCAGAAATTCTGGTCTTGCTGTAGTCGCAGGATGCTTGGGAGCATATATGGCTCTCCAATGTTACTTGAATGCAAGAGGGATAAAAAGAGAAAGCGAAGCAGAAATTGAAAGAACACAATTAAGAAAGGTATAAATATTTCTCAGCAAACTTGCTAATTCTTTCTAACATCAGTTAGTTATTTTAGGATTTAAGCATAATAATCTTTAAATACAAATCAGATGTAGGTTTCTTATGGAACTTAAGAAAATAAATGAGAATGAATGGAAAATTGAGAAAACTACCGAATAAACATAAGGTATAATCTAGCCTTTTATAACAATTAGTGGTCTAACTCTTGCTACTAAATTTCCTATTCCAACTTCGTGACTGACTCTTACAACTTCATGGACATCTTTATAGACTTGGGGTGCTTCTTCAGCAAGGCTTTTCCAGCTTCCTGCTTGAACTTCTATGCCCTTATCATTTAACTCTTTTTTAATATCTTCTCCTCTTAAATTTCTTAATGCAGCACTTCTGCTACTTACTCTGCCTGCTCCATGAGCTGTACTGCCCCAAGTTAATTCTTCTGCTTTCTTTGTTCCAACTAAAATATATGAAGCTGTTCCCATTGAACCCGGAATTAAAACCGGCTGTCCCACTTTTCTATAATCTTTTGGGATTTCTTTTCTTCCCGGACCAAAGCTTCTCGTTGCACCTTTTCGCAAAACCAGGATTTCTTTTTCTTTTCCTTCAACTAAATGCTTCTCAAACTTAGCAATATTATGACAAACTTCATAAATTACTTCTGCTTCAAAACTTGGAAAGATTCTCTTCATAGCTTCTCTTACCCAATGAGTTATTAACTGCTTATTCGCAAAAGCAAAGTTAACAGCGGCAGCCATGGCTCCAAAATATTTTTTTCCTAGTTCTGATTTAATAGGAGCATTTATCAATTCCCTATCTGGGAGATTTTCCCAACCATATTCATCTTCCATTAATTTAATATAATCAGAAGCAATTTGATGTCCTAAACCTCGAGAACCACAATGTATCATAATGGTTACTTGCCCTTTTTTTAGACCAAAAACTTCTGCTATTTCTTTATCATAAATCTCATCTACCTCTTGAATTTCTAAAAAGTGATTACCTGCCCCCAAACTTCCAAGCTGAGGCATACCTCTTTTTTTGGCTTTATCTGAAACATAATCTGGATTAGCTTCTTTCATTCTACCTTCTTCTTCTGTATGAATATAATCTCCTTTTGTTCCATAACCCTTTTTCACAGCCCATTGAGCTCCTTCTTTTAGAACTTCGTCTAATTCATTTTCAGATAATTTTATTCTTCCTTTTTGTCCAACTCCACTAGGAACATCTCTAAATAATTGTGCAGAAATTTGTTTTTCTTTTCCTTTTAAATCAGCTAAATTTAAATTTGTTTTAAGTAATCTGACAGAACAATCAATATCATAACCAACTCCACCGGGAGAGATTATTCCTTTATCTAAATCAAAGGCCGCAACCCCCCCAATACTCATCCCGTAGCCTTGATGGGCATCACTGAGCACAATTGACTTTTCTATAATTCCTGGCAGGCAAGCAACGTTCATTGCTTGCTGTAAAGTCATGTCTTCTTTCATCTTTTGAAGAAGTTCTTCGCTAGCGAAGATTCTAACTGGAACATTCATTTTTCCCTGCTTAGGAATCTCCCATTCATATTCTGAAATTCTCTTTAGCTCCATCTTTTTAGCAATAATGATTTGTTTAAATATTTAACTCATCGCTTTTTATAAGTTTTTTCTAACTTATTTAAAGCATTTAAAAACTTTTCTTTTCTATAAGGGATGTATTTGAATATGTCTAATTTTTTTAGTACTAAAAAATTTGTTAAGCCACATATTTCTATTCTGAGTTTATATCTTTGTATACTTGTAATCCTAATTTTTTCCAGGCACTGAGAATAAAAAGTCTTATTTTCTTCATCCATGCTTCCAATATGCACAATTCGAAGCTTATTTTCGGTAGTTTTACCTATCCCTCCTTCTCCGGCAGCTACACCTCTAAGATAAGCCTCACAATATTCTTTATTTTTAATAATAATTTGCCTTATATTTTTCATAATCTGTAATAGGGTAGAAAAAAATAAAGTATCTGAATATCGTATCTGTATTATGCCATACTGGGAAAAATTTGATTTATATTTATTTTGAACTGTTGTTTTAGAAAAATTACTCAAAGGAATATTTGTTATTTTTGACCAAAAATGTCTTATTTTTTTGTTATCTTCTTCATTAAAATTAGAGTTTTTATTATTGATAGTTATGGATGCTGTCCAAAAGTCTAAAGGTATGTGAAAAATTTGCTTAAACTGATTTAGAATTTGCATTATAATTGTTGGCTCTGAATTGGAGATTTTTACAGGAGAGCCTCCTTTTAAATTTATTTTTGTGCACATTTCACCATCTAAAAAGCCAATTAATTCAAAGAACTCCTCATTTAAATCAATAAATTTTGGCAAGATAACAAATCTTACTTGCCCCTCTCCAGATAAATACCATAATGCGATTTCTGTAGGATGTATGGAGATTCTTAAATAGCGTCCGTCGAAAAATAATTCTCTTTTATCTGTATTAATATGGGGGCTTTTTGAAAGTATTTTAATCCATATTTTGTTGTTTAGTATGTTATAATCAAATCTCCTGCCACTTTTTTTGCCTTTACCCCATTGCGCTGGTTTTTTATCTTTGTAAACTCTTTTTCTAAAATCATCTGCATTTTCTACCTCCCCCCACAAAGCATAACGGTTTAAGTTTACGTTTGTTTTGTGGCTTGTATTTAAATTTACAGTATAATTTTCTAATTTTATCTTTTTTGGTAATGGCCAATCAATAGTCCATATTCTTAATGGGACTGATTTGGTTTCCAAGTTATGTTCAGTCTTAATAATATCTTTAATTTTTACTAACATAAAACTATTAGTAATTAGAGGTTTATAAAGTTTACTATATCGGAGCCACTCGTGTATTATAAGGATATAGACGAGGTAGCAAAAGTAAGCCATGAAGTTGGAATAGGAAATTTAGTTGTAAGATTAAAGCCAATTGCAGTAATGAAAGGTTGAAAGATAAGTTTTATAAATATCTGTTTTCTTATTTTTATAAGAAAAATGAGGTGTAAATTTTTAATTTTTGGATTTGTTTTAGTATTTCTAATAATCTTATCATTAGAAATAACATCTGCAGTTACTCCCTCAGATGCTGCGAGCTGCCAGTTATGTAGAAGATATGCTGATAATAATGGGAGAGCAAATGCAGTATGGAAATGTGTAAATTTTAACGACACTGCTTTATTGACTGATTTTGTCGGAGATGTTGACGGCAATGACGATTTTGACTTTAAAGTAAATTGCACTAATCAGGAAATACAGCAGGAATGCAGATTATGCAGAAGATTTAATGATAGTTGTGGGAGTAACTGTGTACATAATGCCCCGTGGAAATGCGCGAATTTTAACAATACTGCTTTATTGACTGATTTTTTACATGATGTTAATGTTTATGATTATTTTGACTTGAAAGTTGATTGTAACATTCCTGAATTGCAAACAGGATGTCAGATATGTAGAAGATGGGCTGATAATAATGGAAGGGCAACTGCAAGCTGGGGATGCGTGAATTTTGATAACACTGCTTTATTGACTGATTTTACAGGGAATGTGAATAGCGATGACGATTTTGACTTTAAAGTAAATTGTGCTTCCTGTGGAAATAGTATATGCGAATCTAACCTAGGAGAGAATACTAAAAACTGCCTTCAAGACTGCCCTTGCACTGTTCCTATTGATGTTGTTTTAACTATTGACAGGTCAGGAAGCATGGCTAACCCTATTCAAAAACTTATTGATGCGAAAGCTGCTGCAATTAGTTTTGTAGATTTAATGAATAATAGCAAGGATAAAATTGGCTTGGTATCTTTTGGTGGTAGTCAGGCTAGTGATGCTACATTAGACCAAAACCTTACATTAGATTTCATCAGTTTAAAGGCAGAAATAGACAGCTTGACTGCTATAAGTGGAGCTGGTACACCAATGGGGCAGGGTATTTTAAGAGCAAGAAATGAGATAGCAAGTCATGGCAGAGCGAACATTAAGCACACAATAATTTTGCTTTCAGATGGTATGCCTACTAGAAACGCTTCTGGGGGCGGTTGTGGTGATGGACCTACTTCTCCAAATTCATGTACGAATTATGCACTTCAAGAAGCAACTACTGCGAAGAATGCAGGGATAATAATATATACAATTGGATTAGGCATTATTCCTGGCACTGCTGTGGGAGATTTTGCTACAGCCCTTTTAAAAAATATATCTTCTTCTACTAATTATTATTATGCTGCTCCTACAAGCAGCGATTTGGGGGATTTATTCAAGGCTCTTGCTGGAATTACATGCCCTTCGCACAGATGTTCAAATGAAAGCCAGATAATATTAAGACTATCAGATACTATTAATGCCAATGGAGAATTTTATAATGGTGCAGGAGATTATCCTTGGGAGATATGCTATGATGAGATTTTTCCAGGACAGCAAGGAAATGGGAATAGGGCTTGTAATGACAATAAAGTTCTTGGATTATCAAGCCAGACAAATGCCCTCGCAAGTATTCCTGAAAGTTCCAGCAATATAAATGTCTGCTATGGAGATTTAAGCTGCATGAGTACAACTGAAAATTGCTCAAGTTTGGGTGCAGATTACAGACTGGTTGTTTCTTTATCAGCTAATAGCAATGCAAATTTATCTTCTGGAAATGATTTGCCTGTGAGGATATGCTGTAAAATTTTTGTTCCTCTTCCACAAATAGAATTAACCTCTGCATATTGGACTAATTTGAATGATGTCCAAATAACTAGAACAGGAATAGGGCAAGAAGTTATGATGGTTGCAGAAGGAGCACCAAATGAAACTTTAATTAATTTTAATATATATACAAGTGCTGGCACTTTTGTTGCAAATGCAAGCTCCTCAATATCACAAGGAAAAGCAAGCGCAATATGGAATGCATCTGCTATAGGAACTTATTATTTTAATGCATCTGTTGTTTCTGATCCAAGCATTTCAAGAATGTCGGGAAATTTAGATGTCAGTCAGGAATGTATCCCTATTACTTGTAACCAAATATTTAATGAAATTAAGAATGAAAGAAGTGATGTTGTAGATATTTATGGTAGTTGGCCCGATGGTTGCGGAGACAGCATTGATTGTGGTGAGTGTGATATAGGAATAAAAGTTATAGATGATGAACTTAATTCTGATGGAGGAATTTGCATAAATGAGGATATTACTTATTGCAACGATTATGATATAACTAATTTTGGAAGTTTATTGTCTGCAAAAGGAAATTGTACAGCAGATACTAGAGATGTAGCAGTATATAGTGTAGAAGAAAAAAGAAGTGTTTCTTGTGGACTGCAGGCAGATGGTTGTACAAGAAATTGTTATTGTGAATGGAAGGATATTGACGGAGAAGAGCAATGTGTAGAAAATTGGAAAGATAATGATTGCACTAATCCTGGCGATAATGGTATTTGTGATTTTTTGAGGAATAATATAATAAAAGATTGCAGTCAGCCTCCTATTGGTTGGCTCAATCAAACAAATTATTACAACTGGACTGGCATAAATCCTAATCCTACAGATTGTCCTGAAAGTGTAAATGGGTTGACAAGATGTATATCAAGAACCACTTTAGGATTTTTAAGCACATCTGGCTTAGTAATAGCTGTAATTATAATTGTGATTTTCTACTTGGTTGTTATAAGGAAACCTCAAAAAAGGAAGAAATAAGCAATATTTATAAATCTAAATTCTTTAAATCTAATAGGAAGATGGATAAAAAGAGGACATTAAAATTTTTTCTGACATTTTTGCTATTATTAAGTTTAATTCCTTTGGCTTATTCATTTAGTTTAGGAAATTTAAGTAATAGCATAGAAACAACTTATTCGCCAAGAGATGTTATTTCTGGTTGGATAAATATAAGTTTAAGCAATGAGGATGCTAATAGCTTATTGTCAAGTAATTTTAATGGAAGCAGCAAGTTAATTGATTTGTTAGATGAAAGTAATGCAGCTTATACTTGCAATCCTGTAGATTGCGGTATCAATTATGCCTCAACTAATCCGGCAACAATCAAAAGTTTATCTTTAAATTTCGGGCAGGAAAAAATAATTTCTTTCTTATTAAAAGGCAATATCACAAGCATAACAAGTATAAATTTTAGTTTAAGTGTAAGCAATCCTCTTTCATGCCTAAATCCTCTCGAGATAGATATTTTAAATGATGGGGTAGCAGAATGGACTGCAAACAAAACAACTAATGATTTTGGATGCAGTTTAGGAGGAGAAACAGGATGTTTTAGTGCAAGCGAGGATTTAAGCGAAAGCGAAATAACTACAACACCTTATTGTGAGAAAATAAGATTAGCTGCTTCTGAAAAATTTAGGCTGGGAGCATGGGTTAAAAGCGGGGCTACTTCTTGGAGTTCAAGCTTATTGGAAATGTTATTATATAATTCAGATTACGCTCCTATTGACTCTTGCAATATTCAAACCCCTCCAGATTCAACAGGAAAAGAAGTTTATTGTGATATAAATTATACAAATTCTGAATCAGGATATTTTTATGTCTGCCTAAGTGCAAGCAAGGAGACAGATTATAAGACAAAGAGAGAAGATGTTAATCCTTGCGGATTTTATGCTGTTCCTGGAGAAGAAACAGAATATCACGATTATTATATTTTTGCAAGAGCTGCTAAATTTGATAATATAGGGAACTTTAATTTTAATCAGGATTTATATGAGGACAGGGGAAATTCTGGAGAATTGACTGGATATTTATTAGATTATATAAATGATAATTATCCTAATAAGTGCAATCCAAACTGCAGTATTCCTGTAAAATTTAAGAGTTACAGCAACCTAAACATAAATTTATCTAATCTTATTTTAAAATATAATACTGGCGGAGGGCCGCAAGCAACAAATGAATTTTATGATACTTCAAAAAGATCTGCCAGGTTAAGTTCTGATTTTGTCCAATTAGATTTAGATTCTTCTAAGATAAATGTTCCTTCTTCTCCTGGAAACTATACCTTGACTTTGTATCTTGGAGCTGAAACAATTTTAAGCAAAATAATTGAGGTACAAAATGCCACAATTATAAACAGCATTTATCCTAGTGTGGTTCCTGCAGGAATAAGGACTAAATTCTCAATTTCTGCCTCAATTCCTTACGGAAGGAATATAACAGATTATAAGTGGGATTTTGGAGATCAAGGGAATGAAGAAACAACAATAAATTCTGCTACACATATTTATTCAGAAATAGGAAATTATGATTTATCAGTAGAGATAACTGATTCTTTAGGTTATGTTTCAAAGAAAACTGTAACAATAAAAGTTGTTTCTCCAAAAGACAGCATTAATTCTACTATCCTTATGTATAAGAAAAGGCTGGAAAATATAACTTCACAAACCTCTATATTTCCTGAATGGTACAAAAATAAAGTAGAAACTCTTTTATCTGTAGAGGATATAACTTCAGAAGTAAGAACATTAGAACAAAAATATAATTCTGCAACAAGTGACGAAGAATATGTAAATATTATGTTGAATTTAAGTGAATTAAATATTCCTTATAAGATTAAAGAAAGCTCTGAAAATAGTGTGCCCTTTTTTGTTAATGTTGACGATGTTAATCCAGAATATTTTGCAGATTTTGGGGCTGGTAGTATAGAAGATAGTGAGAATTACAAGGAGGCAATTGCTGGATGGAGTCAAGATAATTTAGATATGAATTTAGGTTTTAAATATGTTTATGCATATTACGATGATAGGGTTGATAGTTTAATTAGTATTTTTAATATAAATATTAAACCAAAAGAGAGTCTCGATAAAGAATTTTATGTTATTATCGGCAGCAGTAATGTAGCATTTTCAGGCGAGCAGGATACAAAAGATTTTGATGATGCTGTAGGAATAAGATTTCAGAATATTGAAGAAAGGAATATAGAATTTGCTGTTTTGCAGGATGTTCCTGTTGAAAGATTAGTTATGTATGTAAGTCCGGAATTTGATTTATTGGAGTTAGAAACTTCTGTTGTTTGTAATTCTAATAATGTATGTGAGGCAAATTTGGGGGAGAACTGGAGAAATTGCAGAATAGATTGCAAGCCGTGGGGATGGGTGATAATATTGATACTTTTACTGGTTTTCTTTGCGTTAGCTGCGTATATAGCATTGCAATGGTGGTATAAAGAGAAATATGAGAAATATTTATTCAAAAATAGAAATGATTTATACAACTTGATGAATTTTATAAGCAATGCAAGAAGCCAGGGAATGCAAGATAAAGATATTATAGGAAAATTAAAGGCATCTGGGTGGGGAGGAGAGCAGATAAATTATGTTTTCAAAAAAATGGCGGGAAAAGCGATTATGCCATTTGACTTTCTTAGACTGTTCAAGAAAACAGACAAGATGGCTATGAAGAATGCCCAACCGCCTGGCAGACCATTAGGAAATTTTATAAGTAGAGGGTAGAAAAAGGAGAATTTTTAAACTATAAAAGTTTAAAATAGATATAAAATGGTGATAAAAATTGTTACAAATTTTTTCAAAAGAATATTTGGCAATATATTTAGGGGAAAGAGGGAATTAAGCATTGGCTTTTATGGGCCGCCAAATGCCGGGAAAACTTCTTTAGCCAATAGAATATGTAAAGACTGGACAGGAGAAGAAATAGGAAAAGTCAGCAATATTCCCCATGAGACTAGAAATATACAGTTTAAAGAAAAAGTTGAAATTGATTATAAAGGCAAGAAATTGACTTTTAAGTTGATTGATACTCCAGGGATAGCAACAAAAATAGATTATGAAGATTTTATGAAGTTCGGCTTGAAAAAAAAGACAGCTCAACAAAGAGCAAAAGAAGCTACGCAGGGTGTAATAGAAGCTATTCAATGGCTTGACGATATGGATGTTGTTGTTGTAGTATTGGATGCGACACAAAATCCTTATTCACAGGTAAATATAACTATAATCGGGAATTTGGTTGCAAGGAAAATACCTGTTTTAGTAATAGGCAATAAAGTAGATTTGAGAAAAGCGGATATTAAAAAAGTTGGGGCTGCTTTTCCTGAATATGATGTTGTTGGAATTTCAGCTAAATATGGCAAGAACATGGAGGAGTTTTATGAAAGCTTATTCAAATTAGCTAAAAGTGCGTAAAATGAAAATTTTGAAAAATTTTCATACCAAGGAAATTAAAAATTTCCTGGAACCAGAAAACCAGAGGGTTTTCTTGGAGTTAAAATTTAAACTAAATAAACAAAAATTTTAACAAAATGAGGAAGAAAACAATTGCTTTGATAATATTTTTGGTGGTGATAATCGCTTTAATTGGTTTTGTTATTTATAATGAGGTAAGGGGCGGCAAAATGCAAAATATTGCGGCAGTTAAAGATTATATAAGCGTGTATTTTCAAGGCTCAAGAATAATTTTTCCATTAAATTCAATTAATTCAACAGGTTAAAATGGCAAAAATAAATAGAAAACTGACTTTAAGTTTTATCCCGTATGCGGACATTTCAAGATTAAGCAGCATGGAGAGGGTTAAAAAAATATTGAATATAATACTGCAAAATAGAATTGTTATTTTGCAGGGGAGATTAGAAGCAACAGAGGAGGCTTCTTTGATACAGTCAACAATGGCTTTAGTGGGGAGAGTAAAGGGATTTAAAGGGGTTGAGTTGGCTGTGGTTCAGCCTAATCAGAGAGTAGGATTAGTAGAGCAGATAAGGCTTGGATTGGCTAGAACTTTAATAGGCAATAGGGATGCTCTTACTATAATTGGGCCTGCAACTATTGTCAAGGAAATAAAGAGAAATCCTGAAAAAATTGACTTGATGCTGAAAAAGTAGGTTTAAATAAAATCTAAGAGGGTAATATGATTCTAAAAATTTGTGAATTTTGTGGGAAAGAAATAAATGCAAATACTAATGCAAAAAGATTTTGTAATGATATTTGCCAAAGAAAGCACTATTACAGAATACCTGAAATAAATAAAAAAGTAAAAGAATATACTAAAGTATACCAACAGAAACCTGAATTTAAAGAAAGAAGTAGAATAAGACTAAAAAAATATAGACAAACTCCTGAATTTAAAGAAAAAAATAGAATTCTTGCGGTAACAAAATACAGAGAGAAGAGAAAAGAATTTTGGAAAGAATATGGCAAAAGAGCAGAGGTAAGAGTAAGAATAAGAGAAAAGGAGAGGTTAAGAAGACAGACAGATAAAGAGTTCGCGATTGCCGATAGATTAAGACGTTCATTAAACCATGCTTTTACAAAATATTCAAAAACAGGAAAGATAACAAGTTCAAGAAAATATGGCATTAATTGGAAAGAAATAATCGAAAGTTTAAAGCCCTTCCCTGAAAATTTGAAAGATTTTGAGATAGACCATGTAATACCCTTACATACTTTTGACCTCACTGATCCAGAAGAAGTTAAGAAAGCTTTTGCTCCTTCAAATTTACAATGGTTAACAAGGGAAGAAAATAGAAGAAAAAGTGGAAAGGTAGTCTTATCTAAGTAGGAAAATTTATAAGTAGGAGTTATCTTAATTTTTTATTAGGGGTAAAAGAAAATCGTTCATCAATGTGTACACTGCGGGAAAATTTACGAGCAGGTTAGCAAGGAATTAATAGAAGGCTGCAGCAATTGTGGAGGGCATTTTTTCTTTTATATAAAAGATGCGCAGTTTGAAAAATTAAAAGAGGAAAAAGCTCTTCCTATTGAGCTTAAAACTGAGGAAAAAGAGAAGATTGAGAGTGATGTTAGAGAGATGATAGGGATAGAAGATGAAGAGCCTGTAATTTTGGATTTAGAGTCTGTTAGAGTATTAAAGCCTGGGAAATTCCAGATTGATATAGTAAACCTTTTCAGGAAAGACAGGCCTTTAATTTACAAATTAGAAGAGGGGAAATATATTATTGATTTGGCTTCTACTTTAGAAGTTAGTTTGGATGAGATAAAAAAGAAAATTAAAAATCCTGATAAAGAGTAGGATTTCTAATTTTGAGTGAGGTGAAAAATGAATATAAAAGAGATTATAAGAAAGCAATTAGAGAAAATAAAACTGAATAAAGAAGAGTCTGAAAAATTAGAAAAGGAAACAAAGAATTTTATTAATAAGCTGGAAGAAAATTTGAAGAAAAGGAAAATTAAAGCAGATGTTTTTCTGGGAGGAAGTTTGGCAAAAAAGACGATTCTGAAAAGAGATAAATATGATATTGATATTTTTGTGAGGTTTGATAAAAAGTATAAAGATAATGAGATTTCTGAATTGTTAGGAAAAATTGTTAGGGGAAAAAGAATTCATGGCTCAAGAGATTATTTTCTTGCAAGAAGAAAAAAGATAGCTTTTGAAGTTATTCCTGTAATTAGGATTAATAAGGCAGTGGAGGCGAGAAATGTGACTGATTTAAGCTACTTTCATGTTTCCTATGTTAAAAATAGAATTAATAAAAAGTTGGGATTAGCAGATGAGATAATGTTGGCAAAACATTTTTCTTATTGTCAGAAAGTTTATGGCGCAGAATCTTACATAAAAGGATTTTCTGGTTATGCCCTTGAATTATTAGTTATTTATTATGGAAGTTTCCTGAATTTTATTAAATCTATTGCTAAAAGTAAAGGGCAGATTATAATTGATCCTGAAAAATATTATAAAAACAAGGAAGAAATATTACAAAATTTAAATGAGGCAAAATTGACATCAATTGTCTTTGTTGATCCAACATTTAAAGAGAGAAATGCGTTGGCTGCATTAAGCAGGGAAACTTTGGAAAAATTTAAAGTTGTTTGCAAGGAATTTTTGAGTAAGCCTTCTCTTAGATTTTTTGAAGAGAAGGAGATTGACAGGAAAAATTTCAATCTTATTCTTGTTGCAAGAACTAACAAGCAGGAAGGTGATATTGCAGGAAGCAAGTTAAAGAAATTTTATAATTTTTTAGATGGGAAATTAGGAAAATATTTTGAAATCAAAGCCAGAGATTTTGAATATGATAATAAAAAATCTGCTTATCTATTTTTTAGCGTAAAAGCTAAGAAAGAACTTGTTTTGTTTGGGCCACCTATAATTGCCTTAGAAAATGTTCTTGCTTTTAAAAAGAAACATAAAAATGTTTTCATAAAACAAGGCAGGGTTTTTGCTAAAGAGAAAGTTTCTATAAGTATTAGAGAATTTGTTAATAAGTTTAAGAGCAAGAATAAAAGAAGAATGAGAGAAATGGGAATTGTTAGTTTAGGTTGAGGTTTTGCTGTTTTTATCTTCTGGCATTGAATATTTAATAATAACCTTACCTCCTTTTCTATTATATAAAATTCTATCATCCTCTTTTCCTAATAAAACATATACTATTTTATTACCATCAACATTATCTGTCAATATGATACACCAACCATCATCTTTTAATTTATCTTCAATTGTCTTTGCCATTTTCCTAAGTTAGTTTAGGCTTAGCTTCTTGGAGATTCTAAATAAAACTCTCTATAAACTGCTGGTTGCTTAAATTCATTGTCATTGGATGCTATTGTGCTTGCTGGCTCAAGTTTGTAAACTTTACCAAATGCACGTACATTCGCGAAATCTCCTGAGAAAAGAGGACTTATTTCTCTATCTAAAGGAGGCTCTACCCTAAGAACTTTTCCTGTTTTGATAGAAGTCCATGTTAGAACTTTAAGTGGTAATGTTCCTTCTTTTCCTTGTCTTGTTTGTCCTGTCATTTTAAATTGAGGCTTGGCTGATTTTTATTGACTATATGCTGATTTATTTAATTCTTCTCTTGCTATGGCTGCTTCTTTTCCTGTTAAATAGAATGTTTCGTCTCCTGGGTGGCTTGACAAGTTTATTCTTGCTCTTACAGTAGCAACCAAATCACCACCGCAATCCAGGGTAGCCATAATTTGTGGAGTTGGTTTTCTTAGCCTTCCAATTAAATTATTAATTCCCATTTTTATCTCCTCAAACTGAACTCAAACAGGCTTGTTAATGCCTGAGAAAAAAATTCTGAATTAAGCCAGACTGCAATTTCATCTTCTTCTTTTGCTGAGTTAGTTAAAGTAAAAAGCAATTGCTTTCTGTCTACTATAAAGAACTTGCTGTTAAGGTTTGTTTTAATGAGTTTAATTTTATACTTGTCTTGAATTTTTTTTAATTCCTCATCTGAGCCCTTAACTGCCACTTTTATTGATATATTTTCCTTTTTCAATTTTTCAAATAAGCTGCTGAAAATTCTGCCTTTCTCGGCAAGTTCAAATGCGGGCAAGCAGATTAAAATTTCTTTTTCTGCATTCTCTAACAGTTCACGAGCATGACTTAAGATTGCTGACCTTCCTTTAATAGAAGAGGAAATATCCTCTTTCTTGATTATTGTTGTTGAAGAGTTTTGTAAGGCTTGTAATTCAGTATATTCTCTTGTTCCCTTCAAGCTGTCTAATATCTTAACTTTTTCATTTGCATTTTCTACTGTATTTCTCTTTAGCCTTTCTAAAACTGCTTGGGGCTTTATTGCTATATATTTTGTTGGCTTTCCTATTTTTGCTAAAGCGAATCCTTGTTTTTCCAGGCTTTCTAATACATCATAAGTTCTGCTTCTTGGAACTCCGGACAATTCTGCTATCTCTCCTGCAGAAGCTATTCCCTTAGAAAGCAAGGCAAGCCATACTTTAGTTTCATAAATATTCAAATTAAAATAGTCTTTTATTTTCTTTACAAGTTCTGGTTTTATTATCATTTTCAAATTTTCTCAGAATAAGTCTGAGGCTTACCACCTCCTCTATTTTTACTACTAAAGGTAAAGAAAAATGCTTTATAAATCTTTCGCTTTTGTTACTTCTACTAAGTTATTACATATGGGAAGATTTAAAAGCTGGGTAATAATTTTGCTGTTATGGGAATATCAGACATACTAATAGTTTTTGATTATGAAAGGGTAATTGAAACTTTGAAAGCTGGACCAGACTTTGGCATTCATGGAGCAAGGTATGATAATTTATCAAAACTCCTTAAAAGCCCAAATAGTTGTATAGGGCATTATTTCTGCGTTGGAAGAGAGGAAAGAAAATTGCCAGATGATGAATTTTATGAGAGATTATGGGCAAGTGTAGATATTGCTCTTGGTTATTCTGCAAGAATAGAGATTATAGATGACAGAAGAGTTTCTTTCTCCAGTCAGCCAACACTAATATTAATTATTGACAATAGAAAACAAGCTCTGGATTTTATTTTGGAGGGTAAATTTTCTCGAAGCTCTCATATATATTACAGCTCAAAGGGAAGAGAAGCCAGCACATTTCCGATAGGAGAGGGGGTTCCTGTAATTCCGGGAGTAGAGATAGTGCCGGTTGTGGCTAGTGATATGGAGATTGCATCAATAAACAGAAGGCTAGAGGATTATTGCAGAGGGAAAACAATTGCAGGTGATGCTGCACAAACATTAGTTGTAAAAAGATGTCTGACAAAAGGAATGATAAAGAGAATTTATCAGGAAATGAGGAATCACAGCAAGTAAATAAGATAGCCAACTAACAAGCCTAGAAAACACCCTGCTGTTAAAAAAGGCATGGCAGGATAAAATTTTCCTTTTCTTGCAAATATGAAAAGTAAAAATAAGGCAATGGTTGCGAAGACTGTAGTTATTAATGCAGGAATTAAACCTAATGTCATGAAAACAACTCCTGTAAAAATAATAGGAAATACAACATCTCCTCCGCCTAGTATTGCAAGATTAACTTTTATTCTCTTAAATCTGGTTTTTGGAATTTTATTTTTATACTTCTGTTTGATAAGTTCTATTTCTTTTTTCTGTTTTGGGCTTAAATAAGGAACAAAAAAGCCTGAAAATATTTTTAATTGATTAATCTGATATTTTGCCATTTTCTGCATAAAGCCGGAATGCCAGACAGCATAAATATCATAAATAGAAATTAAAATTAAAAGCACTATTATCGACCACAAACTTAATATCGGAACAAATACTGCTGCTATTCCTGGATAAATAAGAAGTTCTGTCAAATTATGTACTTTTATATTCATCTTAAAAATTTTAAAAAATGCAAGAGGAATGGCAACAATTATTGCAATGTAAGAGGCATATATAGTAAAATTTGAAAAAACAGCATTAAAAGTTATTCCTAAAGCTATAATAACTACTAGAAAAAACCAGAGCCTCAAAAAAATAGACGCTTTTATTTTCATTAATAAAAATATTAAGGCTATAGCTATAATAAAAGCGATTATTATGCTCGTTAATGATAAGCTTGGCTGCATTTCAGGAGGCTGCATTCCGTAAGGAAGTTGAGGAGTTATTGTTATATTTGTCAAAGTTCCGTTGACTAAAGCCTGGGTTTGTTTTGGAGAATAAGAATAGATAACAGCCAAACCAATTAGCTGAGTGATTAGAAACATTGCAAGCAGGATTAATGTTATTTTTATATTGTGTTTCATTGCTAAGACACCATTGGTTTCTTGTGCATCAACTTCCTTTTTATTTTCTTGTTTGTCAATAAGTAATAGGAAAAGTAGTTTTTAAATATGTTTTTTATTTAATTTTTTAGTGAAGATGATTATTAAATCTTGAATTTAATTATCTTATCCTCAAAGTTTCCAAGTTTCTTGGCGCGGTAGTTTCTATTCTATTTAGCTTGTAGATAGTAGATGCCAAATCTAAACATTTGCTTGCTTCACCGTGGTTTATTATAACTTTTTTTGGTCTTGGCTGGCATTTATTTATAAAAGCCAATAATTGATTTCTTCCTGAATGAGCTGTCAATCCATCTATAGTACAAACATCCATATTCACACTTACTTGTTCTTCTTTTCCTTCATTTTCCATTTTAAAATCTTTTACTCCTTCCTGCACTTGTCTTCCTAACGAGCCTACACCTTGATAACAGACAAAAATAATAGAATTTCTTTTATTTCCTGCAAATTCCCTGAAATATTCTACAGAAGCTCCACCAACTAACATTCCACTAGTTGCTAGAACAAGACAACTTCCTCCTTCAAATACCTGTTTTCTTTCTTGTGTTGAGCCAACTCTTTTAAAAGTTTCTGATAAAAAGGGATTATTGTCCTGGAAAATTAAATTCCTTACACTTCCTGAAAGAAAGTCAGGGTAAGCAGTATGGATAGCATTAATATCCCATATCATACCATCTATATAAACAGGTATTTTAGGCAATAATCCCTGCTTAATTGCATCCTCTATAATCAGCATTGTTTCTTGAGCCCTGCCCAATCCTAGCTCAGGAATAAGAACTTTTCCTTTTCTTTCAATTGTTTTTTTAATTAATTCTATAAGCTGTGCTTCTGCCTCGCTTCTTTGAGGTAAAATATCATTTTTGCCTCCATAAGTTGATTCAATTATTGCTGTTTCTAATCTTGGAAATATTATTGCTGCAGGATCCAGAAGCCTTGTCTTGCCGAATTTAAAATCTGCTGTATAAAGAAGATTATGCAAACCGTTTCCTATGTTTAGATGAATCATAGCTGAACCAAGAGCATGTCCTGCATTGTAGAAAGTAAGCCTGACATCAGGAGTAATATCTGTAACCTCATTGTAATTCAGGCAGATAGAATGTTTAACCATTTCTTTTATGTCTGTTGAAGAAAATAAAGGAGTTGCTGCTTTTTTATAAGCAACGCCTATAAAATCTAAAGCCAACAATGAAGCTATGTCTCTTGTTGGGGTTGTCATATAACAAGGCCCTTTGTATCCCATTTTATACAAGTAAGGCAATACTCCTGAATGGTCGAGGTGAGCATGGCTTATAATTACCGCATCTATCTCATTTATATCAAATTCTGAAACATCAAAATAAGGAAATTTTTCAGAGTTAGAAGCAGCAACATCTATCCCGCAGTCTAATAAGATTTTTGATTCTGGTGTATGTAAAAGCAGGCAAGATCTTCCCACCTGCCTTCCTCCGCCTAAGAAAGTTAATCTTATCCACTCATCTACTTTTTCGGGGTTCCATTCCTTGTAAATTTTCTTTCCTATTAAATTGAGAAATTTCCTTCTGTAATTGTTGTTTAAATATAAAACAGCACGGATATTATCTGTAATTTTGCTTTCTATTGCAGGGCTTCTTTCAACTTGAGGAATCCAGAAACTATTTTTCTTAACTTCCTGAAGAACAGAACCTTGTTTGCCTATTACTAAGCCGGGTTTTTTAGCTTGTATTACTACTATGCTTCTTTGCACATCAAAAATTATGTTTGTAATTTCTGCTTCTTTTGGGATTATCTCTCTGATTATTTCGTCTGTTTTTTCCTGGGTTTCCAGAATTTTCTCGTCTGCTCTTAATTCTATTCTTTTCTTGATTTTGTTTACTATTTCCTTGATTTTGCCTTCTCCAGTAAGGAAAAAATCCCTATCATCAGTATATATAACTATATTTGCACCTTCAAATACTGCATTAGAAATACATTTAGGTAATTCATCTAAAATGTTTTTCAGAATATCTGCCATGTTAAATTTTTTAAAATTTAATGCTTCAAAATTCTTCTGAATTTTGATAGCTTCGAGAAATTTTATTTCTCGACAGTGCTTGGAATTTTTCAATTCCGACATGTTCAGGAATTTTATTCCTGACAAGCCAGAAAATTTTATTTTCTGGATTTTTATATTTGTTAATTATGAATTATGTATTGTTAATTAATCTAATAACTAATAACTGCTTATGCCTCTTGTTTTTATTTACTATGTCCTAGTTTAGAACTTATTTTTCTTCCTTGTATTCTGGCTCTATTCTCTGTTTTATTACATGCTGTATTCCCTGCTTTGTTATTGTAAATACATCAATTGCATTTCCAGAACCTGTATCTCTTTGAGTTGAAGATTTTATACATTCAACTGCCAATTGCACTCCTTCTTTTACTGCCATATCTTTTTTATACTGTCTTTCTAATAAACCCAACATAAATGGCATTCCTGAGCCAAAATTTGCATCATAATCTTCAACTTTCATAACTGTTCCTGCAGGCTCTATGGTGTATAATTCAGTTGTTCCATTTTCATTAACTCCTGCAACTAAAATTCCTGCTATAAATGGGATGGTTGTAAATTGCCTTATATGAGAATAAGCCAGCATGCCTACAAGATTGGCTCCTTCTTTTACTGTCGGCTTTGTCCTGCTTCTTAACTCTTTTAATTTTAATTCTGCTTTTACAAGCTTCTGCATCATATCAATATCAGAAGCCATGCCTGTTCCAGAAGCTACAAGATAATCATTAACCTGCACAACTTTCTGTGTATTTTTAGCTACAATCATGTTGCCTGCAGTTGCTCTTCTGTCTGCAGCCATTACAATTCCGTCTTTACATACAATGCCAACTATACTTGTTCCTGATTTGAGAATTGAGTTTTTTAATTCATCTTCCATTTCAAAACAACCTACGGTTTTTTTGCATTTTCCCTTTATTTAGTAGAATACACATAACTCCTCAGAATTTCAAATTTAGTTAGAAAGCTGGATTTATAAATGTTATGATTTTAGGTTTCAGTTTTCTATCCTCGTTACCCCTTCTATTTTCTTGAATTTAATAATATTTTCTACAAAAGATTCAATTTTGCTTTCATGGCTGACAATTATAAGCTGCTCAACTTTCAGCTCATTTAAGACATCTCTTATCTTATCTAACTGCTGTTCTGAAAATCCCTCTGTGGGCTCATCTAAAATTACTAAATCCCTTGTCTTTATTCTTGACAGCAAGGAATTAAGAACCTGATTTAAAGACAATCTATAAGCTAATGCTATTGCTGTTCTTTCTCCTCCTGACAGGAAAGAATATTCCAGTTGAAAATCCTGCTGTTCTATAAGAGGTGTAAAATCTTCATCTAGATGAACTGTAAATATTTCTGGAACAAGAATATTAAACCACTCATTAAACAGTTTTGAAAATTCTTCCCTTAATTTCAGCATTATACTCCTTTCTGTAAAATTAACCATAGAAATAAAATTATTTGACAGCCAATCTTCTAATTCTGTTATTTCTAATAATCTTGCTTTAATTTTTTCTTTGTCTTCTATATCTTTATTTAATTCTTTAATGAGGATTAGAGTCAACTCTTTTTCTTTTTTAATACTTGCGAGTTCTATCTCTTTGTTTTTTTCTAAAGATAACAGCCCATCCAGCTCTTTTTTCTTCTGCTCGTATAAGTTTTCATATTTTTTAAGCAAGAAGAAGGATTCTCTGAGAGTTTCTATTTGTTTTTCGAGCAATTGGGTATCTTTTAAAGTTAGATTTTTTTGTTTTTCTAATTCTTCTACTCTAGATTCCTTTTCTTTTATATTTTCCATTTTAATTCTTATTAATTTTAGTTCATCAAGCTCTTTTTTTAATGAGGAAAATTCAACATAAACTTTATCAATCTCGCTGATAATTTTGTCTTTTTCTAGGGTTAGAGCAAGAACCTCTTTCTTGCCTCTGTCTATATTTTCATTAAATTTTCTTAATATGTTTTTCTTATAATCTTCATCTACATCTTGCAAACAAGTCGGGCATAACTGCAGGGAGGAAATCTGTCCCTTTAATTTTTCGTCTTCTGTTATTTTTGAACTGATAGATTTTATTTTTGCTGAGAAATCCATATAAAGCTTGTTTTTATTTTCTGTTTCTTTCTCCTTGACTTTTATATTTTCCTCTAATTGCTTTATTTTATCCTCGTCAAAAGTTATCTTTTTTGCTTCTTCAATTTGTTTTGCAAGATTTGCCTTTTCTTTTTCCAAATTTGTCAGAATTTCTCTTTTTCCTACTAGCATAATTTTTGTTTTTTCTGCTTCCTGCTCATATTTTTCTTTTTCCTTTATTTTCTTTTCTATTTCTTCTACTTCTTTTTCTCCCTGAATCCTTGACCCTTTCCTTTTTTCTAATTCTTGGTTTAAGATTAAAATGTTTTCTTCAAGTTTTTTTAAATCCTGCTGTCTTCCTAGTAATTTTTCTTTTATATTTTCAATGTCTTTAATTTGACCTGAATATTCTCGGGCCATTCCCCTTAGTTTTATTGTAAAAGTTTCTGTATTTTCTTTAATTCTTTTGTATTTGTCTACACCAAAAATATGCCTTAGAGTGTCTAGTCTTGTTTCCGGAGATTCCAGTATAATCTGCTTCATTTCTTCTTGAGGAGTATAAACTGTAAACCTGTAAAGAAGATTGGTTTTTTTAGTAAATTCTTTCGGATAATTTAACAGCTCTAAAACTTTATTTTTTAATTCAGTAATAGACATTTCTTGTTTATAGTTATCTATGCTTATATTTGCGAAACTCTGATTTACTGTCTTGCCTTTTTTTAATCCTCTTTCTATAATTATACTTTTCCCATCAATTTCTATTTCCAGCTTCACAGAGCCTTCTTCTTTTCCATTTCTTAATAAAGCAGAGCCTCTCTGTCCTGGCTGCAAGCCGAATAAAGCAAATTCTATTGCTAATAGTACAGAGGTTTTTCCTGAACCAATATCTCCTGCTAAAATAGTACTTCCTGGGGGAAATTCTATCTCTGAATTTTCATAACTTCTTATATTATCTAAGGTTATTTTTTTAATTATCAATTTTCCCTTTCTAGATTTATGATTTTGTTTAATTCTGAGAATAATCTTGATTCAAAAACAGCTGTTTTTTCGTCTTCCTGTTTTTCCAAAGATAAGGCATTAATAAGCGGAAAAATCAAAGAATTAAATTTTGATTTTTCCTGCTCGGAATACTTTTTAATCACCTCTTCCTCAAGCTTGTCCATATCTTCTATTTCTATATTAATTTCCAATTCCTCTGCTATTAATTTAGAAGTATTTTTTAATAAAACATAAGCCTGCTTTTCCTTAGCTAGAGTTTCTATTTCTTTAAAATTAATATCAGAAGTTTTTCCCTGTTTTAGTTTACCTGAAATTTTTACAAGGATAATTTTATCTTTCAAATCCTTTTTGCTTAACTCTGAAATAATCTTGTCTTTGGCTGTTAGTGCATTAGAAATTTCTAATTCAAGAAGCTCTACCTCCTTAAGCTTAATTTCTCTTTTTTTAATATCAAGAGGTTCTGTATTTATAATATAAAAACTGCCATATCTTAGTTCTTCTATTTCCTGAAAATTATTTGGAAATAGGGGCCCGGCATAGACAAAATTGCCCACCTCATAATCTATATGGAGATGTCCTAGAGCATAATAATCTGCTTTTGGCAATTCAGATTCTTTTATCGATTCTATTGGCAAGTTGCCTATTGCATTTTCTATACATGTATGCAAGACAAAGATTTTGAAAAAAGGAGAGTCTTGAAGTTTTATTCTCCTTAGTTCTTGAATTTCCATGCCTGATTTTTTTCCAGGATAGCCGTACAAAGCTATATTCTTATAAATTACAGGATTAAGAAATATTTTATCCTGTTTTTCCTCTGGCTGAAACAAATTTTGGCAGAAACCTGCCTTTTCCAGGACTGATAAAAAAGTTTTTCCTGAAGCTGAATAATCATGGCTTCCTGCTATTATATAACAGGGAATTTTATAATCTTTTAATTTTTTTAATTGTGAGAAAGTTTCCTCAAGAATTTCTATAGGGGGATAGGCAGAATCAAATAAATCTCCTGCTATGATAACAAATTCCACCCCTTCTTTAATGCATATGTCCAGGGCTTTTTTGAAGCTTTCTAAGTTCAGCTGCCTTAATTCGGGCTGTCTCCAACTGCCTAGATGGCAGTCTGCCAAATGTGCAAATTTCATGTTCAGGGAAAAGATTAAGAGTATATTAAGATTATTGTGGTTTAGTGAATAAGTTTATAAATATTCTCTGCTTTAAGGGAATATGATAATTTACAGTCTGGCTTCTATTCTGCAGGATAAATTGGGGATAATGGATTTTAACTTGTTTCTTGTGAATTTAATTTTTGCAGTAATATTACTTTTAGTTGGGCTCGCATTGGGCTGGCTTATTAAATCAATTTTGAGCAGAATAATTGAGAAAGCTGAAATTGAGAAAACAGCAAGCAAGAGTTTTATTCATTTGTTTCTTACTGTAATCAAGTGGAGTATTTATCTTCTGTTTGTAAGTTTGGCTTTAGATCAGCTGGGAATTCCTGAATTAACTAACTGGCTTAGTTCTTTTTTGGTGGTAATACCTGCTTTTGTTGGTGCTTTAATTCTGATTGTTATTGGTTTTGCAATAGCTGTATATTTAAGAGATTTAATAGAATCGAGCAAAATTTTAAGTTGGAATATTTTAAGTATGATTATTTTTTATTTTGTCCTTTATACTTTTCTTATGTTCGCATTAAAAACCGCTTTAATAGGGCAAGATAAGAATACAGTGAATATAATTATTATAATTCTGACTGCTGTAGTTTCTATTGGTGTTGTTTACTGGCACGCAGTTAAGAAGAAATAAATTTAAGCTGAAGAGAAAATACCTTTTAGAAATTCTATAATTTTGTCTTTGAAAAGCAAACTTGAAATAAAACCTGCTATTAATATTAAAAGTATTACTACTAGGATTATAATAATAATTTTTAGCTTTGATTTTTTTGGTGGGGGGAATTGGGGGAGTTGTTGGGTTTGGATGTTGATTTGTGGAATTTGTTGTGGTTGTGTTTGTATTGAAGGGTTTTGTTTTTCCTCTTGCTTTTGGGAATAAGCAATTTCTGGAATTGAAGTTAACAGCCCGCCTAAACTTGAAGCAGAATCTTCTATATCCCTGCTGTTATATCCTGCATTAATAAAAGATTGTTTTGCCTGCTCTAAACTATACCCTCTTTCAATTGCCTGTCTTAAGCCTGCTGTTATTTCCTCTTTTATCATTTTCTTTTCTTGCTTTAAAGTAAGTTTTTTATTATTTTAAATTTATGCTTTTAAAAATTCCTAAATCTCAAGATGCTGCGAATTTTGAAGAAGATGGCAGTTTTCTCCTAACTTGTAACCTAGCTCAGAAGCTAATTCAGCTAAAGCTGTCAATTTTGACATATCTCCATGAGCTGGAATAATATGTTCTGGCTGAATCATGTTTATGAAATCTCTCAAGTCTTCTCTTCCTGCATGCCCTGAAACATGAACATCATTAAAAATTCTTACACCCATATGCTTTAATCTCTTTTCAACTAAACCTTTATTTGCAATATTAATCTGCGCAGGAATTGTTCTTGATGAGAAAATCACATGGTCTCTTGGAGATAATTGCAAGGGGGTTGCATTTCTTGAAATTCTGTCTAAAATGCTTCCTGGCTCTCCTTGATGTCCTGTACATACTATCAAATATTCATCTTTGTTCTTATTCACTTTTTTCAGAACAGATTCTACTTGTTTTTTATAGCTGGCTAAAACAATGTCTCTTTGGAAAGGACAGAGTTTTGTTCTAATTGAAGAAGAAACATATTTGCCTAAACTTCTTCCTACAAAAATTATTTTCCTGTTTAGTTTTTTCCCTAAATCTACTATACTTTTTAATCTGGCAATATGAGAAGAAAAGGTGGTTACTACTATGCAAGCATTTTCATTGTCTACTCCCAATAAAACATCTTCAAGAAGGGATTTTGCAACTTTCTCTGAAGGAGTTTTTCTCTCGTCTGCTGCATACAAGCTTTCTACAATTAGTGCTCTTACTCCTTCTGCTGCTAATTTTTTTAATGCTTCATAATTCGGCTTCTTGCCGAGTTGGGGAGTATTGTCAAATTTAAAGTCATTTGCATATAAGACAATTCCTTCTGGAGTATGGAGAGCCATCATTGAAGTTTGCAGGGTTGAATGAGTTATGTTAACAAATTCTGCTGCGTAATTTTTGTTTCCTTTTATTTCGAAACAGGAATTTGGCTGAATTGCTTTTAACTCATTATTTATATTTATTCTCTCATCATTAATCAGAGTTTTTAGAACTTCTATTGTGAAAGGTGTGCTTAAAATATGGGCATTGTAGCGGGGAGCTAGGTATGGAACTGCTCCTATGTGATCAAGATGGGCATGCCCTATTAAAATAGCCCTGACTTTTCTCCTTAAATCTAATTTATCAAGAATAGTATCATCAGGAACTGCTCCTAATCTTCTTAAATGTTTTTCATTCATTTCTAATTTATTTCTCTCTGATTCTTCCAATTCTACTATTGGAGGGAGATATAAACCGCAATCAAAAATTGTTACATCACCTTCTGACTCAACTGCAGTCATATTTTTTCCTACTTCATTATAACCGCCGATTGTGTATATTTTCATATTTATTATATGAAAATATGATTTAAATATGTTAGCAAAACTTAAAAACCAATGATGCTTAATAAAAAATAAGTAAATGAGTTATTAGTAGTATTGGTTTGTTCGTGGAAAGTCTGAATATTACAAAAATGGCAGAGAAAAGAAAGAAAGAAAAGAATTTGAATCCTAGTTTAAGGGAAAATAAAAGATACTTGTTAGTAGATGCTGGGAAAGAAGAGGTTGAGAAGGCAATTTTGGATTATATTGGTATTCTTGGTTGGGGAAAATCTGCTCCCGTTTTTGTGGGGAAAATTCTTGCTGTTAATAGGAAAGAAGTAGATGAGGTTAAAGCTGGTTTATTATTAGCTGGAATAAAAGTGAAAAAAGTTTCTGGGACGTTAAAAGGGCTGGGATAATCTAGATTTTGCAACCATAAACTTTTTAAACCCCCAATTCTTGAAATAAAAGTTGGGAGATATGTGTTAATTTAAAATTACCTAATTTTAACAAAAAATGGTAGATATGCCTATGGAAATGCAGAATCAAGTAATGGGTTATGATAGAGCTGCGACTATGTTCTCGCCTGACGGGCATTTATTGCAGGTAGAGTATGCAGAAAAAACAGTAAGATTGGGTTCAGCCAGCATAGGATTTTCTTGTAAAAATGGTATTGTAATAATCGCTGACAGGAGAATGAGAGATAAGTTAGTAGTAGAAGATTCTGCAAATAAAGTATTTGAAATTGACGAGCATATTATAGCTTCTGCTGCGGGCATTTTGAGTGATGCGAGAGTATTAATTGAAAGAGCCCAGTTATTAGCCCAGCAGCATAGAGTTACTTATGATAGCGGAATAGATGTAGAATCAATTATAAAGGAAATAGCAAATTTAAAGCAGATGTCTACTCAATATGGTGGTTTAAGGCCATTTGGAGTTTCAATGATGGTAGCAGGAATTACAGGAGAAAAATCAAAATTATATGTTTCAGATGTAACTGGAAATTATTATGAATATACAGCAAGCGCTATAGGGGAAAATGACGAAAAAATAAAAGAAATGCTAAGGGAAGAATTTAGTGAAAATATGAGTATAGAAGAGGCAACTAAATTGGGTTTCAAAATATTTAAAAAACTTTTAGGGAAAAATTATGAAGTAGAAAGATTTGATGTAGGTTATGTTAATGTTGATGATAAAAAATTAAAGAGAGTTTCTGGAGAAGAATTAAAAAAATATAGGTAACTATTATGGTAAATGTTGAAGCGAGATTAAAAGTAAAGGGAAAAGAATTTGAAATTCTTGTTGATGTTGATAAAGCCCTGCAATTTAGAAAGGGCCTGCCAGTTAACATAGAAAATGTTCTTGCTGTAGACCAAATTTTTTATGATTTTAAAAAAGGCTCAAAAGTTTCTTCTGCTGACTTGAAAGAAGCATTTGGAACAGATAATGTATTAGAGGTTGCTGGAAAAATTATAAAATCTGGAGAAATAGTGGTGCCTTCTGATTACAGGAAGAAAGAGCAGGAGACAAAAGTTAAGCAAGTAATTGATTTTCTTTTAAGAAATGCTGTTGACCCTACAACTAATAAGCCTATCACAGAAAAAAGGATAACAGAAGCCTTAGATATGGCTGGAATAAATGTAGAAAATAAACCAATAGAACAGCAGATTCCTAAAATAATAAGCAAGCTAAAAGAAGTTCTGCCTTTAAAAATAGAGACTAAAAAACTTAAAATTGTTGTTCCTGCAGTTCATACTGGACAAGTTTATGGATTACTGCAAGAGTATAAGGAAAAAGAAAATTGGTTGGGAAATGGGGATTTGTCATGTATAGTAAATATACCGTCTGGCTTTCAGATGGAGTTTTATGATAAATTAAATGCAGTTACTCACGGTTCTGCTATTGTAGAGGAAGTAAAATGATAACAAAAGAAGAGGAAGTAGTTGATAAAGAAATGGAAGAAGAAAATCATGAAGAGAAAAAAAGAGAGATAACTATTCCAGGAGAGAAAATAGTTTCTGGAAGAGATTATCTGCCTGGAGAAGGGACAAGAAGAGAGGGAGAAGATATTATAGCTAATAAGTTTGGTTTAGCTGATATCTCAGGAAGATTAGTAAAAGTAATTCCTTTGTCAGGAATTTATATGCCGAGAGGCGGAAATGTTGTAGTAGGAATAGTAACTGATACTACTTTTAATGGATGGTTGGTAGATATAAAATCTCCTTATAGTGCTTTTTTGCCGTCTTCTGATTTTTCAAGATATATGAAAGGGGATTTGACTGAATATTATGATATAGGAGACATGATTGCCTGCAAGGTGTTTAGTGTAAAGCACAGGGGAGTAGATTTAACTATAAAAAGCAGAGGGCTAGGAAAGTTAGAAAAAGGAATAATTATTTATATAAATTCAAATAAAGTGCCAAGAGTAATAGGAAGAGAAGGGAGCATGATTAAATTAATAAAAGACGAGACAAATTGCGAGATTGTTGTAGGGCAGAATGGAGTCGTCTGGATTTCAGGAAATAAAGTTGAGGATGAGCTTAAAGCCAAGGAAGCAATAATGTTTGTAGTAAATAAAAGTTTTATTGAAGGCTTGACTGAAAAAGTCAAGGAATGGTTTGATAAAAATAAGGGAGGAGAAAAATGAGCTATACAAAACGAGTAGATGGAAGGAAATTTGACGAGACAAGAGAGATGGAAGCTAAAATAGGAATAATAAAAAATGCAGATGGAAGTGCCATGTTCAGATTTGGAGATACAATTGCAATTGCAGCTGTATACGGGCCTAAACCTATGCATCCTCAACATCTGCAAAATCCTAGAAAAGGAGTATTAAGATGCAATTATGATATGCTTTCATTTTCTGTTCCAGAAAGAAAAAGACCAGGACCAAACAGAAGAGGGCAGGAGATAGGCAAAGTAAGCGAGTGGGCTTTATCTTCCATTGTAGATTTAGATGCTTATCCGAATACAGTTGTTGATGTTCATATTATGGTATTGCAAGCAAATGCATCAACAAGATGCGCAGGCATAAATGCTGCTGTATTAGCTTTAGCAAGTGCAGGAGTCAGTATGAAAGAGCTTGTTTCATCTGTATCAATAGGAAAAATAGATGATAAAATAGTAGTTGATTTGATAAAAGACGAGGAAGATTATGAGGATGGTGAAGGAGCAACTGATATTCCTATGGCATTTACAAAATCCGGGAAAATTTGTTTATTGCAGTTAGATGGTAAAATAAGGCCAGAAGAATTAAAAGAAGCAATAAAAATAGGGAAAAAGGCTTGTAAGGAAATTTACGAATTGCAAAAGAAAGTATTAAAATCTGTTGGGGATAAGTAGAATGGAAATACCAAATTTAACTAAAGAGAGAATAAAAAATTATTTAGCTGAAGATAAAAGATTTGACGGAAGAAAACTTCTTGAGTACAGGGAGATAGAAATAGAAACAAATGTCAGCAAGAATGCAGAAGGCTCTTGTAAAGTGAAATTAGGAGATACAGAAGTGATAGCAGGAGTAAAAATAGATTTGGCAGAACCTTATACAGATAAGGAAGAGGAAGGAACCATGGCAACAATTGTAGAATTACTGCCTTTATCTTCTCCTGATTTTGAATCAGGGCCTCCATCAATTGGGGCTGTGGAAATTGCAAGGATAGTAGACAGGGGAATAAGAGAATCCGGTTTTATAGATTTTAAAAAATTATGCATAAAAAAAGAAGAAAAAGTTTATTCTGTTATGATTGATATTTATTCTTTGAATAATGCAGGAAATTTAATAGATGCTGCCTGTCTTGCCTCTGTTATAGCATTGAAAACTGCGAGAATGCCTAAATACGACAGCAAGAAAGAGAAAATTGAATATGGCGAATGGACAAATAAAGGCATGCCTTTAAGCGAGCAGATACCTTTAACAATAACTTTTTATAAGGTTGGCAAAAAAATAATAGTAGACCCTGTTAAGGAAGAAGAAGATTCAAGTGATGCAAGAATAAGTGTAGCTTTAACAAATAATGGGAAAGAAATTTTAATTAATGCCTTACAAAAAGGAAAAGAAGAAACTTTTAGTGAAGAAGAAATAGAGAAGATTATGGGTTCGGCGGTGGAAAAGTTTAAAGAACTTGAGAATAAAGTAGGCAAGTTAATTAAAAAAGATTAAAACAAAAATTTAAAAACGAAAAATAAATTAATTATTAATAAAAAATTTAGAAATTAATAAACAACAAGAAGATAAAGGATAAAATTATTATTAACAGTAAAATTAAAAATATAATTAAACAAGAAAAAATAAAAATGATAGCGAAAACACAGGAAAAATTTACCAAATATGAAACAGCTAGAATTTTGGGAGCAAGAGCCCTGCAAATAGCTATGGATGCTCCTTTGCTTTTTAAAATTAATAAAGAGGAATTGGAAAAAATAAGTTATGATTCTTTGAAGATAGCTGAAATTGAGTTCAATGCCAATGTTCTTCCAATTACAGTAAAAAGGCCTTTGCCTAGAAGATTAGAAGCTAAATTGAAAAGAGAACAGGAAGAGGAGAAAAAAGAAGGGGAGGCAGAAAAATTGGAGAAAAAAGAAGAAACAGAGATAAAAGAAAAAGGGGAAATTATGGAGCTGGTTAAACCAGAAGACGAGATTGAAGAAGAAACAGAAGAGCAAGCAGAAGAGGAAGTAGAGGCTATTTAAGTTTTAATTCTAAAGATTTTTATACTTATATCATTCATAAAATAAATGCCATTTAGGAATGTAACCATAGAAGAACCTTCTGGTAAGAGTGTGGAAGGAATAGATACTGTTGTTTTAGACGAGGTTTTACCAAATATTAAATGGAATACTATCGACAGTAGCAGTATTGTTGTGCTGTTACCTAACTCTTCTATAATCCAATCTGAACGCGGCCCTATGGAGAAGCAGGAGCTGGAAAAATATTTTGTCTTGTTATGTCTTCGTAAAGGTCTTCCATATGGAGATGTTGGGAGATGGCTAGATTTTGTGCTCGAGAATAATTATAGGAATATTAAAGGTAGAAGAGTTATAATAAGTTCTGAAGCATCTTCTCTACTAGGATTTGACAGAAGAAAACCGATATATTATTTTGGTGGTGTACCTAGAAGAAATTTGATAATAACTGAAAAATAAGTCTTCCATTAGATTTTTATATCTTCAATCTATTGTAATATAATGCGCATAAAAGAGGTTTTAGCCCGAGTTATTCTCAATTCGAGGAAAGAAGAGACAATTGAAGTTTTGATTAAAACTGATTCTGGTATATTCTCTGCTAGTTCTCCTAGTGGAAAAAGCAAAGGAAAGTATGAGAATCCAGCTTATAAGAAAAGCATAGAAGGAGATATTGCAAATATTAAAAATTTAAAATTTGATTTTGAAATAAATGAGTTTAAAGATTTAGTTAAAGTTGAGGAAGTTGTGAAGGAAATAGGGGCAAATAGTTTATTTGCTTTAGAAACTGCAATTTTGAAAGCTTTATCATTAGAGCAGGGAAAAGAGTTATGGCAGATTATAAATGAGAAGGCAAGAAGGATTCCTAGTCCTGTTGGAAATTGTATTGGAGGAGGTTTGCATACAAAAAGTTTAAATTTTTTAAAACCTGATTTTCAGGAATTTCTTGTGATTCCTAAAAATGATATTGTTGAATCTGTATTTTTGATGAATAGAGCTTATGAGCTTTGCAGGAAAAGATTAAAATTAAGAAAAGCATTGGGAGAATTAAATGATGAAAATGCTTGGAGTACCAGCTTAGGAAATGAGGAGGTTTTGGATATTTTAGATAAGACAAGAGAGGAATTAGAACAGCAAGGAAGTAGAATTGAGATTGGGGTTGATGCAGCAGCATCAACTTTCTATACTGGCTTATTGTATAATTATAAAAATCCTACAAAAAGATTAAAGGGCGAGGAGCAAAAAGAGTATATGAAAAGTTTAATTGAAAATTTTAGATTAGGTTATGTAGAGGATGCTTTTAATCAGGAAGATTTTGATTCTTTTGCAGAATTAAGGCAGGGAATAATAAAAGAAAGAGCTTGTTTAATTGTAGGAGATGATTTGATAGCCTCACAATTAGCTAGACTAAAGGAAGCATTATTGAAAAGAGCTGTAAATGCTATAATAGTCAAGCCAAATCAAAATGGAAGTTTGATAGAAATAAAAAAATTAGTGGATTTGGCTAAAAAGTATGAGATTATTACAGTTTTCTCGCATCGTTCAGGAGAAACTTTAGATTATAGTTTAGCTGATTTTGCTTTTGGTTTTCAGGCAGATTTTGTAAAGTTTGGGATTAAAGGCAAGGAAAGAGAGATTAAATTAAACAGATTGATTGAGATATCAAAATCCTTGGGATTTTGAGTTAAGTTTATTTTATCAATTACGAGTAATTAAAAAACAAAAAGTTGTTAACCTCATAAACATAGAAAAGTTTATATAGATATTCTCTATCTTAGTAACATGAAAAGAGGTTTGGTAATAGTATTCTTATTATTATTTGTTTCTATCTTATTATTATCCTTGGTTTCTGCTTCATGGCTTAGTGATTTATGGCAGAAGATTACAGGAAAAGCTATAGTTGAAAATGAATATCTTCCTGTTTCTACAAGCAGCTATTCTGGAACTACTTGCAATAGAGATAATATTAAGATAGAGGATGGAAAATATGCTGGATTAGCCAGAACAGGTTCAAATCCACAAGTTAATATTAGTAATGTTTCTGTTTCTTCATGCATAAAAGTTGATTTTGGTGCGATAAAAACTTTTAATAAAATTAAATCTAAAGTCCAGAGTGTAAATACTACTTGTGGGGATTCTTGTTCAGGAGATAGCTGCGGTACAGGAGGAACTATAAAATTGTTTTATAGCAGTGACGGAAAGATTTGGACTTATGCAGGACTAATAGACAGAACAGTTAATTTAGAATGGAAAGAAGTTAGTATTAATGGGCAGGGAAGATATGTTTTGATGTGCAGAGGAACTTGGGGGAGCGGTAGAGATAATAATATTGTTGATGCTATTAAATTAGTTTATACAACTGAGATTTGTATTGATACTTGTCCAAGTTTAGGATATGAATGCGGAAGTCAGTTAGTTTGTGGAAATAGTGTTAATTGTGGAAGTTGTTCTTCTGGATATAATTGCGAAGATGGGAAATGTGTTGCTGTAACTCAAAATATTACTTGTAGTGATTCTGATGGTGGAGTAGATTATTATGTGAAAGGGACCTTGAATTATGGGACTGTTGAGGGTTATCATTATAGTTTTAATGATACGTGTATAGGCTATAATAATGAAATTGTAGCAGAGTATTCATGTTCAAATTATTCTGCAACAGGTTATTATTATAATTATAACGAATATACGTGTCCTTATGGATGCAGTAATGGGGCTTGTTTATCACAACAAAACTATAAAGAAGTTGATGGATGTTCTTATTTGAGTAATGATGTTATAAATAAGATGAAAGAAGTGCAGGGATTATTAATAGATAATCACACAATAATATTAAAAGAGGGAGAGAAAATTCACTATCAAGATTATGTTGTTGTTCCGGGTTATTTGTTGAAGGTGACTGGTGTAAAAAATGGAACAACTAGTTATGTTAATGATTATGTCAAGTTTACAGATGCATTAACTGGAAATGTCCTTACAACAGTTTGGAGTTCAGAGGGTGTTGGAATTATTTCAATAGGTGGGAATTCTTATAAAGTCTCTTTATCAGGAGATTCAAGTAATGCAACTGAGGAGTACATAGTAAAGTTAGATTATCCACAGACAACCGGAACCGATAAAATGACTTTTAATAATTGCAAGATTGTTTGTACAGATTCTGATGGTGGAGTAGATTATTATACAAAAGGAGAAACAATAGGACTAAGTCCAATTAATAAATTAGCTACAACAACAGATTATTGTGTCGATCTTCAGCCAGGACAGGAGGCAGTAAAAGAATATTTTTGTAACTCTGATGGAAAAACTATTAACGAAGATTTGTATAATTGTCCATCTGGCTGCTCAGATGGAGCATGTATAAAAGGGGTATGTGATGATTTAATCAGCAAGGTGAAAAATCCTTCAGATTTTGAAAGTGATGGGGTTTTGTGGGAAACCAGTTGGAATACAACTTATAATAATATCTACCTTGTGAATGGAAATCATGAAAATGCTACAGATTATTATGCTGGTTGGACTACTTATAATAACGAAAAATGGTATAATGTCTATTATGAAATCAGTGTATTTGACAATCAAAATGTTGATTTAGGACAGTACTTAGAAGATAATATGGGTTCTATGGCATGCAAAAAAGAAAGCTATATGGCTTCAAACGGAAAAGAAAATACAATTTATATCTGCAATTGGGACATATTAAGAAATCAGCAGGATTTAGGAAACTATCAATACTCAGCAAGAGATATATTATGGGCAAACAAGAATATGCTTATAAGAATGAATGTTTATGCTGGACAACAATTAACAGATGCTGAAGTTGCCAAAATTGCAGCAAAGAAAACCAACCAGTTCTTAAATGATATAACTAATAATCAATTTAAATACTCTGAATGGGAGTATTTTGGAATAGACTGGCCTTTGTCAAACCAGGTAGGATTAGGTTTAAGCCAGTGCAGTTCTGACATAATAAGCAATGAAACCTGTAACACTTGCTGGAGTTGCAAAATAGAGCCTGTTATATGTCCTGAATATGGTTATCAAAACAGGATATGTATAGATTATTGTTGCGACAGCTTAAAAAAAGAAGAGCAGATACAGTGCTCACCTGGAATATGTTCTGGCTGTTATGTGCCGAGATGGTTGGGTTCTGAGAAATGGGGAGATAATATATGCATACCTTATGGAACAAGATTTAGGCAGACGCTAGGCTCACAACAAGAACCAGTAGAAGAGCAAGAGAAAGTAAGATTAACAGTAAATGGCAGCGAAGGTGAGTACAAACTGGAAATAATCTCAAGTGATGAAGCAATATTAACTTTATATGGAAAAGATGAGACTGCTTATGAGTATAATTTAACTTTAGGGCAGAGTACTATTATAGAAATACCTGGCTGGGAAGGAGATATAAGCAAGCTTGTGTTAACTACAAATTTTATTGGAGAAGATTATGTTGATGTTACAGTAACAGCAACAGGCTATCAAGATACTCCAGTACAAATTAAAGCTTATTGTAATTACGACGGCAGAGTAAATCAGCAAAAATCAAAACTGCCTGATGGAACGTGGGAAAGCTGCGATAATAATTATGAATGTGAAAGCAATTTATGCTTACATGGAGAATGTTATGATGTTGCTACAATGATAAAAGAATCAAGCAGGATTAAAGTTATAGCTGTTCAGATTGTATGCAAGATTCTAAATATATTAAGCCCTAATGAATATGATGATTGTGTAAGTCAAATTCTTGGGAAAAGTATCCCTGTTGCTTAATAAGATTTAAAAACCCTTTAATTCTAAGCGTAATATTATCAGGTGCAAAATTTTCCACAGAAAATTTTGTGGAGATGAGTAGCATTTACCCCTGAACTTTTTATTTAACATGCCAGAAAAGAAAAAAACTGAAACTGAAGAAGAGAAAGTGGAAGAAAAGATAGAAGAAAAGAAAGTTGAAATTGAAAAGGAATTTCCTGAAACAGATATAGCTATAGATGTTTTTTCCCAGCAAGGAGAAGGAGAGAAAAAAGAGGAGAAAAAGTCAACTAGAAAAATAACAAAGAAAGAACTGGAAGAAAAAGCCAAGAAGTTGGGAGAGAAACTGGATGTTGGTATTAAAACAGAAGATCTGAAAGAAAAATTAGAGGAAGAAAGGAAAAAGCTAAAAGAAAGGGGAAAGACATTAGTTCCTTTAGAAGATTATATCAAATATGGCTGTTATATTGGAACAAAAGTCATAACTCCCCACATGAGACAGTTTGTATTCAGAAGGAGAAATGATGGGATTGCAATAATAAATACAAATTTAATTGATAAAAAATTAAAAGAAATGATTGGATTACTAGTTAAGTATAATCCTGAAGATTTTATTATGGTATGTAAGAGGGAGGCTGGATGGAAAGCTGTTGAAACTTTTTCTAGGCTTACTGGAGTAAGAATTTTTACAAAAAAATATCCTGCAGGAATCTTAACTAATTCTATACTACCTTCATTTTTCGAGACAGAAATGATTTTTATTTGTGATCCTTGGCTTGATAAAAATGTGTTGCATGACTCAGAAAAAATAAAAAAACCTGTACTGGCTTTATGCGACACTAATAATTATACATTTGGAGTGGAATTTTTTGTTCCTGTCAATAATAAGTCAGGAAAAAGTATTGGGTTAATCTTATATATTTTAGCTAGGGAATATTGCAAGGAAAAAGGAATAAAAGCTGATGTAAAATTAGAAGATTTTGTATTAGAGGAAGAATAGGTTTTCTTTAGGCAAGATTAAAAACCTAAAGGTTTATATATACCCTATATATATTATGTATATATGGTAATTTATAACAAAAAACAAAAAAGGCATTTGAAACAGGCTTTTGATGTGGCTTTCAGAATTGATATAGAAGAGATTTTGGATAAGAAGATTTCTGCTTTTGGTTCTGGCTCTCATATAATTCTGCCTGCAAAACATAAAGGGAAAAAGGCAAAGGTAATTGTTTACAGATAGCTGATTATTCTCGTCAAAATTCAACGAAACATTTATAAATCTACTTTCAAGTAAATTCTTACCTAAAATGAAAATTTTAGAAATTAGAATGAGTGCCTTATGTAAAATTAAGGTATGAGGTATGTAAGGCTCTTCTAGTAGATTTCTGAAAATTATATTGTTAACTGACTTATAAATTAAAAAACAAACTCTGAGATTTAATTGAATAAATTTAATTGATGAGGGGTTTTATTGATAATTTATTAGTTGGTTGATTTATTATATGTCAAGAATCTTTGATTCTTGATCACACTCAGAATTCTGAAAGAATTCTGATGTTCAGAAAATACTAGATTATATTCGATAAGTTATAGGAGTTAGGCTTTGTAGTTGTCGGTAGGTACTGATAATTTAATTCCAGTTTATCCTGCTGGCGGCTGCGGCTATCTGGCTTGCACTAAGACATGCAAGTTTCTCGCGAGAGAGCGAACTGCTCAGTAACACGTAGCTAACCTAACTTTAGGTCAAGGATATCCTCGGGAAACTGAGGTTAATACTTGATAGGAGATGATTTCTGGAAGGAATTTTCTCTGAAACGTAAGGCCTAAAGATGGGGCTGCGGTGGATTAGGTTGTTGGTAGTGTAAAGGACCACCAAGCCTTTGATCCATAAGGGCTCTTAGCGGAGAGGCCCTGAGAAGGACTCTGAGACACTAGTCCTAGCCCTACGGGGTGCAGCAGTCAGGTATTTTTTGCAATGTACGCAAGTATGACAAAGTGAGCCAGAGTGTTTTTCTTTTAGAAAAACTTTTGCCAACTGTAAAAAGGTTGGCGAATAAGGACTGGGCAAGACCGGTGCCAGCCGCCGCGGTAATCCCGGCGGTCCAAGTCGCAGCCACATTTATTGGGTCTAAAACATCCGTAGCTTGTTGTGTAAGTCTCTTGTGAAATTCGGCATCTTAAGTGTCGAGCTTGCAAGAGATACTGCATAACTTGAGACTGGGGGGCATGAGGAGTACGATCGAGGTAGTGGTAAAATACGTTAATCTTGATCGGACTAACAATTAGCGAAGGCACCTCATGACAACAGTTCTGACAGTGAGGGATGAAGGCTAGGGGCGCGAAACGGATTAGATACCCGTGTAGTCCTAGCAGTAAACACTGCACACTAAACCTCGTGATCTCCTCGAGAGGCTGCGGGGCTGTAAGGAAGCTGAAGAGTGTGCTACCTGGGAAGTATAGTCGCAAGGCCGAAACTTAAAGGAATTGGCGGGGGAGCACTACAACGGGTGACGCGTGCGGTTCAATTAGATTCTACACCGTGAACCTCACCAGCACCGACAGCAGAATGAAGGTCAGTCTGAAGGGCTTACCTGACACGCTGAGAGGAGTTGCATGGCCGACGTCAGCCTGTGTCGTGAGATGACCTGTTAAATCAGGTAACAGGCGAGACCCACGTGTATAGTTGCTATCTGTTGAAGAAGCACTCTATACAGACTGCTCTAGTAATAGAGAGGAGGGTGTGGGCTACGTTAGGTGAGTACGGCCCAAATGCGCTGGGCAACACGCGCGCGGCAATGCTACACACAATGAGACGCAACTCTGAAAGGAGAAGCTAATCCCTAAAATGTAGCTCAGTTCAGATTGAGGTTTGTAACTCAACCTCATGACGCCGGAATCCGTAGTAATCGTTCCTTAGCAGGGAACGGTGAATAAGTCCCTGCTCCTTGCACACACCGCCCGTCAAACCAACCGAGTTTTGCATTGATGAGGCTTTTTAAGACGAATCTTTGTAAGACAAGGTAGGTTAAGTCGTCACAAGGTCACCGTAGGGGAACCTGCGGTGGGATCACCTCCTAAATATAAAATTTTCCATGTCAAAATCTTATGATTTTGAACACTATCAGAAATCATAGATTTCTGAAGTCAGGAAAATTTTGGGCCTTACATATTTTTATATTAAGAGATGGTAGGAGAGAAAATGGAAAATATAAGATACATATGCAAACATTGTGGAAGAGAATATGAAGATAGCAGTAGCCAAAGAGCATGTCAGAAATTTTGTGCAGGAACAGTATTTGTTAAAAATCCGAAAAGACAAATTCCAGTAGAAAGAGATATCACACAATATTTTACTGACAAATAAAATTAATAATCCAAAAATATGATTCGCAAATAAAAATTTGCGATGATGTAATAAAAATAAAAGTTTAAAAACTAGAACAGGCACAAAAATATACGGGCCTGTAGTCTAGTAGTAAAACACGTCCCTTGCATGGATGAGTCTCGGGTGCGATTCCCGACAGGTCCATTCTTGGACTTTATAAAAATGAAAATAATTAACAAATAAATTATTAACTAAACCAGCAACGGAAAATTAGTTTATTACCAACAAAAAAATCACAATTCATATTCACCTAAAAAATGAAGTTCAGAGATGAACTAAAACATCGTCGGTGAAAGATGAAAAACTCTTTTATCGAGCAGAGATGCAAAATATCCAGAAAACTTAATTTTCTGGCTGCCAAAATTCCAAAAAATTAAACAGGAATTTTGTCATAATCAATGAAGCAAGTAGGATATCCGGCATGTCAGAGATTTTTAAAATCTCTGATTATCATCAGAATTCGAGAAGAATTTTGAGATGCCAAAAATCCGTTAAGGATTTTTGGATGCGATTAATTAGTTTAATCGAAGGAAAATGATCTTTTAAACTGTTAGACGGATAGCTTGGTTTTAGATGTGATGAAGGACGTGGCAAGCTGCGAAAAGTCCAGGGGATTTGCATGCAAAATTTGAACCTGGAATTTCCTAATATGACAACATCTCGCAAGAGATCCTGAGAAGGAAATATACGTCGGAAATTGAAACATCTTAGTACCGACAGGAAGAGAAAATAAAAATGATTCCCTTACTAGCAGCGAGCGAAAAGGGAATAGGGCAAACTGAATCCTTGCTTGAAAAGGCGTAGGAGATGTGGTTAGCTGAATCCTAAATCAATGAACTGAAGTTCTCTGGAACGTGATACCTTAGAGAGTGATAGTCTCGTAAGTTAAATTGATATGGAAATGCTAAAATGAGTAGTGCCTCTTAGATTAGAGGTATGAACATGGCAGAATTAACTGCTAACCCTAAACATAATCTAAAGTCCGATAGCGCAATAGTACCGCGAGGGAAAGCTGAAAAGCACTCATAAACGAGGGTGAAAAGATTTGAAATCTAACAGTTACATAACTTGTTAGGGCTCTACTGGAGTTCTAACATACGTTTTGAAGAACGGGCCAGGGAGTTAATATTAGTGGCGAGATTAATTTTTGAAGTCGAAGCGAAAGCAAGTCTGAAAAGGCAATAGTCACTGATTTTAGACCCGAAGCCAAGTGATCTAATCCTGAGCAAGGTGAAGTTTCCCGAAAGGGAGATGGAGGCCTGAACCAGCGTTGCGTGCATGCACTTGGATGACTCGGGATTCGGGGTGAAAGGCCACTCTAACTTGGCGATGGCTGGTTCCTGCCGAAATATACCTTCGTATAGTCTTTTCTTGTTTGCAAGCGAGGTAAAGTACGGATAAAACTTGCAGAGGCTAATGCCTACGGGGTTTTTTCCAACTCAGAACTTGCTTGTTGCAGAGGAGAAGAATCGGGGCCAGTGCGTAAGGTACTGTTCCGAGACCGGAAAAACGGAGACTATAGTTAAGGTCCCAAAATTCATGCTAAGTGTATCAAATCTTGTCGGGAACCTGAGACAGTAGGGAGGTAGGCTCAGAAGCAGCCACCCTTTAAAGAAAGCGTAACAGCTCACCTATCGAGGTTCTTGGCGGAAAAAATAACGGGGCTAAGCATGGTACCGATACTGTAGAGCTTTCCAGTTGGAAAGTCTAGTAGGCAGGCGTCTTTTTTGCTGCGAAGCATTTTCTAAAGAAAATGTGGAGTAAAAAGGAATGAAGATCCTGGTGGAAGTAAGATCATATTTTTTTGAGAGGAAAAACGTCGAAAGAGCACGGTTTCCTCGGCAATAACAATTAGCCGAGGGTTAGTCAGCGCCTAAGTCTTGTCTTAACTGAGCAAGTCGAAAGGACAGCAGGTTAATATTCCTGCACACTATTAAATCGTTTATTGCATAAACGCTTTGAGATAAGTAAATATTCGAAAGAATACTGGATAAACAAATTTAAGGAGCGTAATGCTAAGAGATAAATGAATTTATTTGGAGAAATTTTGCTGAGTCTTAGAGCCAGTGAAAAATTTATGTATAGATTTAATAGAGCTGTACCAAGATCCAACACAGGTGCTCTAGCTGAGAAGGCTAAGACGTGTAAGGTTAAACTGGTTAAGGGAACTCGGCAAATTAGCCCCTTAGCTTCGGTATAAGGGGTGTCTATAATTGTCTTTTGAAATATATGGGCATTTGTAGATCTCAGTAACAAGGATCGCCCGACTGTTTACCAAAAACGTAGCTGAGTGCTAAGCTGAAAAGCTTTGTATACTCGGTGAGTCCTGCCCAGTGGTGGTGTCTAAAACTGCTTTCAAAGGCGGCTAAAGCTCATCTAACGGCGGGCCTAACTATGAGGCTCTTAAGGTAGAAAATCTGCCTTATCAAAATCTGGCTATTTGCTGGAAAGTCTGAGTATGCCACTTTACGACGACAACTTAATTTTATAAAGTTGGTTCGCGTGAAAATAAGATGGATGCAGACAATCAGCAGGAAAGGCTAGATGCTAAATGGATTGTAGGTTTTACAGATGGAGAAGGATGTTTTCATATATCAATAAATAAACTGCCAGAGATGACTTTAGGATTTCAAGTTTTACCTGAATTCAGAATTGTTCAGCATGAAAAAGATGAATTAGTATTACAAAAAATCAAGGAATATTTTGGTTTTGGTAATATAAGAATTAATAGAACTGATAAATGGGGAACAAGAAAAGAATTTAGAGTAAGAGGTTTGGAAAATTTAAATAAAATTGTTGAATTTTTTAAACAAAATCCTTTGAAAACAGAAAAGCGAAAAGATTTTAATTTTTTTGCAGAAGTTATTGATTTAATGAATAAGAAAGAACATCTGACTAAAGAAGGTTTGGATAAAATAGAAAAACTTTCTTTAAAAATGAATAGAAAAGCCAAGAAGTATCTAGAATCCTCAGAGACTATACGCCAGACTCAAACTAAAGTTTGAGAAGATATAGTCCGAACTTTATAGCGATATAAAGAAAGAAAATTTCTGAAGAAATTTTCAATTAACATAATTGAGCGTAATGCCTTGTCGTCTGAATGGCGACGTGCATGAATGGATTAACGAGGTGGTCACTGTCCCTAACCAGGTCCTTCTGAACTCGCTGTTCGGTGAAAATGCCGGAGATGCCTAGTGGGAAGTGAAGACCTTGTGGACCTTTACTGCAACCTGTTGTTGTAGCTTTATAGAGGGTGCATAGAATAGGTAGGAGAATACGCGTAGCTTCGGCGAGGCGGCTCAACAGTGTAATACTACCTATCTTTTGTGAAGTTACTAATCTTACAAGAAACAGCATCAGGCGGGCAGTTCGGCTGGGGCGGCACCCTGCAGAAAAGATATCTGTAGGGCCCAAAGACAAGCTCATCCGGCTTGGAAACCCGGAGTAGAGTGCAGAGGCAAAAGCTTGTCTGACTGTATTTTGAACAGCAAAAAATGCAGAATTGAAAGATTGGCTCAGCGAACCTACAATGTTTTTTAATGGAACATGTAGATGACAGAAAAGGCACCCCAAGGATAACAGGCTTGTCGCGCCCGATAGTTCATATTGACGGCGCGGTTTGGTACATCGCTGTCGGCTCTCCCTATCCTGGCTGTGCATAAGCAGCCAAGGGTGTCGGAGTTCACGCATTAAAAGGGATCGTTAGCTGGGTTAAATACGTCGCGAGACAGTATGTATAATATCTACTAGGTGTGTTGTTGTCTGAGTGGAACAAGCAAGTAGTACGAGAGGAACCTTGCTTGGACGCCTCTGGTATACCAGTTGTTAAAAGCATGCTGGGCAGCTACGCGTTGTATGGATAAGAGCTGAATGCATCTAAGCTCGAAGCCATCCGCAAAACGAGACAACTAAGGCCGTTATAGAACATAACGTTGATAGAGTTGGGGTGTAAGATTCAAGTTTTGGTGATGACGAGAATTTCAGCCTGCAACTACTAAAAGCCTCATTCATTTTCCTTTTCGGATATCCTACTTGCTGATTTGTTTTTTTTAGAATTCTAGTCAAAAAGATTCTTAATCGATAAAATTATCTTTATTATTACTGCAGCAATTACTATAACTATTGCAAACCCAAATAAACCCCAAAAATATCCCAGATTAGTTGCCTGTTCTGTAAATACTTGAATGAAAGCTCCAATTATAAAAACGAATACAATTAAAGCAAATGTTGCGGATACAATTTCAGCAAATTCATTTCTTCTTGACATCTTTGGCTTTTTCCTTTTTGAATATAATCATATAAACTGCAATTGCGATAGCAATTGTTAAAAACAATGAAAAAACTAATTTTAATAATGGTACAATCAATTCTTCTGTGATTTTATAAGTCCAAATAACCCATAGACCAGTTAACCAGGTAACTGCTATTCCAAATATCCATTTGGCATCAGCTTTTGTAATCGCCATATTATAATAAATATTTGCTTCTTTTTAAGTTTTATCTTGCCTGGTTATAATCGCCAAGATATATATGCATTATAAAACTTTTTCAATAAAATTGAGACAAATAGATATAATATGAAAAATAAAATGATAGCAATTATAGATATTATTATCTTTTCAAAAGCAGACATGTTTTGTTTAATTAGGTATGTGACTATTAATATAATAATTGCTGCAAAAAATCCTCCAGAAAAAGAAATAAATAAATCTCGTTCAAATGTCATTTTCTCTTCAGTTTTATCTCTCCTTTCTTTAAAGAATAGTTAAAGTGATATTTAAACAACTCATTATACCCAAATTCTATAATTTTCTGTTGTTTTAGAATTTTTATAAGAGAACTAATAAGGGTGTAAAGAAGATAAGCAACTAAGACTATAAAAAACATTATAACCAATGTTTTTATTATATTTGAAATATAAGCTAATGGCAGAATAATTGCAACTAAAGAAGTAAATAATGCAAACATAGATATTATCAAAAAGATATTTTGCATTATCATCTCTTTGTTAAATAAAAACTCCTTGGAATTTTTTGATAATAAGAATCTCCTATCTTCCTCTTTTAGTTTTTTTGTATCTAAATGAAATAATTCTCTCATCTTTCCCTCGAAATTTGGATAATGCACTTATATAAAAATTTATCTTTAATTATGCCCGCCAAATTCCTACCATTGGGAATCTCCTAAAAGACCTAAACTCGCAGAAAGCTCCAAGTAAGATTAAACATACCCCGAGAATCCATAATACATTTTGAGATACCATATGCACGTTATTTAATGATAAAAGCATCCAACTAAATGAGGCGGAGGTAAGGACAATCCATCCTATAAAGAAAAACACTACACCTAAAAGCCTTAAACCCCAGCAATATAAATCAGATGCCAGATTTATAGAATTTATTATCTTTGTTAAAAGAACACTTCCTAAGACAATTGCGACTGCAGAGAATATAAAAATTCCCCAGTCATAATATTTTCCAACTAGCGAGTTTAATAATATGTGTTTTGAAAAAAATAATAGAGATACTGCAATTAAAATTATTTGAACAAGTCTAGGATTATGTCGAATAACTCTAAACCTTCTGCCCCAATAATAATAAGCTGTCCATATAGTAATAATCAATATTATTGTAAATATTAACTGTGCTTTATTTGAAAAATCAAAACTATTAGAAAATTGCGCCCAGTTATATTTCATTTTTTCTATAAAAGAAGCAGGGGGATTATTACTGGTTGTAACATTATTTGCAGGTTGGTGCATATAAAAATAAAGAAAAACAAGTAGGATTACTCCAATAATTGGCAGATACTTTAAATTTCTTCTTATGTGCCTATAGTAGAAATCTTTTAAGCTAAAACCCTCTTCCATATCATTAACACCCTTAACAGATTTATAAATCTAATCTTCAGCTATTTTGCTGTTACTTGCAAGAAGTAACAAAAAGATATATTTATAAAGAGAATTTTGCTTGCTAAATTATGGCAAAAGAAGATGGAAGATTAAGGCAATTGGCAGATTTAGTTACTGGTTATTCCTTAGCAACAGCTCCAGGAGATAAGTTGTTAGTAGTATCAGAATCTCCTTTCCAGGATTTTGTAAGGCATATATCAGATTCAGCAAGTGAAAGAGGAGCCCGATTAATTTATGATATTTATGATATTGAGGCAAGAAAAAGGATGATAGAAAGAGGAGATAAAAAAGAATTGAAAGCTGAAGGGAAAAGAACATGCGATTTGCTTGAGAATGCTGGAAAAGTAGTTGTAGTTGATTCTGAATCAAAGCCACATATTATGGAAGGGGTTGATGATGAGAAAATGGCTGCGTATGAAAAATATGTTCAAGGTCCATTTGTGAATATGTTGGATGCTCCAGTAAAAGGAACAACAGAAAAAAGACCAAATGTTTTAGTAGCTGTTCCATGCGAGGCAGAAGCTAGAAAAGCTGGAATGAGTTTGGGAGAATATACAGATTTTCTTTATAATGCATGTTTGATAGACTGGACAAAAACCAGTGAAAAAATGAGAAGAGTAAAAGCAAGATTTGATAATGCAAAAGATGTAAGAGTTTATGTCCCTAATCAGACTGATTTGCATTTAAGCTTGCAGGGAAGAGGCGGAGAGGTATGTGATGGAAAAGAAAATTTGCCTGATGGAGAAGTATGTTATGGTCCTGTTGAAAATTCTTTAGAAGGAGTTTTTTATTCTCCTTATCCAACTGTAAGAAATGGAAAAGAAGTTTCTGGAATTAGATTAACTTTCAGAAAAGGAAAAGTAGTTGAAGCAAGAGCAGATAAAAACCAGAGATTTTTAGAAGAAATGATTGGTTTAAGAGGAGGAAATCGTGTAGGAGAGCTAGGAATTGGATGCAATCCAGGGATTACAAGATATATGAAAAGTTTGCTTTTTGATGAGAAAATTGGAGGGACAGTTCATGTTGCTATGGGTTATTCTTATCCACAACCTTTAGATAATGGTGGAGGATTAAACGAATCAGATATTCACTGGGATTTTGTATGTGATTTAAGGCCAATAAATGGTTTGCCTGGTGGAGAGCTTTATATAGATAATCAGTTAGTTCAGAAAAATGGAGTATGGAGATTTGAGTAAATTTATTTTCTCTTGGCTACTCCTTTCTTTATTTTACTTATAATATATCCAATTGCCAAAATAATTAAGATAACAATAATAATCAAGGCAAATTTAGATATTCCGTTAGTTTCTGAAATTTTATTCAATTCCCAAAAATTTGGTAATGGGGGCGTCATAAATAAATTAGTGGAATAGCATTTTTATTTCTTTCTACTTATCAATTTGTAAGAGAGTAGATTTAATTAAGCTTATTTTCTTTTCTTAATTATCTTGTAAGCTTCAAACACAATCAAGCCAGGCAAAGAAGCAAGCAAGACAAGAAACCACTGAAATAATGATAAATTTTCAACTCCAAAATAAGACGATAAGGGAGTTAAAATTAATACAAGCTGCAGTATTATAACTAATAAGACAGCATACAAAATATACTTATTGCTGAAAAATCCTATTTCTTTTAATGTTTTATCTGAACGGCAGGAAAATACAAAAAATAATTCGAAGCCGACTAAGCTGAACATAACCATTGTCCTAGTTTTTTCTATAGGTAAATAAGATAATCCATAATATAAAATTAGTGCAGTCGAAATTAAAGATATAATTCCTGCAAATAAGACAAATAAAGAAATTCCGCTCAATATAGAATCCTCTTTTCTTGGCTTGCTCATAACATTTTCTCCCTGCTCTTTTGTCAAAGCAAGAGCAGGAAGGGAATCTGTGACAAGATTAATCCAGAGTATCTGCAGGGGCAATAAAGGAAGAGGAGTTTTCATTGCAATTGAATAAGCTATTAATAATAACTCGCCTGCATTACTAGCTAATAAAAATTTTGTAGCTTTTTTGCTGTTATCATAAACTATTCTTCCCTCTTCAACTCCTTTTACAATATTTGCAAAATTGTCATCTAATAGAATCATATCTGAAACATCTCGGGCAATATCAGAGCCTCTTTTTCCCATTGCAATTCCTATATCTGCTTTCTTCAAAGCCAGAATATCATTTATGCCGTCGCCTGTAATTGCTACTTGTTCTCCTTTAAGTTTTAAAATTTCAACTATTCTTAATTTTTGTTTTGGCTCTGTTCTTGCGAATATAGCTATGTTATCAATTTCTTTAAGCAAATCCTCATCTTCCATTTCTTCTAATTCTCTTCCCCCCATAATCCCACCCTCTATTCCTATTTTGCTTGCTATGTTCCTTGCTGTCAATAATGAATCACCTGTAATCATCTTAACTTTTATTCCTGCTTTTTTGCATTCTTCTACTGCCCTCTTTACTTCTATTCTTGGAGGATCCAATAAGCCTAGAAATCCTAAAAAAATTAATCCCTCTTCCTTATCATCCTTGGTATATTTAAAAGAAAATGCCATAACTCTCAAACCTTTTCTCTCTAAATCTTCTGCTATTTTTAATAAGAATGTTTTTCTTTTTTCATTTAATTTTATTATATTCTCATTTTTCACCTCAAATGCTGATTTCTCGAGGATAGAAGAAGGAGAGCCTTTTGCGTACAGGACATTTCTTCTTATGCTCTTTCTTAATATTGACATCATCTTCCTTTCCGAGGAAAAAGAAATTTCCTTAATTCTGGGTTCAATTTCTGTCAGGATTTTCTTATCTATTCCTAATTCTAAGGCAAAGGATACAAAAGCTGATTCAGTTGGTTCGCCAATTATCTGGAACTGCTGATTTGGCAATTCTTCAAATCTTGCATTACTGCTTAGAATTGAAGTTTTGATTAGTCTTAATAATTCTTTTTCTTTCTGCAAGCTGGCCAGCTTGTTGCCTAACATTAACCCGTGATGTGTATTCCTGAAAAATTTATTATTGCAATAAACATCTGTTACAATCATTTTCTCTTCTGTCATTGTTCCTGTTTTATCACTGCATATTACAGTAACTGAGCCAAGAGTTTCTGCTGCAGGCAGTCTTCTTATTAATACATTATTTTTCAGCATTTTTTTAGTAGCTAAAGCTAAAGAGACTGTTATAATTGCAGGCAGCCCTTCTGGAATTGCAGAAACTAATAAGGCGATTGATGTAAGAAACATTTGTATTTTGTCTCTTCCTTCTATTATTCCAAGAAAAAAAGTCAGTGCTGCCAAGATTATTACAATTAAAGAAACTTGTTTTGCAAATTTGTCTAATTTTTTCTGCATTGGTGTTTCTGGCAAGGTAATTTCCTGAAGCTTCAAGGCTATTCTCCCGAATTCTGTATTCATTCCTGTTTCTGTCACTAATGCTTTAACTTTTCCTCTTACAATAGATGTCCCTGCAAAAAGAACATTAAGCCTTTCTGCTAAAATTCCATCTTGCTTGATAATTGTGTCGAGTTTTTCTACAGGCATACTTTCTCCTGTTAAAATTGCCTCATTTACTTCTAAATTGGTTGTTTCTAAAATCCTGGAATCAGCTGTTATCTTGTCCCCTTCTTCAAATTCAACTACATCTCCTGGAACTAAATATTGCGAGGAAATAATTTTTAATTTTCCATCGCGGAAAACTTTTGTTTGAGGAATAAATAATTTTCTTAGTTCTATTATTGATTTTTCAGCTTTATATTGCTGAATAAATCCTATACTCGTATTTAATAAGACTATAGCTAAAATAACAGAAGCGTCTATAAAGTGCTGGATTATAATAGAAACAATTATAGCTGCTAAAAGAATATAAATAATAAAAGATTGAAACTGCTTTAAGAAAATTTTTATTGGGTTGAGAGTATAGATTTCTTTTATCTCATTCTTGCCATATTTGACAAATCTTTTTCTTGCTTCTATTTCCGTCAAGCCGGTTTTGCTAGAAGATAATTGCCTTATTACTTCCTCTTTTTTTAATGCGTGCCAGTTCATGATTATATCAAGAAAATGCCATATAAAAAGATTTTTAAACTACTCCCAACTCGCCTTGATAGGCGAGTTGGATAGCTGATTACGGAATCGCCTATTAAGTTAGGAAGTTTTCAATGAATGAGAACTGATTCTGAGGAAGGTCCATACACCAATTAAAGACAAGTATCATGAGATACCTGGCGTGAGCTTAGAGCTCTGCAACAGAAACGACACCGCTTTCATGGAGTCATGAATCATGCGAGGAACTGCGAAATGAAAGATAGGATGAAACGGGCATCTTTGTCGGTGCAAGGCTTCGAGCCGCATAGACAAATGTCAGCACTTTTGCTTCTTCGAAAGAAGACAAAAGACAGAATATGGCCTATTTCCAACTCGTCTACTTTTTATTTTTTAGAAGGATTTTTAAATAAATTTCCCCTATTGTTAAAATGAGAAAAGAGAGTTGTAAGAAATTTATTGCTGTTGGCATTTTTGCGATTGCCATGGCGTTTCTTGAATCTGCTGTTGTTATTTATTTAAGAAAAATATATTATCCTTCTGGTTTTAGTTTCCCCTTAGCCCATATAGAATCCTGGGTATTAAATACAGAGTGGATTAGGGAATTTTTTACAATTGTTATGCTTGCTTCTGTTGCTTATCTTGCTGGAAAAAAGATTATAGGAAAATTTGCTTATTTTTTATATGCTTTTGCGATATGGGATATTTTTTATTATATTTGGCTTAAAGTTATTCTTAACTGGCCTCCTTCATTTTTAACATGGGACTTGCTTTTTCTTATTCCTTTTCCATGGGTTGGCCCTGTGCTTGCTCCTATTATAAGTTCTTTGACTATGATTTTACTGGCTTTGTGCATTATTAATTTACAAGATAATGGCAATAAACTTAAAATAAATTTTAAGGAAGTAGCTTTATTAATTCTGGGAATCCTGCTCATTTTATATACTTTTTTAGTTGATTATTTTAAAGTTCTTGGAAAAGGAATAGAACAGGTTTATTCTTATATTCCTTCAAATTATAACTGGTTTATATTTATAATAGGGGAGATTTTCCTTATCTTGGCAATAATTCTTTTTTATTTAAGAAATAAAAAATAGATTTCTTTGAGACAAAAGTTTAAAAAACCCTAGAGGGTTCCTATAAACATGGGAGCGTAGCTCAGTGGGAGAGCACACGTTTATCCAAAAGATAATGTGAAGCTGAAGTCCCAGAGCTGAAACCGTGGAATTATCTATTATAGGATAATGCGGAATGTCGGGAGTCCGATTCTCCCCGCTCCCATATTAATAAAGTTTAAAAACATAAATAAACTAAAGATAATATAAAAGAGGAGAAGATGAATAAGTGTATATTTTGGACAGGAATTGCAATCTTAGTTATAGCAGTAATTATATTTTTCTTGTCCGGCTCTACATCTGGACCCAGTCCTGAATTGGCAAAACCAACTGTTTCTTTTCTTTATGGAACTAATCAATTTTATTGGATATTATTGGGATTTATAGGAATAATTATCGCAATAGTGGGAGCATTTCTTAAACCAAAAATGAAATTTCCCAAAAAAGGAGCAATTGAGCTATCAATTGGAACAATTGTTATAATAGTTTTAGCAATGACTATGCTAATATTAGGAATGGTTTTGGTAAGAAGTATAATGTGCGGTGCAATAGGATTAACAGGAGATATAAACAGTAAGGTTAGCGGGGAAATAAATAAATTATTTGATGCTTCTGGTTCAGAAGTTGCCTGTATAGGTGCAGGAACAGAGCCTATTACAATGGTTCCTGGAAAGACAAATACAATTTATTGTTCTATCAAAGCAAACCAACAGGCAGAATATCAGATTAAAGTTAAGAGCATTAGAGGGGATATTTTAAAAGAAAGCGAAATAAGAAAATGGATTGTAGGAGATGATTTCTACAAAAGAACAGTTGCTCCTAATGACGACGATCCAAAGAAATTTTTAAGATTAAATATTCCTAACAATGCCCCTCTAGACAGCATTATTATTGGTGTTGAAGTTTATAAAGACGGGAATTTAATTGCAAGCCCTGATTTGGATTTTCAGATAAAAAGCTTAGGATTAATAAAGGCCGCGATTTGCTAGATTTTTAAACATAGTTTTCTCTACCATAATATGAGAATATTAGCGATTGGTGATTTTCATGGGAAATTTCCTGAAAAATTGAAGAAAGTTGCAAGAAAGGTAGATCTGATTTTGAGTACAGGAGATTATGCAGGAATAGATGAATGGAGGCCTTTATTAAAAAAAGTACATAAGGCAGGAGAAAAAGGAAAAGAGATTAGTGTGGAAGAGTTGCTTGGAGAAGAAAGATATGAAAAATTCTTGAAAAAAGATTTCGAAGAAGGTAAAAAAATAATTAAAAAGCTTAATAAATTTAAAGTTAAGATTTTTTCTGTTTTTGGAAATGGAGACTGGTATAAAGTTTTCTTTAATGATTATGGAAAGTGTTATGAAAATATAATTAAAAGATTAAAATATATTGAAGATATAAATAGGGGAAAGGGGAAGTTTAAGGGCTTAAAATTAGTTGGTTTTGGGGGATATGTAGATAATGATATCTATTTTACTAGAAATGGAAGAAAAGTAATTGGTGAAAATATTAAAGATAATAGGAAAAGAAGAAAAAGATATTTGCAGGAGAAAAAAAGATTCTTGAAACTGATGAAAAATAAGCCAGATATAATTTTGACTCACTACACTCCTTACAGATGTTTGGATAAGATGAAAGCAAAAGGTTTTGCATTGACAGGAAGCAATATGGGAATTGGATTTTTCAATAAAGGAATTAAAAAATATTCTCCTTTATTAGCTATCTGCGGACATATGCATGAAAATCAGGGAAAATGTAAGATTGGAAAGACAATTGTTATAAATCCGGGAGCTGCTTGTGAAGGAAAAGCTGCTTTGATCAAACTAGAAAAGAATAAAGTTAAAAATGTGAAATTCTTAAGATGAATATGCTAAAATTATACAACACATTAACAAGAAAAAAAGAGGAATTCAAGCCTATCCAGAAGGGGAAAGCGGGAATGTATGTATGTGGGCCTACAATATATGATTATGCACATATAGGAAATCTTAGAGCTTATACCACAGCCGATATATTAAGAAGATTTCTTGCTTATTCCGGATTAAAAGTGAAAGAAGTAATGAATTTGACAGATGTAGATGATAAGACAATTAAAAGAAGCCAAGAAGAAAAAATAAAATTAAAAGAGCTGACTAATAGATATGAGAAAGCCTTTCTTGATGATATAAAAGCCTTGAATATAATTAAGCCAGAAATAATGCCTCGAGCAACCCAGCACATAAAGGAGATGGTGGAGTTAATAAAAAAATTAATGAAGAAAGGATATGCATATAAAACAAATGATGGGATTTACTTTTCTATTAAAAAATTTAAAAATTACGGCAAATTAGCTAAATTAGATTTCAGCAAGTTAAAGAAGACAGAGAGAATGAGAAAAGATTCTTATGAGAAAGAAGAAGCAAGAGATTTTGCATTATGGAAGTTTTATAGCAAGGACGATGGAGATGTTTTTTGGGATACAGAAATAGGAAAAGGAAGGCCTGGCTGGCATATTGAGTGTTCTGCAATGAGCATGAAATATCTTGGAAATAGTTTTGATATTCATACAGGAGGAATTGATTTAATTTTTCCTCATCATCAAAATGAAATTGCACAGAGTGAGGCAGCAACTGGCAAGAAATTTGTTAATTACTGGATACATAATGAATGGCTATTTGTAGATGGCAAGAAAATGTCAAAAAGTTTAGGCAATTTTTATACATTAAGGGATATAATAGCGAGAAAATTTTCTCCTTTAGCCTTAAAATATCTTTTTTTAACAGCTCATTATAGAAGTCAGTTGGATTTTACGTGGAAAAATCTTGAAAATGCACAAAATAGCTATGAAAGGCTGAAGAATATAATAGCTGAATTAAAAGACGATAAGAAAGAGAATGAAAAATATTTAAAGGAATTTGAAAAAGCAATTAATGATGATTTGAATATGCCTTCTGCTTTGAAAGTTTTATGGGAAATGCTGAGAGATGAGAAAGCCTCTGGCAAGATAAGAACTATTGAAAAAATGGATGAGGTTTTGGGTTTGGATTTGTTAAAAAAAGAAAAAGTTTCTGTTCCTGATGAAGTTAGAATGTTAGTAGAAGAAAGAAAGAAATACAGAAAAGAGGGAAATTGGAAAAGAGCTGATGAGTTGAGAGAAAAGATTAAAAAACTTGGGTTTTATGTAGATGATACAAAAGAAGGAGTTGAGATAAGGAATATTTAATATGGAAAAAGCGAGAACAATCTTTATTTATCTTGCAATTATGGCTGTAATTTTAGGTATAATTGGGATTGTAGTTATAGAAAAGAGTTTATCCGGGAAAGTTGTGATAGAACAAAATATTTATGGTATGTCAGAAATACAAAAACACAGTAATGCAGAAGCCTGCTGGATTTTTTCAGGAAACAAAGTTTATGACATAACCTCCTTTTTGCAGATTTATGGGGATGAGATTTTAAGACAAGGTTGCGGGGAAGGTGTAAGTTTGAATATTTTTGATGAGAATATTCAGAAAATTTTGCAAAATTATGAGATAGGAAATTTAAAATAAAAAGAGGAAAAATGAAAATGGCAGAGGTAGAATATAGTTATTTAAAATTAGGTTATAAACCGAGAGATGATGTTGTATGCTTGTTTAGAATTGAGCCTGGACGAGGATTGACATTAAAAAAAGCAGCTGAAACAGTTGCCTTGGAATCTTCAACTGGAACTTGGGTTCCTGTTCCTGGAAAGGGGTATGTTAGTAAATTAAATGCAAAAGTTTTTTCTATTAAGGGCAATTTTGTAAAAATAGCTTATCCTAATGAATTATTTGAAAAAGGAAATGCGCCCAATATACTAAGCAGTATCGCAGGAAACGTTTTTGGGATGAAAGCTGTAAATAATCTAAGGCTTGAGGATGTAAGTTTTCCGAAAAAATTGATTAAAAGTTTTTCAGGGCCTTATTTTGGGATAGAAGGGATAAGAAAATTATTAGATGTAAAAGACAGACCTTTTCTTGGCACAATAATCAAACCTAAATTAGGCTTAAGAACAGGGGATCATGCAAAATCTGCTTATGAATCGTGGCTGGGAGGGTGTGATTTTGTAAAAGATGATGAAAATTTAGCTTCTCAAAATTTTAATGAGTTTGAAAGTAGATTAGTTAAAAGCCTAGAGTTTAAGGATAAAGCAGAAGAAGAGACAGGAGAGAAAAAAGCTTATTTGATTAATGTTACAGCTGAGACAGAAGAGATGTTGAGAAGAGCAGAGGCGGTTAAAAAGCAAGGAGGAAAATTTTGTATGATTGATATTATGACAGCAGGATTTGCTGCTCTACAAACATTAAGAGAGGCTAATTTAAAATTAGTTATACATGCTCATAGGGCAATGCATGCTGCAATGACAAGGAATAAGAAACATGGGATAAGAATGATAGTTTTGGCAGATTTTGCAAGATTAATTGGGGTTGATTCTTTGCATATTGGCACTGGGATAGGAAAATTAGAAGGGAACATAAATGATATTGTTGAATTAGAACAGGAAGTTGAGGAAAGTAAAGTAGAGGAAACAAAATTGAGATTAAAACAGGATTGGTATGGCAAGAAATCTGTTCTTGCTGTTTGTTCAGGAGGTTTGCATCCCGGACATATTCCTTATCTTATCAGGCATCTAGGAAGAGATATTTCAATTCAGATGGGTGGAGGAATTCATGGAAATAAGCTAGGAACAGGATGTGGTGCAGTTGCAGCAAGACAGGCAATAGATGCTGCAATAAAAGGAATTTCCTTGAAAGAATATTCTAAAGAGCATGTAGAATTAAAAGAAACTTTAAAACAATTCGAAGAAAAATGAAAGGAAAATATAGAAAAGGTGTATTTATGGTTGTTTATAGTAAAGGCAAGAAAATTGAATACCTGCTATTGAACAGAATTTTACACTGGCAGGGATGGGAATTTCCTAAAGGAGGAGTAAAAGGAGAAAATGATGAGAAAGCTGTTGTTAGAGAATTAAAAGAAGAAACAGGATTGAAGCCAATTAGAATTTTAGATTTAGAAGTTAATGGAAAATTTAATTATAGAAGAGAATTACCAGATAGACTGGGAATAAGGGGGCAGACTTTCAAACTTTTTGCAGTTGAAGTGCGCAAAGGAAGGGTGAGAATTGATAAGAGAGAGCATATTGGCTATAAGTGGTTGGATTATAAGAAAGCTGAAAAAATGCTGACATGGAATGTTCAAAAAAGATGCTTGAAAGTTGTGGATTGGTTTCTTAAGAGTTTATAGATAGATATTAAAAGCAAAAATTCTAAATTTAATTATGAAATTTCGTGAATTTACAACATCATCAGGGAAATTGGTTTTGTCTGGGAAAGATAAAGAAACAAATGAATTATTAATAAAACAGGCAGGAAAAGATAATTGGGTTTTGCATACAAAAGAAAAAGGCAGCCCTTTTGCAGAAATAAAGGGGAAAGCTAATAAAAAAGATATAAAAGAAGCTGCAATTTTTATTGCAAGATTTTCTCAGGACTGGAAAAAGAACAAGAAAGATGTTATTGTCCATTATTTTAAAGGAAAAGATATCTACAAAAGCGAGGGAATGAAAACAGGAACATTTCTTGTTAGAAAATTTAAGGAAATTAAAGTGAAAAAAGAGGAGATTGGAAAGATTTAAAAATTTCTTGTTTCTAAGTTTTTGATGAGAAAATTTGGATTGATTGGCAGAAGCTTGAAACATTCTTTTTCAAAAATATATTTCGAGGAGAAGTTTAAAAGAGAAGGGCTTGATTGCTCATATGAGCTTTTTGAGTTGCAAGATGTTTCAGGAATAAGGGGATTTATTTCAAGGAATAATTTAGTAGGACTTAATGTTACTATTCCCTATAAACAAGATGTTATGCCTTTCCTTGATGGGATTGATGAAGAAGCGAAAGAAATAGGGGCTGTAAATACAATAAGAATTAACAAAATATTAGAGGGATTTAATACAGATTCTAGGGCTTTTGGAAAAAGTTTAGAGGAATTTTTTGATGTAAGGGGAAAAGAAGCTTTAATTTTGGGAACTGGTGGAGCAAGCAGGGCTGTTGCTTTTGCTTTAAAAAAACTGGGAGTGGACTACTTGTTTGTTTCAAGAAAGCCAGAAGTGGGCGAGATAGGATATGCTGATTTAAATAGAGAAGTAATGGCAAGCCATTTAATTATTGTGAATGCAACTCCGCTTGGGATGTTTCCTGATACTCATTCTTATCCTGAAATTCCTTATGAACTGTTAACTAGAGAACATTTGCTTTATGATTTAACTTACAATCCTGAAGAAACAGAATTTTTAAGAAGAGGAAAAGAAAGGGGGGCAAAAACGATTAATGGATTAAGAATGCTGCATTTACAGGCAGAATATTCTTGGCAGATTTGGAATAGTTAATAGAAAAGTTTAATTATAGAAAATAAGTTAATTTGATATGATAAAGCCTATATGTAATATTTGTAGGAGAGAGCTGGAGGATTTTGGAGCTTTGTTATTTTCTCCCCCAGATGAAAATGGAAAGGTAGAAAAAAGGCATATTTGTAAAGAGTGTTATAAAAAAGTAAATAAGAAGGAGATTGAAAATGCAAGTTAACATAGGAAAAAAAGGCTTGAATGAAGGAACTTTTGAGTTATTGGAAAATGCTTTTAAATATAATAAGGATGTAAAAATTTCTGTATTAAAATCTGGGGGACATGAAAGAGAAAAGATAAAGCAGATGGCTGAAGAAATTATTAATAAACTGGGAAACAGATACACTTACAGAATTGTAGGATTTACTATTTTCCTGAAAAAATGGAGGAAAGCGAAGAGATAGCTTTATAAATAAACTTTTTCTTGAAATTTAGAGTTTAAGCTGAAAAGCTTTCTATTGCCGAAAGGCAAGCTCATCTACCTTTAGGAAAGGTAAGCCAAACACATTGAATTAAAATTCAAAATTGAAGAAAAAATGGCGGAAAGAATAACAATATATGATGTTGAAGCTGGCAAATTAAATGAAAAGTTAGCTGAAGCTTTGAAAAAAATTCCTGAATTTCGAATGCCTGAATGGGCTGCATTTGTTAAGACAAGTACAGCAAAAGCCCGCCCGCCATTTGAGACAGACTGGTGGTACAAAAGAGTTGCCTCGGTTTTAAGGCAAATATATAAAAAAGGGGTAATGGGAGTGAATAGATTGAAGGCAGTATATGGCGGTAAGAAAGATAGAGGGATGAAACCACCTGAATTCAGAAAGGGCTCAGGAAAAATAATAAGAACCATACTCCAAGAGGCAGAACAAGCCGGTTTTCTTATTAAAAGTGAGGGGAAGAGAAAAGGAAGGCAAATGACAAAAAAAGGATTGGAGTTCATGAATAAAATATCAGAAGAAATAAAATAAAATGGGAAGAAAAATGAAAGCAGTTAAGAGAAAGACGCAGAAAAAAATTAAACTGAGTAAACAGGGAAGAAGAACAAAATGGGCTCCTTTCTGGACTGTAATTAAAAAGTATGGGAAAGGAAAAAGGGTGCATCCATCAAGAATGACTAGGATTAAAAGAAGCTGGCGTACTCATAAATTAAAAATTAAACCAAGAAGAATACATAAAAAGTTTTTAGGTTAAAAATATGAAAATTGATATTTTCAATAATTCAAATTTTAAGATAATGAAAACAAAAATTTAAACATGGCAGAAAAAGAAGACAAAGTTGTATTGGAAAGAGAATATATTGTTCCTCTTAGAAGGAAATTTCTTAGAACCCCAAAACACAGAAGAGTTCCAAAAGCAGTTAAAATATTAAAGCAATTTGTAGCAAGACATATGAAAATTTATGATAAAGATATGAATAAAATAAAATTGGATAGATATCTTAATGAGGAATTATGGTTTAGGGGAATAAGGAAACCATTAGCCAAGGTAAAAGTTAAATGCAAAAAATTTGAATCCGGAATTGTAAAAGTAGAATTATCAGAATTGCCTCAGGCTCTTAAGTGGAAGAAAGAAAAAGAGGAAAAAGTGATTGGAGAAGTAAGGAAAAAGAAAGAAGAGAAAGTTGAGGAAAAGAAAGAGGAAAAGCCGGTTGAGGAAAAGAAAGAAGAAGTTGAAAAGGAAAAGGCAACTGTTGAAGCTGGCTTGAAACAGGCTGGAGAAAAGGCAAAGGAAATGAAGCATGAGGTAAAATTAAAAAGAGAACCAAAACATAAAGTCAGGCAGGCATTACAGAAATAATTATCTTATACAAAAAAGATTAGTCCAGTTATGTTTTTGAGGCGTATAAAGTTTTAGAAAATTTTCATTAATTTCCTGTAATTTGCCTTCGTTTTCATTTATGTTATATATTTTAAATCCTAAACTACATAATTGTTTTAGATATTTTTCCGGGGAGCTTCCTGACTTCTGGATTCCGTAAGGCCAGAATTCTGTTGTGAGCTTAAGTTTTTTATTTTTCTCTAAAATTTTGTGCATGCCTTTTAAAACTAAAGGCTCAACTCCCTGAATATCCATTTTGATAAAATCTATCTTTTTATCCTTATTTTTGAAAAATTCGTCAAGGGTTATTGAATCAATTGGAATTGACTTTCTTTTTTCCTGGGAATTAAAAATTCTGTGGTCAGCCCTGTTATCTTCTGATAGATATAGCTTCCCCTTTCCATTAAAGCCAGAGACAGCCTTTCTGACAAGAATAACATTTTTACAATTGTTTAAGACAACGTTTTCCTTTAATAGTTCAAAATTATATGGTTCTGGTTCAAAAGCATAAACTTTGCCTTTTCTCCCTACAAGCCTAGCCATGAGTAAGGTGTAATATCCAATATGTGCTCCTAAATCCAGGACAACATCTCCTTTTTTAATCTGTTGTCTCAATAATTTTGTATGGACAGGTTCATATGTCCCGCTTATTTTTAATGTGTCGGAGGATAAATGTTTGTGAAGTAAAGACATCTTATTTCCATTAATCTCAAAGAAGTATTGCTTGCTGTTCTTTCTTATTTTCTTCTCTAAATTTTTCAGCCTGTAATAAATATTTTTATTGTTTCTTTTAATGAGTGGGCCGATTTTTCCGAGGCATATATCTATGAGCTGTGTTAGTAATTTTGTTAATTCAGCTTTATTAAGTATTCTTGGAAAATGAAAGCGGATAAATTCATTTTTAAGGTTGGAGATTCTTGAAATTTTCCTTGTGTTTATTTTTTGGGATAAGTCGATTAAATCTGCCTTATCAAGGTTGTATTTCCACTCATTATAAAAATAGTTTCCTGAATTCCATGGTTTGTAAGGATAATTTTTAAAATCGCTGTTTTCAATTATGAAATGCAGTATTGCAGCATTAATATTCTCTGGCTTCCAATTATGGGAAAGAATTGCGTGATTAGTGTTCAGATTATATGTATATGGAAGCGCTTTCCAGTTATCATAAAAGAGAATATTAAATGGTCCCTCTTCTGCCCAATAACTATTATCTTTATATTGCTCGAACAATTCCTTTAGCTTATTAAAAGTTTCTGGCTTGATTATATCTGTAGAAAAAGCCATTACTCCTGTATTAAAAGATTTTGCATTGGGATTATAACCTTTAGGGAGTGTTTTAAATTGCCCTTTGAGATTGAGTGTGGAAATACCTGCTGCAAATCCTTTTATCCTTGACAAATAGCTTATATCTGTTCTTACTATGATATCTGAATCCAGATAGACAATATTTTTCCATTTTTTAAATTCCTCAGTAAAAAGGTAAAATTTGCTCAAAACAGATGGGGGGTGCTTGAATTTTCCTATTGTTTTTTTATAAAGGGGCTTGCATTTTTTGATTAATATCCCTTTTTTTCTGAACCACTTTAACTTGGATTCGGGAATGTTATGAGCTAGAAGCATATAATCTCCTTTCCAGCCCCCATTAAAATATGCTGAAGAGAAAAGCTGCTTTGCCTGCTTAACATAATTCTCGTCAGCCAATGTTACAAGCAGAGTTTTAGATTTCATTTTTTATTTTCCTCAATTTATAATATAGACGAGGAGATATTTTTTTTATTATAATACCAATTCTACCTATGTTTGTATTAGGAGAGATTGTAAGATTATAAAAAATCCGCATATTTGATTTTATTTTTGAATAGAGGGTTTTGTATCTTAAGTAGGGCATATATCTTGAAATGTCAGCTTCGCCCCATCTCTTTCCCTTTTTTCTATTTTTTAAATCAATTAAATCAGCCCTGTCAAGATTATACCTCCATTCCGTGTAGAAATAATTTTTTTTGTGCCAAGCCCTATAGTACTCCTTTCTTCCGTCTTTCCCTGATCCTATAAAATGTAATATTTTTCCTTTTATATTTTCTGGTTTTATATCATAATCTTCCATCATTTGGCTTACAAACACATTATAAAAAAATGGAAGCTCTTTCCAGTTTTTATGGAAAAATAAGTTAACCGCGCCTTCCTCCCCAACCCTACTAATTTTACCAAATTGATTAAACAACCACATAAGCTTGGAGAAGGTATCTTTTTTTATTATATCTGTAGAAAAAACCACAATCCCAGTACAAAAAGGTTTTTCTTTTATATCGTAATTTTTTTTTATATTATTAAACAGTTTTCTATCTGCTTCATTTTTTCTTACAAATTCGTTCGCTAGAGAACCAAGTGTAGACCTCGGTGCTGCAAATCCCTTAATTTTGGTCAGCTCCTCCACAGAAGCCCTAACAATTATGTCTGAATCTAAGTAAACAATATTTTTCCATTTTTTGAATTTGGGGGTAAAAAGATAGAATTTATCGAGTACTAAAGGGGGGTGTCTTTCTACACCTGCTTTTTTATTACATAAGGACTTACATTTTCTTACTATTATGCCTCTCTTCCTGAACCATTTTAGTTCTTTCTCAGGAATATTGTGACTTAATAACATGTAATCTCCTTTCCAGCCTGCATTCCAGTAGACAGAAGAGAAAAGCTGCTTTGTCTGCTTAACATAATTCTCGTCAGCCAATGTTACAAGCAGAGTTTTAGATTTCATTTTTTATTTTCCTCAATTTATAATATAAATTCGGGCTGTGATTTTTTAGAAATAAACCTATCTTCCCTATATTCTTGTCTAATAAGAATTGAAGCTTTAAGATAGCATTCAATGATAATTCAAAAGTATGCGGGTCAATTATTTCTGGTGGGCAAGAACAGAAAGGGTATGGGCAAATGGTAAGATCCTTTTTAAAATTAATTTTTTTATAAATATTCCCAAGGCTCCTCTTCATTGGTGAACAATGTGGGTATATCTCTCCTTCCTCCGAAACAACTAGCAGGTTATATCCTGTATTGCAAAGTTTCCCAAATCTTTCATATTTCTTGAGCTCCTTTTTATTGAACCCGAGATTTGACAGCTCTCTGAGGGTATAAGCTCGAGGATAATATTTTCCTTTGTATTCGCCACAGAAAAGAATAAAAGTAAAATTTATGTTATTTCTCCTGAAAAAGTCTTTATATTCTCTGATTTTGGGCAGAATTAAAGGGTGGGCAACTACTGAAGCCCGTATTTTAAATCCTTTTTTTTGAAGCAATGAAAAATTTGAAATAAAGTTCTTAATCAAATTCCTTTTTTTTAATTCTTCTAAGTGGAAAGATGCATTGATGAAGGCTACCCTCTCTGGATTTATTTCTTCTGAGAAGTCTTTTATTTGTTTTGAGAATAGATTGGAATTAATGGTAATAAAATGCTTTTCTGTAATTTTCTTGCAGGCGTCGATGAAATTTGGCACAAGTAATGGTTCACCTCCTGCAAAATTAATTAAAAAAATCTTTTTTGTTTTCTTAAGTGTTTTCAAAAAACAGGAAATATTAATTTTACTGATTTTATCTGGTTTCTTTAAAGGAATTAATTTATTAATACAGTAAAAACAATCAAAATTGCATCTGTTTGTTACTCTCCACATCAGGCATATATTCCATAAATTGCGGCTAATGTGCTTGTCTAGGTTTTGATTTTTCATTTTTATATCTCATCCTTTATTTTCCTCAATTTATAATATAGACGAGGAGATATTTTTTTTATTATAATACCTAATCTTCCCACATTTGTATTGGGGGAGATTGTTAAATGGTACATGATTATAAGACTAATTTTTATTTTAATCAGCAGGTTTCTTACAGCAACAAGCAGTTTTCTAAATCTCTGCATATACAGCCTCTCTTTTAACCAGAAAGCATAAAGTGAATTTTCAGCCCTGCTAAAAGCCCCTTCTTTTTTAATTTTTGTGGCTATAGTGATGGTATCTACTATCCTTATATTTTTGAATCTCTTTGATTTTATTATACGCTCGTTTACAACTTTTTTTGGGCCTCTAATCCAAGGGCATTTCCTGCCAAAGTCCTTAACAGATTCTATTTCGTGGCTGTCATGTAAAGCAATTATCCCGCCTTTAGCAATAAACGGCTCCCATAGCAAAAAGTCTAATTTGACATGCAGATATTTATGACTTCCGTCGATAAAAAGGAGTCTTATCGGCTTGCTCCACTTTTCATTAGCTTTATGCGAGTATTCCTTGACTGGAACAACCCAATCCTCTACCCGTGCCTTCCTGAGATTGCTTAGAAAAAACTTAAAAGCCCCTTTTTTAGGGACATAAATCCCGGCTCTTGTTTTCCCTTTTTCTTTCCATGCCATGTGAGTGTCTATAGCATAAACTTTTTCTCTGCCTGCTGCTTTCGAACCTGAAGCCAAATAGATGGTGGATTTCCCCTTAAAGCTGCCTATTTCTACTATAGCCCCTTTTCCAGGGCCATTCTTAGCTAAATTGTATAATGTTTCTCCTTCTCTTTCAGTTATTAATCCCATATTTTTTGCTAGATTGGATAGTTTCTTAAATTCTGTTTCCTGCCCCATTTTCCTTTAATTTTTTTAATTTAAAATATAAATCAGGATTATATTTTCTAATTGCCATGCCCAATCTTCCTATATTCTTGTCAATAAACAAAAAAAATTTTCTTGCTCCAAGAAAATTAAAAATTAGTTGTTTGTCCTCAAGAAGGTAATTTATAATTTCTATATCCGGCTCTTTATATTTGCTGTTTAATTTCTTCTGTTCAGAAATAAAAAATTTAGGGTTAATTATTTTAGTTCCTAAATAGGGATTTTCCTCGCCGAAACCAAAGCTTTTAACATACTGGTTATGAAACCCATCACATATATAATTAACCGAACATTTTCTGCATTTCTCAGATTTTCTGTAATGATTAATTATAATTCTCTCCTTTAAAGCAAATTTTTTATACCATTTCTCACTTGGTTTTATCTTCATTACATTATTCCAGCTGTTGAAATCCCATTCATTCTTGTCGTAACTGAGCTGCATAAAACCGTAAACATTCTTTTCATAGCCTTTAAGCATGCATAAAGGAAGAAACCTGACGTTTGCTTCAACCCCATTAGACTCCAAAACTTTAATTGCCTTTTTTATGTAAACAGACATATTTGAGTATCTTTCCTGAAACCTTATATTCTTACGGTTGCTCCATTCATAAAAAGGATTAAAAATTATCATATTCATAACTTTTGCCTTGTTTTTGACTGCAAACCTTGCTATATCTGGCAGTTGCCCAGTAGTAAATTTATGCACAGTTACATTAATCCTAATAGGAATTTTTAATTTGTTTAAATTCTGTACAGCTTTTTTTTGTTTTAAGCATGTATTTTTTACACCAGTAGTTTTATCTGCAGATTTGCCTAAACCATAAATACTTACTAGAAAATCTTCAATTCCGGCTTTTTTAAACTCCAAGCATTTTTTCATATCGGCCAAAGCAAAAGAGTTTGTTATTATTGTTGGTTTCAATCCTATTTTACTGCAGTATCTAACTAATTCTAAGATAGGAGGATAAATTGTCGGCTCTCCTCCTGTTATATCTACAGAATCATTTCTATAAAAATACCGCATTCTTGAAGCTTCTTTTTTCAGTTCTTTAAAAGGTTTCCATTTCTTATTTTTCATATGACTATAATAGCAAAATTTACATTTGGCATTGCATAAGAAGCCTGTATATAAAACGCCCCTGCTTGTTATTGCTTTTTTCATCTCTCAATTTTTTTCATTTCTCAGTTTTTTTGTCTTTAATTTTTCTTTGGCAAAATCAATAAACTTATTATAAGGTTTATAACTTTGTCTTAATTTATAAGAAATCCTATAAAGTAATTGAAAAAACCTATATTTGAAAAAGGAAAATATTTTCTTATAATAAGGTGTTTCATAAAATTTCTTAATCCACTTTTCAGATAATTTATCAGATTGTTTTAAGAGATTTGTTTTAACTATCAGATTTTTAGGAATGGGAACTTCGAGATAAATTAATATCTCAATTAAGGTGCCTCTAAAATCCTTTATAAATTTTTCGTATTCTAACTTAAGAGGTTTAATTTTATTTTTTTCAAAAAAGTTTCTCCATAGAACTTCCTGTTCTTTGAGCTCTTTAACAGCTCCTATGATGCTCCCTGAATCAAAAGCAATGTCTGTGGAGGGTATTCTTTTCTGGTCTTTATGAATAGAGAAAATTCCAGTTTTCCAAGCTTTTGAGAGAGATATAGCCTGTCTTAGTTTGTCTTTTCTTGAAAGCCAGATATACTTTAGATTTTTAGGAAAAAACCGAATTATATTATTGGCTGAAACATTTCTATACTTGTGAGTTTTATTAAGTTCCTTAACTAGATTTTTTATTTGATGCCCTTGTATTTTAAATCCTGATACTTCATCAGGTGTGGATGTTGATTCAAAAAGTTCTTCAAAAAATCCTGTTAAATCTTTTTTGTTCCAGTCTATTGATATAATTAAATCGGTTGAAATTCTCTCTGTATTATTTTTGCCTAATATGCCTGTGTTAGCCATAAGATTACACAAAAGAGAACTTCCGCTACGAGGAGTTGCACAAATTAAATAATTAATTTTTTCCTTGGAATTTCTATTTTTCATTTTTTCTTTATAGTTTTAGTTCATCTAAAATCTTTTGAACGCATTGCTCAGGATTATTATTTTCAGTATCTATAACAAGGTCTGGTGTTTCTGGCTCTTCAAAAGGAGCTGATATTCCTGTAAAATCTTTAATTTCACCTGCGTAAGCTCTTTGATACATATTTTTAGTATCTCTCTTTTTACATTCATCGAGGCTACATTTAACATATATTAGTTTCATATTATTTACTATTCCTCTAACCATATTTCTCATTTTGTTAGTAGGGGATACAAAAGAGGCAATAACCAAATTTCTATTCTCATTAAAAAGTCTTGCTACATGAGCAACTCTTCGTAAATTTTCATATCTATCTTTTTCTGAGAATCCTAAATCTTCATTAAGTTTTTCTCTTAGCTCACCGCCATCAAGATGAACAGCTTTATAGCCCTTATTGTCCAATTCTTCTTTTAATCTTTTAGCTAAAGTGGTTTTTCCTGAGCAAGGCAATCCTGTAAACCAGATAGTTGTTTTTAATAGATTTGCATATTCTTCAACCTCCTTAGGTAAGGAGGTTTCTTTCCCATTTCTAATATTTGTTCCTGAAATCTTTTTTATATCTTCTGGAGGTTCGATTATATTTATACCATATCCCACATTCCTGCCTATGTTTATACTCTCTATGTCCGGAATTCTGATAATTTTTACTTTATCCCCATAGATGCGTTCTATCATCTCTGCTCTTTGTTCATAAGTATAAGGATTTTTTTCAGAAATTTCTGTATCTCTTATTGCAATACACACATTTTTTCCTTCTGATAATGTTTTATCTATAAGAAACTTATGCCCATTATGAAAAGGCTGCCATCTACCTATAAATAATGCATGTTTCTTATGATTATTGTATTTCATTTAAAAGTAAATTTATGTTCTTTTATTTAAACATTTTTATACTCTAATATTCAATTTAATGGTTTTTAACATCTTTAGGTATTCTTTTTTCATCTTTTATCCTTCAATTTCTTCTTTTATTTTCCTAATAAAAATCTTGACATCAAATTTTTCAGCTTGTTTTATGCAGGCTTTTTTGTATTTTTCAGAGTTTTTATTAATTTCTTTTATTGCCTTTGCCAACTTTTCTGGGTTTATATTATTTATTAACCTGCCTGTTTTATTATTAATAATTGTTTCTTTATAGCCCCCTTCATTTGGTGCTATTACTGGCTTTCCAGAAGCCATAGCTTCAACAACATTCATGCCAAAATCCTCATCTTTCGATGTTGTGAGAAAAGCTTTGCAGTTTGCGTATAAATCAGCTAATTCTTTTTGGCTAATCCAGCTTAAAATCTTAACATTTTCTGGTTTTGTTTCTAGGATGTGTTTTGCATATTGCCTAAAGTGTCTCGATTTTTCATAGCTGCCTACAATAATCAACTTTTCGTTAGGCAGTTTTTTAAAAGCTTCAATCTGCATGTCAACTCTTTTATGACTTATTAACCTGTTGACAGACAGCCAGAAATTTCCGTTTTTATTATAGTGTAATTTTGAAGTTTCTATCGGCGGATTTATCACCTTTGCTTCTTTTTTTAGATATTTCTCTATTCTTTTTCTTGTATTTTCTGAATTGCATATTATATCATCAACATTCCTAACATATTTCTCAATAAGTTTTTTGTTATAAAAAACCCACATATCAAAAACCAGTTTTAAATATAAAGGAACAATATGTTTTCTTGTATAATTATAGAGATCATATAATTCCCTGCATGGCGAATGAACATACCAAAGATTCGGTTTGTTATTAACAGCGGCTGATACGGCCCAATCGCCGGCAATAATAAAAAAATCATATTTATCTTTTAAGTTAAGATTTCTGAATTTTGACAAGGTAAGCTGTTGCCTGAATGGGGCGTTTGTAGGAACTTTCCCTATGCTTTTTATTCTCGGCAAGATGCCAGAAAAACCCATTTTTCTTATTTTTTCCTTGCTTATGCTTGTAGTATAAATATCTGCATTCAGCTCTCTGGCTAAAGTTAGAGTTACTATTTCTGCTCCTCCTATATTGTCTAAAAAGTTATGGAATATTGCAATTTTCATTTTCTTGCAAGTATTTCTATACATTCCCTAAATCCTGGTATGATTTTAACAATGAGGTAATATAAAAAAAACTTTGGTGTTTTTTTGATTGAATCTAAATAAATTCCATATTCGCTGTATATGATGTTAAACTTTGCTTCTTTTATTAATTTAACACACTCTTTCATAGAAAACTCTCTTTTATGCACTGAAAAATCTACTTGATTTTTAAACAATATTTTCCTTAAAGATTTGGAGTTTGGAGTTCCAAATAAAAGAAAACCATTTGGTTTTAGAACTCTGTATATTTCTTTTAAGGTGTTAAGATGATTTTCCCTTAAGTGTTCTATTACTTCTGCATATATTACAAGGTCAAAAGAATTATCTTTGTATGGAATATTATCTTTTTCTAAATCGCAATCTTCCTTATTCAAAACCTTAACATCACAACCTTCCTTTCTCAATATAGAAGTAAATCCGGATTCTCCTATATCCAATATTTTCCTAACTTTTAATTTACTTATCAACAGGAATATATTCTTGAACCTTTTTTTATGAAAATCCATATATCCTTTTTGGTTACTGGTTTCATAAACCTGACTGAATAATTTTTCAAATTCATCCATTTTCCCCTGTCTTATCTAAATTCCAAACAATAAAAATTTAAAGTGCCTGAAACCATCTCTAAACCTGTTAAGTTTAGGTTCCCCAAGTCTTTCCCTGAAATTTACTGGGATCTCGGTTATTTTCAAATTATTTTTTTTAGCTTTAACTAAAACCTCTGAAGAAAATTCCATCCCTGGTTTTTGCAGGTTTAGAGCAAGTAATTTGTCTCTTTTTGCTCCAATAAATCCAGTACAAGTTTCCTCTAAATTCAAGCCGTTTAATTTTAGCAGTCTCCTAATCATCCAATTTCCAGCTCTGTTTAATACAGGCATTAACTCTTTATGACTAAATCTGTTTCCTATTACTAAATCGTTTTCTTTCAGGTTTTCTAGAAATAAAGGAATATCATTAAAGTCGTAACTGCCGTCGCAATCTGCCATTAACAAGTATTTTCCTTTTGCCTGCTTTAATCCTGACAAACAGGCATTTCCATAACCTCTTTTTGGTTCGGATACAAGAATTGCCTTTTTTTTCCTTGCAATATCAGGACTGCTGTCTGTTGAGGCATTGTCTACGACTATTATCTCTGCATCTAGATTATTATTTTTTATAGCTGTTTCTATTTCATCTATGCATAATCCTAACGCCTTTTCTTCATTCAGGCACGGAAGAACTATACTGATTTCTGGGTTTATCATGGTTATTTTTATAAGTAACACCAAGTTTAAAAATCTTTTAGTTCTTATTATTTGGGGTGGGATAAGATGATAAAAACAATAATTGGCTTGATTTTACTCTTGGCGCCTTTTTTGTTTATGAGAAAATTTGAAAACAAAAAACTCGGATTTTGCTATATTTTGAGTTTTATAATTGCTTTTCAGTTGTTTTTAGCTATTATTAGCCAATTCTTCCATATATTTACTTACCCTATTATTTTAGTAGTTAACTTGATTGTTTTTTTATTTGTTTTATATAAAACAAGACTAAAAATAAATATAGGGAAAATAGACTGGGTTTTAGTGTTTGTTATTATTGTTGGTTTTATTAGTCTTTATTCTGTACATTATAATTATTCAGGTAAGTATACTGTAGCAGTTAGTCCTGAGTATCAGCAAGCCAGTAAAATGCAGTACCCTTATCCTTATTTTGCAGATGAGTGGTACTCTGTTGCTTTCATAAAATATTCTATTTCCTCTCATTCTCTTCCTTTGGCAGATCCTTTAAGCAGCAGTTATCATTCTTTTGTAAATTTCGAGTTCCCTTTCCACTCTTTTTTGTCGGAGATTAGCCTGCTTTTGGGCTTAAATCCCTTAACAAATTATTCCTCATTAGCAATTTTTTCTGGTTTGTTGATAATCTTGTTGGTTTATTTGTTCCTTAGGATTAGCAATATAGGAAAGCTGATTTCTGGGGTGGCTTCATTATCTCTACTTTACATTATAAATGGCACTAATCTCCCTAGCATTTGGTATCTTATACCTATAACTTTGGGGATAATATGTTTTTTGCTCGGGATGATTTTTATTTCTCAGGATAAAAGAAAGATGATTTTTCTTCTTGCTTTTCTTACATTAATTTTCTATCCCCCCTTATTCCTTTTTTATTCCTTGACTGTTTTTCTGTTTTTTATTTTAAGGAAAGAATTAAGCAACAAAGAGAAAATAAGAATCTTTTCCTGGTATATTGCTATTATATTAGGTATAATCATTTTGTTTTTATTATCCTATCTCCTGGCGCGGGGCTCTTTGGCTAGTTCCTTGACTTATATCTTGTCAAAATTATTTTATAATACATTTACTCCCGATTCTATCCCAAGATTTTTAATATGGCTTGTTATTCCATGGTTTATATTAGTATTTTCTATTGTTGGTTTTTTTATCAGTATAAAAGAGAGAAAATGGCTGGCAGGTGTATTTTTGTTGGGGTTGATTTACTGGCTGATTTATAGTTTTTCTATGGTTAGGTTTATTATTGAATATGAAAGAGTTGTTGTTTTTACCTCAATTTTGTTTGTGATTTTGGCCGGGCTTGGATTGAATTTTTTAGTCAGGAGATTAAAGGAAATAAGATTTTTTGAGAAAAAGGATATATTAAATTATATTCTTGTAGGAATATTAATATTATTTTTCATTTTTTCTTTTTCTTATACAAAAAGAGATAACTGGAAAAGTTTAACATTAGAAAATATTAAAACAAAAGGGATAGTTATGCCTGCTGCTCCTGCAAATAAATATCTCCAAGAAGATGACATTCAGTTGTTTAAAAATATAAAAAACAAGACTTTTTTGACTCTGCCCTGGAAAGGAACTGTTATAGGAGTGGCTACAGATAATATTCCTGTAAGCACAAAACCAGGGACAATAACACATAACCCTAGTTTGCTTTTAGTTTTTTTTAATTTGGACTGTTCTGGAAAAGAAAAGTTGGTTAAAGACTATAGGATAGAATATGTTTATTCCCCTGAGTTTAATTGCTCTGGCTTTAATATTGTTGGAAAAAGCAATGAAGGAATTATTCTTTATAAAACAGACTTCTAAATTTCCTAAAGATAATTCCTGCTCTCCATCCAATTCCAGTAATCAAATCATAAGGAAAGTTTTTGTTTAATGTTATGAGTCTAAAGGATAAACCAAAAACATAGTAAAGATAAAATTTTATTCCATAATCAGGAAGCATATTTTTCTTATCTTTATAGGTATTGACTATTACCTCGTTCCATTTTCCCCTGTCAAAGAATTTCAGGAAAATATTTTTTGGGGAGTCCGGCTCATAATGAATTACTGCTGTTTTTTTTAATAAAACAGGAATTTTCTGCAATTTCAATCTTACTTCTAATTCTGTATCATTGCAGTTCTCCATAATAGGGTTTGAATATCCTACTTTTTTCAAAATATTTTTTTTAATTAAAAAATTGGCGGTATCAAGTAAGCCTATCTTTTTATCTTTAAGGCGCTGCTTAGTGATTCTCTTTTTTTCCTCTTCCACATGAGAAGTCCAATAATTTTTATTAATGGATTTTTTTATGCCCTGAACTGCTGTTTCTCCTTTCAATATAGGTTCTACCATCTCCCTAATCCAGTTTCTAGGGACAATGCAGTCAGAATCTGTCATTAGGATTATCGAGCCTTTTGCTTTCTTTTCTCCTGTATTTCTTGCTGCTCCCCTTGATATTCTGGCTTCAAAAACATATTTAACTCTTTTATTTTTTTTCTTAAACTCATTTATTATCTCTTTTGTTCTGTCATTACAATTATTATCTACAACAAGAACTTCATAGTTTTTGTAAGTTTGGTTTATAATAGATTTTAAACATTCTTGTAAGGTTTTCTCTCCATTATAAACAGGAACTACAATAGATATTTTTGGGCTTTTCATTTTAGTATAATTATCTTTAAATAAGCATACTTTCTATATTTTAAATATTGTGATAATTAAGATGAAAATTGGCAAATTAGCTGGGTTGAGCTGGACATTAGCAAAATACAATCTGAAAGTAAGGTATACAGGAAGCTGGCTTGGATTTCTTTGGTATGCGCTGAAGCCATTATTTTACTTTTCTTTGCTTTTGTTAATATTCTCTAAAAGTTTTGGCAACACAATAGAATTTTATCCTGTTTACCTTCTTCTTGGAGTTTTTTTCTGGAATTTATTTACAAATGCCACTTCCTCTGGAATGGAGAGCACTGAAAACAGGCTAATCAAATCAATAAAATTCCCTAGCGAAGCCCTTGTTATCTCTGCAGTATTAAGTTATTTTGTTGCTCATTTATTTGAGATAGGACTTTTAGTTATTCTCCTAGTTTATTTTTCTATTTCTCCTTTAAATATTATATTCTACATTGTCCTTGCTGCTTTTTTCTTTATTTTTTTATTGGGAATATCATTTTTTCTTGCCTCAGTAAATTTGTTTTTCAGAGATATTAATCCTATTTGGAAGGTAATAGTTACATCCTTGTTGTTTTTTACCCCTATTTTTTATTCTGTAAAAATAGGTGGGCCCGGGCAGTTCGTCAACTTATTTAATCCTCTCTATTATTTTATAACAGCTGCGAGAAGCTTTGTTATTTATAGTGAGATTCCTGATGCAATAATTCTACTTGGAGTTATAGTTTTTCCTTTAATCTCTATATTAATTGGCTACATTATTTTCAATAAATTAAAAATTAAATTTGCAGAACTAATATGATAACAATTGAAATAAAAGATCTTTCAAAGAAATTCAAAATCAAACAAAGACTGATATATCCTGTCAAAAATTTCTCATTGGATGTTAGGAAAGGAGAAATTCTAGGAATAGTAGGAAAAAATGGTGCTGGAAAAAGCACCTTGCTTAGAATTCTAGCTGGGATATACAAGCCTGATGGGGGGAGAGTGACAATAAGAGGAAGGGTGGCTACAATTCTTGGTTTAAATTTTGGTTTAGATAAAAGACTAACTTTAAGGGACAATGTTTATTTTTCATGCTCTTTGCTTGGAATGAGCAAAAGAGAAATCAACAGTAAGTTTGGAAGAATAGTTGAATTTGCCGAACTAAAAGGTTTTGAAGATGTTAAGTTATATAAATTTTCCGATGGAATGATAGCCAGATTGGCTTTTTCTATTGCTATCCATAAGGATTTTGATATTTTGTTAATAGATGAAACAATATCTGTAGGAGATGTTTCTTTTATGCAGAAATGCGAAAATAAAATTTTTGAATTTAAGAAAGCTGAAAAAACTATTGTGTATGTAAGCCATAGCTTAGATATTGGATTATGCGACAGGATTGTATGGATGGATAAAGGAAGAATAATGGCTATTGGTGGAAGGGAGATTATTAAAAAATATTGGAGAGACTCGGTTAAAGATACAAAAGTGAGCGAGGAGCAAATCAGGCTGTTTAAAGAATGGGTGAGGGAGCTGGAGAGGAAAAATGGAAAATGAATTAAAAATTAAAACACAAAAAGAAATTGGAGAAATTGCTGCAGAATTAAGAGAGCAGGGAAAGATAATAATTACTACAAATGGGAGTTTTGACATTCTTCATTATGCTCATATTGATTTACTTGAGAAGGCAAAAAAAGAAGGAGATATTTTAATTGCTTTGTTAAATTCAGATAGTTCTGTTAGAAAAAATAAAGGAGAAAATAGGCCTATAATACCAGAGCAAGAAAGAGCAAGAATGTTAGCTAGTTTAGAAGTTGTAGATTACGTTGTTATTTTCGATGAAGATACACCTTTGAATTTATTGGAAAAAATTAAGCCAAATAAACATATAAAAGGAGGAAGCTTTATTCCTGAGAGGATAAAAGAAGAGCAGGATCTGCTGGCAAGATGGGGGGGAGAATTTAAGAATTTTGAGTTAGAAGAGGGATTTTCAACTACAAACATAATAAACAAGATTTTGGAAAATGGTAAATCTGGAGAAAATTAATGAAGTAAGAGAGAAACTGAAGGCTGTAAGCAATCCTGAAAAAATAGATTTTATTAAAAATTATCTGAAATCGCCTTATGAGTTTTATGGGATAAGGGTTCCTGATTCGAGGAAAATTGCTGGAGAGTATAAAAAACTGGATATAAATAAGGTTTATAGTTTGTTTGATGATTTATGGAATTCCGGTAATCATGAAGAGATGAGTTTGGCTATCCATATTTTACAGCAGTATAAAAAAAAGTTTGATTATAATACATGGAAATTTTTGAGGTTAAGATTAAATAAAGCTGTAACCTGGGACCATATCGACTGGCTTGCAACAGATATTTTTGCTGAGATTTTAAAGAATAATTTAAGCTTGATGAGAGAAATTAAAGAATTAGCTATAAGCAAAAATCCGTGGGAAAGAAGACTGGCAATAGAAGCTACTTACAAACTGATTAAAAAAGAAAAATTAGAATTAACTTTTCTTCTTGCTGAAAAATTAGTTTATGATGATAATGAGTATGTACAGAAAGGTGCTGGCTGGATGTTGAGAGAAGCTGGGAAAAGAAACAGGCTGGCTTTAAGGGATTTTATTTTAATTCATTTAGACATGAAACCGATTGCTTTCTCTTATGCTACAGAAAAGATGAAAGAACTAAGGAAAATCAGGAAAGAAAAAATTAAGGAAATGAAAGAAAATGAGAAGACAGAAGTTTAAGAATAAAAAGTTTGAATCAATAAGTTTTATACATATAGTTATACTAATTTTATTGTGGAGCGCTCTATTTTGGCTTGATTGGAAGCTAATAATTCTAGGAATAATTATATATTATATACAGCTTATATTTTTTGGCAATTGCTTATTAACTAAAATTGAATTCAAAGAGAAGGAAAGGGAAATGACTATGTATGCTTTTTTGTTAGAAAAGGCAGGATTCAATTTTCAAAGAAAAACAATAAAATTTTTAGCAGATTATATTTTTCCATATATCATTTTATTTATTGCGATTATATGGCAAATAGCATTAAAAAATAAAGTAATTTTTAGTTTTTGGTTAAAATGACACAAATAAATCTTGAAAAAATAAAGCAAGGAAAAAATTTGAGAGAGTTATTAGAGTTTGGAATTTTAAATATCGATAAGCCGAGTAATTATACCTCATTTGAAACAGCTGAAATTGTAGGAAGAATGTTAAATGCAAGGAAGTTTAGTCATTTTGGAACTTTAGATCCTAAAGTTACAGGTGTATTGCCTGTTGCTTTAAACAGGGCTTGCAAATTAACAGGGTGGTTTATGAAAAAGAAAAAAGAATATGTAGGAGTAATGAAAATTCATAAATTAATTTCTGAAGAGAAATTAAAAGAAGAGATGGGGAAATTTCTTGGCAAAATAATGCAAAAACCTCCTGTGAAAAGCAGAGTAAAAAGAGAAGAGAGAGAAAGAGAAGTTTATTCCTGGAACTTGTTAGAATATGATAAAGAAAATGGAGAAGTTTTGTTTGAATGTGAAGTTGAAGCAGGAACCTATATCAGAAAATTAATAAGTGATTTGGGGGAGAGGATAGGAGGAGCTCATATGCTGGAATTAAGAAGAGTTAGAGCAGGTATTTTTGAAGAAAAAGATAGCATTAACTTATATGAACTAGAGAAAATTAAGGAGAATGAGGAAAAATTAAGAAAAATCTTAGTTCCTGGAGAGATAATTAGTGAAATTATGCCTTCTGTTCAGATAAAAGAAGATAATTTGAAAAAAATTTTAACAGGAAAACCTATAATGAAAGAGGATTTGGTAGGGGAGATAAAGATAAAAGAGGGAGATGTTGCTGTATTTTCCGGCTTGAAATTTATAGGTATTTATAGGAAAGTAGAGGAAAGAGGAATATTATTAAAGCCAGAGTTCGTTTTTAATTGAAGAAAATGACAGAAGCTGACAGAGATAGCAGGAATGGTGGGAAAGCAGTTTTGGTTGCACTTATAATAGCTGGTGGGATAGCTTTATACTCTTGTTGTTTTGGTGGGAGAAATATAGGAGAAAGATATTTAGATATTCATACGACACATGTCAAAAAAATAGGTGAGAGAACTGTCTTGGATTATGTAGATAGAAGCGGCCAAAAGAGACAAGTAGAATTAACACAGGACAATCTTGAGAAAATGACAAGATAACAAAAGAAAAGTTTAAAATACAAATTTCTTTATGCTTTTATGGTAAGCGAGAGGACTATAAGCTTTAATAAAGAACTATTAGGATAAAAATCAAATGAGAACTTTTATTTACTTTTCAGGCAGGGCAAGGACATCTGGAAATTGGGATGATTTAATGCAGGCTGGAAGAATGGATATTGTATGCAATGTTATTATCCATACATTTTTTATTTCTAATGCTATGAGGGAGGATGTAAAATTGCATTTAATTTTTTATGGGCAGCCTGATCCGCCCAAGCATATAGAAATTATAAGCAACAGAGAGACTCCTTTAAGCAAAAAAGATATTGCTGGATTAATAAAAAGAATTTTGTATAAATACAAACCTGGAAGGAAAATTGAGGTTTTTCCTGGATGTTTTGTTGAAAAGAAAAATTTATTCCAGTTAATTGAAGAATTAAAAAATGATGGAAAAGAAATTTATATTTTAGATAAGAAAGGAGAAGATATAAGGGAAATTAGAGAGGAATTAAAAGATGCTGTTTTTTTATTGGGAGACCAGGAAGGTTTGCCGAGAAAAGAGCTTAAAAGATTAGAATCTGAGGCAAAATCAATAAGCATAGGAAAAAAGACTTATTTCTCCAGCCAGGTTATTACTATTTTGAATAATGAGTTAGATAGAAGAGAAATCTAAAGGGTGTGCTCTTTCTGCTTCTTGGGCTCGTCTTTTTCTATAGTATGCACATTCTTCTTTTCTAAGGCAGCTTAGAGTATTATAATTAGAACAGAAGGTTATTGTTCTATGGACATCTGCAGAACATTCTTCTGCTTGAGGAAGTTTAGCATGCTCTGTTATTGAATCAAGCCCCATTTTCTCTTGCTTCTTCTCTTTCTCTTATTTCAATCAAATACATAATTTCATTAATCTCTTTTATACCAAGACTGCGTAAATAAGAAATCTCTTCTTGAAATTTTTTAGGCACGTTCAATTCTTCGGGCACCTTTTTTGAAGTCACCATTTTTATCACCTTTCATCTCTTGCAAACCCTAGAAGAGGCAGTTCAAATTTTAAGTAGATTCTGAACCGCCCCCTCTGGGAAAAAGAGGTGAGTATGAACCCTGGCAAATTGCCAGGAGGTTGAAATTTAACTTTACTTAAAAATCATAAGAAAATGCTTTTTAAAGCACTTGTGAAAAAATAGCCTATAAAGAGAGTATAGAAACAAGTATCATAAGCTTTTTAAATAAAAAAATGTTTATCGTCGATATTGAGGACAAGATGAAATTAGTTTTTACACCTGATTGGTTTCTTGGAAAAGATGTTATAATTGAAAGCTTCAGTTTTATTGTTCTTTTTATCTTTTTCTTATTATGCTGGAGATATTATAAATTAAGCAAAAAGAAAAGCCACCTATATTTGGGAATTGGTTTTCTTCTTATAGCTCTTGCCCAAATTGCAACAATACTAACAAAGCTTGTGTTATATTATGATACGACTTTTACTCACCAAATAGGGCAGATGATAGTAACTTATCATGTTGTAAAATCTGTTGATATTTTTTATCAATTCGGCTTTTTCTTCGAAAGGCTATTAATATTATTGGGTTTTTATATTATCTATAAATTGTCATTAAAGAAAAAATGGACTGGAGATTCTTATCTTGTCTTATACTTCCTTATTTTAACCTCTTTTTTTAGTTTAGATTTGTATTATTATATTTTCCATCTTACCGCCCTTCTCTTAATCTTGCTTATAATGAAGAATTATTCTCAAATCTATAGAAAAAACAAAAATACAAATACAAAAATTTTGGTTATAGCCTTCTCTTTACTCGCCTTAAGCCAATTAATATATATTCTTTCTAAATTAGCAACATTGTTTGTAATTGCAAACCTTATAGAGCTGGCAAGTTATATAATTTTGTTAATCCTTATAATCAGGATATTAAAGCAGGTTAGAAATATTAATAAATGATATTTTGCTTCTATATAAGGGACTAGAGGTTCTGAAATGGAGACTTCCAAAACAAAAGTTTTTGACAGTTATCAGAAATCGAAGATTTCTGAAAGAAAAAGAAGCAGGATGGATATAATCTACGATATATTGACAATTATCCAGGAAAAGGGGGGGAAAATAAAACCTACTCATTTAATGTATAAAGCTAATTTATCACATAAACAAATGAAAATTTATATTGGTGAATTAACTAAAAATGGGATGATTGAAAGGGATAGTGTAGAAAATAAGACAAGAATTATAATAACAAAAAGGGGGAGAGACTTTTTCTTGAAATATAATCAGATGAAAGAGTTTGAAAAAACTTTTGGTTTATAGGGATGATATAAAAGCTTAAAAATGTTCTAATCCTAATTTTTTTATGAAGAAGGCATTAAGAATATATATTTTTGGAACAGTGCAGGGAATACTTTTTAGAAATTTTATTAAAGACAATGCGGATAAACTAGATGTTAGGGGCTATGTCAGAAATAAGGACGATGGAAGTGTAGAGGTGTGGTTAGAGGGAGATTGTAAAAATGTTGATAATATTGTAGAATTATGCAAAAAGGGCCCAGAACATGCTATTATTAACAGGTTAGATATTGTAGAGGAAAAGATGCAGGATATGAAAGAATTTAAGGTAATTAGATTTTAAACAAGTTTATAAGTTAAAAGAGGTTTAATTTGTTATGGCGAGAGAAGAAGAAATAAGAAAAAACAGGATAAAGAAAATTGAGGAGTTGAGAAAGCGGGGAATAGAACCTTATCCTTATTCTTTTGATAAGAAAGATAATTGCAAGGAATTGCAGGAAAAATATAAGAAATTAAAACCTGGAAGCAAGACTGCAAGTAAAGTAAAAATAGCAGGTAGAATATTAATAATAAGGAATTTAGGAAAATTGGTTTTTGCTGATTTATTGGATGATACAGGAAAAATTCAGTTACAATTACAGGAGCCTGGAAAGCAGATAGATTTTTTCAAAAAATCTGTTGACGTGGGAGATTTTCTAGGGGTTGAGGGGAAGATTATCAAAACAAGAAGAGGAGAGTTAAGTATATTAGTTAGCAAAATTGAGTTGCTTGCAAAATCTGTATTACCTTTACCTGAAAAATGGCATGGCTTGCAAGACAAGGAGGAGAAATATAGGAAAAGATATTTAGATTTAATTATGAGCCCCGAGGTTAAAGAAGTCTTTGTTAAAAGAAGCAAGGTAATAGATGCATTAAGAGATTTCCTTTTGAAAAAAGGATTTTTAGAAGTAGATACGCCTATATTACAGCCGATAGCTGGAGGAGCTTTAGCAAAACCTTTTATTACGAAATATAATGTTTACAATAGGGATGTCTATTTGAGAATTGCTCCGGAACTTTATTTAAAAAGGTTGTTGGTTGGCGGATTTGAGAAAGTCTTTGAGTTTGCAAGATGTTTCAGGAATGAAGGAGTAGACTGGAATCATAATCCTGAGTTTACTAATTTAGAGTTTTATCAGGCGTATATTGATTATGAGGATTTGATGAAGATGACAGAAGATTTGATAGTAGAGGTTGTAAAAAAGATTAATGGAAAAGCTGAAATAGAAAGGAATAATAAGAAAATTAAAATTAAAAAACCCTTCAAGAGAATAACTTTCGAGAAGATGACTAGAGGAAAGATGAGTGATGAGGTGTTTAAAGAGGAAATTAAGAAAATTCTTGAGCCTACATTTATTATAAATCATCCTGTTGATATTTCGCCTCTGGCTAAGAAAAATGATAAGAGGACTGTTCAGAGATTTCAACTTATAATTGATGGAATAGAAGTGGTAAATGGTTTTTCTGAGTTAAATGATCCTATCGAGCAGGAAAAAAGATTTAAAGAACAAGGAGAAAATAAAGATAAACATGAATATGATGAGGAATTTTTAGAGGCATTAAGACATGGGATGCCTCCTGCTGCAGGACTAGGATTAGGAATTGACAGGTTTGTGATGCTAATTGCTGGGAAAGCTTCATTAAGAGAAATCTTGCTTTTTCCATTTATGAAACCGGAGGAAAAATAAATGAGTGAAGGAAAATTAATTGTGGCAAGCAAAATAAAAGAAGCTGTGAAGGAATTGCAGGTATCTTCAGATGTGCCTGAAGCTTTGAATAAAAAAGTCCTTAAGCTACTTGAGGAAGCTGAACAGAGAGCAAAAGCAAATGGCAGAAGAACTTTGTATGCAAGAGATTTGTAATTATTTATATTATTAAATTTCAGTCAAAATTTTTCTGCAGGAAAATTTTGTGAATGAAGTTAAAAATGGGAAATAAGGAAAAGGTTTAAATAGTTTAAGAAATTAATAAAATTATAATCTTCCCCATTGTTCAGCTTCGGTTGAGCAATGGGATTTATCTTTAAAATGATTAATGAAAGAGGTGCCATTTTTATTGACGGCGGTTATCTTAATAGAGTTCTTAAAAATTATTTTAGAGAGCCAAAAGTAGACTACCTTAAGTTGTGCAATAAAATTTGCTCTGATTTAGGATTAGATAGACTAAGAACATATTTTTATCATTGCTTGCCTATAATAAGAAAAAGCAATGAAGAAGACTTAAAAAGACAGGCGGGAATGCAAAGATTTTTGACAAATTTGAAGAGATTGCCTAGATTTGAAGTTAAGTTAGGAAGGTTGCAGTTAATAGGCAGTCAATTTAAACAAAAGATGATTGATGTTCTAATGTCTTTAGATATAACTAATATGTCTTATGAAAATCAAATACAACATGTTATATTGATTGCGGGAGATTCTGATTTTGTCCCCGCTGTTAAAAGGGCAAAGGATTATGGAATAATAACTCATTTGTATTATCATCCCTCTTCTGTTCATAATGAAATTTTAGATGAAATTGATGAGTTGCATGAAATAAATGAGGAATTAATAAATAGTTGTAAGATAGAGTAAGATGGGAAATAAAGAAAAGGGGAGTAAGGCTGAACGAGAATTATATGATATGTTTGTTGAGAATAGCTTCAGAGCCGTAAGAGTTGCTGGTTCTGGGATGGCAGAAAATACTGCCTGCGACTTAATTGCCGGGAAAGTTGGTAAGAAATATTGTATTGAAGTTAAATCAAGCAAAAAGCCATGCAAATATATTTCTAAAAAGCAAATAGAGGAATTTATTATTTTTGCCGAGATTTTTGGATTAGAGCCAATAATTGCTTTAAGATTTAACAGGGAGGGATGGTTTTTTATTAAGCCGAAAAATTTAGAAGCTTCAAAATCGAAAGATTTTGACAGTGCTCAGAAATCAGGGATTTTTGACAATTCTGGCAAGAACTGGGTTATAAGCCTGGAGAAAGCGAGAAAAAAAGGAAAAAGATTTGGGCAGGCTTTTAGTTAAGTTAATTTTCTTTTTTCTCATATCTTTCATTATCTCTCTTGCATCTCTCTCCTATCTTGCTATCCCAGGCTTCATCTAAGTCAATATTATGAGAATTTGCAAGGCATATCAATGCAAATAAAATATCACAAATTTCCTCTTTAATTTCAGAATTGGGTTCTTGGGATTTTTTTACCCTATCTCCATAATTGTTGTTTAATGTTCTTGCTAATTCTCCTACTTCCTCACTTAACTGGGCTAAAATAGATAATGGAGAAAAATAAGGTTTTTCAAATTGCTTAACCCAGTCATCAACTTGTTTCTGTTTGTCTTTTAATGACATAATTTTGTTAAGAATTTTGCATATTTAAAAATTTGTATAGTTAAGTTTATATTCCTAAAATTATTAATTAACTAATGCAAGGAAAAGAGGGAATGTATTGGGAAAAGAAAGGAAGAAGTGTGCAATGTAAATTATGCCCGCATTTTTGTTTTTTAAAAGTAAATGAGATTGGGAGTATAAATTTTCTTAACAACTTTTCTTCTTAATTTAAAGCTATTAGCCCATTTGGCATAAGCATTCCAGCCCTGAAAAGATTCTAGCATTTTCTCTTTATTAACATCTCCTTTTTTATACTGTGTGATTTTAAATAATATTTTTCTTAAATTTCTCCTTCTTAACAATCTAAAATAATAAAAGTTTCTAAATCCAACAAAATCAATTCCTCTTGATAGAGGAATTATTTTAGATTTCTCATCATGCAACTCTAATCTCAATCTCTCTTTCAAAAATCTGCCAATCTCCTCCTTCCAAATTTTCAATTGTATTTTAGAATTATGCAAGATAACAAAATCATCCACATATCTAATGTAGTATTTTGCTCTTAATTTATGCTTGATAAAATAATCCAACTCATTCAAATAAATATTAGCAAAAAACTGCGAAGTTAAATTGCCGAGAGGCATTCCCTTTTCAGGTAACAGACTAGAACGCCCCCCCCCAATTGCATTATTTTTTAAAATCTGTCTAATCAACCAAATAACTTTCTTATCTTTTATTTTGCTTGCGATAATAGAAATTAAAATCTCGTGATTTACTTCTTCAAAATAATGCTTAATGTCTGCTTTTAAACAAGAACCCTTAATTTGATTATTATTTATCAAATTTTTTATTTTACCATTTTCAGAAACTTTTCTAGCAAATTCATAAAATCTCCTTAGTGCAAATAAATTTCCTTTTCCAAGTCTATTTGCACAAGAATCATAAATAAAAGTCTTGTCAAAAATAGGTTCTATTATTCTAACTAAAGCATGATGAACAATTCTGTCTCTAAAATCAGACTTTGATATTTTGCGAGTTTTTGGGTCTCGCAAAATAAATGTTGTAAGAGGTTTTGGTTTGTAAGTTTGATTTTTTAATTCTTCCTGCAATTTTAATAAATTCCCAATTAAGTCAGCTTCAAATTCAATAACATAATCTTTCTTAGTCTTGCCTTTTCTTGCTTTTTTCCAAGCAAGAATTAAATTATCAAGGCTAATAATTTTTGAATAAAGATTATTGTAAGTTTTAGGCATATTAGTATCTTAGTTGCTAGAGCCATTCCAAAAGCATAGCCGTTGTTGTTGTCGTTCCAGTTGTTGCCATTGACATTCAACCTGCCATCATCAAGGTTCCTATTGGAATTCAAGCTCACAACCAGCTATGTAGCATCTTGCTCTAAAGTAAAATCACCAAAGCTTCATATTTCCTTATTAGAGTACTTAATGTTGCTTTTGTATTTGATACTCTTTTTAAGAGCATAAGCAAGATGCGTGTGGCCCTAGCTCATAGGCAAATTTTAAGTCTGCCTCACTAAGACAAAATTAATTAGAAAAATAATTATTAATAAACTTATGCTTATTTTTTCGGCGAAGCGCCTTCGGCGCTTCTATTCAACACCCCAAAAGCATAGCCGTCGTTGTAGTAGTCCCAGTAGTTGCCATCGACACTCAACCTGCCATCATCAAGGGACCTATCGGAATTCAAGCTCACAACTCTTAAAGCAGGTTCTTTAACTGGTTCAAAACCCCAAACATTAACTCCTCTCTTGTAAAATTCAGGAGAAGCAATTGCTCTAAGTAATTTTGCTTCTTCCTCTGGAGTGTGCACTAATACTCGTGCTAATCCGCCTTGTACAAAAGTATCGCAATCCTGAAGTCCTCTTGTAAATGAGTCATAAGGTGCAAAGCCAGAGTCATTATTTAAAAGATAAATTCCATTAACTTTTCTATCGGCTTTTAAAAGTGATTTTAAAGTTTTTTCATCAGTTATTGGATTTCCTTGAGAATCATTTAAAGGGTTGACAAAAACCCCTTCCTGTGCTCTTATTATCCTTCCTGCTTGAAGCCATCTTGAGTCAAAAATCTGTGGCTTTGCAAAATCAGCAAAATTATAAGCTACTGCTGAAATTGATTCCGCAGTTGTGGCTGGTGTAAAAGTAATATCAGGAAGCTGTTGTGAGTGGAAGTGTCTTTTTTGCATATGGGCTACATTTTTTCTGTAATTATTTGGTCCAAAAAGAGCCATATCTAATTGTCTTCCTTGATGTGAAATTGAAGGAAGCAAATCTATTGCCGGTAGTGCTTCTCTTTCTTCTGCTTTTCTAATTTGATATTGTGTTTCTTCCATAATCTTTATAGAAAACCTGCATTTTTAAATCTTTCGTTTTTGTTACTATTTAGAAGTTAATATTAAACATCAGAAAGATTTATTAATATAGTATACGTTCATATACGTATGAAAAAGGGAAATGTTAAGTTAACTCTTTCGATAAATGAAAAAATTCTTAAAAAGTATAAGGAATATTGTAATAAAGGGGGGCTAATAATTTCTAAACAGGTAGAGAGATTTATGGAGGAACAATTAAAAAATGAAAAAGATTAATCTTGAAAAATATAAAGAAAAAATCAAAGATATGTATTGGGACAAGAGATTATCCTTGGAAAAGATAGCAAAAGATATGGGAGTTTCTCCTGGAACAATTAGGAAAAATATGATTTTATACAGGATTGAAAGAAGAGCGAGTAGAAAAAGAGATTTAAAGAAACCAAATAAGAAAGAAATAGAAAAATTATATTTTGATAATAATTTAGGAATAGGGGGGATTAAAAAAAGCTTAGATGTTGGACTGACAACTTTTTACAGGTGGCTAAAAGAAGAGAAGATTAAACCATCAAGAAGATTTAAATATCAAAAGGTAGATTTTTCTAATGACCCAAAAGAGAAAGCATATATCCTAGGATTAATAGCAGGAGATATTCATGCACGAAAGCATTGTAAACAGATACTGGCAGAATTAACTACTACACACCCTGCAATGATAAACTTATTTTATTCTGTTTTTGGAGAATATGGAACTCCAAAAAGATATATTAAATATAATAAAATAACAAAAAGATATGAATGGAAAGCCTATATTTTATTAAATAATTCATTTGAATTTATGTTGCAGAAAAGTTTAGATATAGATAATAAATATTTTTATGATTTTCTTGCTGGATTTTTCGATTGTGAAGGTTGTTTGCATATTTATGATAACCATGGATATGTTGGTTTAAGCCTCCTGATTTATAATTCTAATAAAGAAATTTTGGAAGTTATTAAAAACAGACTAGAAAAAGACAGGTTTCATCCCAAATTAAGCAGATTTTTTGAAAAGGGAAAAGAAACAACAAATAATTATTGTCGCGGAGCTGATTTATGGGTTGTTAGATTACATACAAATAAAGAAGTTGTATCTTTGATGGATAAAATGCCAATTAAACATAAAGAAAAAATTGATAAACTTAATATTGCTATGTATATTGATAATAAAAGGTGGAAAGATATTTCAGAACAAGTTGATAAATTAAGAATAAATATTAAAAATGAGGTTAAAGAGTTTATAAATCCATATAAAAATGAAGGAAGCAATGTATTATAAGAAATTAGGGAGTAATTTAGTCCAGTGTGAACTTTGTCCTCATAGATGTATAATTAAAGACGAAAATAGGGGAATTTGCAGAGTGAGGGAAAATAGAAAAGGAATCCTATATTCTTTAGTTTATGGAAAATTGTGTTCTGCAAGTGCTGAACCTATAGAAAAAAAACCTTTTTACCACTTCTTGCCTGGTTCAGTTGCATATTCTATAAGTGTTCCTGGATGCAACTTAGCTTGTAAACATTGCCAGAATTATGAGATAAGTCAGGCAAAACCGGAAGATGTTCCGAGTTTAAGTTTTAGTCCTAAGGATATAGTGAAAAATGCTATAAAAAGCAAATGTAAATCAATTGCCTATACTTTTACAGAACCATCGATATGGCCAGAATTCTTGCTAGATATTTGCAAATTAGCTAAGAAGGCAAGAATAAAAAATACAACTGTAACAAATGGCTTCATAAATCCCTTGCCATTGCAGGAGTTATGTAAATATTTAGATGCCAGTAATATTGACTTGAAAAGTATAAATGATGAGTTTTATAGACGAGTATGCAAGGCAAGATTAGAGCCTGTTTTAGAGGCAATTAAAATCATGCATAAAAAAGGAGTTTGGATTGAACTGACTAATCTAATAATCCCGGGATTGAACGACTCTGATGAGGACATTAACAAGCTAGTAGATTGGGTTAAAAAGAATTTGGGAAGTGATGTTCCTTTGCATTTCACAGCTTTTTATCCGACTTATAAGATGTTAAATCTTCCTAAAACTTCAATTGAAATATTAAGAAAAGCGAGAAGAATAGCTCTAAGCAAGGGCTTGCATTATGTTTATACTGGTAATTTGCAAGATGATGAGGGAAATAATACTTATTGTCCTGGATGCAAAAAAATGCTGATAAAAAGAAATGTGTTTTCAGTTATAGAAAATAATATAAAGAAAGGCAAATGTATTAGTTGTGATGAAAAAATTGCAGGTGTTTGGAATTAGCTTATTTGTATTCCTTATTATTTTTTCTAATTTTGTTTTTGCTTTACGAGTAAATGAAGTTATGTATAATCCAAATTCCATTCAAGGAGGCTCTACAAATGAATGGATTGAACTTTACTTTGATAGTCAAACAAACCTTTCAAATTATGCCCTAATAGAAAAGCAGGGGGCTTCTAATAGAACATCTAACTTAAGCGGAAGTTTTAATGTTGGATCATATTTAATTATTGTAAATAACATTTCAAAATTTCAGGCAATTTGGAATTTACCTAACATAATTGAAATAAAACTAAGTTTAAGTAATGATGGGGATAGTGTATGGATTCAGAGGAATAGTAGTTTGGTAGATTATCTTTCTTATAATTCTTCTTTTGGAACTAATGAAAATGGGAAAAGTTTAGGATTTTGTAATGGGGCTTGGGTAGAAGCAGAACCAACCCCCGGAACAGAAAATTTATGTCCTATAGAACAGAATCAAACTAATAGTCAGCAAAATCAAACATCTTCTAAAATTTATCTCGAGCTTGAATATGATGAAGAAGTTGGAAAAGATTTTGAAGTTAATGTAAAAGCTTTTAATTTAAATGGCAGTTATGATATTAAAATTTATCTCGAGGATAATGGAACAATAATTTCTGAGATTTATGATGTAAATTGGAAATCTGGCAGTTATTATGTGAATAATTTTTTTAATGAAACAGGGAATAAAAGCGGGAGTTTAAAATTAAGATTGCAGAAGAAGTATGAAAATTTTACAGGAGAGGCAGCAATTTATGGAAAAATCAGGAATAATGATAAGATAATTGATGAATTTTCTGATAATATTACAGTTATAAAAGAAGAGGAGACTATTATTGAAAAAGATAGCAATGATGAAAGTTTAAATGGAAGTTTGGATTTGGAAAATATTGAAACTGCAAGCAGTATAATTAGACTAAATGAGCCAAAAGATATAAAAAGCGCAGAGATTTGGAAATCAAAGATACAGTATATAAAAGAGTATGCAATTTATGGTTTTGCTTTACTGTGTGTTATTGTAATAATCTTGCTGTTAATAAGAAAATGGAAAAAATAAATGCAATTTTGATACTGGAAATTTTAGGCAAACCAAAAGAACATATAATACAGACTCTATTGGATATAGTAGATAAGTTAGGGAAAGAGAAAGATGTAAAACTAATAAAGAAAGATATAGCTGAACCAAAGAAGCTTGAAGAGAAAGGAGTTAAAGGGGAAATTTTTACTAGTTTTGCAGAAGTTGAAATAGAGACTTCATTGCAGCAATTAATGCTGATTTGCCTGGCTTATATGCCTTCTCATATGGAGATTATTTTTCCTGAGGAAATGAAAATAAGAAATCTTGATATGAATATATTTTTTACTGAATTGCTAAGAAGGTTGCATCAATATGACGAATTAGCAAGGGCATTAATGATAGAGAGAGAAATTATTGCTAGACAGGTACAAGAGGGAAAAATAAAGGTTGAAATGGTGGATAGTGCAGAAAAGAAGAAGGCTGGGAAAATATCAAAGAGAAAAAGGAAAAATTAAATCCTAGTCAAGTTTCCTTTAGTTTCCTGCGGTTGAAATCTCTCTTCATAAGATTTTTCTTTTGCTCTAAGAATTTCTCTCGAGCTGGATTTTTTTAACTTCAATTTTCTATATAAAAAAAAGCCGATTATAGCAAGGACAATTAAAATTGCTATTATATATATTATACTGCTCGAACCAGAAGATTTTTTGTTGCAAGTTCCTAAACAGCAGAATCCGTCAAAAGTTAATTTTACTGGAACTGAACATTCTTCGTTCTCTCCGCAGATTTTACCATTTAAATCAGAACAGCTTCCTTGATTAATTATATCAGAATTGTTTGTTATGTTTTGAAAATTTTCTTTATTTGTAGTTGTGACTGAAAAGGGGATTTGTGTTGTATAATTATCAGAGAATGCTTCTAATGTTCCATTACCAATTCCTTCTTTATCTGATAATAGGGTTAGATTTATTTTTTCCAAGCTTCCTGCTTTCATAATTTCTATTTTATTTGGAGTGATATTTTTTATAAATTTTGAATTGGATAGTATGCTTATATTGCTTACGTCCTGTTGTCCTATATTTGATAGCGAAATTTCAAACCCAAATTCTATGCTCTTTAAAATTGTAAAGTTTAGTTCAGATTTTGTAAATTTAAAATTTTTAGTTCCTAATTCAGTTATGTTAGATGAAGCAAATACTGCAATAGGGATATTATATTGCATATCTTCTGCTGCTAATAGAAGATTAGTAAAAGTGAAATTTTTTATGTTTGATACAGAGAATGTTAAAGTTTTTTGTTGATTGCCAGGAATTGCTATTTCTTGTGTTGAATTTAGAAAATTTGATTTTAAATTTATGTTCTTATTTGCTTGCACTTTTATTTTAAAATCCTGGCTTGTTATTATAAATCCGGGATTAACTGAAAATGAAGATAAGTTGCCTTGAGTTGAGAAATTGAACTGCAAATCTTCTTGCTTTTCCTGATTTGCTTCTAGGTAATGGGCATTTCTAATTATTAAAGTATAGTTTCTTTCCTGGATAGGCAGTATAGCATATAAATAATATTTATCCTGGATTTTAGCAAGATCGTAAATTAAAGGAATGTAAGCTCTGCCTGAATAAAAGAGAATATTTTCTGCTTTCGGATTATCTATAAAATTCCCTGAAAATTCTGCGATTAAGGTTTGTCCTGGCTGATAAATAGTTTTAAGATTTGTTTCTATTGCTGATACAGAGACAATTAAAGTTAAAATTGCTATTAATAATACACCTAGTTTTTTCATACTAAAAATAGATATTGGGGATTAATAAATTTAATGCTAAACTCTAATAATTGTCAATATAAATGCATCATTACCAGGGGGTCCTTCTTCAGGATTCATGTGAACTTTATAAAAAGCGCCTCCCATTCTAACGTTATACACGTGGGGAGGTTCTGTTGTTGCTTTAACAGGAACATGATTCTCAACTCTTAGCTCTCTTAAATATTTATTAGGATATAAATCTAAGGACTTATCTGAACCTTCTAGAGTAAATTGAACATCTCCGGGGCAAACTCTTACTGTATGCCCCCATACTTTCAAATCAGTTCTATGTGCCACTTCCCTATCTTGCCTATCTTGAATACTTTCGTCTAAACTTATGCTTATGTGTCCTTGCTCTAAAAGTTCTGAAAGTGTTGCTGAAATTGGTATATTCCTATTCATTATATAAAAATAGTTAATAGGTTTATATTTATTTCTATATTGTATGATATATTTAGTTAGATGTGTTTTTTTACTTGCTCATCTCTTTTAACTTCTTAAGAGTTTCTTCTAATTCTTTGTCTGTTTTTGATGTTGGTTTCTGCATAAGCCTAGAAGCAGGTCTTGCTGGTAGAGGTCTAGGCATCATAGTAGGCCTTCTCAATCCTACTGGAACACCACTAGGGGGTAAGAAAGGAGGTCTTGTAGTTGTTACAGGTCCTTTTTTAAATCCGCCTCTTAACTTGAAAAGAAGAACTTTCAATCTATTCCTAAATATAATTGCTAAAACTACTAATATTACTAAAATTATTAAAAGCCAGACATACCAGGGAATTCCTCCATGGGAGGGTTTTGTTTGGCAGCAAACATCTCCGGAATTGCAATTATAGCTAGCTTCTTCTTCAGTTGATAAGCAAGATGCTCTGCAAATAAGATTAGCATCTTCGCATTCTGTTGTTTCTTGCTGGCAGTTTCCTAAACAGCAATTTTGAGCATCTGAAGTAATGATTGTTGAGATACTGCAAATTTGTCCTGCAGGACAAATTTGCCCTCCTTTTTCTAAGCAGGTTTCAGTTGAAGGTTTATCGCAGCATATTTTCGGGCTTGCACAAAGAAAATTATCTAGCTTATTTCCTCCTGCATCTAAGCATTCGCTGTTTGTTGTGCAGTAATGATTATAACTTTCACAATTAGCAGTGCCTGTATTATTGACTGCTAATATTGGCTGTTTTGGATAAGCAGCCCATAACAGAAAAGCTGTATCTCTTATATTTCCTGAATTCCAGCAGCCGTCGTTTCCTTGGCTTGTTCCAAGCCAGGATTTTGCATTAGATTCTGCTTGAGATTCAGATAAAGCCAACAGAGCAAGAGCAGTATCATAATACCTACTTCCTGATAAATCCCAATAACCGTCTGTTTTTTGAGATGTAAGGATTTCTTGCAAATATTCATCTGAATTAGTTAAATAATACAAGAAAGATGAAGAGAAATATTTTTCATTATCATCAGATAAAGCAATAAGATAAGGAAGGAATTTATTTATGTCATTTCCTGCTTTTTGCAAAGCTAATGATGCCCATAAACTGCCTTCATAATCGCAGGCATTTAAACCAAAACATAATGAGTTAACTGCATTTTCTGTTGTTCCTCCTGCAGAAGCTGATTTTACATCAGAGGAAACATACCATGTACTGCCTGATGTTTTTTTGTATAATAATGTGGAAATAAAATCTTTGTCGCAAGAAACTGTGAAATTTTTATTGAGACAACTGCTATCTATTTTTAACCAATAATTATCATAAGCTCTTATTAGGCAAGTTCCTGCATTTGAAGATATTTTTTTGTCTTCGCCTATTTTTATGGTTGATTTTGAGGAATCGTAGGAGATTGTACAGGAAGTTGCCTGGCTTGCTTCTATCTCTAAGTACCATTCTAATTCACTGGGGATTTTTGTTTTGCTGAGAAGCCAGGTTTCAATTTTGTCTGTATTTTCTCCTATATTATTTAAGGATAATAAGGCAAGAGAAGTAAATTTAATATTGCAGGTTGAAGGCCAGCATTCATTGTTGCTTGATTTAGATTTTAAAGCAGATTCGCATTCTGACTGTATTGCAGAATTGTCAGCTAAAGCTAATAAAGAAAAAGCCTGCTCTTCTACTGTTAATGACGAACATTTGTCTTTTACTTTTCCCTTCAAGCAGGTATAAGCTTTTTCATCTGTAGAATTCTGGGCAGAAACAACTATCAAACTAAACAGAATTAATAAAAAAACAAATAATAATACACCTTCTTTTTTCATGTTGATATAAGAAAAGGGGTATTTAAATTCTTTTTGGTTATTCTCCTAAATATTCAAATCTGAAAACTTCTTTTCTATTTTATTGAAAGCAATCTTCTTTTTGTATGCAGTTTTTGCATTTTAAGAAATTGTTATTAAATTGGGGCTCTTTTCCTTCTTTCATCTGGCGTATCAGCTCGGCTATTTCCAAAACCTTGTTTTTATTCTCTTCTGAGATTTCTATTTCTTCTTCCTGCTTTCCTGATTCTATTATTCCTTTTTCTATTTTCTTTCCAAATTCTTCTTCTAAAAGAAGGGAGTATGCTGCTAATTGGATTTTGTCTTCTTCATAAATGTTTTCCCTGGTTTTTAATTCATAGGGCAAGATTTCTCCGTCAAATTTTATTCTGTCTATTCTTCCTTTCAAACCTAATTCTTGGGAGGTAATTTCAAATTCTGTTAAATATTTTGGTTTTAGATTTCTCCATAATTCCTTGCCTTTATATAAAGGTAGAATTTTTTCTATTGCTTTAACTCTCAATTTAATATCATTTTCCAGGAAAGTTAAAGTTTCATTAATTAAATCATTGGGATTGATACAAAAACTTTTAATCATATTAGAATATGTCGAGATTGTTTCTTTTGTTATATCTGTTATATATCTTTGATATAAAGAGAAAATTTGCTCTTTGGTTAAATTTTCCTGAATGCTTGAGGCAATTGCCTGTTCGTTTTTGTTGAAAATATCAAAAACTTTGTGTTTAAGGAAGCCTGAAATCATTTTCTTGTTTGGCGGTTCTTTTTTTCCTTTTACAAGTTTAAGCCATAATTTCCTCGGGCAGTATAAATAGGAAGTTATATCTGTTACGTTGATTATTGTTTTCATCTTCTTTGCTTCCTTACTGTATAATTTACAGGATTTTTAATTCTTGAGCATAAATCATCTGCATTACAAACTCCTATGCCTTTATACCAGTCTGTAATGCAATTTGGAGGCAGAATAACCTTTTGTCTTTTTGCCCAGTTTAACTGGCTTAAGATATATCCTTGTCTAAGAGCAGGCTTATTTAACTTGTTCCATTCCTCAATTTTCTTTTCTATCTCCTCCCATTCTAAGCCTAAACTTCTGAAATAATTAATAAGAATAAATAAAGCTCTTTTTCTGCCATCTGATAAACCTTTCATAATCTCTGCAATACATGGAGGATAAACAATTTTGCTTTTATCAATTTTTAACTCTTCAAATTTCCTTTTGATAGCTGGTTCTTTTTTTACCTGCTTGCTCCAGTCTAAAGCTGAAATTAATAATTCCTTAGCTTCATTTTCTTTTGCATCAGGATAATAATTTTTTATTTTTACTCTAAAGGGTTCTGCTAATCTCGGATTAAAATCTTTTAATTGAGCTTCATCTATTACAACTGATGACATGCCTTTTTCATGCAAAGAGTAGGGAGCTCTGAATAAATGTCTTGAAGAAACTAAAATCAAATCTGGAATGACTTTTTTTGCTTCTTCTTTATCTTTTATGTAAGTTTGAGTTGTTGTTAATTCTGTTATCTTTTCAATTAATTTTCTATTTATCAGCTCTTTTATATAGCTGACAATTATTCTCGGCCATTCAGGAAACATATTTTTAGTTTTTATTTCATTAATTTCCTTGGGAAAAGCTTTCCATGGGACAAGAATATGAAAACCCTTGCTACCTGAGAATTTTATTCCTAGATTTTTTACTCCATGAAACCTTAATGCCTCTATTATTAATTCTGCGGTAATCTTGCTGTAATCTAAGTATTTGGAGTCAATATCTATCAGCAAATCCCAGCCCTCTCTTAAGTCATCTAGCTCTTCCTGCTTTAAATCAGTTGATAATTTTAATGGGTCTTTCCATAATTCTTCTGAGCAGTGAAAACTAGAGAACCCTTTCTTTACCTGATTTATAATGTCTTGAGGATATTCTAATGTATCTGGCCTTGTCCCAAAATTATCTTGATGCCTGGGGATAGTTTCCCTTTTCCTGCAGAATTCAAAAATTGCCTTTTGAATGTCTTTCCTAGAATAATAGGCAAAAACTGTCTGATTTAATCTGTTCTCTTTTTCTTCCATTCTGTGAAAAGCCCAGGATAATTTAAATAATTAATGCTACTCCAATCACTTCAAAAACCTTTCGGTTTTTGACAGCTTCAAAATCTCCTGATTTTGACAGTCATCAGGAATCTTTGATTCCTGAGATCATCAGAAAATGTATATTTTCTGAGACAATAAAGCTTTTAAACTTCTATTCAATTTTTCTTTTATGCTTTTGAAATTAGAAAGTCCAAAGATTTTAAGCGATATTATAGCGATAATATCTGAACTTGTAACTGAAGTAAGGATAAAGGTGAATGTTGAGGGATTGAGCATAATAGCAATTGATCCTGCAAATGTCGCATTAGTAAGTTTTAAATTGCCTGCCTCTTCTTTTTCAAGTCTTGAGGTAGGGGAAGAAATTCTAGGATTGAGTTTAGATTCTTTGAAAAATGTTTTAAGAAGATGCAGCATAGGAACCAGCTTGGTTTTGCAGACAGAAGATAATCTCTTAAAAATAGAAATTCATGACAAGATAAAAAGAGTTTTCAAGCTTGCTTTAATTAACATAGAACAGGAAGAAAAAATTATGCCTTCTCTTGAGTTTTCTTGCAAGGTTGAGATTCCTTCTCTTGATTTATTAGAAGTTATAGAGGATTGTTCAGTTGTTGCTGATTCTTGCAGTTTCTCTGTTGCAGATAATAAGTTTGTTATTGAAGCTAAAGGATTGCATTCTGCCAAATCTGAATTCTCGCAGGATGAGATAAAAATTGAAGGCAATGGGAAGGCAAAATATTCCTTGGAATATCTGCAGAAATTTGTTAGGGCTTGTAAATTAACTGAGAAAACAGCTATAAATTTTTCTGATGATTATCCTTTAAGGATGGATTTCAAAAGCCAGGATTTTGAGCTGGCTTTTGTTCTTGCGCCAAGAGTTGAAGCCGAAGACTAAATTTTTAGAAAGGTTTAAATATGTATCCTAATACTATTATTAATAAGTATCTACATAATAAAGGAGGTAGTAATGTACTTATGAACGATCATAAAAAGAGGATAATTGATTTTATTAGAAAGAGCAGAATTGTTACTAGTTCTGAGGTTGCTAAATTTATTAAGGTTTCTTGGAATACTGCTGAAAAATACCTGCTGGAGTTAATTATAGAAGGAAAACTTGAGAAAATTAAAAAGAAAGGGGTTAATTTATGGGTGCCGAAATGATAGTAAAAAGCGAATTAGAATTTAAAAATTGGTTTATAGACAACTTCAAGAGATTAGGTTATTCAAAAATAATTCGGGATAATAAAGGAAAATTTCCAGATTTTTTTGTTTTAAAGAATGATAAAAAAATGGGGGTAGAGTTAGAGACTTTACTATCTAATTTTATATTACATAAACACATTTTAAAGAAGGTTGATGAGGTGGTATGTATAGTAAAGGACATTCCTTTAGGAGTACCAACTATCCATGTAAAAGAACTAAAATATAGTAGTAGTACAAAGAGGGTGTCTGCTACAGTTGATGAGGAAACAATAAAGGTTATAAGCGAAGCTCTAAAGAAAGGTATTTATAGGAACAAATCTCATTTTATAGAAGAGGCAATAAAACTTTTAAAAAAGAGGGGAAATGAAAAATAAATCCCAAGTAACAATATTCATAATAATCGCAATTATTATTGTAGGAATTATAATTCTATTTTTCCTGTTATCGGGAAAAAATCCTACAGATATTATAAAGCCAAGCATGCCTAATCCTCAGGAATATATAGAAAAATGTGTCAAAGATTCAAGCCAGGAAGCAATAGCTATAATGCTGCCTCAGGCTGGCTATATTAATCCTACTAATTACAAGTTGTATGAGAATAATAAAGTTGCTTATTTATGCTATAATATTAATTATTATTTTCCTTGTATAAATCAGCAACCAATGTACATAGATTTCCTTGAAAAGGAAATCAAAAGTTATATTGAGAGTAAGGTTAAGGACTGCTTTTATTCTTTAAAGCAGGAATATCAGAATAGAAATTATCAAGTTAATGAAGGTAGTTTAAGTTTGGATGTTGAATTAAATCCCAAACAAGTTAATGTTAACATAAATAAAAGATTTGAAGTAAGCAAGGAAGAAACAAATAAATTTGAAAAATTTACAGTTAAATTTCCTTCGCCATTATATGATTTGGCTGTTGTTGCTCAGGAAATTACAAGCCAGGAAGCTAAATTCTGCTATTTTGAATATTTAGGGTTTTCTTTATTGTATCCTTTAATAGCTATAGACAAAAAACAAGTAGGAAGCGAGGAGACAGCAAGCAAGATTTATATTATAAAAGACAAAATTACAGGAAAAGGGTTGTTGATAGCTATAAGAAGTTGTGCAATGCCGGGTGGATTATGAAAATATGTCTTCAAAAATGAAAATTTTTGATAGTGATCAGAAATTGAAAATTTCTGACATTAAAAAAAAACTTCGAAAAATTTTAAGTAAAAAAGCCAGAATAAGTTATTTAGAGATACTAATCTTAATAATTTCCCTCTTTGCTTTTTCTTATATTATTTATTCTAGCTCAGAAATTGGAATAGTAAAAGCTGAAACTAATTCCCAAACAAGTTATCAGTACAATCAAACTTTAACACAAACTACTATTAGCAATCAAAGCACAAACTGGAATTGCTGTTTAGAAGATAAAAATAATGCAATATGCCAGGATGTTCCAGGAAGTTATCAAGATTGCAAGACAAGTTTGGTTCCTGCGAAATGCCAGGATGTTTCTTCTTGTAAGTTAGGATGCTGTTATGATTCTAGCGAGGGATTATGTTCTAGTAACAGCCCTAAGCAGAAATGCGAACAAGAAGGAGGGAAATGGACAGATAATAAAGCTTGCAATATAGCAGATTGTAAGTTAGGATGTTGTGTTTTAGGAAGTGATGCCCAATTTGTTACTGAAAAAAGATGTGAGAAATTATCTGCTTTCTATGGATTACAATTAGATTTTAAATTAGAGATAAATGATGAATTAGGATGTTTAGCTTTATCTTATTCTCAAGCAAGAGGAGCTTGTGTAATTGAAGGAGAGAGTGATTGTAAATTTACGACAAAACAAGAATGTTTACAATTAACAGATGCTACAAATTTCCATGAAAATTTATTATGTACAAATCCTCAGCTAAACACAACCTGCAAGAAAACTGAAAATACTATTTGTGTAGAAGGCAAAGATGAAGTTTATTTTAAGGATAGTTGTGGGAATATTGCTAATATTTATGATGCCAGTAAAATTAATAATTTAGATTATTGGAGCAAGGTTTATGAGAATAATGAAAGTTGTGTTGGTAATGCTAATAATCCTAGTTGTGGAAATTGCAATAGGTTTACAGGAAGTTTTTGTGGAGATGGAAAAGCTAAATATGGAAAATATATATGCAAAGATTTGAATTGTAAAGCTGCTCCTGCTTTAGTAGATGCTTTAGGCAAAGTTCTTCAAACTAAGGACAGGAAAAATGGGGAAAGCTGGTGTGTGTATGATTCTGCAATAGGAGAAGGTAAGGATGTAGTAGGCTCAAGGCATTTTAAATATTATTGCTCAGATGGAGAAGTAAAAATTGAATCTTGTTCTGATTATAGGCAGGATGTTTGTGTTCAAAATGATGTTGAATCTTCAGGAGAAAGTTTCTCAAGTGCTTCTTGTCGTGTTAATAGATGGAGAGAATGTTTAGATTATAATAATTTAGCTGAGAAACAAGGAGAAAAAATAAATTATGATAAAGTTAAGGAAAAATGTCAGGAAAATTCTGATTGTTATATTAAAGAATTTAATTTTGGAGAGGGATATAAGTTCTGGCAGTGTCTTCCTCAGTATCCTTCTGGATTTGATTTAAATGCAGGGGGAAGAGAGGAGATTAACAGCAAGGTTTGCAGTATGGCAAATTTTGATTGTGTAAAAGTAGAGGTAAAAACATTAACTGGCTGGGATTGCGTTGCTGGTTGCGAATGTACTTCAAAAAGTTATACTCAGCAGATGAATGACTGGTGCACCTCATTAGGAGATTGTGGAGGAAAAGTTAATATTTTAGGAGAAGGGGATGATGCTTATTCTGTTTCCGGAGCTCCGAAAATTGATTTAGGAAAATACAAGGCTTATATAAATCCTGTTGAAGGAGAAAAAGCTGAACCTGGAAAAATTTCTGAATTATTAATAGGGCAGATGGGCTTAGAATTAGGACCTGAAGGTTATGTTCCTGAGGAGGCAACTATTGGCACAGCATTTAAAGGATTTATTGGGGGGAAGGGTATAGAACTTGCCGCATTTTATGGAGCTAGCTTATTTACAGGACCTATTTCTCCTGGTACTGGAGTGCAAAATATAATCTCTGCTCTTGAAACTGTAGGAGGAGCTGGGGCTAAGGCAGGGGCAACTGCAATATTGCCTCCATCACAAGGATTTTGGGTTGGATTTGGTAATGAAATGTTGGGGGGGATAGCAGGAACAATTGCTGGTTATTTAGTTGTACAAATGTTTGGATTGCAAGGACAAGCTGCTACAATTACTATGGCTGTTGGTTCGGTTGCAGGAGCAATTGGAGGTATGTTATATGCTGCTGGTGCTGCTGCTAATGCGGCTGCCGCTGCTGCTGGTGCTGCTGCTCTTGCTGCTGGCCCTGGTGCTACTGGGCTTTCAGGAATTGCAGTAGCAATAGGAAATTTTTTTGGAATTACAGGAACAGGAATTTTACCTGTTTTAGGTGTAGGAGGAATAATTGGTTTAATAGCAGCAGTAGTAGTAGCAATAGTTATGAAAGTTTTAGGAATAGGAGAGATAAGAGAGACTCACGCAATTTTTAAATGTTATCCATGGGAAGCTCCATCAGGAGGAGCAAATTGCGAGAAATGTGGAAGTGATTTGAAAGTTTGTAGTAAGTATAGATGCTCAAGTTTGGGGCAGGCATGCGACTTAATAAATGAGGGAACAGGACAAGAGAAATGTTTCTGGAATAATAAAAATGATGTTAATGCTCCTAAAATTTCTCCTTGGGGAGAAATTTTAAGTCCTGGCTTTAAGTATGAAGAAATAAGTGGGGGAGTAAAAATAAGAACAGATAAAGGAGAATGTATTCAAGCTTATACTCCTCTTTTGTTTGGAATAAAAACAGATGAATTAAGCCAGTGCAAATTTGATATTGTAAATAATGAATATGATAATATGCAAGATTATCTTGGTTCAGATAATTTATACAGAACAAATCATATTATGGCATTTTCAATGCCGAGTATAGAAGCTATAGCAAATGAAACCGGATTAAATTATACTTATGTTTTAGATAAAATTGGAAATATAAAGTTTTATGTTAAATGCCAGGATAAAAATGGAAATAAAAACATTAATCCTTATTTAATTGATATTTGTGTAAGTCCTGGGCCAGATAGAACAGCCCCTATGATTCTTGGAGTAAATCCTCCTACAAATAGTTATGTCAAATTTAATTCAACACAACAGCCAATAACATTATATGTAAATGAGCCTGCTCAATGCAAGTGGAGTTTATTTGATAAAGGTTATGAAAACATGGAAAATAATATGAGCTGCATAACTGGCTTGCAACAAGCTAGCTTAATGGGATTGACTTGTTCTGCTAATTTGCCTCTAAATTTATCTTTAAGCAAATTTTATTTCAGATGCAAGGATCAGCCATGGAAAAATGAATCAAGCAGAAATACAAATCAACAAAGTTATGTTTATAATTTGCAAAAATCTAATAGTGGATTAAAAATAGATAAGATTGAGCCAAATGGAACTATAACTTTAGGAGTTGAGCCTGCTTCTGTAACATTAAAAGCTTATACATCTGGAGGAGCTGAAAATGGAAAGGCGACTTGTGATTATAGATTTTCAGATGATGGAAGCTGGATTGAGTTTTTTAATACTTTCTCTAATGAACATTCTCAAGAATTTACTCAAATGTTATCTGGCTTGCATATTATTTATATAGAATGTAAAGATGCGGCTGGAAATATAGCTGACGGGCAAACAAAATTTAAATTGATAATAGACACAAAAACTCCGGAGATAATAAGAGTTTATAATTCTGCGGGCTTAAAAATTATTACAGATGAAGATGCAGAATGTGTTTATGGAGAGAATTGCAATTTTGTGTGGGAAAATGCTACTAAAATGACTGGCTCACAAAAAGAACATACTACAACATGGGAAAATGGAAAAGTTTATTATGTTAAATGCAGAGATAATTTTGGCAATAAGCCTGATAGTTGCTTTATAGTTAAAACTTATTAACGTGTAAGAATTGGTTAAATAAAAGATGGTAATAGTAAAGATAAATAAAAAAGAGGCAATAAATAGAAAAGCAGGAATAAGTTATTCTGAAATATTAATTTTGATTTTAAGCATTTTTGCTTTTTCTTACATATTATCTTCTGGCTTGGAAATTGCAGAGGCTGCAACTCAAGGCTGTTGCACTAAAACTAAAGATAATGTTACATGCCAGGATGTTAGTAATGAGGATGAATGTGCTTCATCTTTATTTCCGGCAAAATGCGAACAGATGGCAGATTGCAAAAGAGGCTGTTGCATTGATAATAGAGGATTATGCAGTGCTGGCTCGCCAAAATCCGGTTGTGAAAATGGAAAATGGATTGATGATGCTAATTGCAATATTTTAGAATGCAGGAAAGGATGTTGTATATTAGGAGATAATACAGAATTTACAACAGAAAAATATTGTCAGTATCTCTCAGATTTTTATGGGTTTCCTTTTGACTTAAGGCAGAACACAAATCAGCTGGAATGCTTAGGTTTATCTAAAACTCAGAAAATTGGGGCTTGTTTGATAGGGGATAATGCTTGCAAATTCGGAGAAGAGGTTGATTGCTTAAAAATGAATGGGAAATTTAAAGAGGGGTTATTATGTACAAATCCTCAGCTAAATACAACCTGCAAGAAAACTGAAAATACTATTTGTGTAGAAGGGAAGGATGAGGTTTATTTTAAGGATAGTTGTGGGAATATTGCTAATATTTATGATGCCAGTAAAATTAATAATTTAGATTATTGGAGTAAAGTTATTGGTAAGAATGAGAGTTGTAATGCAGGAAAAGACAATATAGAAAATAAGAATTGCGGGAATTGTGATTATCTTCTAGGAAGTAAATGTAAAAATAATATATGCCAGGATTTGAATTGCAAAGATGCTCCTTGGATAGTTGAAAATAATGGAAAAATCCTGGAAACTAAGGATAGAAAGAATGGGGAATCTTGGTGTGTATATGATGATAAAGTAGGAAATGGTTCTGATGTCCCTGGTTCAAGACATTGGAGATATTACTGCTTAGACGGGCAGGTAAAAAATGAGGGATGTGAAGATTTAAGGCAGGAAGTTTGTGGAAAAGCAGATATTGAAAATTTGCCTGAACCTAGTACAGTTGTAGAGAAAGCTGAATCTGTTGGTTGTGTTGCTAATAGATGGAGAGAGTGTGTACAAGTTACAACAGATGCATATTTCGGCAAGACAAATGATTTCAAGGCTATACAAGATTTGTTTAAGAAATTATCTGAAAGTCCTGAGGCAAGAAAAGAGATGAAAAATAAATGCGAAGATATAGGGCAGTGTGATTATTATGAGATGAAGTTAAGCAAGACTCCTATTGTTCCTGTTTGCAAGCCAAAATTCCCAGGAGGATTAAATTTCTGGGAGATGAATATTAGCGAGAAAAAAGATACAGCTGATTTGACTTGTAATGTTGCTACTTCTATTCCTTATATTGGGACTTGCGTTAAAATAACATTAACAGGAGATTGTTCTGGCTGTGTTTCTGGTTGTGATTGCGGAACTGAAAAATGGTTAAAAGAAGCTAATAATATTTGTAAGAGTTTTGGTGATTGTGGTGCTAATGTGAATATAGCAGGAGATGTAAGTATAGATGGCTATCAAT